>Ga0206101_1000058_pt1 | contig 43058 bp, 59 predicted proteins | sample 1B0metagenome_FD_148613 | JGI IMG/M metagenome (GOLD analysis project Ga0206101, IMG submission 148613) | Enriched microbial communities from leaf-cutter ant dump, University of Wisconsin, Madison, United States - 1B0 | ecosystem: Environmental > Terrestrial > Nest > Insects nest > Nest dump... | reverse complement strand
GCCCATCGTTGCTCCGATGACCAAGGCGCTTTGGACAGCTACCAAGCCCCAAACACCGAAGATCGTGGAGATCAATGCGATCGATCCGTCTGGGCCGAAGAACCTTGCATCAATCGAGACGACAGCTGATCAGTATCTGTCGCATATTGCCGACGATAAGCAGGCACTGATCAACATCGCCAAGCGTGCTGGTGTTCCTGATCCCGATGGGCTATCGCTTGACATTGATCAGAACACGCAGGTTTCGGGTCTGATGAAAACCAACGAAGCTCTGAACTCCGGCAAGCTTCGTGGGCAGTTCGGAGACTTCAACGCGCCTGTCGCTCCGCGAGTGCTGTATGATAGCTTCTATCAGCTTCCGCCCGAAGTTCAGCGCGAATACGATCTGTATCTCAAGCTCGGTGACTTTGCCGACGACCTAAGATTGCAAGCAAACAATCCGAAGGGACCAAAGGGGGCCAAACGAAAGCTCAGCACTGTTCAGAAACAACGCGCTGACTTGCGTGCCAAGTACCCGCAGCTTGCCGAGTTCAGCAAAGCTTATCAGGGTGTGATGGATGCAAGCAGGGACTTCTTGCAGCAGGGGCCGAATGCACTGATTGGGCGTAATCAGGGACAAAGCCTTGCGATGAGCAGAAAGCACTTTGTCCCGAGCAGCCCGACGAGTATCAATCCCGGCGACCCGCTGCTGACTAGGATCAATCAGGCTGCAAGGAACAATCGTGCCCCAGTTGATGAGCAGGCTTGGTTCGGGCGCAAAGACTATCTTGGGAACAAGGCAGTCAACGATCGTCGGCACTCGATGGAGACGATGATCGAGTATACGCGCGGCGTGCTCAATCAGCAGTTGCAGAACAATACGAGGGCGAACTACGTTGATAGCTTGCTCTCATCTGATGTTCAGGCTGCGAGGATCAAGGGCAAGAAATCACCATTGATCAGGAAGGCTACGGCGGATGAAGTTCGGAAGTATCCGACGCGCATTATAAGTGTTGTAAGGCAGGGCAAGACCACGAATTACATCACAGGCCAGTTGCAGGCGCAGATTGCACAGTTTGATCCCTACGCTGTTCGCGGCGTACTTGGGAGTAGCATCGTCACGGCCCGTAGGTGGTTCGAAAAGGGTACGACTGGTGTTGCTTCGATCACGTTTGCTCCGACAACAATGATCCGCGATACACTCGCAGGCGCTGCGAACGTCGGCAAGGGTGAGAAAGGCCCCAGCATTCTTGGTGTGCTTACCGCACCGGCTGAAATCCTCAGTGCTAAGGCTACCGAGGCTTTCGTTCGTGCGGCTGAGGCAAGGTTACTGGCTGGGAAGCAGATGATCCCGTTCATGGAACAGGGGGCGGCTCAGCAATTCGTGCAGCGTGCTGCCAATTCGTTGCAGAATACGATCTACACGATGGCCAAAGAGCAGGGTGGTTACGACGCCTCGATCATGCGTACTCGAATGGAGGTTGCGACTGGTGCGTTCCATGAGATCGGTCGAGAGTTGAATGAGCGTTACCCTTGGCTTGGCAGATCGTGGGGCGTGAGTGCTGGGGCAGCTATCAAGGGCTTCGGTGCGCTGTTCGATAGCTTGCAGGAAGCTCCGAGATACTCGGCATTCAAGCGTTCAGTCAAGGCGGGGATCGATCCCGCCAAAGCTGCGGGTAGTGCTCGAAGGATTACTGGTGATACGAACAGGTCTGGCCGAGCCTTTGATAGTCGAGGGCGTTTGATCACCGCAGATGCTGCGAACCCCACGTTCGTGCCACTAGATGCAATAATCGGTGGTGCGTCTGAGGCTGTTCGGCTTTCTGTGCCGTATTTTAACCCATCGATACAGGGCGTGCGCAGAGCATTTGGTGCGGCTGCGGATGATCCGGTACGGTTCGCGCTTCGGTCATGGATGACGGTCGGCTTGCCAAGTGTTGTATCAATGGCATGGAATAATATGCTAAGCGAGCAGAACCCCGATGGGCATGATTACAACAAGTACCAGTTCGAGCAGCGTTCGATGCGTGATCAGATCATGGAGCCGATTTACATCGGTATTCCTGGGCTGCCTCCCGAGCAGGGGATCAGCATTCCGATTGCACATGAGCAGGTGCTGTTTGCTGCACCATATCAGCAGATGTTACAACACTTGTCATCGAGCGACGAGCATACGAAAGCTGCTGCTGACCAGTTCGGTATGACCTTGTTGCAGAACATGAGCCCAATCAGTATGCCTCCACTGGCCAATGCTGGGCTTGCTATGCTTGGTATTAATCCGCCTGAGATCGGTGGGAATGCCTACAACATCACCGAGGATAACGTTGGTTATCTGCCGCAGAACGTCGAAATGACGATCCGTGAACTGTTCGGTGCTGCGAGTGCTTATGCCCTCGATGCCGCCTATGCCTTTGGCGAGGGGGGACCGGGTGCGGCGGCTGAGGAATTTAGCGAGGACGTGCTGGCCAGGGTTCCGGTACTCAAGGGCGTTGCTGGGCTAAAGCGTAAGGCTACGTACTTTACACCGATTGCTCAAGAGCAGCGGATGAAGCTTGATGCCTATTATAAGTTCAAGGATGAGTACGACCTGCACTATCGTCGGGGCGGAGTAGTGCGGTCAACGCAAGACTTCCCTGCTGGTCCGGCTGGTGTGACAATGGATGCGCCGATTGGCTATGTCGCGCCCCCAACTACCCCGAGGCCGACCAATCCAGTATATGCGGCGATGGGCGAATATATCTGGAACTCGATGGAGAGCAACAGCGCGTATGGTATGGGGAACATCCGTGCGCGGCAGGGTACGCTGACTGAACAAATCAACCTGCTCAAGGGATATAACGCTGGACGCAAGAGGGATTATATAGAGTTCGAGCAGAAACTGGACAGTGCTGTGGACGATTACGAACAGGCTAAGGGGGAGACAGCTGTTGCCCAAGAAGCGTATGACGCTATTCCGCGTGGAGAAAAAACACAGACGGAGGCCGGGCTGGCAGCGAAAAGTGCTCTTGAGAGCGCGAAAGCTACTGAGTGGCAATACGAGCAAATGATTAAGACAAGACAGTTGTTGAAAGACAACGACATTGACCTGACTGACAGGTTCGATGTCGAGCGTCTGATCAACTTGCTCGAAACTGAGCGCCATGCGACAATGGAACAACAGCTTGCACAGATCAGGCAGATCGAAGATGACGTGACTGATCAACTTGTTGCGGCCGGGGTCATGCCTCCGGGTCGTCGGTTTGATTTTGCGAAGGACTTAGCGCCGATGGCGGGAGGTCCGCAGTGAGCACGTCTGATACAACACTTGTAACGATGAACCACTGGTCATGCAAAAGCTGTGTCGCGCGCCAGTAATGCTTAGCTCCAATCTTGTAATGATCGACCCAATTGCGGCGTTGCCAAGCATGAAGCAACATGAGCAGGTCATCGATGTTGTACTTTGGAGTACGAGAACGCTGGTGTAGATCACGCTGACCGATGCCGTTGGTACCAGCAGCAAGCAGAAGCCTACGAACAAGTTCAGCGTAGCGCAGAGAGAAGGCCATTGGTGTCTCCAAGCATTGCCCCGAGGATGATAAGTCCTCGGGGCTTTTGTTTATTGGGCAGTAGGTGGCTCAGGCACAACCTCTGCAAGGGCAGGCCCGATCTCCGATGCACGAATGTCATTCGGAGGGGGAGGTTCTTGCTTTGTTGTCGTTACGTTTTGATGAGTGTACACATAGTCACCAAAGGCATCGAGGTTCTCATCGAGCATGGCGAATACGACCGCAGTCATGTAGTTCAGGCCGTTGTCGGTTAGGTCTGCGGCCTTGGATAGCCTTTGGACAATAATAGCCTTGACTGCTCGATGGCTTTCATACGCATCACAGGCTTCTTTGGTTTCAAAGAACTGGCCATCGACTGACAAAAATCCATGAACAGGTCTGGCCATTTAATCCTCCTGACAATCTGGGCAGATATGCGTGTATATGTTTCCGTCGCGCGTCGTGATCCAAGACTGATCGTGTAGATCAGAGATCATGACGTCAAACTCGTCGTGGTTGTAGATCAATTCCTTGCCAGCATTGTTGCGCATCGGTTCCCCGCACTCATCGCAGCTAATCTGTATCTTGTTCTTGGCACGAGTAAGCATTAGAAAATCTTCCCGTTGGGATCACGGCGCTGCTCAACCTGATGATCAGGACGAGCGACGTTGAAGTTCATCTTCTCTATAACAGCGCCGCCGAGATCGAGATCGAGCGCGCCGGCAAGATCAAAGATGCGGATCAAAGCATCGGCAAGCTCAACTTCGACAGCTTTGCGATGCGGGAGCTTGTCGTCGTCAGCATTGCGCCGAACGCCTTCGAGAGCTTCCGAAAGTTCGCTGTGGATTAGCGCGATCTTGGTAGCTATAACGTACGGGAAGGTGCCGTTGACCAAGTATTCTTCGTGTCGCTTATCTTCCTCGCTTGGGATCAGGCCGACATTACTGATGATCTCGTTCCACCAACCGGCATTTCGGCTCGCAACATGACAGCGGATGGATAGGTCGTTCAGGGCAACGGCGAGAACATTGACTTGCATTCGTTCGGTTCCTTTACAAGTGTTGTAATCAGATCGGCAGACTTGCTGCATCGAGCTTGAGCTTCTGCAAGTTCGACCAGCGATGGACAGTATCCTTGACGATGTTTCCTTTCTTGTCCTTGAACTCAAGCGCAGAGATCGCGCAGTCAGCAGGAATGATAAGCTGCTCACGCTTGGTCTTGTAAACGTTCTCGATCAGGATCGGTTTCTCTGCGTAGGCTTTCATGATCGACAGAGCAGTCTTGGCATAGTCCTTGTGCGCGATGCCGATGAGAGCATCATGCACATTAAGCTGAATACGCGCCTTGTGGCTATCCCATCGATCATCTTCATGTGCCGAGTACCAGACTTCACAGACCTTGTCCCCAATGGTAGACTGAGGATAGAACGCAACGATTGACTTGAGAGCATCATCGTCAATGCGCTGCAAGATTTTCATCCTGCGACCAAAGGCGTTGAACAGTTCTCGATCACGCTTGGCTATGTGTTCAATCTCCTTCCACCAGAGTTGAAGCTCTGGGGTCAAGCGGTGATAGGCATGATAGGCTTGAGCAGCGCGAGAGAAAGACAAGCCTGTTGTTTCGGCAAGTCGATCAATCTGCATTCGATAGTTCAAGCCGTGGCGACAACGCTTGGCGATGTAACGGATGGTATGCTCGCCATCCTCATCAAGGTCGTCTTTGGGAACGTCGTCGTAAGGCATCTTGAACATGTCAGCGGCAAGGGATCGATGGCAGTCGAAATCCCCAGACACACGAGCACGTTCAAAATCTTCCTTCCACTTGTCGATGTCGGCGACGTAGCCAACAACACGCGCCTCAGCCTGCGCAAGGTCGAAGTAGATCAGCACACAATCGTCGTCAGCAATATAGAACTGCCGAGCACGATATGGCTGGTTCTGCATGTTCATCCCTGTGCCCCAAAGGGTCTTGGATGAAGATAGTCGCCCCGGTGCTGACTGAACGCCGTACTGTTTCCAGTCGCAGCGGAACCTGCCGTCAGGATCGACACGGCTTTCGGCATAGGTTGACAGGAACTTCGCATCGGCTTTGTAGTTGGTGAGCGAGACGAGAACTTCCTTGGCAGCAGCCGACGTTCGAGGATCGGCGAGCATATCTTCCCGAGCATTGGCGTCGGTGGAATTGGATCGATGCCGTAGGCCGAGGCGAGTATAGAGCAGGTCTTTGACTTGGGCTGGGCTGTCAGGGTTGGGCTTGTATGTGTCAGGTAAGCCAGTAGCAATCCTTGCGCAGTGCTGGAACTTGAGCTTCTTTTCCTCGACTTCGGTTGAGAGTTCGGTTGCGATCTTGCGCTTGATAGCCTGATCAACTCTGATCCCATGAATGGTCGATTGGATTAGGTGCGGCTGCAAGTGCATGACATGGTTGATGAAGAAGTCATAGAGCCCTTGCTGTTTTAGCTCTTGCTCAGTGCCGATCTTAGCGGCTAGGGTTGCGCAGGCGTCCTTACCGTTATACTCCCAGAGCGTAGTGACATCACCATCTTCCTTCCACTCGGAGCCCTCGTCCTTGTAGTACGGCATGGTCGTGTACATGCTGGTGAGGAAACCGAGGTTGTGCGGTAGGGTTGGATAGAGTGTATGGTGAGCAAGCAACGTGTCATAGTTCATCGGCATATCAATGTGATCGAAGATGCCAGAAGCATGACTATCGAACGAACTGTTCTGTCCGATCATGTGGCCTGATGCTGCGAGACTTTGATACAAGTCTTGTAACGCGAACATGATTTGGATTTCCTGCTCGGTCGTAAAGCGATTGGAAAGCCTGTCACGGAAATTGATACAAACAGCATGATGAACATCGTTGGCCAAGCCGACACAGGCCAAGCGCCCCGAGGTCCACTCGATGTCAACGGCTGTGTCTTTGTTCTCGGCTTTGAACCGTGCGATCTCGGCAAGGGTTTCATCGAAGCTGAGATCGTAGCGCGTGGTGACTGGCCACTCTTTCCAATCGCCCTGAGCAAGCTGAGCAAACCGCCGGATGTCAAAATGCAGAATGATTTCATCCTTGGGCTGCCGAAGAACTGCCGCAGCATTGTAGGTACACATGACTTTAACATCATGTCCGTTGAGGTTCAGATCATAGACTGAGCCACGGAACTTGTTGATGCCAGTGACACCGAGCAGAGCTTCGATAGCCACGTTGCCCATAGCAAGGATTACCTTGGGACCCGTAAGCTGCCGCATTTCCCAATCAAACAGCGTGCGCCACCGTGTCCATTCATCAGCAGGGACAGCAGCACGCTTCTCACTGCTGAGGCTGATCTGTCGCTTACAGACATTGGTGATGTAGAAGTTCGGACGGAGGATGTTGTTCTGGCGTAGGATGTTCCAGATCAATGCACCAGAACTCCCAACGAGTGGGAGCTTCTGTGCAACTTCTGTTCCACCGGGAGCTTCGGCAACGATGACAAGCTCAGCGTCGAGCCTGCCATCGCACAGAACCTGTGGTTCAAGATCAAGCTCAATACAACGATTGAGCATTTCCTTCTTGTGGAGCTTTAGATCAGTTTGCACTGGACTTAATCCTGTCGTGAATAACGGCAACCTTGGCGCGGACATAGTTTTCGAGTTCAGCGATGTCCTCAGCGCAATCTTCCAGAGGCTTGTCGATGGCAACGGTTGCCGTGATCTCGAAACGCTTGCTGTTGTAGTTGCCAGTGTTGACGGTCTGGCCGAAGGTGAACGTGTAGGTCTGGAGCTTCATGTTACAACTCTTGTAATGGGGTTGGGTTGATCAGGACGTTGATGAATGATTTCGGTAGCCTGATGTTGGTGGTTCGGACTTGGAAGAACGGTGCAATCTGCTGTGCCGTGTACTCGTTGGGGGCGCAACCGACAGCCGTGACATCGAACTGTAGCTCTCGATGTTCAGCTGCAAAGACCAAGAACCGACTGACCCAAAGATCAATCTGTATCAAGGTCAAGAGCTTATCGTTATGGTCACGGACAGGGATGGCATATGCCTGTCCACTGATACCGGCCTTATGTCCGGCAGTTGCGCCGTGGTGCATGTAGGCATCGTGTGCCAAGCCTGTCTTGACCGAACCAGTAAGGGACGAGCCATAGACAAAGATACGCTTGGCAAGTGGGGCCTTCTTTGGAAACCGATGGTTGGATTTGCGGTAGATCATTCGAGTTCCTCAGCTTCAATGAGCATAGCCTTGAACAGCAAGAGGTAGACAATCAGATCATCGCAACGGGAGGCCAAGCTTTCTAGCCGCTCACGCTTGACGCCATGTTCAACGTCACGAACGTATTGACCGATGGCATCCCAATGCTTGGCAGCATAGACGCGCCAGATGCTTTCCATTGTCAGTTCGAGATCAGCAGCATTGCGTCGGAAGTTGGCCAGACGATCATCATCACCAGCATACTCAGCACCTTTGAGTGCACCGAGCCGATTGACAGTAACCATCGTTTCATCGATGATCTTTCCGAAACGCTGGTTACTAAATTTCTTAGACACACTATTCCTCCTGTGACTGACGTTGAAGTTGCATGGCTGATCGAAGGCCACCGGGGCCAGCGATGACGGTAACGTGCTTACGAGCACGAGTGATTGCTGTATAGAAGTTCTGGCGCGATGCGACACGAGTGCGATAGAGCAGCATTAATACGCGCTGGAACTCTGAGCCCTGAGACTTGTGCGTCGTGATTGCGTAGGCCAGATCGATGTAGCGCCGCGGATCATACCGGAAGATTTTCCTATCGTTCTGTGCATCGTAGCGTTCGAGGACTGTAGGAATAACCTTGTCCTGCCCATAGAACTCAAGCACAATCGAGCCCTCGAACTCATCGAAGTTGACGACGCGACCGATCATGCCATTGAACAGGTTGAGATTGTAATCGTTCTTGGTCCAGATGATCTTGTCGCCGGGACGTAGGCGCAACTTCTGCTCAGGGTCCTGACCTTTGGCTTCATAGACCAGATCAAGATGCCGAGGATTGGTGTTGAGCTTCTGTTGGATGTACCTGTTTACAAGATTTGTACCAAGCTGACCGACGCGCGTGGGCAAGATGATCTGCGCTTGGTCAGTAAGAAACTCTTCATCAATGAACTCGCTGAGCGTGGTGAGCCCAAGGCGCGAACCAATGTTGAGGATCGAAACCTGATCGTTGGTGACGGGAAGCAGGCCCTTGAGTATGGATTGGCTGGCCTGAATGATCCCGTCGCCTGAACGAAAGTTGTGCTGTAGTGTAACTGACGGGAACTTGTCGAGCACCATCTGGAACTTGCTGGTTCCTTCGACAGGCGGGAGTTGGTTCATGTCCCCGAAGTAGCGCAGGACGGCACCGGGGCGAACAGCTTGAACAAGATTGCGGTGCAGTTCATCACTAAGCATCGAGGCTTCATCAATGAAGATGAAGTCGGCAGGGATAGGATTACTACGCCCACGCTTAGGGATGGGCATATCATTGGGGTCATTGGGATCAGGGGCACCATAGCCAAGCAAGCGATGGACTGTCTGAGCATAATGCCCAGACTTTTCTTTGATCCGAGCGGCGGCACGGCCAGTCGGGGCAGCGACTGCGACTGAGTATCCAGCATCTTTGGCTTCGGATATTGCTTCACCGAGAACGGTGGTTTTGCCTGTGCCTGCTGCCCCAGTGATGCCAACAAGTCGATTAGCCGTGTCGAGGCTTAGATCGATTGCTAGCTGTTGATCTTGGGTAGCGTTGGAGAACGACATGGATGGGCAAATCCTTGTGTTATAAGAGTTGTAATAAGAGGGGGAGAAATTAATCTCCCCCTCCCAAGCCTTGGCATGTCCCTCAAGTCGAGGGGTATGACCGCTGTTAAGCCGGTGCGCCGGTAGCTAGCCGAACAACTTCCCTTGTGGCACACATGCCTTAGCTTAGCCTAAGCCTGACCTTAGGCGTCCTCGTTCTCAACCGACACGATCTGGTTCCGGTTCTCACCGTTGTAGACCTGATGCCCAATGTTGAGCATGGCGCGCTTGCCAACCCACTGCGAGCAATCGATCGAGTTGGTCTTGAGGCTCAGGCCCATCGCAGCCATGAACTTCTTGACCGAAGTGATCGAGCGACGATCGCCGGGGGTCGGAACCTGAACACGCGAATAGTTCATGATGGTTCCGTTCGGGGCGTTCTCCCGATCGTAGTCGAGCGGATAATCGGAAGGATCGATCCGCCACATGGTGTAGAAATACTGGTTGCCATTGTCCGAAGTGCGGACCTCGGCAATGGTGCATTCACCGGGGAGAGGACCATCGGGCAAAATCTCATAATCCTCGAAATCTTCGAGGTTCATATCGAGATCGATGATCGTGACCTGGTCAGACATGGTAGCGTTACCTTTGGTTGGTTTGGTTACAACAGTTGTAGCGGGGCTGTCTTTGGGCGCAGTCCCTTTACCCTTACTGGCCGACTTAGGCTTAGCCGGCCCAGCAACTTTAGATTTGGTTGGCATTAGAGTTCCTCCATGAACTCATCGTCACCTGTGATGATTATGACAGTGCCTTTGAGCATAGCGAGCGGACGCTTCTCACCCTTGGCTCGGATGATATAGTGCCATGCTGCCGTAGCCCAAAAGTTGTCGGGCAAATCGAGCATGTAGGCTTCTGAATTACAGAACACCACTGCTCGGGTGGACGTACCGTCGAACAACTGAACGTGATCGAACATCGGTACGATCTCGATCGACCCACCTACAGCACTGGATACCAGATCGTAGGGTGGGCGGCCGAAATAGGTACGGGTTTCTGGCCCGCGGTTGGGACGGAGGACGATAACATCGCCGCGCATTTGTTATTCCTTCGGGAGTTGCTTATAGAGTTTGAGGAAGTCCGGCGAACCGGGGACAGGGAGTTTGTGTTTGTTGTTGGCAAGATACATGCGCCACCAAGTAGCCATCGAGTACATCTGACTATCGTCCTCATCGATGTTGTACTTGATCTCGAACTCCGGCACATCATCGAGCCGGAACATACGCGTGCCCATCGGCTTACGTCCACGGACCGGCTGGATAGCCAAGGTCTGTTTCTTGTTGTCCCGATCCATGAACCAGATTTCAGAGATTGACAAGCTGGTCTGTGTCACACCGTTCTCAGACAGGGTCATAGACTGGTAGAGAAAATCACCCTGCTTGTTAGTGGTGGGAGTGTCCATATGGGCGGTAAACCAGCAATGCAAATTACGCTGCTTAGTAGCTCGGAGCGTATTACGCATTGCGGATACGATGTAGTTGGTCCTAGCACCGTATGCACTAAGACCGGGAGCTTCAATTGAAGGAGTGAAATCACGAGACTTACCTACTTGATTGATGATGGCTGCGTTAAGCGCCGCCCAACCGAGGGAAGACAAGCTGTCGAAGAACACGCTGTCTCCGGGCTGGAAGTCATCGAGTTCCTTCTCAATCATGGACGGCACGACTTTCTCAGCAGCAGCGCAGATGTCCTTGTGGCTATGGCCAGAGAGATCGATGACCTTGTAATCGGAACGGAAGGACACGCTTTCGTAACCATCGGGGTCGACGTTGATGATCAGCTTCTTGCCGGGGAGCGTGGCGAGTAGTGTGGTTTTGCCAGACTTGGCGGGTCCCCAGATTATTCCTGTTGATCTGGGGAATTGCTCGGCTGGGCTAGTGATTGTAAGTTCGGTTGCCATGTGTGCTTTAGCTCTCTGTATAGTTGCTCGATGGTGAGGACAAACTCTTGCTTGGATTTGAAGTCGATGTCCTCGATTACAAGACTTATAATAGTCTTGAGTTCCGAAGCCGATCCTCGATCGAACATGATGAACAGGAAGTCCTTGGCGAAGTGGATGAACTCTGGCCGGGACATGTGCGTGAAACGGACGCGATCCTTAGTTTGCATTGTTACGATTGTACTTGCCAAGGCTTTCGACAACAACAGACAAGACCTCATGAGCGGCGGCCGGATTGCCAATCTCATTGGAGATCAACTGAATATCGTGCCCTTCTTCGCCTTCGAGCTTCGTAACTCGAATGATCAGGTGAGCACTGCCGGGATCAACTTCCTGCAACGCTCTGATGATACGCTGCGTATCGATCGGCAGGTCCTCAGTCTTTATCAGCAAGTTCATTCATAAGTTCCTTTGCTCTGATTTCTGACGGGCTAAGTCTGCCCGGTACCATCGATTGGTAGATGTCTTGTTGATCCTCAGGGGACGCAGCACATAGATCAATAAACGAACAGGGTCGGAAGAACCGCGAGCAGGAATGGGTGTACTGCGGGGCTTGTAGAGGATCAGCTTCGTATCGTTCAACGATCTCATGTGCATGAAACAAACTCTGCACCCACTTGATCATCTGGTAATCTTCACGATCCTCGATGAATGCACGCAGGTCCTCAGACGATCTGGTCTGCTTGATCTTGACGCCAATCATTCGGACCTTGCTGACTACAAGACTTGTAATCATCCGAGCGATTGCGATGTAGCCAGTCGGCTGGGACTTAACCATGTAAGATTTGCGCCAAGTTTCGTCAAGGCGCGAGGCTGTTTTGTTCTCATCGATGTAGGCTTCACCGAGAACAGGGTAGCTGGGATTAGCATTGAGCGGCGTGATGATGCCGTCGATGGTACCAATGTAACGAACGCTCTTGCCTCGGTAGGCTATGATCACGTCGAACGTGACTTCGATACCTACGCGCTTGGTTGCATCGTTGACATCCTCAACCCAGATTGGATTTCGCTCGAACTGCGGCATACGCCAATCAACATAGCGGATGACAGTAGTCTCCATGTTGCTGAGCGTACGTATGTTGTCGTCGGTGTCGTCGTAGAACTCACCAGAGTTCAGGATGTTGAAACAGAAGTTGATGAGTTCGTCTCGATAGTCAGTTTCCTTTCCACCATAATCCTTCCAGCAGCGCGTGAAACGTTCTTCACCAAACAGTCTGTGTCCGTGGTGGATGAAATGCTCCGGCAAAGACTGTAGTCGAAGTAACTGCCAGAGCCTACACGCTGCAAACACGTCGTGCATTGCACCACCTGCTTCGAGGGCCATGGCCCGTTGTGCATTTGGATAGTACAGGTTCTTGACATAGCGAATGATGCCCCAGACTGGACAGGTTAAGATCGCCTCGACCTTGGAATGCGAGTAGGCGAAGAGGTTAGCTTCAGACAGCTTGGTCCAACGGATGTGAATACTGTCATCAGTTCCCGTCATTGATCTGCTCCGGGTTCACGAGGCCCTGATTGGCATCGGTGTATCGCTGCTCGATGCGAGCGAGCCTGGCCTTGCTGTCTTTGTATAGGCTTTGGCTGAACTTCAAAGCCTCGATGATCTGCGACATGTGAACAGAGAGTTCCTTGCAGTACTCTTGCAGCATACGGATTTCCTCATGCTGCTGGGCAATGATTGCGAGGAACGGGGCAGGGATGTTGCAGTCCTTGCCGATCTTGAAGATGTCCTCGCTGATGTTCTGTACGATGTCAGGCATTGGAGCTTGTGTCCTTGGCTGGGTTACGGTTGGTGCGAGGACGACGATGGACTTCGCGTCGTTGTTGAGCAGGGGTTACAACTCTTGTAACAGTTCGATTGAACTCTTCGACCGCAGCATTGACCGCGTTGATCGAGCGGGTAACATCGGACTGGCGGGTTTGCCAGTAGGACAACATGCTGTCGCACAGATGCTGCTCATTGCGAAGCTGTTGGATCAGCGTGTCGTAATGATTGAGCAGTTCCAACGATGCAGCATTGGGTGCGGGCAGGGTGGCTGGTGTCGCGTTGGTAAGGTCCAAACTATTATCAGTCATGGTGAACAGTCTCCAAGGTTACGGGATCAAAACCAAAGTACCGCCATTGATCTTCGGGCATGATGGGCATGGCAGCGTACAGGGCATTGTAAGACAAGCCGTTCAACAGAGCGGCGGTGATCTGCTTGAGCTTAAATGAACGGATGGTCATGGTTTCAATTCCTCGAAGCGGCCATCGTGAAACTCATCGAATGGGCGCGCCCAATACGATCCGTCCTCATCGACGTAGACTATGACAGGAAGCATATCAACTCTATCCAACCCTACCGCATGGCCAAGATCAGTAACCCAATCTTCGGATTGCATTCTCGCTTCGAACAGAACCTTGCAATGCCGATCGGATCGAGCATGTCGATGGCTTGGATTGTGACAAGTGACCGCTGCGGCACGACCAAGCACGTAGCCTAAGCGCAGAGCAGTGAGATCGTACTTGGCCCAATGTTTATCGGGCTGCTCGTTGACCCATGCTGTGAACACAGGATCATCAACGAACTGTATCGATGACCAAAGAGCATCGAGAGTAGGCAGGTTAGGCGAGGATTGCAAAGGCAAGTCGGGCATAGGAACCTCCATCATCAAAAAGCTTGGCTCTGGCAGCGTCTCCATCCCCTCCCATCTTACGACAGTCTCGGACTTGATCAGCGTACCAAAGCAGGATGCGTTTGAGTTCTTCGAGTTGGGCAGGTTTGGTTACAAGAGTTGTAGTGTCCCGCCCATCTTCGGGTGCAGCAACCTCCAGTTGCGCTATGACTTGATAGCTGCCTTCTGGCTCCGCAAGAACAGTAACAATGCGATAGCCTGCCTCAGCAAGATCAAGCACCAGCGCGTGCAGCGCGGCTCTGCCATTGCAGGGATACACTCCTGCGCTTCCATTGAAATTCTTAATCATCGAACGAAAACTCCGGGCCAAGTTCTGCTTCGACCAACCCCATCGATGAGGCCAACTTCTGCATGTTGTTGAGATCAGCATCACACTGACTGAGGGCAGCCTCAATCTTTGCGAGCCGGGTGACAAGACGATCCCCAATCTTAGTGTACTTCTCAGCATCGCGCTTGATCATCTTGGACAGGTTGCGCTGTCGAGCAGTGTTCGCTTCGATAGCTGTGATCAAACGACGCTGACGATTGGCTTCGATCATCAGGTGTAGTTTATCCGCAGTTAGATTGCGGATGTTGGGATGAATATATAGGCTCATTGGGAAAACCCTATGACGACGATGACGATGGACAGAACAAGCAGCACAACAACTGCTGCCAAACGATTGCCATCGTGCATCAAAGCTCATCCCTGAGATCATAAGAGATCGAGACAGGGGCAGCCGAAGTCTTGTAGGCACGGTCATCCTCAGCAAGCGTGCGGAGCTTGTGCTTCGGGATGTCGGGATAAGTCTCGGCGATCAGGTTGATGAACTGATCAGCGTTGAAGATGCGCCGAGGGGTGCCAAGAGAAATGTGCCGGCTGTAAGCCTTGGTTTCTGTCTCGGCAGCGAGACTACCGTCACGGAAGGATGACTTAACAGCCTCATCGAGCTTGCGGATGCGGGATGAGACACGCTTGTCGAGCAGCTGCAAGGCATGGTGCGTAGCAGCTTCACGATCAGCATCATCCTGCGCATCGTAAGGAAGCTGCTGGATCAGGGTGTTGATGACTTCCTCAGCAGCGGCCTGAATAGCAGCGGTGGAGGAAAGAACAGGCTTAGGATTAGACATTGGGCGTAGTCTCCTTGGTTATAAGAGTTGTAACGGCGGCTCCGAGATAGGGAGAAGGTTGGCGACGGATGACAGAGATGCTGGACTGATCATGTGCTCGCCAGTACTCGATAGCAGCATGGATCAGACGCACCACTTCACCGTATGTTCCTGTGTCATTGAAGTGTACGACATCCTTAAACTGATCGAAGGCTCCGATGACTGGCTCGAACAGCTTGTCGAACAGAGGATGATACGCAATGCGGCTCAGACCAGAAAGGTTTGTTACCTGATACCCTGCCTTACCAGCAGCAACGTAGGTGCAAGCACCAATGATACAGAAGTTGTATAGGAGATCGGGCTCATGCTGCTCGATAGCATAGTTACCCTGCCCCCAGCCACTGAGAGCGAGCAGCTTTGCTACGTCAGTGAGGAACTCAACAGGGTTTTCGATCGTGTCAAAGAACAATCGGATGTCAGGCTCTGATGCCTCAGTCATTGGTCTTGGTTCCTATGAAATCAGGACGCTGGTCAGCATAAACCTTAGCCTCACCAGTCGATCCATTGGTGAACAGGACAGGGTAGGTATAGATCAAGCCGGCAGCGTCGATCTTTGTCGGCTTGGAGTTGATGATCAGGATTTGTTTTGCAGGCTTGAGCATAACGTGTCTCCCGATACAACAGTTGTAATGTCCTTGATCGATCCATCGGGGCCGAGAGTTACGCGCTCAACTGCGCCTGAAGGATAGAGATCAAGGTAAGTCCCAGCGGTAACAGTCGGATTGAAAGACTGCCACACACGCCAGCGTTGGGACTTGGCATTGTACTCGATGAATGGTGCTTGCTTAGAGCTTGGCGTGATGATTGATAGGCGCGATGGTCTTTGCATCACGCATCGATGGGCTGCTTGGGTGGAGCAGTGAGTTCATCTTCTTCATCAGGCATGTCCTGAACAGGGGCAAAGCCACGAATGTCGAATGCATCCTGCGGGAACTCTTCAAACATGAGCGTGACATGCCCTGTGCAACCAAGCCCACCACAGTATCGCAGCGCCTGCTCACGGATGGTATACACGTTCATGAACTGCGGAGTGGTTCGATCATTGTGCCCAACCCGATACCATTGGCTCGGATCGTCAACAATGCACACGGCTTTGGCGCCTGGGGTGGCCCAAGAGTGTTCCATTTCATTCTCCATTTGCTTCGGGGTAGAACAGGGTAGATGTTACAAGACTTGTAGCACGCGGGCAGGAACTACTTACCTTGTAATGAACGGGGTCGAAACAAAATATAAAATTTCGTTTCAACAAAAATAAAACAACAAGTATCGGGCTATGCCCTCCCTTGTACTAAAGACATTATAATAACTCCTGTGGAGTTTGGCAATAGCTATTATTTATTTTTATTTTGTTTCACAAAATAAGTAGGCACAAACACTGAGCACCTACAAAATCCAGCTACAAAAATGCCGTGGAGACATAATCTCGCACGGCACTTTCGGAGCTAGACCTATGATCGCTGCCCGGCGATGCTAGTCGCTCTACTGACTGACTGCCCCTGTTCAAAACAGACAGTCAGATATGAATTGGGTGGGAGCAACAGCACCACGATGTTGGAAAGGACAAGACATCGTGTGCTGGACGGGCTTGATGCCTGTGTGCTGCTGCTCCCATAGGTATGAGATAGAAAGAGCCGGGGATTGTCAAGTGTGAACTCAACAATCCCCAGCTAGTTGCCGTGGCGGGAGGACGTTAACCACGGAGGGAGATTACAAGAGTTGTAACGGGGTGTTACAGCGCCTTGTTCGTCTTGCCCTTGCCCTTGGGCTCAGCCTTAACCTCGGTCTGCTTGGGTTCGGGCTCGGGCGTGAACGGCGGGTTGGAAGCGGCCTGAGTGAGGGTATCAATCAGCGACTTCATCTGCTTGATCTTCTCAGCCGAGAACTTGTTCTCCTGCGCCGCGATCACGCGCTTGAGCGTGTTGACGATGCCACCGAACTCCTCATCGGAAATGCCCAGCTTGGCCTCGCCCGAACGATCGTTGCCCTTGTCGGAACGCTCGCCGGTCTTGCCCTCGTCCTCGACCTTATGCTTCTGGGTAGCGATCTTCACAAGGCTCGACATGGTGGGCGAGACGCTGGCACCAGTGTTGACGGTACGCTTACCGAACTCAACGGGCTTGGAGCCAAGCTCGCCGGCGATCGCAGCAGGGGCATTGGTGATCTGCGCAACGGGCGCCTTGCCCTCTTCCTGCGTGATCACCATATCGTCGGCCTTGGTCCCGGCATCGAGCAGGGCACAAGCAGCCTTGTAAGCATTGCTGAGGTTGATGTTCAGACGCTTACGGTTGGAGAGCCGACGCTCGTACTCTTCCTTGTCCTTCTCCTTGTCGACGCCACCGTAGTTGTACTGCTTCTCAAGATCAGGGTCGGACCACTTGTAGACCACGCTATCGCTTTCCTCATCGGCGATGCGCGCCATGACGCCCATGCGCACAAGCACGCGTGTGTTCAGCTTCTCGGTAGCCTTGCCGCCTTCCCAGATGGCGAACAGGTTAACCTTTTCGTCCTCTTCCTGCAACTTGAGCACCGCCTTGGTAAGCTCGAAGCTCATGAAGGTACGGCTGTTCTCGGCAGCGGCCGACAGGGCAGTCAGTTCCTCATCGAACGCAGACTGCGCGATGAGAGCACTGAGATAGTTGTTGCCGAAGCCAGCAACGCCCGTCTCTTCGAGCGACTTGAGCGCAGGCAGCGAGTTGGAAGTGATGGTAGCGACGTTGGTATCAGTGGACATTTCAGTTCCTTCGGGTTGAGTTACAAAACTTGTAACAGGGTTGGTTGGTTGGGTCAGTCGAGGTCAGACAAGCCTTCCTTAGCAAGGTCTGCCTGACCCTTTTGGTACTTTATCCTAAGATTGGACGGTAGGTCAAGTACCAAATTTGGAATGAATACGGGATAACAGACTGCGTACTCATCGATTTCTGACAGAGCGTTACAACGCTTGCAGAATTTGTCACGGTCCTCGATGCGCTGGAAACCATAGATGCCTCGGGGGCGCGTGACATGAAACTCGCCGTTGACTTCTTTGAGTTCCTGATCTTGTCGATTGAGGTCTAAGAGCATGTCAAACGCATCACTGACAGGCTCGGTAAGCAGGACGTGATACCTATAGTTGGCGATCTGGGTATCAAGGTAGAAGATCGGCGGGTTATCGCGTCCTCGTTGATCGACCATTGGGCTAGCTCCTTGGGTTAGGCCGACGAATAGGATGAAGGATATACCGAATGGCCTGAGATTACAAGTGTTGTAATCGAGGGTCGGCCTAGTCAACCGTGCCAAACTGGAGGTAAAGCTCACGGCTGATTGTGAAGTAGCTTTCGTAGAACTGGTCGAAACCAGCATCGATCAGGCTGACATCACCGGGAACATAGACAGACGGCCGATGGACGATATGGTTATGCTTCCTATCAGCCTCGATCTGCCGCGCCGAACGCTTGATGCGAACAGCCGTATGCTGCCCGTCACGGATCGCTCCCGGCCAATGGATCGGGGTCGGCTGTGGCTCCAGTTGCAGTTGCATCTGTGTCTGCGTCATCGGGTTCTTCCTTTCGGCAGTAGTGTTGAAGGATTGCGAGCAGCGCATCGGAGTAGGTTCGGGCAGGGAATTGCTCCGTGTCCGAACCATATCTCCAGAAGAATGCAGGCTCATCGTCATCAAGGCTGTTGATGTCCTTACGTGGACCATACGAATACACTTGGTCGTTGAGCGCGACGATCGTTTCGGCCTTGAACTTCCTGACAACAAGAACAGGGCGATTGTCAGGATTGGTAATGTACTCGTTTACTGCGAGCTGGTTCTCTGCGATGCGCTTGTCAACTGACAACTCATGCGCACGCACAAGCTCTATGATATTAGCAGCGGCGGAGTAGATTTCCTCCGTCGCACGCTGAATTGTTGCCAGACTTTGCGTAGTCGCAATGTATGCCTGATCTGGCTTTGGCTTCTTGATCTTGCGAGCCATGATCAGTCGTCGCGAGCGAACGGATCAGCACCGGCATTGTAACGATCGATGCGCTCGAACGCCCCGATGATTTCATGTCCGAAGCTCGTAAGATCAGACACCGCATCGAGCAGAACAACGCGCCGCTTATGAACGGAAGCAAAGTCACGCTTGATCTGTTCAACACGTTCAGCCTCTGGGGCATCAAGGTGCTCATTGGTAAGCGCAGTGATGGAAGCTGTGAGCACGATGGAAAGCGTGCGCATAAGATGGATGAACTGATCCGGCGGGCCAGCAGAGAACGCCTTGAGCGTATCCTCAACGATGCTGGCTTCCAGCGACGTGTTGCACAGGTTCGCGAGCTTGCCCATGTAATGCTTGGGCCGATCCGCAAGCGCGACTTCATTATCATTGGTATTCATTGTAACGTCCTTTCCTGTTACAACTGTTGTAGTCAGAGGGTGAACAGAGGTACGCCGGTCTTGGGCTGGAACTTGAGCTTGACCTGCGCGACTTCGTTGATCAGGGCATCGGTGATCTTCGTGACCTGCTCGTCGGTGTAGTCATAGTTGCTGCGCGAGGCGAGATTGCCAATGAGCCTGATCGAATGGATCGCACGATTGACACGCGCGATGGCCAGACGCTGGAACTTATCGGCCTTGTTCTCGCCATCGATGGCACCGATTTCGGTGTCATCGTTGAGGGCATCATTGTCATCGATCTCTTCGGGCATTGGGCAGTCCTTTCTTGAGTTACGCGGCATCAGCCGCACCGTGTTGGCAGCGGGAATTGTTCCTACTGCTATGTATCGCCAACTGTTAGTCGCGCACGACCTGATAGCTGACGTAATGCGGGTTCTCGTCATCGGGCGAGGCGTTGACATGACGCACGCGGATGAGCAGGAAATTGTGTCTGTTGGCCCAGCGCTGGATATCCAAAAGGCCGAAATTGGAGGGGTGGTGAACGATGAACATGAGAAAGCCTTTCTATGGCTGATAGGGGGGTGAAGAAGATAGTCGTTACAAGAGTTGTAACGAAATTTTCCTATGGGCACGATCGATCGGGCATGAGAATGGGCATGAGACAGGGGAGCCTCACGCCCGATCGGAGAATGTAATATAGCACGTAACGGCTATATTTGGCGAGCGATAAGATTGTTACATGCGCTCAATGAGCGCATTGGCACGGTTAATGGTGCTCTCAAGCGAGATAACCATCGCACGCGCGCGCATGGCCTGTTCAAAGGCACGATAAGCCTTTCCGAACTCGAACAGTGAGACGTTCTGATCGAAGCGTTTGGCTTCAACGGCATCTTCGGCACGCCTAACAAGGCCGCTCGTATAATCATGCGCAAGATACAGAGCGTCAGTCACGTCGTCATTCTCCTTAGCCATTGATTTGCCCTTTCGTAGTCAAGCCGGAATTGGCTCGATGAGTAGGGCACGGAAAATCTGCCCTACTGGTGAAGCCAACGATTAGTCAGGGATAGCCTCAAGCTGAGCCTGAGTGATGCTGGCCCAGCGTTTGAACGCCTCACGAACGGGGTGGCCAGACACGCCAAGCATCGAGCAATAGAAATTGAACGCATCCCAGCGTGTTTTTATGTCCGTCTTTATCTCGCCATTCGCGGAGCGCATTCCATACTTGGCAATCTTGAGCATGATGCGGGCGCGCCGAAAGCCAATCCAATGCACCAAATCGAACACGGCGCGGCGCGGCGAGTTATCCTTAGCATAGCTGACATCATAGTGCATTTTGGTTTGTCCTTTCCGACTAGAGCATGATTGCTCAAGAATGCCCTAGGCTTGGATTAGCCTAGGGCAGTGATTTGCAATCCATAGGATAGGATTAGAGCGCGAGTTGCCGAGCCGCCAGAATGGCATTCCAAACCTTGCCCTTGCATTCCGCCTTGCGCCCCTTGGCAATGAGCCGTTCAAGGCTTTCGAGCAAATCAAACTCAGGCGCGGCCTTGTTCGCCTTAGCTTTAACATAGCTCAGGGGCGAAATGCCTTCGGCTTCAATGCGCTGAGTGGTGGCCGACTTGCGGAATTTGAACTTCGCTTCGGCCTTGTCATAGCTGAACTTGCCGAACGCCAACGCCCAAACTGCGAGAGCCGCGCGATTGTTCGGGGTTAGCACGTCATGCAAAGCTTGCATCGGACGGATGTCGCCAACGTTTTCCGCCAAGCAAAGAGCGTTGAAGGCGATGACGTGCATGGCGGTGTCGAACTTGGCACCAGACTTGCCAAGGCTGACAGTCATGCGGTGCAAACGCTTCGGGTCATTCACGAGTTCAATGGTCATTAGATGTCCTTTCCAAGAACATTGGGCAGGCGAGATTGCCAGCACCTAGGAACGGCTTGGGTTACAAGAGTTGTAACGCCAAGCCGCTCTTGAGTTGCAGGCAGTTAGTCGAGCGTGACGCTCGCGGGCGTTGCCAGCGAGGCAGGCGAACAGAACGCAATGCGATTGACCGACTGGAAAGCCTTGTTAACCTTGGCGCAATCGGCCGTGGCTTTCTTTTCCGTGGTGTTGGTGAAGGCGATGGTCAGTTCCGGTTCAAGCGTGACAGCCTGACCAGCAACGCCAGCAACCGGGGCAGTCATGAGCGTGAGAATGATGGTGAACATGGTAGATTGTCCTTTCCTGATTAGGTGCGGAATGCACCATGAGCGACACGGGTCCTAACCGTGTCGCCTTGCTGCATTCTAGAACGGGGTTTTATCAGGAATGATCCTAGGCTCTCTTTTTTCGTGATCGGTCTAGCGCAAACCTAGAGTTGAGGCGGTTAGGTAGGCAAGCTAACCGATACAATCCGATGCAAAGCCCGCTTTTGTCATGGCTGGCAAATGCAACTCGCGTGCAACCGATAGTCCTTAGACCCAACACGAAAGAGCACAGAGGCTAGAGCCTTTGCTTGTGCTCGCGAGGCTTAGGCAGTCATGAGCAAGGTTACTTATGCTCGCGATTGCTGACAGCTTCGCCGCCTATGGTTGTTTATCGCATGACCATAGCACAACGTCCGACCTAGAGCCGGATACGATTTAGGATGTCAAAGAGCCGTCCCAGAAGTGGCTAAACCCCTGCGACTGGGCCTGATAACCCGGCCCGAAGTCATGAATAGCATGTAGCCCAGGCACGCGGTAGTTTTTTATGCTAAGAATACAGGGAAATAGGGAATATCTATCTATAGATTACTGAATTGTGATAAAAGATTACTACGATTTGGTTCTAGAATATAGTTCGGAACTAGAATGTTGGTACAAGTGTTGTAATGGAATGGGGTTTTGGTCAGGATTAGATGAGAGAGGGTGGAGATTAGGGCGGCGTTCTACATCCTTACGCGCATGTGAACTATCGTTCTAGCTATACCGTGGATCAGTGTTCTATAGCCAGCGCGAGGGATAGGCGCAGGACTAGAGCAGCGTACTAGAGCGCTGGACTAGAACAGCAGTACACTGCGCGATAGAATTAAATTCTAAAACATTGTTCCACGCGCTGGGCTGACACTGTTGCATATATGTCACAGGGAATAATTTTCTACGTCCCCCCGGTAAATCAAAACGCTATTCTACCACGAAGCCTTGACACGCGGGCGAGCGGAAGCGAGGTTGGCCTACCCCTATGCGCTTCCTCATAGCTCCTGCAATCCAAATCGCACCGGATGCTCTACGTTCGATTACAACTCCTGTAACGCTCGATCGATGCTCGATGATCATATGTATATATTATACTATACTATATATAATACTATAACAGCGCCATGATCTGCTCCAAGCCAAGAGCGGCCCAAGCCGCACAGTGCTCGCTGCCCAATCTCTTCACCCTTACAACTCTTGTAACGCACTGTAATCATCAGCCCCGCCCCCGGTTATAACTGTTGTAAGGCAATCTGCTAACTTCCCTTGGGTCAGAAATTTTTTGCCTCGCGTGAGGGAGGGGATGAGTAGTTGTAGGGAATTTGGCGGGGTGAACCCTGTGCGGCTACGCCGCGTATAGTTGTGGGATTGGTAGTGATTTGTGCTTGACGCGCTGTTGTGCAAATCGTGCCTATTGACAAAGCATGAAGAAAGCTGGTATTTTCTTAAATCAACCCAAAAGGGGAGATGTATCTTAATCTAAAACAAGAAAGATAAGATTTATTATTTGTTTTATTTAAGATTAAGATTAAGATTAAGATTTATTCTTTGTTTTTGTTTGTTGACATTATGGATTTGTTCATCCCACCTGTTTGCATTACAACAGTTGTAACGCAGGTGTTCCCATGTATCACATCCATTCTGAGTTTTGGGGCGACAACCTCGTCCTGACCAATGATCATCCGACAAATCGGCGTCGGATCGCGCAGAAACTCGACAATTTCATGTCCCGGTCCGATCGGGAACTGTTGAAAACGCTTCTTGGCGTCGCACCGGGTGCTACTGCTAGCGATAACTATGCTCGCGTGCAGCACAATACCGCCGAACTCGGTGGCAAGCGTGTCATTGAGACTGCCGCGAACATCGATCGGGCTACGACTTCCGATGATGTCGCCGATCTTGACACCAATATCCTCAGTTTCGTGTCGCAGCCGGCCAATTACCCTCGCAACAAGGGTGATCTTGGCACTGTTGCGTACTTCGGACACTGATTTTACCTAGGGAAGGGGCAATTTTGTCCCTTCCTCCCCCATTACAAGAGTTGTAACGATGAAATACGCCCAGCCCGGTGACCCTTTAGTCTCAAATCGTGGCAAACTCGTCGCTGCGACCGATCGTGGACCGCAAGATTTCAGTCTTACGGTCCCGAACCTTGCGAATTTCCAACCCAAGACGCGCAGATCGGGCAAAGAACTGCCCGCTGAGCCCCAGACACAGACCGTGGTCAATGCAATCATGGTCTATACGCTATTGGGCATGTCTGAGAATGAAATGGCTGTGCATCTTGGCACGTCGATTTCGGATATTGAGCATGTAAAATCCCTGCCAGCGTTCCAAGAGACTTTTGAGCTTGTCTTTGGTGAGCTTCTGAGCGCGAACAGCAACAGTCTACAGGCTCGACTTGCTTCATACGCAGGCGCAGCCGTCGAGAACGTTATGGAGCTTGCGAACTACAAGCCCAAGCCCAAGATTGAGACTGATGAAGAGACTGGTGAGGTTATTCAGCAGGAAGGCGACTGGAAGGTCCCGCCCATCGTTGTGCTCAAAGCGAACCAAGACGTGCTTGATCGCTCTGGTTTGCATCAGGACGTTCTGTTCGGTAAACACTCGACCGATGAGGGCAATACGCTCCAGATCGAGATCGTATCTGAGCAGGAAAATCGTACGTCGATCAACATCAAGACTAGGAGATAAACTATGGCTATCGTGCGTGACAAGTCCGGCAACAATCCCAACCTCGACAACGCTCTTACGTCGGTCAATCGGAAATTCTCCAGCGGAGCAGCAAATGATGTCACGCCGTTGTTCTCTGGCGAGATCATTGGTGTGGTTGCTGATGGGGCCCTGAACCTTTACAAGGCGATGGGATTGACATCTTCTGATTGGGCTCCGGCTACAACTGTTGTAACGATCTGAATGACCAATGCCTAAGTACCGTGTCATTCCCGGAACTCCCCAGCATACGTACATGCTGGCCCGGAACAAAATTCAGATGTATGGCGGCGGTTTTGGTAACGGCAAGACCGCTGCTATGTGCGTTAAGGCTATTGGTCTGGCGTTTGATTACCCAGGGTCCAATGGCCTCATTGCGCGTGCGTCATACGTCAAGCTTAACGATACGATCAAGAAAGAGTTCTTCAAGTGGCTACCACCCGGTGCCATTGCGCGGATGCCTACGACTACTGATAACACTCTGATCCTTAAGAACGGTACAACTGTTAACTTCCGCTACATTGCTCAGCGCGGTAAGAAAACAGCTGATGGATACACCACGTCCAACCTGCTCAGCGCAACCTATGATTGGGCGTTCGTTGATCAGCTTGAGGACCCGGAAATCCAATACAAGGACTTCCTCGACATCCTTGGCCGTCTGCGCGGCTCGACCCCATACAAGGGCAATGATCCCACCATGCCGATGACTGGCCCGCGCTGGCTCGGCATTGCTGTCAACCCGACGGCCAATTGGGTCTATACTAAGATCGTCAAGCCGTACCATCAGTACAGAGCTACAGGATTGATCACTGATGATCTGATCCACGATCCAGACACAAAGCAGGTTCTGATCGACATCATCGAGGCCCCAACGACATCCAATGCGCACAACCTTGATGCAGACTTCTTGCAGGGGCTGCGCTCGACGTACAAAGGACAGATGTACGATCGCTTTGTGCTAGGCAAGTGGGCAGCTTACGAAGGCTTGGTTTATCCTGAGTTCTCTCGTGACATGCACCTGCTACCGCATGAAGAAATCGAGAAGATACTACACGCTAACTGGCGAGAGAGGTCGCGCTATAACGGCATACAGTCGTTCGACCTTGGCCTCGTTGTGCCCTCGTGCTATCTCATTGGCTTCGTTGATGAGCTAAGCAATATCATCTTCGTTGATGGGTTCTATCGTCCGTCCTCATCGACTGCTGTTGATGCATCCGAGATCAAAGCATTACAACAGTTGTACCAGTACGGCATCGAGTTCTCAGACCCGATCTGGGCAGACCCAGCCATCTTTAAGAAAACGCAGCTTAAGGGAATGTCTGCAACCACCGTTGCTCGTGGGCTTTCCGATGAAGGGCTGTTCGTTAAGCCCGGCCAGAATGCCATTGAGAATGGTATTATGAAAGTCAATGGGTATCTTGCAATCCAACCCATTGGGCACATCCTCGACCCTGCCCGTCCCGGCCCTCGGATGTACTTCTCTGACAAGCTCCAGTTCATAGCTGACGAATTCCTTGCTTATTTCTGGCAGACAAATCCCAATGGTGAGCGTATCGATCGTCCCATTGATCGCAACGACCACGCGATGGACGCGGTGAAATACGCAGTCAGCCGCCTCCCTGATCCATCAACCCTTGTATATCGCGCCCCCGCAATCACCCCGGAGCATCTGAAATGGCACGAGCTTCACTGAAATCTGTTCGCTCCAATGTTGTTGATCAAGTTCTCGATGATGAAGAGCTTGAAGAAGCCAATGCTGAGCTAGACAATCTCCCCGCCTATGTCATGATCGGTGATGCTTCGATCCCAGTCAGTAAGAAGGCTGGCCCTGCATGGGACCAGAAGATCAAAGATGCGATCTCTGCTACACAGAATGAGCGCTCGCTTTGGGATCAGGCATACGCGGACTATCGCAAAGTCGGTCCGTCCGACGCAGAGCTTACTGATACAAAACTTGTAACAACTCGGCGCACTGACGAAAACCTCGTGCGCGAGAATGTTAAAACGCTTCTGCGTACTACGTACACGCGCAACCCGAAGATCGAGTTTAGCTCGCTTGATCCTGCTAAGCAAGACCTTGCTAAGGCTTTGACCTTGGGTGTGAGCGCACTGCTCAATCGTAGGGTGTACCCAGGGCTCAATGCTAAGCAGCGCATTCGTCGCGCCATCGTCCATGCGCACCTGACGAACTTTGGCATCCTCAAGCTGGGCTATCAGGACAAGGCTGGGTCGCGTCAGGAAGCTTTGGCCAATCGTGATGAGATTAGGCAGAAGCTCAAGGACGCCAAGGATACAGCTACGCTCGATGACCTCTACGCGCAGCTTGAGCAGAATGAGGAAATGCTGCCGCTTTATTCCAATCAGGGCATGACGTTGGGAGTTACCCTCCCGCACCGCGTCATCATCGATCCGAACTGTACGCTTGCTGATCTCTCGGACTGTGATTGGCTTGCAGAGGAAATCTTCATTTCCACTGCGTACATCAAGAGCAAGTTCCTTGATGAGGAAGAGAAGGGTGTCTACACGCGCAAGTCCGACGGTACGGAAGTGCAGCGTATGGGGGCGACTATTGGAACTGACGCTGCCGAAGGTGTGCGTGAGCGTGTCGTTCAGCAGGTTACTGGTTTCACTCCCGACGAACGGCAGGAAATCTTGGCCAAGGACAAGACACGCTGCTACATCATCTGGGACAAGCTCACACGCGAGATCAGTCTATACATCGCCGATGACATGAAGTATCCGATTTGGGTCTGGGAGGATAATCTCAAGCTCAGCCGGTTCTTTCAGCACTTCATCATTTACTATACTGAGCCACTCGATGGAGTTGTGCAGCCGGGTGAAAGCTCGACCTACTCTGGTGCTGCTGAGGAAGTGAATGACATCAATGAGCGCACATCGTTCATCCGCAGGCTCGCGTTCGGAGAACTCATCTACAATACAAAAGTTGTAAAGGACACGGCGGTCGCGAAACTCATATCGCATATGAAGAACCCCAAGAAGTTCGATGCGATCGGTGTTGAGTGGGACCCTGAGGCCAAACTTACTGACGTGTTCCAGCTGTTCGTTCCTCCTGATGCTCAGCTGCCGACGCTATATGATAAGTCCGATCTGATGAAAACCATTGATCGGGTCAACTCGTTTGCCCCGCACCAACGCGGTGATCAGTTCAGAACCAACACGACCAACAAGGCTATCCAAGAGTACAACAATCAGGCAGCTACGGTCACGAATGAACTGACTGATGCTGTTGAGGATACACTTGAAGAGTTGGGCTGGTCAATGGCTGAACTCTTTGTCAGCAAGTACGACAAGGAACAGGTTGCCTCGCTCATTGGGCCGATCAACGCTGAACCTTTCGAGCCTCTGTCTGTTGAAGAGTTCAATGCAGCCTTCGCTATGACCGTCGCTGCGGGCTCGACAGAGAAGCCTACGTCTGAGAACAAGAAACGCGAGGCTATTCAGATCGTGCAAGCACTTGGCCAGTTCGCGCAGGCTGCACCAATGACGGCAATGACGATTGCTACGCGCTTGTTCTCTACCGCGTTCAGCGAGTTTAACTTTACAAAGCAAGATGAACAGCTGCTCTTGCAAGAAATTCAGCGTAATCTTGGGGCAGCCTCGGCGGGTGCTCCAGCTGCTGATGGTACGCAACCCCCTCCGCCGAATGACCAAGCGATCCCTGCTTAATTTGGAGACGACACGATGCCTGACAAGGACGTGGAAAACGAACTGCTCAATGACATCACAGGCCATGAGGTCGATGATGATAACAGCAACGACAATGATGATCTTGATCTCGATGATCTCAACGACGACGACGCTGCTCCTGATAATGATGATGATCAGGGCGACGATGATCAGGGCGATGATGACGACAGTGGTAGTGATGATCAGAACGATCCCCCGCTTGCTGGTAAAACCAAGGGCAAGCAGCCGGGCAAGCCTGATACAACTGTTGTAAGGCAGCCCGATATTTACGATCCGCGCACCAAGCTCGAAGATCGTAACGGCTCGCTGTATCTCAACGGCAAGATGATTGCTGCTGCTGGTCGGGAACGGCGCAACTTCGAGGGCGCTCGTCGTGTCATTGGTGCGGAGCGTCAGCAGAACCGCAAGATGGCAAGTCGGTTGCAGGAGCTTTCGGGCGCTGCACGTGACCTGTATACGCGCTATACCACGCTCGAAAAGAACAAGAACATGTTCGAGAGTGCGGGCCTGAACTTCGATGAACAGAAGCTTATGTTCGACGTGGCGACGGCTTATAAGAAAAACCCCCTTGACGGCATCAAGCTGATGTTGACAAAGGCAAAGCTCGCTGGGGTCGGTATTGAGCAACTTGGCGTGGCAGGCAATGGGATTGACCTGAGCGCCATAGTTTCTGAAATCAAGTCCCACGTTGACGAGAGGCTTAAGCCCGTCAGCGATATGACGGCAGACCGTGCCGCACAGGCTGAACTGGAACATCAGGTCAACGGCTTCTTTGATCGCAATCCTGAGGCTGAGACTTTCGCTGAGACGCTTAATGGCGGTGCGAAGGCTCTCGGTCAGATACTCATGCGAGCGCGTGAGACGGATATTGCGAATGGTAGGAAGCCGCAGACGATCGACCAGTATTGGGAGAAGCTGCATTACGAAGTTCTCAAGCGTGGTGGCGTTACAAGTGTTGTAACGCAGCGCCGAGAGCAGAAGCCGCTTCGTGAACCCGGCCAGCCTCGTCATCGTCGTCGTCGCTCTATCAGCGGTGATGAAAGTTATGCAGACATCGGTAAGTCTGTGCTTGCCGACATCAAGAACCTCTGAGGGACCACAATGGTTAGACCCGAAACTCTCATGCACGCAATGGCTACTCGTAGCCGTAAGCGTCTGATCCTTGCAGCCACGCTTCCGGGTGGGATTTTCTCCTACCTTGCTGCAAAGAACCGCATCAAGATGGAAGATGGTGGCCCGAACATCAGCAACCCGCTGATCGTCGGCAGCAATCCGAACGTCACGACCGCGACGTATTACGATACTGTCCCGGTTGATGAAACCAACGAGCTTACGACTGTGAACTACGACATGACGCGTATCGTCGGTACGCTCATCATGTCGGATCAGGAGACTGATGAAAATCAGGGCGATGCTGTCATCGTTAAAATCCTCACGGCCAAGCTCGAAGCTCTGGAGCACGCGTTCAAGAAGACGCAGCGTGTTTATGCTGCCAATCTGAACTCCGGTTCCGCGCCGAACGGCCTTCCGAACCTCATTCCGAGCGATCCGACTTCCGGGACCATCGGTGGCATCAATCTTGCCAACGAAAATCTGTTCCGGCCGTCGAGCTACGACTTCAATGGCGGGCTCAATGCCGGCAATATTGAAGAGGCGTTCGATGATATTCTGCTTGACCTGACGCATGACGGCGAAAGCCCGACTGTGATCTTCGTTGGGCGCAATATCTATCGTACCCATCGTGCTGCGGCTCGGGACAAGACCCAGATCAGCCTCGGTGAGACTGGTTTCGGCAAGCAGCTGATCAATCTGGGCATCAAGGGCACGACGCATCAGAGCACGCCCGTCATCTACGACGAGTTCTTGGCCCCCGATGACTTCTATTTCGCCAATGAGAACTTCCTGCATGTGCATATTCTCAAGTCGGCGAACATGAAGCTCAAGGAACTGTCGGCTCCTTGGAACCAAGACGCGATTGGCCGTCGTTACATCATGGAGTACCAGCTGTGCTCGTGGAGTAACTATCGGAACCACGCCTACGGCACCAACTGAGCATTACAAGGGTTGTAACAATGGGCACATCGAGCGAAAGTCTCAAAGGTCCGCGGCTTGAGTTCGTTGTCAGGGAAATTCCCGGCACGATCAAGAGGCAGGTCACCAATCCGCCCCCAAGTGCTAGGCAGCGTGAGGCTGACCCTAGCCTTGAGGGCAAAACGAACAATGAACGCGAGCAGGTTGTCCTGCCCGCGGGCTTCATGGTCTATCTTCCGTCTGGGCATTGCTATCGGATGGGTCAGAAAGAGCTTATTCGTCGCGGTTTTCATCGTCAGCCGAACGTTCTCAACCGAGAGCAGGCAACTGACGTGTCTACCCCGGCCGGTAGGTTCATGCTGGCCATCCACGATGCTGATAGGAAGCGGGCTTATCAGGAAATGGAAGATGAGGTCATTCGGAACTGTGTTCGGCAGGTGGGCAAGAACCACTTGCAGGGCATCATTGCCGATTATGACCCCGAAGGTGAGATCGAAAGGAGGGCAGCGTAATGGGTGCTGCACAGAGAAGCTTCATGCCTGAGCATAACTACTATGTTCCGGGTATGCAGGCAGCGGCTGACCTTGGTCAGATGACGCATGGGCGTGTCAGTCTTGGTGCGCCCGTTATTGCCGATGCTGATGGCATTCTGTCGGGGCAGTCGATTGCTGCTGCTGTCGATACCGTAAGCTTTGCTGCGACCTATGCTCCGACCGAAGCCATCATGGGCAAGTTCGGCCGGGCGCTTACGGTTGTTGCCTCGGGTGCTGCGACCAGCAATGTCACGGTTTACGGCCGCGACTACCTTGGACAGAAGATGCGTGAGAGCTTCACGCTCAATGGCAACACTCCTGTCGCTGGCAAGAAAGCCTTCCGGTACATCGATCGGGTTACTGCTGGTGTCACCGCCGCAACTACGATCAATGTTGGCTGGGGTGATGCTCTTGGGCTCCCCTATGTCACCATGAAAGTCGAGGAAGAGTTCGTTGACAACGTGGCTGGAGCTGCCGGTTCGTTGGCTGCGCCGGTGTTTACTGATCCGCAGACAGCGACAACGGGTGATCCGCGCGGGATGTATGATCCTACTGCGGCGCTCAATGGCGTCAAGATCATCGAGGTCGATTGCGAGTTCTCGAACTTCGTAAATGCTGCTGGCAACGGCGGTATGCACGGCATTCGGCACTTCAACGGCTGAGGCAAACAGGGCTGGGGTTTCGATCCCAGCCCTTAGCTCATTACAAGAGTTGTAATCATGGCTTACCCGAAGCTGAAAGAACTCCGTACGGATATAACGATCAGGCTTGGTCTTGTGCCAGGCACGAGCGTTCAGACGTATGCAGAACCGCAGATCGATGCTGCGATTTTCGATACGTTTGAGTTTCTGTGGGGCAAAGCTAAGTGGAAGCACCTGTGGACGTGGCACAAATTCACGCTTAACGGCGTCGATGGCACGACTACAGAAGATTGGGTAGACATCACTCAGACCCATGGGATTACGCGCTGGGAAGATGTTGCAGAAGTCAGGATCAACAACGCTCGGGGCAGGTCTGTCCCTTGGGCAGTTGCTGACGAGTACAATTTCGTCACCGGCTCGGAGCCTCTGTACCGTACGCCGATGATGTGGGATGATCCGAAACTGGCCACCAAAGTCGTTCGGTTCTATCCGCTTGATGCAGTAGGGACGATTGCGGTATTCGCAGGACATCGCCCAACTGAGTTCTCAGACCCTGATGGGATCATTCCGTTCGACAGGAACCTGATGATCCTTGGATCAGTGTGGAAAGTATTCAGTGGTGACGGACTTAATGCGAATGCTGCTGGGGGTGCCCAAGCTGTGTTCGATAGTGCGTTCACTGATTACCTGAGCAATACCGCCGCGACTGAGATCGGGCATGGAGCAGGTTATCGCGATGGCAGCACTGTCCTTATTTCCCCGAATTAAGCCTCCGAAGCAGTCTGTTCAGCTTCGAGACGTTTCGATTACGGGGTTCGATGGTGGGCTGGATTTAACAGCCAACGATCTTACACTGAATAGCAAGTTTGCCAAGGTTCTGGATAATGTCGTTCAGGACAACGATGGCACCTTGTCCATTCGTTGGGGCACGAAACTGTTCTGTGACGTTACAAACGTTGTAACAGGCCAGTTGCTGGAGATCGTGTACTTCAACGGCGCGCTGTTGGCGTTTACTGACGGTGGTGAGATCGCACGGATTGACAACAGCGGCACGCCGACCGCGATCTGGAACAGCACGATTGCTGGGCTGCTTCCCGGAACCCCCGATGGTTGGTCTGCCGGCCAGTTTTACATTGATACATCAGAGTTCAAGGGCGACCTCGTTGTCGTCAACGGCCAAGACAAGCCCCTGATTATATCTGCTGGGTTCTCAGTCAAGTATCTCGATGATCCAGCAACTGGCTCGAACGTGAACACGCCAATTGGCAGGTACGTCACGACCTGTGGCAACTATCTCGTCATGGCTGGGATCAGTGCCGCCCTTGGCTCGATCTATATCTCTAGCTCTGGCACGTCCGGCGTTTGGCCCGGTGATGATCCGCCCAATGATAGCATTTCGTATAATCTTAGCAGCTTTGTGCCTGAGAATACGAATGAGATCATCGGACTTGCGTCGTATAGGAACAGCCTAATTGTTGCATTCGAAGGCTCGATCGTCACGGTTGAGCTTGGGCAATATGACGACAACGATGTTCACAAGCCAGTCGTGCAAGACAACATCGTAGAGCATGGTGTTATCAACTATCGGACGATGATCACTGCTGAGCGTGATCTTGTCATGGCGGACACTACCGGCTGGCATCTGGCTCGTAAGAACACGTTTGGACTTGTTGAGACGTTTGGTATCAGCCAACCGTTGGACCCGAAGTTTGCTGGCTCGGTCAGCCTTGAGAGCATGGATCGCGCTAAGGCATTCTCGGTCTACAACAAGCTCGAACGGCGCATTACAACTTTTGTAATCGATGAGCAGGGTGAGACGATCGGTTGGACAGCATCGGTTCTTCGCAAGACGTTCAAAACCCCAGCGTTCTCTCGCATTCTTGGGCTTAAGCCAACCTGTGGCTGTGGCACGGCTCGTGGCAGAGTGTTCCTTGGCGAAGGAACTAAAGTCTATCAGTACGGCAACGACGTCTTTGATAATGAGAGGTACACCGGAGACAAAGTCGGTGAGTACGACAGTGTCTGGGAGCAAGCTGTCCCTGTAACAGCTGGGCAAATTCTCAAAGACCCAGACAGCGACAAAATTTACCGTGCTCTTATCAGTCATGTATCCAACACAATCGAGAATGATGAGGCTGCGGGGAGGCTTCTCGACATCACTGATGGTCAGTATATCAACTTCGCTTGGGAGCTTCCTTGGACAAGTCTTGGGATGCGCGCCCGTAAGAAGCGGCTGTCCTATATCCAGATCGATACTGGCGGTACAGCACAGTTTACACTACAGGCATTCGTGGATAACTATTACCTAGACCGTGACGGCAACTTCGATCCGGCGACATCGTTCGATTTCGTTGGTGGAGATAGCCAAGGTTATGGTAATCAAGATCAACCGTATGGTGGCGGTAGGCGTACGAAAGATGAGCGTCCTTGGAAGAACCCAGCTGACTTCAAAATTTTGAAGCTCAGGCTGTCCGGTTCTTCCAATAAACCTCTCAACATCGCAACACTTACCATCATCTACTACATCGGGACGTATTTCAGATGACCACAAATCCAACACCGACCCTGCGTTTGTCTCGTCCGAACTTTAATGCCGCGACATGGCACGATGATGTTAACGACAATATGACCATCATTGATGCAACATTGCGGTCGCTTGGTGTGTTTTCGAACATCAGAGGCATCTGGGCACACAACACGTTGTATAGGGTTGAGGATCGTGTCGTCAATACAGCGACGGGCAGCTTGTGGCGCTGCCTGATTGAGCACACGAGCCCAAGCACTGGCACATTCTCAGAAGAGATTGCTGCTCACCCTGAGCGTTGGCGCGTAGTGTCACAGGGATTGCTGCCTCGCGGTTTTTGGCTGCCACAGACTGCATATTTCACTAACGACCTCGTCTATGCAATGGGTGGGGCACTAATCCTTGGTTGTCTTGTTCCGCACCAGTCCAGCGATGATTTGTTGGCTGATCTGAGCCAAGGGTTCTGGTTCCCGATCTTCGACATTACAAGTGTTGTAGCACAGGTCGATGCAGATGCTGATCGTGCTGAATTGGCCATGCTTGCCGCTACGTACTCTGGGACGAGCACGACAGAGCACGATATTGAACAAGCAGTCCTGAATTTCCAAACCGAGATCGGCAAGTCGTGGCGTCCCGGAGATTGGGTGGTGGCGAGGGATGCTGCCAATCCTACCGATAACCAGCTTTATGGTCCGATCACGGCCTATGATCCTGCGACTGGTGAGCTTACCATTGACGTCGCTGCGATCAAGGGCACAGGCACGATCTCGAATTGGTACATCAGCATCAGTGGATTGCCTGGCGTTCCAGCTGAGGGCGTTGGTGATGTCCAAGGCCCGATCACTTCGGTCAATGATAGGATTGTGCTGTTCTCAGGTACGACTGGTAAGATCATCAAGGACAGTGGAAAGAAAGTAAGTGACTTTGCTACTGCTGCGGAGGGGGTACTGGCAAGCACCGCAGTGCAACCTGAGGACCTCGGTGGTGCTGCTACACTAAATGTGGGCACAACGGAAGGGACAGTTGCTGCTGGTGATGATGCACGCTTTGGAACAGTCCCTGATGGTTACGTCGGCAATGCTAAACTTGCTGACATGGCGCAGGCGCAGATCAAAGGCCGCGCGGTGGGAGCAGGAACAGGGGCACCACAAAATTTGACGGCGACGCAAACAGCGGCAGTTGCACGGAGCGGGGGTTCTGCCATTGTTACTGCTTCGCTTGGAACTATGACGAGTTTTACCCTTGATCATACAAAGTCGTCGTATCAATACGGCACAAGAAACAGCGCGCTCACGATTACTGCTCCGACACAAGACTGTGCCATCGATTTGCTTATGACGAATGGCGCTTCTGCCGGAGCGTTGACGTTGTCCGGATTTACTGTCGGTACGAACACTGGCGATGAACTTACAACGACGAATGGGCACAAATTCATTATGTCGATCAGAAGGATTAATGGCGTTTCAACCTATGTCTTTAAGGCGCTGCAATGATCATTCTTCAACCATATGAGAACCGCATATTGGTGCCAGTACCTCACCTACAATGGCGAGAGCCATCATTGTCACAGCCAAGGGACGCTCTTGGGAACCAGAACCAGACGAGGTTCCGTGTTCGTGCACGTTTGCACGATGGGCATATCGCATGGGCTGGGTGGTTTGATGATCGTGATGAGCTTGACGCATTTTATTGGGACCTGGCTCAGCATATTGGTTGTGGTGGTAATGCTCCAAACCTTCATCATTTCAATGATGTATGGGGAGACCCAGAACTGTTACCTCACCTGAGCTTTGAACTTGCTACACAGGTGTTCTATTCAGGCAATAACAACTATACCCAAGTAAACCGCCCAAATGATTGGGACGATACCTTTAACACAGCAAGGGCCGTAGGACCGGGCGGTGGTGGAGGCATTCGCACGGTTGCAAGTCATAGCAATGTTGGTGGTGGTGGTGGCGGGGCTTTCGCCCAAACTGCCAATTTCACGTTCCCTACGAGGCTCTATGTATTTACCGAAAGCTCAGTGGTAACACCAACGGCACCCTCAGGAACAAATAGTGCAATTGATGGAGAGACAGGGAGTGCGTCTGCCCTAAGCACAAAGAACACTGGAGTGGTGTTCCCTACTGATTACATAGTTTGTGCAGGCCCTGGGGCTGGTGGTAAGGCAGAAGGGCGTGCTACGAGTGCCGTAGGGGGGGCTGGTGGTACGACTGCTGCAAGCGTTGGGGCGCTCAAACGGGCTGGTGGTAGAGGCGGCAACGGCGCCGTAGCGGATGATCGGCGTGCAACTGGTGGAGGCGGAGCAGCTGGGCCAGATGCCAATGGTGGGAACGGAACCAATCAGAGCGGTACCGGAGCTTCAAAGGGGGGTGATGGTAATGGCGGCAACGGAGGAACCGGGAGTGCTGGTGGAGCAGAAGCTGATGGTGGTGATGGCTCCGAGTTCGATCCAGCACATGGAACAGGCGGCGGTGGCGGTGGTTTTCAGTTTACAGATACGCAGTCGTCTCCCGCTGCTGGTAACTCTGGAGGAAAGTACGGGGGAGGCGGCGGTGGCGTTACTCGAAACGGGTCTGGCAGAGCTACAAAGTCCGGGAACGGCGGTGGTTCACTGATCGTCCTCGACTATAGACCAAAAACAAGTGGCGGCTTCAATATGCCCAACATGGGATTATAGGTATGAGCGAGATCGTTGGATACAAACTGGTCGATGGTGAGGGCACGGAAATTCAGGTGTGGGGAGGTACATGGGGTCAGTGCCCTGCGATCCCGAACCCGATCCACCTGCCGAACGGTGATGTGGTTTGTGGCGCTGTGACGAATGAGAATTATGGCGGCTTCGCATTAATTCCGATCGAAATGGAAGAGCCCCCGAAACCGTTTGAGCCATTATCTCGTCCTGCTTTTCTGTTCATGATGCAGAAATTGGGAATTACCAAACAGGCTGTTTATGATCTAATTGATGCAATGCCTGATGGGGATGAGAAAGTCCTCGCCCGCATTGTATTTGACGAACAGCAGACGTTTGCTCGGGACAACGCCTTACTCGCCGCACTAGCTGGGGCTGCCGGTTTGACTGAACAACAACTCGATAGTGCTTGGCGCATCGGTGAGGGGCTGACGTGGTGAACCGTGGATGTAACTTGTTCGGCTGGATTTTCTACAAACGGAGACAAGAAGTGGTTGAGGAAACCGAGCCTGAGCTTGATCTTGGACTAACTACAACTGTTGTAACGGGGTTCAAGTTCTCCAAACGCAGCTTGGATGCACGAAAGGAACTACATCCGAACCTGCAATTGATCGTTGATGAGGCGATCAAACAGATCGACTTCGTGATCCTTGATGCACAACGTGGTAGGGCCGAGCAAGAGCAGGCATTCAAGCTCGGTAACACTAAGGCACACTTTGGTCAGTCGGCACATAACTATATCCCTGCCGTTGCCATGGACATCGTCCCCTATCCCATTGATTTCGACAACGTGGATAAGTTCAAAGCCATTGCGCAGGTGTTTCTTACCATTGCCAAAGCGCGCAAAATCCCTATTCGTTGGGGTGCTGATTGGAACATGAACGATAAAACCTCTGATGAGAGTTTTCTCGATTGGGGCCACTTCGAGCTTCACCCTTGGCGTGATTGGGCGAAGCAGGGGCGCTTGATCGATGAGTAGCATCCTGATTTATGCTGGTGCTCAGACCGTCGGCAATCTGACATTACAGGAACGTCTGATAGAACTCGGATATGACGTTGGTCCCGATGGGGCTGATGGCATATTTGGGCGCGAGACGGCCAAAGCTGTTCGTATGCTACAGGCAGACTACGGCTTAGAAGTTACTGGCGATGTCAGGTCGTCGGTAGATGATCCGGTGTTCAGCATCCTGTTCCCGGAGATAGTAGAGCAAGCACAGAGAGGAAAGAAAGCTATGTTCGGAATTTCGTTGAAGGGTCTGCTGAGCGCCTTTGCTTCGACTACACTGCTGAAATACGTGGTCGCCGCTGTCGCACAGTATCTGGCTGTGAAGTTCGGTGTGGATGAGGGACAGCTTACGGGCATCCTGCTCCAGATCGTGACTGTGCTCATGGGTCTGTGGGGCGTGGGCGCTTCGGCGCAGGACAAGGTCGTCGTCAATGGGCAGAAGGTGCTTGTCAGTAAGCTGCCTGAGAAGGACGAGAACATCGTTCGGAACATCGTGTATCAGAACAAGTAACTGTTACAAGAGTTGTAACGATGACCAACCTTGACGGTGAAATACTTTCTCAATTGTCCAGCATCCAGCGTTCGTTGGGTGAGACGATCGGGATGGTGAACGCAATTAGAGAAGAGGTTCGAACGCAGGGCATTGATGCTACGGCGTATCGAAAGAACGTCAAGGGAGACTTAGAGAACGTTCTACAACGCATGGGCAAGGCCGAGATCGAAATCAAGGCGTTGAAACAAACAGTCGATCAGACAGTCAAACCCATGATTGCCGAGGGGGAAGCCGCGAAGAACAAAATCGCCGGCTTCCTCCTTGCGTTCAGCTTGATCGGGACAGGGGTCGGTGGAATTGTGTGGTTCGTGACAGGCGGTGGCTTGGAACTGATCATCAAATCGCTGACGAAGTTGCCATGATCGAGACAAGGCGTTACAGCCCGTACGAAATTCCAATGATCGTTGAGCTTCTCAAGGCTGGTCTTGCCGAAACACATTACGGTAAGATCAGCTATGCTCCTGAGAAGGTTATCGGAATGCTCAAGGGCAATATCAACAACGAGGACTTTTTCTGCAACGTGATCACAGATCATGGGCAGATCATTGGAGGAATGGCAGCGGAGGCGTTGTCGTTCCCATTCAGTTACGAGGCTTATGCTATCGACCGGGTGACCTATGTCATCCCGCAGCATCGGAGCCTAAAGGCGATTACAACACTTGTAACGGCTTATGTGAAATGGGCCAAGGAACGGTGTGTAAGAGAAATCCGATGGTCACAGTCGAGCGGTTACAAGGTTGAGAAGTTTGCCATGCTCGCCAAACGCTTTGGCTTTACACAGATCGGAACCAATTTCTGCATGGAGATCGAGCAATGAGTGGTAACAGGCAGCAGGGGACGCCGGTCGATCGCTCTGCTGAGGAAGAGGCTGTAAAGGCCAAGGCTGAGGCTGAGGAAAAGGCTCGGCAGGAAGCGGCGAAACAGGCCTGGGCTGAGAAGCTCGGTGGCGCGTATAGTGGTGCGATCAATGATGCGCGCGACTATTTCACCATGCAGGGCTTGGACCCCGATGACTTCATGAGCGCCATCAATCAGCAGGCTGATAGGATCAGGGGCAACATCCCGACCGATGCCGCTGATCCGTTGAGCTTCTTCAACAACCTCGGGCAGAATGTATACGATACGCAGGAAACGACTGCCCGGAACAAGTACCTCAGGCAGTTCAACGAGTTCGCCCCGACAGGTTTCGAGAATAGGCGCATCGCTGATACGACAGATGATGACATTCTCGCTGCGATCAATGCTGAACAGTACGGGAGTGCTGACCAGTACTTGCAGAACCTGCTGAGCCGTGGGGTTATTACGTCTGCTGGTTATGAAGCAGGTAGACGTGACTTGGACAATCAGCAGTACAGGGCCAAGGCTCAGCTTGAAGAGGCTGGGCTCGGGGCTCTAAGCTCTGCTCGGACGCAGATCGGCAACTTGGCTAACGAGGGCCGTAATGCTGCTGCGAACTACCAACTTGGTAATCAGTTCGACCCGTTCTCATACAGCACCGACATCAACAACTCCATCGATGCGTTCTTGCAGGGGTTGGGTGGGAATATCAGGAACAGGTTGCCTGGGCAACTGTATACGACTAGCGGCTTGGCTGCTAAGGCTGGGGCTGGACAGGGTGCGCAGAACACCAAGTTCGATCCGAACGCTCTCGCTGGTCTGTTCGTTGACAACAACGATGATGACGACGACAACACCAGCGCGAATTTCTCGTCAATCTTCTGATAGGAGTTAGAAATGGCTAGGAAGCCTGTGGTTAAGGAAGTCGGTCCTGGGGTCGATGACGATGTCGAGACTTCGATTGAGGTCGATTACAACTTTTGTAACGATGAGGGACATCGAATTGCTGTGATCGATGAGCATGAAAACGTATTCATCATCGATGACGACACGGCGCAGATTTTGTTCGAGAACCCCTCGTTCTATGCGCGGATTTACAACCCGTTTGCCAAGGACAGCGTGGCTACGAACACCTTGCAGTTCGCTGACAAGAACAAGCAGCCGACAGGGATCGTTGTTGGCACGCACTACGATCGAGTGGAGCAGTAAGAAATGGCTGACGGTTTTCAGGATGATCTTCTCGCTGCTCTGAGAGGCGATACAGGTCTTGTCGGTGGTGCGATCAGCAGCAATCGGTCGACCAACAGAGTTGCCAACGCGCTTCCGCATCCGCTGAGCAACAGGTTCGGCAACGTCATGGATCGCATTGATCCTGCTGCCTATGAAGAAGCCAAGCGTGCGACAGGCATTCTCGATCCGGCTTCGGATGGTGAAATGATGATGGTCGCAGCCGCGGCTTTGCAGATACAGGAAGAGGCTCCGGGCGATCCGTTTAACGATACTCGTGACTGGCCTGCGGAAGGTGAGGACGAGCTTGGGTATTGGGACGCCGCCCACCGAGGGAACAGGGCTGGGCAGAGCATCATCAATAATCGTGATGACACGCTACGTGCTGATCCTGTTGGCAATGGCCCAAACGTCGCGTCGGGATCGACTGATGCTATCCGGGCCAAGGTGCTCGGGGATGTCATGCAACAGAAGCAGGCGGCTCCTGCTACAAGTGTTGTAACGGACGACTTGGGAAACATGTCTGATCGCCAGCTTCGTGGCTATCTCGAAATGCTTTCTGATGGGCACTATACTGGCTCGATGGATCGCGCTTCGATGATCACCGAAATCAATCGGATCAAATCATTCGATGATGAAGCTGAGAAAGACCAGACTTCCAATCGGGTCCTTCAGCAGGTCCTCGGTGAGGAAAGGAAGTAATCATGGCCGATGACGAGGCTCTTCTCAAGCGTTTGCAGAACCAGAGCAAGAAGCTTACGATGAATACTAAGGGTCGGGGTCCGAGCAAGTCGGGCCTCGACAAGTTCATCAAGGGCAAGGCTGGTGCTGACAAGCAGACAGTTAAGGAAATCAACAAGTTCAAGGAACTTGAGAACGATCCCGAATATCTGCGAGCACGACAGACGACTGAGGCCAGAGTCACTCAGGCCAAGTTCCCTGCCTTGCTCAAGAAAACCTACATGCCCAACGAGACTAAGAAAGTCTTGGCTCTTTGGGATGGTGCAGATAATGATCGGCGCCAAGCTGCAACGATGCTGTTCTCTGATGGCGACAAGCCTGAACTTGATGCGCTGATCGAAGTCCTGAGGTAACAAAATGGCTGTAGATTTCGAGGACTTGCTTGAACAGGCTTTTGCCGATACCCTAGCAAGGGGTAGGGATGGTCGTGTCGATCCTCAGTCGATCCTGTTGGCGAGCGTGTTGGACAGCTTGTCCTCGTCTCGGCAGCAGCAGTCGCTGATCACGGCCCCGAGGACTGATGCGTACGGGAACGTTACTAAGTACGATCCTGTGCGTGGTTGGTTTACTGAGAAGACGCCCACGTCACAGGCGATCCTCGATGCTGAGCAAGTCGAGCAGTTGCTCGCTGCTAGGGAGGATGCTCCTAGGAACAGGGCGGCTCTTGAACGGCAGGATCAGCGATCTATTCAGGCCAACGATGCCTTCGAGCAGGCGTTCAACAACTATCGCTATGCTCCGAAGCGCAGCGAGCAGGACTTCATTGCCGATGCTCAGCGTTCGGCGGTGCAGGATCGACAGCAGGGGCTAGATCGTGTTGGTGAACTTGTATCTCGTCAGGCCCTACGCGCTGGCGGTGGTAATAATGCTGCTGATTTTGCTAGTGCCTTCCGAGGACTGAGCGAAGGCGCATTTGACGGTGTTACCAGTGCTGCGAAACGGCAGGGTATGCAAGACTTTGCCACGTTCGAGGGTGCTAGGAACAATCGAGCGCAGAACGAACTTTCTATGCTCAGTGGTTTGGCTGGTCAGGACGGTCGGAGTGGATACAGCCCGAGCGGTTTGGCTAATACGTTCGATACATCGACTACACAGGGCTTGACGGCTCTGATCCAAGCGATGATGAGTGCGGACAAAACCCGCGCCGAGGCTGCTCAGCTTGCAGCCAAGGCGATGACAACCGGTCGGGGAGGCGGCGGTGGCGAATAAGGACCTGATCGATGAGTACAAGTCCCTTGGTGGCGATAAGCCCGATGACGAGCTTGAGAAGCTTGATGATCTGGACCTGCTACTGGAGATCAGGCGCAGGAAGGGCAGCAGAGTAGAGCGGGATCAGTCCGGTGTTACAAGTGTTGTAACGCCGGATGATCCTTTGGACTTGCAGAATGTAGATGAGCTTTTGGCTACGCTCGATCCTGTTGATCCAAGAACGCTGGACGATGCTGAGCTTGATAAGTACCTAACCGATCGGCCCAACAGCACCAAGGGCAAGGAAGAGAAGGAAATGCGTGCGCTGGTTGACAGCCGCGACTTCCTTACGAACGTCACTGATCCGAAAACCGCTGCGTATGTTACGGGAAGGATGGCGGCGCAGACTGGTGGTGCGTTGATCGGTACGGCTGATCCGACTACATTCGGGCCTGCGTTGTACGGCCTTGTCGGGTCGGGCGTCGAGCTTATCCCCGGTGTGGATATTGGGGCTGAGGATGCACTGAATTACAGCGTAGATCGTCAGCGCAAGATCAACGCTTCCCTTGGCGTCGGTGATCCTCGGAACATTGAGGAAAGCGCCGCTGCTATTGCTGGGAGCCTAATCCCTCTGCCTGGGCCTGGCAAGCTCAAGGGTGTCCCTGCCGTTGCCGAAGCTGTCACTCCGTTCCTGATTGGACCAACTGTTCCGAAGCTGGCAACCAACCTTGGTGTTGGCTTGGCTATCGATCAAGGGATTAGAGAGCTTACGGACGATGAGGACACCGATTATCAGACTGTGTTTGATAAGCTGGGGGCACCTGACGCTACGGCTGAACAGCAGATCAACAGTGCTCCGATTATTCAGGCTGGCCTAAGCGTCGGCTTGCCGTTGGTTGCTTCGCTGCCCATCGTTGCTCCGATGACCAAGGCGCTTTGGACAGCTACCAAGCCCCAAACACCGAAGATCGTGGAGATCAATGCGATCGATCCGTCTGGGCCGAAGAACCTTGCATCAATCGAGACGACAGCT
>Ga0206101_1000057_pt1 | contig 43374 bp, 36 predicted proteins | sample 1B0metagenome_FD_148613 | JGI IMG/M metagenome (GOLD analysis project Ga0206101, IMG submission 148613) | Enriched microbial communities from leaf-cutter ant dump, University of Wisconsin, Madison, United States - 1B0 | ecosystem: Environmental > Terrestrial > Nest > Insects nest > Nest dump... | reverse complement strand
TGAACGTCATGAACGCCCTGTTCATGGTGGCCTCCGCCGTCGTTTGCGCGATTTTGCTGAAACTGTCCGTCACCATTCCGGGGATATTCCTTGCCATGGCTTTGTGCAACATTCTGGTGGCGGTTTACATTTCCCATCTTTTGCCGGAGGATCTTATGCGTTCCCTCATTCGCGCCATTCTGACCTGGGCTTACAAGGTCGACGTCAAGGGTTTGGAAAATTTCGATGCCGCGGGCAAGCGCGTACTGATTGTCGCCAATCATACGTCCTTTCTGGACGCGGTGCTGGTCGCGGCCTATCTGCCGGTTAAGATCACCTTTGCCGTCAATACGCATATCGCCAAGAAATGGTGGCTGAAGCCTTTCCTGTCGCTTGTCGACGCCTTTCCGCTCGATCCCGCGAATCCGATGGCGATCAAGAAACTGGTAGAGGTCGTGCGCGAGGATAAAATCGCCATGATCTTCCCCGAAGGCCGCATTACCGTGACGGGGTCGCTGATGAAGGTGTATGAAGGCCCCGGCCTGATCGCCGACAAGGCGGAGGCCAGGCTGCTGCCGATCCGCATCGACGGCGCGCAGTATTCGCCGTTTTCGCGCCTGCGCGGCAAGGTGACGATCCGCGCCTTCCCGAAAATCACGCTGACGATCCTGCCGCCCTGCGATTTCCAGTTGCCGTCCGATGTGCTGGGCCGCCGCCGCCGCCAGCTGGCCGCGGCGAAGCTCTACGACATCATGTCCGGCATGATGTTCGAGGCGAGCGATACGGAAGAAACGCTGCTCAAGGCGCTGCTGCGCGCCCGCCGCCTGCACGGCGGCAGCCATGTGGTGGCGGAGGATCCCATGCGCGCGCCGCTGAACTACCGCGACGTCATCAGCCGCGCCATGGCGCTCGGCCGCGTCATGCGCCGTCAGTTGCCGCCGCCCGCGGAAAATGCGGAAGTGCCCGCCGTCGGCGTTTTGCTGCCGAACATGACGGGTACGGTGCTGACCTTCTTCGCGCTGCATGCCGTTCGCCGTACGCCGGCCATGCTGAACTTTTCCGCCGGCCCCGCGCAGGTCGCGAGCGCTTGCAAAACCGCGCATATGCAGGTCGTCGTCACATCGCGACGCTTTATCGAGATGGGCAAGCTGGACGCCGTGGTCAAGGCGATCGAAGAGGCGGGCGTTTCCTTCCTTTACCTCGAAGACCTTGCCAAAAAAGTCGGCGTGACGGACAAGCTTTACGGCCTGGCCGCGCGCTATGTGCCGGAACTGCTGGACAGGCTGCAAAAACCGAAGGCGCAGCCCGATGATGCGGCAGTCGTTCTTTTCACCTCCGGTTCGGAAGGCACACCCAAGGGCGTGGTGCTGTCCCACCGCAATATCCGCGCGAACTGCCACCAGATCGGCAGCCGCATCGATTTCGGGCCGAGCGATATCGTGTTCAACTGCTTGCCGATGTTCCATTCCTTCGGCCTGACGGGTGGGACGCTGCTGCCGATCTTGTCGGGCCTGCGCACGTTCTATTATCCCTCTCCGCTGCATTACCGTATCGTGCCGGAATTGATCTACGATACGAACGCGACGATCCTGTTCGGCACGGATACGTTCCTTTCCGGCTATGCGCGTTTTGCGCATCCGTATGATTTCCATGCCATCCGTTATATTTTCGCAGGGGCGGAAAAACTGAAGGAAGACACCCGCCGCATCTATGCCGAAAAATACGGCGTACGCATTTTCGAGGGCTACGGCGCGACCGAAACCGCGCCCGTCATCAGCATCAATACGCCGATGCATAACCGCCCCGGCACCGTGGGCCGTTTCCTGCCCGGCATTACCTACAAGCTGGAACAGGTCGAGGGACTGGAGCCTGGGCAAGGCAAGCTGGTCATCCACGGACCGAACATCATGAAGGGGTATTTGCTGGCAGATGCGCCCGGTGTTTTGCAACCGCCCGAAGGCGGGTGGTACGATACGGGCGATATCGTCGTGGTGGACGAGCAGGGCTTTATTTCCATTCAGGGCCGCCTGAAGCGTTTTGCCAAGATCGGCGGTGAGATGGTATCCCTGACCGCGGTGGAGAGCGCCTTGCAAAAAATGTGGCCCGAAGCGATGCATGCGGTCGTGAGCGTGAAGGACGACAAAAAAGGCGAGAGGCTGATCTTGTTCACCACGCAGGCGGATGCGAGGGCGGAGGATATTACACAGCATTTCCGCCGCCAGGGCATCAACGAGCTGTCAATTCCGAAACAGGTCGAGATCGTCGCCGACCTGCCGCTGCTGGGCACGGGCAAACTGGATTATATGACGCTGCAAAAAACCGCGAACGGGAAATAGGGTTTATGCCGCAAAGGAAAACTCGGGCAGGGTGACATAGCCGTTATCGCCGCGCTTTTCCAATTGCGCCTCGGTCACTTCGCCGCGGGGGGAGATCAGCAAGGTTGCCTCGTACAGCCCGTCGACGGCGGCGAATTGCACGGTCGCCTTCCATTCCGTATCGTGCAGATCCGCGCGGCAGTTGCGCATGACATGCCGGTCGCCGAAATAAAGGCGGAAGCGCAGGTAATCCTCGATCGTGTTCTTGTTCAGCGCCAGCGGGGCGGCGGCGTTCATATAGTGGATATTCGCAATACTGAAGTCCAGCGGCACGATTTCTTCGGGCAGTTGCACGTACCAGAAGGGCGGCGTACCCAGTTGGTTTTTGAAAACGCGCAGCAATTGCGCATCGCCGTAGAAAGGCAAGGGAGCGCTGTCGATGGCCGTCTCGTCGGGATTGAAATGATAGGCGGGCTCGATCGCGTTCAGGCGGCGCGTGATCTCGACCTTGTCCTTCGGCGTGACGCTGTACCAGATATCTGCCATTTTAAAAGCTCCTTCCGCGTTTCGCCCCTTGCGTTTTGGCGTGAATGCCCGAATAATAATGGCATCCTTTGCGTGTAAAGACAAACCATGACAGATATCCGCTTTTATCATATGACGCGTAAAACGCTGGAACGCGCCCTGCCGGAGCTGCTTGCGAAGGCGCTGGAGCGCTACCCGCGCATTCTTGTGAAGGCGGAAGATGCCGGGCAGGCGGCCGCGCTGGATGCGCTGCTTTGGACGTACGATCCCGGCAGCTTTATGCCGCATAGCGCCGCCGTCAATGAATGCGCGGGGGAACAGCCCGTTTTCATCACGGCGGAGGATATCAACCCCAACGGCGCGAAAATGATTGTGCTGACGGGCGGCGCGACGGCGGTGGATGTTGCGGATTTCGAGCTGTGCTGCGCGCTTTTCGACGGCAATGACGAAGAAACGGTGAAAACGGCACGCGCCCGCTGGGCGGCGTATAAGGACGCGGGACACGATCTTACTTATTTCCAGCAGGACGACGACGGCCGCTGGGTCAAAAAATAACCGTTTTTATCATCAACGATGGCAGGGAAAGGCGCGGGCAAGCGCAGCGGCGGCCGTTTTTGCGGCACTGCCTTTCATGTTGTCGGGAAAGACTTCGGCATAGTTGCGGTAGATGTCGATCAACTGCTCGCTGCGCACGGGCTGATGGTTACAGGCCGTTTCGCCCGCGACGGGGCCCGCCAGCAGCGCATTGGCAATGCCGCTGATATAGCCGGCGCAAAATCCGTAGTCCGTATCATAAGTGCTGTTGCAAAGCTTCAAGAGCTCCCGCCCCGTCAGGCCTTCGCTGTTCGCGGCGCCGGCGGGCGCCGGCAGGGTATATGCGGACAGGCAAAGCATCCCAAGAAGCATCCAAAGGGCTGCAATGATCGGTCGCATGCGCTTCCTTCCGTATATTCAAAACAAAAACGGTTAGCGCTTCAGGGCGGCCTGCTTGGTGCCGACAGGCTGTTTGTCGGCAATGGTGACGCCTTTCAGCAACTGGGCGAATTCGCCGTCGCGCTTTTTAACCATGTTTTTAAATTTCGCCATATCCTTGCTCTCCAGCGATTTGCCGGTGGGCAGTTTCAGGCTCTTCGGGTTGACGTGCTTGCCGTTGACCAATACTTCGTAATGCAGGTGTGGGCCCGTGGAGCGGCCGGTCGTGCCGACATAACCGATGATCTGGCCTTGTTTGACGCGGTTGCCGGTTTTCAGGCCGCTGCGGAAACCTTTCATATGGGCATAGGCCGTATGCAGATCCTTGCGGTGACGGATGCGAATGTAATTGCCGTAGGAGCTGAAGGGGCCGATACGCTCGATGGTGCCGTCACCGGCGGCGTAAATCGGCGTACCGCGCGCGGCGGCGAAGTCGATGCCCTTGTGCATTTTACTATAGCCCAGTACGGGGTGGTGGCGGCGGCCGAAGCCGGAACTGATGCGTGCCCCGTCGATCGGCGTTTTCATCAGCGCTTTTTTCGCAGACATGCCTTTGTCGTCGAAATAATCCGCATCGCCCGTTGCCGTTTCATACAGGTAGAACGGCATGTCGCGGTCGCCCAGCGTCAGGCGCGCGAAAACGATGTTGCTCTTGCCGGAAACGATGTCGCCCGTATCGGTGGCATATTCCTCGAACATGATTTCGAATTTGTCGCCGGACTGGATATCACGCTGGAAGTCGACGTTCCAGGAATACATTTTGATCAAGTCGATGATCACGCCGTCCGGTACGCCCGCATCCTTGGCGGAGACGTACAAGGAACTGTTGATTGTGCCGGAATAGCCTTTCAAGCTGCGGTAAATAGGCTTTTCCTCGCTATCGGCGGTAAAACTGCCGTCGTCGCTGCGGCTGACCATAACGGTATTGATCTTGTCTTTTTCGATCTGCAGGCCGCTGAATTTGGGATCGGCGATAATCGGATCCTTGTGAAAGAAAACGGTAATGGAATGGCCGGGGTTGAGGTCGCGCGGGTTGTAAACCTTGCTCAGCGCCTGGATGGCGTCGTAGGCCTCGCTGCGCGGCACATCGTTATCGATCAGCAACTCCATCAGCGTATCGCCCTTGCCGACGGTGACTTTTTTCTCCGACACAAAAAGATTGCCGCCGGCGGACAGGACTTTTTCAATGCCGGACTGGATGAAGGCGATGCGCTCCGCCGCGTTGTTATCCTTGTTTTGCGCGGTTTTGACGGCGGCCGGCTTGCTGGATTTTTCATCCGTTGCGCCATAGGTATGGCTGCGCGGCGCAGGCGCGGAAAGGAAGGCGGCCTTCATATTGCCGAGCGCCGCCTCGTCGGCCGCGTCGATATGCATGGTGCCGTTGGGCGCCATGGCGGCTACAACGCTTTCAGGGGTCACGGACAGTTCCGCGGTGCGGATGTCGTCATCGGGCGCGCCGAAAAAAGAGATCAACGCATAGACGAAAAGGATCGCGAGCAGCGGCAGCGCCGCGTGACGAAGGCCAAAACGGCGACGGCGGCGCGGATACCGGACGGATGAATATTGATATTGCAGCAAGGCTCAGCCCTTTTGTTGTTTTGGAGTCGAGGAAGTGAACACCAGTCCATAAATGAATTCAAGTCTTGACTTTACCGAAGAGCGAGGCCATCGGCGCATAACACAAGATACAGGAAAAAGGCCTTTAACCTCAAACAGAAACATGCCTATATGTCATAACGTCAGGGCCGTACTCATGTCTGATGAGGTGGTATAAGTTTTCATATATCCGCAATAGGCGTATTTGCGGTTTCATGCGACTAACATCTGGACGTGACTTTATAAGATTGTGTAGGATGCGGCACATACGGATTCATAAAATCAGCCGGAAAATATCTCCATGACAACCCATCCCGCCGAAGGCGCAACAAAAGACGGTGAAAATATGACGAATGCCAGCACCCTGATGAAAGGTAAACGCGGATTGATCATGGGCGTTGCCAATGATCGTTCCATTGCATGGGGGATTGCCGAAACGGCGCATCATCACGGCGCGGAACTGGCTTTCACCTATCAGGGCGAAGCGCTGGAAAAACGCGTGCGCCCGCTGGCGGATGGCATCGGCTCCAAAATGATCCTGCCTTGCGATGTTACGGATATGAAAAGCATCGATGCGACATTCGATGCCGTTGAAAAGGAATGGGGCGGGCTGGATTTTGTCGTGCATGCGATCGCCTATTCCGATAAAAACGAGCTGGACGGGCTGTATCTGGATACGACCCGCGACAATTTCCTGAAAACGATGGATATTTCCGTCTATTCCTTCACCGCGGTCGCGCAGCGTGCCGTGCCGCTGATGAAAAACGGCGGCAGCCTACTCACCATGACCTATTACGGGGCGGAGCGCGTGATGCCGCATTATAACGTCATGGGCGTGGCGAAAGCCGCGCTCGAAGCCTCCGTGCGCTATCTGGCGAGCGACGTCGGACCGAAAGGCATTCGCGTCAATGCCATCAGCGCCGGGCCGATCAAGACGCTGGCCGCTTCCGGCATCGGCGATTTCCGCTATATCCTGAAATGGAACGAGCTGAACGCCCCGCTGCGCCGCAATGTCACCACGCAGGATGTCGGCGGCGCCGGCTTGTTCCTGCTTTCCGACCTCGGCGCGGGCGTGACGGGCGAGATTATGTATGTCGATTCCGGCTATAACACCATCGGCATGGTGCAGGTTGACTCTGCCCGGGAAACGGCGGAACTGCTGCAGGGCATTTCCGGCTGATGTCGGCGAGCAGCTTCGGCACGCTTTTCAAATACACCACCTGGGGGGAAAGCCACGGCCCGGCCATCGGTTGCGTCGTTGACGGCGTGCCCCCGCGCATCCCGCTGACGGTAGAAGACATTCAAGAACATCTGGATCGCCGCAAGCCCGGCCAAAACCGTTTTACCACCCAGCGGCAGGAAGCCGATGCGGTCGAGATCCTGTCCGGCGTTTTCGACGGGCTGACGACGGGCACGCCCATCAGCCTGATGATCCGCAATACCGATGCGCGGTCGAAGGATTACAGCGATATCCGGCATAAATACCGCCCGGGCCATGCGGATTTTACCTACGATAAAAAATACGGCATTCGCGATTACCGCGGCGGCGGACGCTCGTCCGCGCGTGAAACAGCGGGCCGTGTGGCGGCCGGTGCCGTGGCGTTCAAGGTTTTGCGCCATGCGCTGGGCGATCATATCAAAATCCGCGCGGCGGTGACGCAGATCGGCAGCGTGAAAATCAACCGCGCGAACTGGGATTGGGACGCTGTGAACCGTAACCCGTTTTTCACACCCGATGCCGATGCCGTGCCGCAGTTTGAAGCCTTGATGGATGAAACGCGCAAAAATCTTTCCAGCATCGGCGCATTGGTCGAGGTCGCGGCCGAAGGATTACCCGCCGGCCTCGGCGCGCCCGTGATCGACAAGCTGGACGCCGATATCGCCAAGGCCCTGATGAGTATCAATGCCGTCAAAGGGGTGGAAATCGGCGCGGGATTCGATGTCGTGACCCTGTCCGGAGAAGTGAATGCCGACCGGATCCGGATCAAGGACGGCAAGCCCCATTTTCTGACCAATCATGCCGGCGGCATTCTGGGGGGCATTTCGACGGGACAGGACATCGTGGCGCGCCTGGCCTTCAAGCCGACCAGTTCCTTGCCCCAATCCTTGCAAACCATTACGGATGAGGGTGTCGAAACGGATATCGCCACCAAAGGGCGGCACGACCCTTGCGTGGGCATTCGCGGCGTGCCGGTGGCCGAGGCCATGATGGCGATCGTGCTGTGCGATCACTGGTTGCGGCACAAGGCACAGAATCTATAAGTCCTTGCCGCGCAGTGTTCTTTAAAATCAGAATCTTGGCGTGCATAATTCATGTGTAAAAAAGCCGATTCGAGGCGAAAACGGCCTTAAGTAAAAAAACGGCGCTTGAAAAACAATGGTTTACGCCGCGTTTGTTTACAGAGTCTGATGCTTAAAATATTGATATATAAGACATTTTATCTTTTTCCGGCGGCGTTTGAAAAAAGACTCGACTCTTATCCACAGAGACATGAAACTCGGACTCGAGGAAAAGCACCGCCCAATTTTTTGGTTACGGTGCCTCCCTTAATACTTCGCTTCGATGATATTGCCCCATGTGCGAAAGCATGTGGGGCTCTTTTTTTATCGCGTGATGATGCCCAAAATATATCGCCAAAATTCCTGTCGTTCAACATGCAATGTAGGTTAATCTCTTAAAAAATTTTCCGCCCTCATGGATAAAGGTATTGACATGTCAGCCCTGCCCAAGCGCCGCCGCGAAGATAAAATGCCCGGACGTATTTTCACGTTCTTTTACCGCATGTTCTTTATGATCGGCATCGCGGCTTTTATCTCGGTCGCGCTCCTGCTCGTCACGCTGTCGCGCCTGACGAGTTTCACGCCCCCCGAGCTGCCGGACAATATGTATCTCAGCTATACCTTTAAATCCGATCTGGCGGAGATGGTGACGAAGCCTTCCATCATGCAGCCGCTGCTTCGCCCCGCCGCGACCTTGCATGACGTTGTCTCGGCGCTCGACCTTGCGGCCAGGGATGACCGCGTCAAGGGATTTGCCGCGAAGATCGAGGATGTCAATTTCTCCATCGCCCAAATGCAGGAGCTGCGCGACGCCGTGCTGCGCTTCCGCGATAGCGGCAAGTTCGCCTATATCTACAGCGACAGCATCGGCGGTTTTTCATCCGGCATGGCGGATTACTATCTCGCCTCCGCTTTCGACCGGATATGGGTGCAGCCCGTCGGGGTTGTCGCGCTGGGCGGCGTGGCGGCGGAAACGCCTTTTGTGAAAGGCGTTTTGGACAATATCGGCGTGACCGCGCAATTCGCGCATCGCGGTAAATACAAATCCGCGCCCGAAAGCCTGACTGAAACGGGCATGACCGCGCCGCACCGTGAAATGATGGAGTCCATCGTGGGAGACCTGTCCGATCAGATGCTGGACGGCATCGCGCAAAGCCGCGGTATCGACCGCGCCGAACTGCAAAAACTGGCGGACGGCGGCTTGTTCAGCGACAAGGAAGCGCTGGAACTGAACCTGATCGACCGCATCGGCTATTACGATGAAATGCTGGCATCCGTCGGCGTAAACGATACAGTGCCCGCGGAGAATGACAAGGTCGGGGATGAAGCGGCCGCTGCGGAAGACAAAACGGCGGACGCCGGCGTCGCGGAAAAAGAAAAGCCGAAGGCCATCGGCCTGCTGGGGTATGCTTTTGTGAATGAAACGCAATCCATCGACCGCGGCGTCAGCGGCTTCGTGTTCAAGCTGATGCGCAAGGAAGCGCCGCCGACGGCGCATCCGGACAAGGCCAAGATCGGCCTGATCTTCGCGAGCGGCGAGATCGTCCCCTTCCGCCCGCATGCGCAGGCGGCTTTCGGCGGCACGTCGATGGAGGCGAATAAGGTTGTCGCAGCCTTTGCCGAAGCGGCGGAGGATCCTGACGTGGCGTCCATCGTGTTTCGTATCGATACGCCGGGCGGTGCGCCCTCGGCGGCGGAAAGCATCCGCCGCGCGATTGTCAAGGCGCAGGAAAAGGGCAAGCCCGTGGTGATTTCCATGAGCAGCTATGCGGCCTCGGGCGGCTACTGGCTCGCCGCACCCGCGGATAAAATCGTGGCGCAACCCGGCACGCTGACGGGTTCCATCGGCGTTTTCGGCGGCAAATTCGTGCTGGCGGGGCTCTGGGATAAAATCGGCGTGAACTGGGAAACCGTCAGCGCCGGGCAGAACGCCGGCATGTGGTCGTCCAACCGCGCGTTTACGGAAGAAGAACTTGCCAAATTCGATTCCATGCTGGGGCAGGTCTATGACGCTTTTCTGGAGCGCGTGATGGAGGGCCGCAAGATGACCCGCGAACAGGTCGAGGCTGTCGCGCAGGGCCGCGTTTATACGGGCCGTCAGGCGAAGGATGCGGGGCTGGTCGACGAACTGGGCGGGCTGGACCATGCGGTCCGCGTCGCGCGCGACGTGGCCGGACTGCCTGCCGATATCGATGTGCCGCTGAAGCGTTTCCCGCCGCGCAAATCGACGCTGGAAATGTTCATCTCGCTCGCGACGGAAGGGGCGCTGTTCACTCCTCATATCAACGTTTCGGCCAAGGACGTCCTGTCGGCGCTGGAGCAATCCGCTGCCGCCAACGACAATATCCTGATGATGCGCGACACATCTATCAGGTAAGACTTAGCTGTTATACCGCGCGCGGTTTTCGAAAATCAGCCCGCGCTGCATTTCCGCGATCATCATGACGGTGGCGGGGGCAAGCTTTTGCACGCCCAGCACGCTTTGCAGGCGGCTGAAACCGCTTTTGGGAAAAAAGCGCGGATCGTCGCTCCAGATGATGTCATCGCTTTCATCGGCGTCGTCGAATACGGGCAGGGCGTAGGCCGCTTGCGGTTTAACCGTGCCGCGTTCAGCGGCGCGGGGTGTGTCCGGGGATGCCGTGCCCGCTTTGATGGCGGGCTTGACGGATGCGTTCGCAGTGCCGGAAAACTTTTTGTCGAAAAAGGCGTAAACTTCGTCAAGGCTGCGCGCTGCGCCCGTCTTGCGGTCGTAGAATACGTTCTTGTTCGCCTTGGCGGCGGCGGGGAAAAGTTCCGCCGCCGTGACATCGCCGTTGATCTTGCGGCTGTTCAGGAATTTTGCCGCGCCGCCCGCGCCCATGAAATGCGCAAAGTAAAGCTCGGTCGGGCCGATCTTGCCGCCGACGTTGCGCGTCAAAAAGTCGCGATTGCCGGCGGTGAACTCCCCGGCCATCAAGGCGGCGATTTCGGGATCATTGCGCAGGTTTAAAATCTCCTCGCGGTCGCAATCGGCGACGCAGGGCTTGCCGTTTTTCATGTCGATTTTGTCGGCATATTCGCCGAGACCGTATTTGCCGCCATGGGTTTTGACCATGCTGAGCCAGGTACTTTCAATAAATTGGTAAAGGCCGGTGGCGGAGGAGGTTTTTGCCTTGGCCGTGGGATTGAAGCTGCTCTCGGCGGCAGCTTTTTCCATCAAAAAGCCGAAATCGACCCCCGTGCGGGCGGAGGCCGTTTGCACCGCCTTGATCACGTTCTGCGGTGCAACATCTTGATATTTATTTATATTTCCGGCCTTCGCGGCGGTCCATACGGCTGTCATACCTAATCTCTCCCTGAATGTCGGGGCTTTTGCCCTCTTTTCTGGAATATAGCCTTGCAAGCCGCGTGCCAGATGCGGTGGTGCCGCCTGTCCTCTAGGATTGGCGGCATAAATCCTTATACTGTTGGCGACAGAACATAAGGAGTTTCAAAGCCATGGCTTATACCGCCCCCGTCCGTGAAATGCGTTTCGTGCTCGATGAGATCGCCGATATCGACGGCCTCTCGGCGCTGCCGGGCTACGACCATGCCACGCCCGATGTGGTGGAGGCCGTATTGACCGAAGCCGCGCGGCTGGCGGGCGATGTCTGGGCCCCGACGAATACGGCGGGGGACAAGGAAACCGCGAGACTGGAAAACGGCAGCGTCAAAACGCCGGCGGGGTTCAAGGATGCCTATAAGCAATTCGCCGACGGCGGCTGGAACGCCTTCGTCTGCGCGCCGGCATACGGCGGGCAGGGGCTGCCCTGGGCGCTGGGCATGGCGGTCAATGAAATGTGGCAATCGGCAAATCTTGCGCTCAGCCTTTGCCCGCTCCTGACCGCCGCCGCGATCGAGGCGATTGAAAAACACGGCACCGAAGCGCAGAAGGAAACCTATCTGCCGCATTTGATCTCCGGCCACTGGACGGGAACGATGAACCTCACCGAACCGCAAGCCGGCACCGACCTTGCGGCCATTCGCACCACGGCGACAAAAGCGGGCGATCATTATTTGATGAAGGGGCAGAAAATCTTCATCACCTTCGGCGAGCATGATTTCACCGAGAATATCATCCACCTCGTTCTTGCCCGCATCGACGGTCTGCCGGAGGGCAACGACGGTCTCGGCCTTTTTATCGTGCCGAAGTTTCTGGTCAACGCGGACGGCAGCCTCGGCGCGCGCAATGACGTGAAGGCCGTATCGCTGGAGCACAAACTCGGCATTCACGGCTCTCCCACCTGCGTCATGCAATATGGTGAAAAAGACGGCGCGATCGCCTATCTGGTGGGCGAGGAAGGCAAGGGCCTGCGCAATATGTTCACGATGATGAACAACGCCCGCATCGCCGTCGGGCTGCAGGGCGTGGCGCTGTCGGAGCGGGCCTATCAGCACGCGCTTTCCTATGCGCGCGAACGTGTGCAAGGCGCGCGCCTCGGCGATAAGTCGGGTACGCGCGTCGCGATCATCGAGCATCCCGACGTGCGCCGCATGCTGATGACGATGAAGGCGAATACCGAAGCCTCCCGCGCGCTCGCCTATTATGCGGGCGGCATGCTCGACCGCTTGCGCCACAACGCGGATGAAGCCGCGCGCGCTGCTGCTGCGGCGCGGGCGGATTTGTTGACCCCGCTTGTCAAATCCTGGGCGACGGATCTCGCGCTGGAAACGACGTCGACGGGCATCCAGATTCACGGCGGTATGGGTTTTATCGAGGAAACGGGCGCGGCGCAATTCTATCGCGATGCGCGCATTCTGCCGATTTACGAAGGCACCAACGGCATTCAGGCGAATGATCTCGTCTTTCGCAAGGTGCTCCGCGACGGCGGGGCGGAGGCGAAAAAATTCATCACCGAAATGCAAAACGACCTGCAATCCCTGACCGACAAGCCCAGCGACGACCTGGATGTCATTCAAGGCGCGATGCTGAAAGCCGTCGCGGCGCTCACGGAGACGACCGACTGGATTTTGGCCAATGCCCAATCGAATACCGACGCCGTGGCGGCGGGCGCGGCGGCGTACCAGCGCCAGTTCGCCGTGGTTGCGGGCGGCTATATGATGGCGCGCCTGGCGAAGGCTGCGCATGAAGCGCTGTTTGATCCCGCGGGCGATGCGCTGTTTTACAACACGCGCCTTGTCACCGCGCGATTCTTCGCCGAAGCCATCCTGCCGCAGGTTTACGGCCTTTCCGCCCCCGCCATGGGCGGCAATGCTGCGGTGAGTCAAATCGCGAACGACCAGTTTTAACAGGCGCTTTGCCGCTTGTGCGGTGCAGCTGAAACGGGCGTTCACATTCCCTGTTTACAAGGCGGGCGCGATTGCCTAACCTTTTCCCATCCTTGGCGGGATGGAAATAGGGTGGCGCGTTCGCAATAAAACGGGTCGCATATGAAGCATGAAGACGGCTTTCATTTTCTTGAATACCCCTGCGCCTCCGGCAAGCCGGACGGGCTTGTGCTGATTTTGCACGGCCATGACAATCACCCCAACATGTTTACGCAGCTGGCCGATGAAATCCGCCGCCAGCGGCCCAATACCGATGTCCTGCTGGTGCGCGGCCCTGTCCCGATGCATGCGACCAAGGCCAAAATTCGCGCGCATCGTGCGGGCGACGCGGATGATCTTTATACCTGGCACCATGTGACCAGGAATGCGGGCGAGAACGCCAAGCTGGTGTTGAGTCATTTCTTCAATCGCGTGCCGGTGGTGGATCAATTGAACAAATTCGCCGATGCGCAGCTGGCCAAGCGCAGCCTCAAGGATGAAAATCTTGCGCTTTTCGGCTTCTCTCTCGGCGGGGCGATTGCCGTGCAGATGGGCACGCGCCGCCCGCAGGAAGTCGCCGCGATCGTCAACCACTCCGGCCCCGTCTTTCCGGTCGGCAAGGCGCAGTCCCGGCCCGAAACGCTGTTTGTGATGGGCGACAAGGACGACTTTTTTTACACCGATAAAATGGAAATCGCACCGCCGAAGAATAAGTTCAAGAAGGCCTTTCATGACGCGGTATCGAAAGTCAGTCTGCAGTACCACGATTCCCTGAAGCGCCTGCAAGGCGCGAAAATTCCGGCGCAGGGCGCGGTGATCCCGGGCATGGGGCATACGGTGAACGAACAATCCTTTCGCCCGGCCATGGATTTCATGAAGCGGCGGCTGAAATAAAAACCGCCTGCGCCGAAAGAAAAACCCCTGCCGTAAAGCAGGGGTTTTTGCGTGCATAAGGACGGGCCTTATTTTTTCGGGTGGCAACCGCCGCCGCAGCATTTCTTTTTCGGCGCTTCGGGCTTTTGCTCGTTCGCGGGCGGCGGGGGTGCGGGCTTGTCGGCGGATTTTTTGAAATCGGTATGGCAGCTGCCGCCGCAGCATTTCTTTTTCGGTTCGCTCATCTGTTTTCTCCCAAATCTGTTTGCAAGAAGGTGTGTGAAAAATATTCTACGCCGCTTTAGGGGGTTGGGAAAGGCCCATTATGCGGCAGGATTTTCAAGGTTTTCCGCCGAATCCGTAGATTTTTCCGCATGGCTCTTGTGATGCGCGCGCAGATCAAAGGCAATTTTCAGGCCGATCAGCAATCCCAGCGCCCAGACGGGTTGCTTCAGTATCTGCGCCGCCGTTCCGCCGATCAGCAGGGCGGCATGCAGCATCGTCACGCGTTTGTAGGGTGCCGTCATCAGGATGCCGATATGCGTTTTGGCAATTTCGCCCCGCGCCAGAAAATTGGCGCAAAACGAAAACAGGTGGCTGGTGAAAAGCCCCAGTGCCGCACCGTAAAAACCGGCAGTGTGGAATTCGGGCCGCGAGAGGATGAAGGCCGGGCCGAGGGTATCGCCCGGTTGCCCGCCGCCGAACAGCGCCATCAATACAATAAAATGGGCGAGGGCAAAGCCGCCGTAATGCGCCGTGAAAAAAAGAACCATGACCACTGCGGGATAAACTTTTGTACGGATAATCCAGGCGGACATTTTCAGAATATTAAAAAAGCCGATGATGACGTTCTCCAGCCAGAAAAGCAGCATCACGTCAAATACGCGCCAGCCCCACAACAGCACGCCGGCAAGCGGCACCATATTCGCCGCGATCAGGCATATTTCGGCGGGGCGCGGGGCTTTGAGGAAATTCATTTAAAAAACTCCCGTTCCGCTTTAAGGTAGACTAAAAAACAGCACATGACGACCGTTTTAGAAACATACGAAGAAAGACTCGCCGCCGGGCAGATCACGCCGGATGCCGACCAGCGCCGCGTCGTCGTGCTGCTGGACGATCTGGCGCGTGCCTTGATGCCGCCGCCGAAAAAGAAAAGCTGGCGGTTGTTCGGCAAAAAGGCCGACGCCGCGCCAAAAGGGCTTTATTTATACGGCGGCGTCGGGCGCGGCAAATCCATGCTGATGGATCTTTTCTTCAGCGAGGTGCAGGCGGGCGCCAAGCGCCGGGTGCATTTTCATGCCTTTATGTTGGACGTGCACGACTTTCTGCACCGCCGCCGCCATGCGCGGCGCGACAACAAAAAAGCGGCCGATCCTATCGATGGTGACCTGATCGCCTGCGCTGACTGGATTGCCGAACATGCGCGGCTGCTTTGTTTCGATGAATTTCAGGTGCGCGACGTGGCCGATGCGATGATTTTAGGGCGGCTCTTCACCGCGCTGTTCGACCGCGGCGTGACGGTCGTCATGACATCCAATATCCCGCCCGATGATTTATATGCCGACGGTTTGCAGCGCGACCGGTTTTTGCCCTTCATCGAGCTTTTGAAGGAAAAGCTGACGATTTTCGCTTTTACGGGCGATACGGATTACCGTCTGGGCCGCCTGGCGGGGCGGAAAATGTATTACTGGCCGCATGACGCCGATGCGCGGCAGGAACTTGACCGCATTTTCCGCGCCATTTCCGATGATAGCGACGGCGCGCCCGTAGACATCGTGGTAAAGGGGCGGAAAATCCATGTGCCGCGGGCGGAAAAGGAGGTCGCAGCCTTTCATTTCCAAAGCTTGTGCGAAGAGGCGCGCAGTGCGCTGGACTACCTGGAACTCGTGAAGCGCTACCGTGTTTTTATTGTGGCGGACGTGCCGCAAATGAACGACAATCGCAAGGATGCGGCGCTGCGCTTCATGACGCTGATCGATACGCTCTACGAACACCATGCCATTCTGGCGATGTCGGCGGCGGTGCCGGCGGAAAGGCTTTATACTGGCACGCTTCATGCAAGGGTTTTTAACCGTACCGTCAGCCGGCTCATGGAAATGCAATCCCGCGATTATGCGGGGCTGAAGGAAGGGTAACCGACCAATGCTTTCTTTTTTCAAGAAAATTTTCGGCGCGCCGAAGGCGGATTACGAGGCGCAAAAGCGCAAGCTGGAAAGCGGCGATCCCAGGGCCTTGCTGGAACTGGCAAAAGATTCCGGCACCAATCCGGAAATTTTGTACTATCTCGCCGGTAAGGGGACGCCCGAAATCCGCCGCGCCGTAGCGGCGAATAAATCGACCCCCCTGCAGGCCGCGCCCTTGCTGGCCGAGGCGCGGGAAGACGATATCCGCCTCGCGCTGGCCGCCCGCCTGCTGAAACTGCTGCCAGACCTCACGCCTGACAAGCACAGCCAGCTTTATGCTTTTACGGTGCAGGCGCTCGGGCGCCTTGCGGAAGACGAGGTTTTGCAGGTGCGCCGTGCCCTCACGACTGTTTTGCAAGATTACGCGAAGGCGCCGCCCGCGGTTGTCAACCGTCTTGCCCGCGATGTGGAACGGGAGGTATCGGAGCCGATCCTGCGGTTTTGCGTCGCGCTGTCCGATGACGATTTGCTGGATATCCTGAGCGCGCATCCCGCACCTTGGGCGATTTCCGCCATCGCAAAGCGCGACAGGGTCAGCCTGCCGCTTGCCCACGCCGTCATCGATGCGGGGGACGAGGAAGCGACGACCGCGCTGCTCATCAATACCGGCGCCGTGATGACCGAGGAAATCCTGCAGCACATCGTCGATCAGGCGAAAAGCCGTCCCGCATGGCACCGCCCCATTGCGGTGCGCCCCGAGCTGTCGCTTGATCTTGCGCGCCAGATGGTGGGGTTTGTCGATAAGATCGTGCTGGATGTCCTCTCTTCGCGCAGCGATTTCGATGCGGCCACGCGTGATACCCTGCAGGCGACGATCAAGCGGCGCCTTGCTTTCGTGCATGACGGCGATCCGCATGAAAGCGCGGAGCAGAAAGCCGCGCGCATGGCCGCCGCCGGCACGCTGACGCCGGAAACCATCAGTGATGCCCTCGCTTGGCAGGAAATGGATTTCGTGACCGCCGCTCTTGCGCGGCTTTCGGGCCTTTCCGTCGAGAAAGTCAGGGCGATGATCGAGGCGGGCACGGCCAAGTCCGTCGTCGCGCTATGCTGGAAGGCGAACATGCCGATGCGCCTTTGCATTGAAATGCAGCAGCGCGGCGCGGGCATCCTGCCCAAGGATATCATGTACGCCAAGGGCGGCACGGATTATCCGCTGACTCCGGACGAAATCAAATGGCAGCTGGAATTTTTCGGTGCCTGACTTTTTAAACGCCGCCGATAATGCGCCACGCAGCAATGCCGCGCGCCGCAAGCGGGCCGTAATTGATCGACCAGCGCGTCAGATGTTTTGATTCCGATATCCATGCCAGTGCTTCCGGTCGGTCGATGACAAGTTCGTGATGATAGGGATCGTAATAGATGACATTTCCCTCTTCACGGCAGAGGAAAACGACGTAATGCCCTTCTCCTTCCTGCATGATGTTCGCCACCGCCACCCCGCCGTGATAGGTATCCTCCCCGTCGCTGATGACGGGAAGAAAATCACGGCTGACGGCGGCCATCCTGAAATTGCAGGAACCGACGTCCGTATCGGGCGCCAAAATCGCGCGCAGGGTGTCGTAAGTCGCCGCCGCCACGGCATAGAGTCTGCCCACCGTCGTCAGGCAGGCGGGGCCGCAGGAATAATCGTCCTTTTGCCACACGAAGGGCAGGGCCGCATTGTTCTTATCCAGCGGCAAGCGGTAGGGCAGCGTTTCTGACATTTTGTTCCTCAACGTGCGAAGCCCTCATGGGGCCGTGCTGTCGCTACGGTGGAGCGATCCGGTTTTAAATGACGGGATTCAGATGTTCCGTCAAGACGGAGGCATATTTTGACATAATCTTAAAAACGGACGCGCCGCAGCAATCGGTTATGCCGGGCGGCTGCGATGGTGGGCGCCGATGGTCCCAAGGCTGTTGTTTTTTTGGCGAAAACCCCCTAGCAACGGGGGGGAAATGTGCTATTTTTTGCACACGTTCGAGTCCTTGATATAAGCAGAAAAATCAATATATTAGGGAAAACCAAAAACAAAGGACAGACAAATCATGTCACGCAAGAAAATCGCGCTGGTGGGCGCAGGTCAAATCGGTGGGACGCTGGCATTGCTGGCGGGGATGAAGCAGCTGGGCGATGTCGTCCTGGTGGATATCGCCGAGGGTGTGCCGCAAGGCAAGGCGCTGGATCTGGCAGAGCTGTCGCCCGTCGAGGGCTTTGACGCCGCCTATGCCGGCAGCAACGATTACGCCGCCATCAAAGGCGCGGATGTCGTCATCGTCACCGCCGGCGTGCCGCGCAAGCCGGGCATGAGCCGCGACGACCTGATCGGTATCAACACGGGCGTGATCAAATCTGTCGGCGAAAACATCAAGAAACATGCGCCGGATGCGTTTGTGATCGTGATCACGAACCCGCTGGATGTCATGGTCGGCATTATGCAGGAAGTCACGGGCTTCAAGCCGGAGAAAGTTGTCGGCATGGCGGGCGTTCTGGACAGCGCGCGCTTCCGTTATTTCCTGGCCGAGGAGTTCAAGGTCTCCGTCGAAGACGTTTCCGCTTTCGTGCTGGGCGGCCACGGCGATACGATGGTGCCGCTGACGCGCTATTCCACGGTGGCGGGCATTCCGTTGCCCGATCTCGCCAAAATGGGCTGGACCACGCAGGAAAAACTGGACGCCATCGTCCAGCGCACGCGTGACGGCGGCGCGGAGATCGTCGCGCTGCTCAAAACCGGTTCCGCTTTCTATGCGCCCGCTTCCGCCGCGATTGCGATGGCGGAAAGTTATCTGCTCGATAAAAAGCGCGTCCTGCCCTGCGCGGCCTATCTGACGGGCCAGTACGGCGTAAACGGTCTTTACATCGGGGTGCCGGTCGTGATCGGCGCCGCCGGCGTGGAAAAAATTATCGAGGTCAGCTTCACCGCTGAGGAAAAAGCCATGTTCGACAAATCCGTCGATGCGGTCAAGGCGCTGTGCGAAGTGGCCAAGAACCTTAACGCGGCCGCGTGATTTCTGTTTTTGACGAAAGGTAAAAAGAAACCATGAATATCCATGAATATCAGGCCAAGGAACTGCTGAAGGCGCGCGGCTTGCCCGTGCTGAACGGCGGCGTGGCCTATACGGTTGATGAGGCCATCGAAGTTGCCAAATCCCTGCCCGGCCCTGTCTACGTCGTGAAGGCGCAGATCCACGCAGGCGGTCGCGGTAAAGGCGGTGGTGTCAAGGTTGTGAAGTCCCTTGACGATGTGAAGGCTGAAGCGACCCGCATGCTGGGTATGCAGCTGGTCACACACCAGACGGGTCCGCAAGGTCAGGAAGTGCGTCGTTTGTATGTTGAAGACGGCTGCAATATCGCGCGCGAGCTTTATCTGGGCATGCTGATCGACCGTGCTACGTCCGCCGTGACCATTATGGCATCGACCGAGGGCGGGATGGATATCGAGGAAGTGGCCGAAAAAACGCCGGAGAAAATCCTGAAGGTCGTTGTGGATCCTGCCATCGGCTTTCAGGCTTTTCAGGGCCGCCAGATCGCCTTCGCGCTGGGGCTGGAAGGCAAGCAGGTCGGCAAATGTGTGAAGCTGGTCGGCCAGATGTACGATGCGTTTCTGGAGCTGGACGCTTCCATCGTCGAGATCAATCCGCTGGTGGTCACGGCCGATGACGATATTTTGCCGCTGGATGCAAAAATGAACTTCGACGACAACGCGATGTTCCGCCAGAAGGCAGTGGAAGAGTTGCGCGACGTGGCCGAGGAAGACCCCGCCGAAAAGCGCGCCAAAGATCACGAGCTGAGCTATGTGAAGCTGACGGGCAATATCGGTTGCATGGTCAACGGCGCAGGCCTTGCCATGGCGACGATGGACATCATCAAGCTCTACGGCGGCGATCCCGCGAACTTCCTCGACGTGGGCGGCGGCGCGACGAAGGACCGCGTGGCGGAAGCCTTCCGCATCATCCTGTCCGACCCGAACGTGGAGGGCATTCTCGTCAACATCTTCGGCGGCATCATGCGTTGCGACGTGATTGCCGAGGGCGTCATCACCGCCGCGCGCGAACTGGGGCTGACCATGCCGCTGGTCGTGCGCCTGGAAGGCACGAACGTCGAGAAAGGCAAAAAGCTGCTCAAAGAATCCGGATTGAACATCATCGCTGCCGACAACCTTGCGGATGCCGCGGAAAAAGTCGTCAACACAGTAAAAGCGGAGGCCGCATAATCATGGCTGTACTTGTCAACAAAGATACCAAAGTCATCTGCCAGGGTTTCACTGGCGCGCAGGGGACGTTCCACTCCGAACAGGCCATTGCCTACGGTACCAAAATGGTCGGCGGCGTTACCCCCGGCAAGGGCGGTACCAAGCACCTTGACCTGCCTGTTTTCAACACCGTGCAGGACGCGGTGAAGGAAACGGGCGCGAAGGCCTCCGTCATCTATGTGCCGCCGCCCTTCGCGGCGGACGCCATCCTGGAAGCGGTGGATGCCGAGCTCGATCTCGTTATCTGCATTACCGAAGGCATTCCGGTGCTGGACATGGTGAAGGTCAAGCGCAAGCTCGCGGGCTCCAAGACCCGCCTGATCGGCCCCAACTGCCCGGGCGTGATCACGCCGGGTGAATGCAAGATCGGCATCATGCCGGGCCACATCCACAAGCGCGGCAAAGTGGGCATTGTGTCCCGTTCCGGCACGCTGACCTATGAAGCGGTGGCGCAGACCACGGCGAACGGCCTCGGCCAGACGACCTGCATCGGCATCGGCGGCGACCCTGTCAACGGCACCAACTTCATTGACGCGCTGGAGCTTTTCCTTGATGACGAGGAAACCGAGGCGATTCTGATGATCGGCGAAATCGGCGGTTCCGCCGAAGAGGATGCGGCCGAATTCATCAAGCATTCGAAAGTCAAAAAACCCATCGCCGGTTTTATTGCCGGCGTGACGGCGCCCCCGGGCCGCCGCATGGGCCACGCCGGCGCGATCATCGCCGGCGGCAAAGGCGCGGCAAAGGACAAGGTCGCAGCGATGGAGGCGGCAGGCTTTGTCGTTTCCGACAGCCCGGCGGGCCTTGGCGATGCCGTCATGAAGGCGCTGAAAGCGGCGTAGTGCCGCTTTCTCCCTTCGGGGACAGCGCTTCGGCTTTATAAAAGTCCAATACAAGAGAAAAACAAAATGTCACAGCGACAAGCTTTAAGTTTCCTTTCCGCCGCAGATCCCGACTATATCGCAGGGCTTTACGAGCAATACGCCCAGAACCCGTCCAGCGTCGATCCGAGCTGGGCGGATTTGTTTCAGGCGCTGGGCGATGACGCCGCCGACCTGCTGGGCGAGCTGAAGGGCGCCAGCTGGAAACCGGAAGCTTATAAACTTGCCGCCGTTTTGTCCTCCGCCGCCAATAACGATGCCGAAGGCGCAAAACCCGCCGGTAAAAAAGACAAGCCGTCCGCGGCCGTCACGGCCGATGATGCGCGTCTTGCCGTCCGCGCGCTGATGCTGATCCGCGGCTATCGCGTGCAGGGGCATTTTCTTGCGAATCTCGACCCGCTGGGCCTGTCGGCGAAGAGCAAACATGCCGACCTGGAGCTTTCCACCTACGGCCTTTCCGAAAAAGACCTCGACCGCAAAATCTACGTCGACGGCGCCTTCGGCAAGGATGTCATGACGCTTGCCGAGATCATCGAAACGCTGGAAGGCATTTATTGCGATACCATCGGCCTTGAATACATGCATATCCAGGACCTGGCCGAGCGCCTGTGGTTGCAGGAACGCTTTGAAATGCCGCAAAACCGCAAGCGCTTCAGCACGGCGGAGAAAAAGCACTTCCTGCAGCGCCTGACGGCGGCCGAAGGCTTCGAGAAGTTTCTGGACCTGAAATATACCGGCACGAAACGCTTCGGCCTGGAGGGAGGCGAGGCCGTCATTCCCGCCATCGAGGAAGTGATCGCCAGATCCGCCGAACTGGGGGTCAAGGAAGTCGTGCTCGGCATGGCGCACCGCGGGCGTCTCAACGTTTTGACGAACGTGATGGGCAAAACCTTTACCGCCATGTTCTCCGAGTTTCAGGGCACGTCCGCCAAGCCGGACGATGTGCTGGGTTCGGGAGATGTGAAATACCACCTCGGCACCTCCAGCGACCGCGATTTCGGCGGCAATATCGTGCATTTATCCTTGTGCCCCAATCCCTCGCATCTCGAATTCGTCGATCCCGTGGCGGTCGGCAAGGTGCGCGCCAAGCAGGGCTTGCGCGGCGATGAAAAACGCGAACAGGCCATGGCGCTGCTGCTGCATGGCGATGCCGCGCTCTCGGGCCAGGGGATCGTGCCCGAAACGCTGATGATGTCCGACCTGCCGGGCTACCGCATCGGCGGCACGATGCATGTCGTCATCAACAACCAGATCGGCTTTACCACGGCGCCGCTCTATTCCCGTTCCGGTAATTACAGCACGGATGTCGCGAAAATGGTGCAATCGCCGATTTTTCACGTCAACGGCGACGATGTCGAAGCGGTGATGCATGTCGCGCGCCTCGCCGCCGAATACCGTCAGACCTTCAAGAAAGACGTCTTTATCGACGTCATCTGCTACCGCCGCCACGGCCATAACGAGTCGGACGAGCCTGCCTTTACGCAGCCGCAGATGTACAAGGTCATCAAGGAAAAAGAGACCACCCGCACCCTCTATGCCAAGCAACTGGCGGCGGAAAGCACGATGACCGCCGAGGAAACCGACCGGATGTATGCCGACTGGAACGCCTATCTGGAGCGTGAATTCGAAGCGGCGACCGGCTACAAGCCGAACCGCGCCGACATGCTGGAAGGCCACTGGACGGGACTGAAGCTCGCCTATGGCGACGAGCGCCGCGGGGAGACCGCCATTACCGAGGAAATGATGCAAAAAATCGGCAAGGCGATCACCGCCGTGCCGGACGGTTTCAACCTTAACGGCAAAATCCGGCGCCAGCTGGATGCCAAGGCCAGGATGTTCGAAACCGGCGAAGGCTTCGACTGGGCGACGGCGGAGGCGCTGGCCTTCGGCGCGCTCTGCCTGCAGGGGCATCCGGTGCGCCTGTCGGGGCAGGATTGCGGACGCGGGACGTTTTCCCAGCGCCATGCCGCGCTGACGGACCAGCAAACCGAAGAGCGTTATATGCCGCTGAACAACATCGAGGACGGCCAGGCGCCCTTTGACGTGCATGACAGCCCGCTGAGCGAGGCGGCCGTGCTGGGTTTCGAATACGGCTATTCCACGGCGGATCCGCGCTCCCTTGTCCTTTGGGAAGGGCAGTTCGGCGACTTCGTGAACGGGGCGCAGGTCATCATCGACCAGTTCATCGCCTCCGCCGAAACCAAATGGCTGCGCATGTCGGGCCTTGTCATGCTCTTGCCGCACGGTTTCGAAGGGCAGGGGCCGGAGCATTCCTCCGGCCGCCTGGAGCGTTTTTTGCAACTCTGCGCGGAGGACAACTGGCAGGTGCTGAATTGCACGACGCCGGCGAACTACTTCCACGCGCTGCGCCGCCAGATGCGCCGTGATTTCCGCAAGCCGCTGGTCGTCATGACGCCGAAATCCCTGCTGCGCCATAAGCGCTGCGTCTCGTCCGCGGAGATGTTCACGGGCCGGCAGACATTCCACCGCGTCCTGCATGACGATGTTTTGCCGAAAAAGCCGAAGGACGTGAAACGCGTCGTGATCTGCAGCGGCAAAGTGTATTACGACCTGCTGGAAGCCAAGGAAAAGAGCGGCGCGGAAGGCGTCACCCTTTTGCGCCTCGAGCAATTCTATCCTTTCCCGGCAAAGCCGCTGGCGGAAGAACTGGCGCAATACCCCGACGCCGATGTCGTCTGGTGCCAGGAAGAGCCGGAAAACCAGGGCGGCTGGAGCTTCGTCGACCGCCGCATCGAAGCCGTCCTGGCAGAGATCAAGCACAAAGCGGGCCGCCCCGTCTACGTCGGCCGCCCGGCGGCAGCGGCGCCGGCCACGGGGTCTTTGAAACAACATAACAAGGAACAGGAAGCGCTGGTCAACGCCGCGCTGAGTGTTTAAGCCGTAAAGATATCCAAGAGAAAGAAGGAAAAAACATGGCAACAGAAATCATCGTTCCCGCCCTCGGTGAATCCGTGACGGAAGCAACCGTTGCGAAATGGTTGAAGAACGTCGGCGACAGCGTGGCGGTCGACGAGCCGCTGGTGGAGCTGGAGACGGACAAGGTGACGCTGGAAGTCAACGCCAAATCTGCCGGCGTTTTGAAGGAAATCACCGTGCAAACGGGCAGCAACGTCGAAGTCGGCGCCGTGCTGGGCCTGATTGCCGAAGGCGGCGCGGCTGCCGCGCCGAAAGCAGCGGAAAAGGCCAAGGCGCCCGCGAAGACGGAAAGCCCGAAGGCGCAGCAGGTCGCCGCCAAGCCCGCCAGCAACGATACCTTCCTCTCTCCCGCCGTGCGCAAGATCGCGGATGACAATAACCTGGATGCATCCGGGATCAAAGGCACGGGCAAGGACGGGCGCATCACCAAGGGCGACGTGCTCGAAGCCCTGAAAAATCCCGTGTCCGCGCCCGCCGCACCGAAAGCCGCGCCGCAGCCGTCCGGCCCGCGCGGCAATGCGGATCGCGAGGAGCGCGTGCGCATGACGCGCTTGCGCCAGCGCATCGCCGAGCGCCTGAAGGAAGCGCAAAACACCGCGGCCATGCTGACGACCTTCAACGAAATCGACATGAGCCATGTCATCGCCCTGCGCAACCAGTACAAGGAAGGCTTCGAAAAGAAACACGGGGTGAAGCTGGGCTTCATGTCCTTCTTCGTCAAGGCGGCCCTTCAGGCGCTGAAGGATTTCCCCGCCGTGAACGCGGAAATCGACGGCAGCGACATCGTTTATAAAAACTATTACGATATCGGCGTTGCCGTTTCCACCCCGACGGGGCTTGTCGTGCCCGTGGTGCGCGATGCGGACATGAAATCCTTCGCCGCCATCGAAAAGGAGATCGGCGATCTGGGCCTGCGCGCGCGCGACGGCAAGCTGGGGGTGGATGAGCTCTCCGGCGGCACGTTTACGATCACCAATGGCGGGGTTTTCGGTTCCCTGCTGTCCACGCCGATCATCAACCCGCCGCAGTCCGCCATTCTGGGCATGCATGCGACGAAGGAACGCGCGGTCGTCATCAATGGTCAGGTCGTTGCCCGCCCGATGATGTATGTGGCGTTGTCCTACGACCATCGCATCATCGACGGCAAGGAAGCGGTTTCCTTCCTCGTGCGCATCAAGGACGCCATCGAGGACCCGCAGCGCCTGCTGCTGGATGTCTGATTCGAAAACAAAGGAAAGGGGGCGGCAACGCCCCCTTTTTATTTTAGAATGCGTTTGTTCATTGCTCTTCTTTTTTGTTTCATCCTGTCCGCGCCCGTCGCGGCGCAGCAGGCGGATGCGGCGGCGCAAAACCGCGATCTGGTCGTCGCGCTGCACGGCATCGCCCGCAGCGCCAGTTCCATGGCGACTTTCGCAAAGCGTCTGGAAGCACGCGGGTTTGAGGTCTTGAATCTGGATTACGCCTCCACCTCCTATGTGCTGGAAGACCTTGTGGAGAAAATCCATCCCGAGATCGCGTTATTTTTAAAGGAGCACCCCGGCCGGACGGTGCATTTCGCGGGGTATTCGATGGGCGGGCTTTTGATCCGCGCGTATCTTGCCAAATACAGGCCCGAAAACCTCGGGCGTGTCATCATGCTGGGCACGCCCAATCACGGCAGTGAGGTGGCGGATTTCCTGCGCGAAAACTGGGCCTATCGCAAATTTTACGGCCCGGCGGGGCAGCAACTGACGACGGATCAGGACTATATGGCGCGTTTCGGCAAGCCGGACTACGCCTTCGCCGTCATTGCAGGCGATCGCAGCATCGACCCCGTATCCTCCAAACTGATTCCCGGCGATGACGACGGCAAGGTATCGATCCAAAGCACGCATCTGGAAGGGGAGCAGGATCATATTATCCTGCATACCAACCATCTCGCCATGCCCGAAAATTTTGCCGTGGCGGTAGAGGCGGCGCATTACCTGCGTTATGGATTCTTTAAACGCGGCAGCGCGGCGGAGATGCGGGAAAAAGCCCGCGCGGCCGAAAAATACAACCGCTAGGTCAAATATCCATTTTTTGTTGTCTGGGCGCGGTTTTGGGCTGCGGGTCTTCCGCCGGCGTGAATTGCGCGGCGCTGACGACTTGCCAGTGCATGTCGAGGAAGACGACGGGTTTGTCCTCCTGCAGTTCGCGTCGCGCGCGGTTGGCTTCGAACCAGTGCAGGGACGGTCGCGCGATCAGGCGCACATCCTCGCCGCGCAGCGTCTGGCGGAATTTGTCGTCGGTATCGGCGCGCTGCAACAGCACGATGCGCTGCCCCGGTTTTTTCACGATGTTCACCGGCGTGCCGCGCATGACCTTATGACGCGCTTCCCGGGTATTGTGTGTAGCCTTGAAACGGATCAGGCGTGGGAAATCGGTGATTTCCTGCGCGGTATGCATGTGCTGCGCGCCGGGCGCAGCAGGGTGGGACGTGTTTTGCAAGGTTGAATACATGTTGTTCAGCAGTCGGCGGTATTTATCTTTGCTGTCGATAACGAATTCATCCAGCGGCAGCGTCTTGTCCTGATAATTCATGCGTGTTTCGGCAAGCCCGTCCTTGCCCGCCTTCTCTTCGATCGTCTCCATATAGCGCAGCACATCTTCTACGTTTTTGGCGCTGACGGCGACGTAATCCTTGACGTCCGTTGTGCTGGGCCGGCAGACCAGCGCGCCGGCCACGCCGTTAAAACTTTGCATCAGGCGTACATTGAGGTTGATGACGATGGTCTTGCCTTCTTTCAATCCTTGCTCGATCGATTTGCGGGCGCGGGCCTGAAGGGCAAATTCTTCGTGGGCGGTGCAGTCGGGGCGGTGTTCCTTGACGCTGCGGGAAAAGAAATGCGCGCTTTTGAGCGCAAGGCTGCCGTGCGTCAGGGCTTCCTTGCGAAAGCCCATATGTGCGCCACAGTCCGGATCCGCACAGAGCAGATCGGCACCATGTGTATCGCGGTCGTATTGATGCGCCAGAATAACCTGACCGTCCTGTAGGCGTGCCTTTTTCACAGCGCATCGTCCCCTTTGATTAAAACCAATTTAACATAACAATTATACCTCGGGAAGGCAAGGGATATATAGTATTATATATCAATACCTTGAATGAGTTTCCACGGGTCGGATAAGTGAAAGGGCCGGTGTTACGGACCGACCCTTTCGTTAGTACACCCTCTATCAAGAAACTTCTTCAACAGCATCGGAGAAGAATTCTGTCGAAGATTCCCGAATATCAAAGATCGACAAGTGTGTCAAATTTCTTACGTAAAATCAATGATTTAAGCATATATATCAAATGGTTATAAGCTAAAAAACCTGAAAATCAGGTGGCAAAAATTCATGCGTTTTCATGAGAATCGGAGTGATTCGTAATAAAAGCGGGTGAAAGCGCCCGAACGGTCTGCATAAGGCGCGGCGGGCCGCCGGCAAGGGGCATATTGACTCGAAAACACGCGGCTTTTGGCGTAAAGTTTGCCCATCAAAAAACGGGCGCGGAGACCTGCCGCCCACAATCATAATGAAGAGGGATAAAAATGTCTGCAGAGACTTATGATGTCGTCGTCATCGGCTCCGGCCCCGGCGGTTATGTATGCGCCATTCGCGCCGCGCAACTGGGCTTGAAGACGGCCTGCGTGGAAAAGGACAATACGCTGGGCGGCACCTGCCTGAACGTCGGCTGCATCCCGTCCAAGGCCTTGCTCAGCGTCTCCGAAAAATATGCGCATGCGGCGCATGATTTTGCGGGCCTCGGCATCGATGTCGGCACGCCTAAAATCGATCTCAAGAAAATGATGACGCATAAGGACAAGGTCGTTGCCGCGAATACCCAAGGCATCAGCTTCCTGTTCAAGAAAAACAAGGTCGATCATATCGTCGGCACCGGCACGATCGCGGCTGCCGATACGGTGGAAGTCGCGGGCAAGGGCGGCAAGAAAACCCTCAAGGCGAAAAACATCGTCATCGCCACGGGCTCCGAATCCACGCCGTTGAACGGCATTGATGTGGATGAAAAACAGATCGTGACCTCCACGGGCGCGCTGGCGCTTGACAAGGTGCCCGCATCGCTTGCCGTGATCGGCGGCGGCGTGATCGGCCTTGAAATGGGCACGGTCTGGCAGCGCCTCGGCGCCAAGGTGACGGTGATCGAATATCTCGACCGCATCCTGCCGACGATGGATCAGGAAGTATCGAAGGAAGCCAAAAAAATCCTCGCCAAGCAGGGCATGGAATTCAAGCTGGCGACCAAAGTGACGGGCGCGGAAAAGAAAAAAGGCAAGGTGACGCTGACGCTGGAACCTGCCGCGCCGGGCGAAGCAGGTACTCAAAAAAACGGGACGGCGGAAAAGCTGGAAGTGGAAACCGTTTTGCTGGCCATCGGCCGCCGCCCCTATACGGCGGGACTGGGGCTGGAAAAAGTCGGCGTGACGGTGACGAACCGCGGCATGGTGGAGGTGGACGATCATTTCCGGACCAGCGTCAAGGGTATTTATGCCATCGGCGACGTCATTCGCGGCCCCATGCTGGCGCATAAGGCGGAAGACGAAGGCGTTGTCGTGGCGGAAATCATCGCAGGACAAAGCGGCCATATCAATTATGACGCCATTCCCAGCGTGGTCTATACCTTCCCCGAGGTTGCGAGCGTCGGTAAAACCGAAGAGCAGTTGAAAGAAGCCGGCACGGCGTACAAGGTCGGCAAATTCCCCTTCATGGCCAATGGCCGCGCGCGCGCCATGGCGGCGACGGACGGTTTCGTTAAAATCCTCGCCGACAAGGAAACGGACCGCGTGCTGGGCTGTCACATCGTCGGCCCCGAAGCGGGTACGCTGATTGCGGAAGTGGTGACGATCATCGAATTCGGCGGTTCTGCCGAAGACATCGCCCGCATCTGCCATGCACATCCCACGCTGAACGAAGTGGTAAAAGAAGCGGCCCTCGCCGTCGACGGCCGCCCGATCCATATCTGAGACCGGATTTACGCGCAAACAAAAAAGCCGGAAGGTACCTTCCGGCTTTTTTGTTGTCTGGTCGCATCGCCCTCAGCGGATGAAGCGGTGCGTCACCTTCACGCCGCCGATATGCGGGGGCAGCAGGTGAAGGTCGGGATCGGTGCCTTCGCCGAAGGCGAAGTTGATCACGGGGCGCTGCGTTTCCTGGTCGACAACAACATCGACGGAACGCAGGCTGCCCGACATTTCACGGGCGAGAGCCTCCAGATGCGTTGCATTTTTGTTGAAAATCGTATCCAGCTCGCGCCGCGTCCATTCTTGGCGGTTCGTCATAATCACACTCTCTATTTTGATGGTTTTTATTCTTATTTTTATGAAAACAATATTTTCTATATGTTTTCAACGACTCACACCCTGCGCCTGTTTTATGGAACTGTCAACAGCCTGTTGTCAAAAAAGCAGATGGTGTATGCTTTGCTTCAATATTTCAACAGCTTAAGAGGATGGCACCATGGCCGCAGAAGCCGCACGGGCGAATAAACGCATCATCAAAGCACCGCAGGGCACGAAACTGTCGGCCAAGTCGTGGCTGACCGAAGCGCCCTTGCGCATGCTGATGAACAACCTCGATCCCGATGTCGCGGAAAACCCCGATGAGCTGGTCGTGTACGGCGGCATCGGCAAGGCCGCGCGCAACTGGGAATGTTTCGACCGCATCGTCGAAACCCTGAAGGGGCTGGAAGGGGACGAAACCCTGCTGGTGCAATCGGGCAAGCCTGTGGGCGTGTTTAAAACCCATGCGGATGCGCCGCGTGTGCTGATCGCCAATTCCAACCTTGTGCCCAACTGGGCCGACTGGGCGCATTTCCGCGAACTGGATGCCAAGGGCCTGATGATGTACGGGCAGATGACGGCGGGTTCGTGGATCTACATCGGTACACAGGGCATCGTGCAGGGCACCTATGAAACCTTTGTGGAGGTCGGGCGCCGGCATTACAACGGTGACCTTGCCGGAAAATGGATTCTGACGGGCGGTCTTGGCGGCATGGGCGGCGCGCAGCCGCTGGCCGCGACGATGGCGGGCGCCTCCATGCTTGCCGTCGAATGCCAGATGAGCCGCATCGAACGCCGCCTGCAAACGCGGTATCTGGATGCCAAGGCGGCAACGTTGGAAGAAGCCATCGACATGATCCACGCCGGCCATGCGAAAGGCAAACCGATCTCCGTCGGCCTGCTCGGCAATGCGGCGGAGGTTTTTCCACAACTGGTGAAACTTGCCGAAAAAGATAAAAAATACCGCCCCGACGCGGTGACGGACCAGACCTCCGCACACGATCCGCTGAACGGTTACCTGCCTGCCGGCTGGACATGGGCCGAGGCGGAAGAAAAACGCCGCAGCAACCCTGATGCGGTGATATCGGCAGCTAAAAAATCGATGAAAATCCATGTGCAGGCCATGCTGGATTTTTATGCCATGGGCATCCCGACACTCGACTACGGCAACAACATCCGCGCGATGGCGGAAGAAGAAGGGCTGGAAAACGCCTTTGCTTTCCCGGGCTTCGTGCCGGCCTATATCCGCCCGCTGTTCTGCCGCGGCATCGGCCCTTTCCGCTGGGCGGCGCTGTCGGGCGATCCGGAGGATATTTACAAAACCGATGCGAAGGTCAAGGAACTGCTGCCCGACAACAAACACCTGCATAACTGGCTGGACATGGCGAAGGAACGCATCCGGTTCCAGGGCCTGCCCGCGCGCATTTGCTGGGTGGGGCTGGGCGACCGCGCGCGCCTTGGCCTGGCGTTTAATGAAATGGTCGCAGCGGGCGAACTGTCCGCGCCGGTCGTCATCGGCCGAGACCATCTCGACAGCGGCTCCGTCGCCAGCCCCAACCGCGAGACGGAGGGCATGCAGGACGGCTCCGACGCCGTGTCGGACTGGCCGCTGTTGAACGCGCTGCTCAATACCGCCAGCGGCGCGACATGGGTATCGTTGCACCACGGCGGCGGCGTCGGCATGGGCTTTTCGCAGCATGCCGGCATGGTGGTCGTGGCAGACGGCACACCGGAAGCCGCGCGACGGCTGGAGCGCGTCCTCACGAACGACCCCGCCACGGGCGTGATGCGCCATGCGGATGCGGGGTATGACATCGCCATCGACTGCGCGGCGGAAAAAGGCCTGCACCTGCCGATGATCAGGAGCAAAAAAGCATGAAAAAAATCATCCTGACGCCCGGAGAACTGTCGCTTGCCACGTTGCGCATGATCAGCGGGCATCATATCCCCGTCGGCTTGCCCGCAGCGACCTACAAAGCTATCGATGCGTCGCAAAAACTGGTGCAGAACATCATCGACGACGGCCGCCCCGTTTACAGCATCAATACGGGCTTCGGCGCGCTCGCCAAGGTGCGCATCGCACCCGACCAGTTTGAAACCTTGCAAAAAAACCTTATCCTGTCGCATGCGACAGGGGTGGGGCGCTTTCTGGACGACAATATCGTGCGCCTTATTTTGCTGCTCAAGATCAATGCGCTGGCGCAAGGCTATTCCGGCGTGCGTCGCGAAGTGATTGATTTCCTGATCGAGCTTTATAACCGCGAGATATATCCCTGCATCCCCGAAAAGGGCTCGGTCGGCGCATCGGGTGACCTCGCGCCGCTCGCGCATCTGTCGCTGCCGCTGCTCGGCGCGGGGCAGGTGCGGGTGAACGGCATTTTGAAGGACGCGCAGAACGAGCTGAAAAAACACGGGCTGAAACCCCTGAAACTCGCGCCCAAGGAGGGGCTTGCGCTCATCAACGGCACGCAGGTCTCGACCGCGCTGGCCTTGAGCGGCCTTTTCAGGGCGGAAGATTGCTTTGCCGCCGCCGTTGTGGCGGGCGCCCTGTCGCTGGATGCGGCCAAGGGGTCGACCACGCCTTTCTCCCCCGAAATCCACCGCATCCGCCGCCAGAAAGGGCAGATGGATGTCGCGAAAATCTACATCAATTTGCTGAGGGGCAGCGCGATCCGCAAATCGCATGACAATGAGGCGGATGAGAAAGTGCAGGATCCTTATTGCCTGCGCTGCATGCCGCAGGTGATGGGGGCGTGTCTCGACCATATCCGCTTTGCCGCCGGGATTTTTTACAACGAGGCGAATGCCGTCACCGACAACCCGCTGGTGTTCCTCGAAAACGGCACGGTGAAATCGGGCGGCAATTTCCATGCCGAGCCCGTCGCCATGGCATCCGACACGCTCGCGCTCGCCATTGCCGAGATCGGGAATATGAGCGAGCGGCGCATCGCCATGCTGATCGACCACAAAATCAGCGGGCTGCCGCCGTTTCTGGTCAAGGATGCGGGCGTCAATTCCGGTTTCATGATCGCGCATGTGACGGCGGCGGCGCTGGCATCGGAAAACAAGGCGCTGGCGCATCCGTCTTCGGTGGACAGCATCCCGACCTCTGCCAATCAGGAAGACCATGTCAGCATGGCCACTTATGCCGCGCGGCGGCTGAACGATATGGCCGCCAATACTGCGAATATCGTGGGCGTTGAACTGCTGGCGGCGGCGCAGGGCGTGGATTTCCACATGCCGCTCACGACGTCGCAGCCCTTGCAGGACGTCATGCGCATGCTGCGCGAGCATGTCGGGCATTATCACGAAGACCATTACTTCGCGCCCGATATGCGCATCGCGACGCGGCTGGTGGAGGCGGGCGCTTTCCTGCCCTTCGCGGGACGCAAAACCCTGCCGAGTTTTGCGGAGTAGCAGCACATGCAAATTCGCCGCCTGATCCGTGGGGATACACCGCTGCTCATCAGCATGCCGCATATCGGCACGTTTTTGCCGCCGGACCTCAAGCGGCGCATGACGCAAACGGCTTTGAAACTGCCCGATACCGACTGGCATGTGGATAAGCTTTATGCCTTTGCGGAGCAAATGGGCATCGGTCTTTTGATGTCCACGCACGCGCGCTATGTGGTCGACCTCAACCGCTCCGATGAAGATACGGATCTTTATCCCGGCCAGGTCAAAACGGGCCTTTGCCCGCTGCAAAGCTTTGACGGCGATGATGTTTATGAAGCGGGCGAAGAGCCTGATGAAATTGAAAAGCTGAACCGCATCGCCGCCTATTGGCTGCCCTATCATGAAATGCTGACGGCGGAAGTGCGGCGCATCCGCGATGTCTTCGGTTATGCGATTTTATATGACGCGCATTCCATACGCTCCTCCGTCCCGCGCTTGTTCGAGGGGCGGCTGACCGACCTCAATCTCGGCTCCGCCCGCGGCACGGCCTGCGCGCCCGCTATGGCGGCGGCGGCATTGAAGGCGGGGCAGGATAAAGGCTATAGCATCGTTCTGGACGGCCGCTTCGTCGGCGGGCACATCACCCGTCATTACGGCAATCCCGCCGATCATATCCACGCGATTCAGATGGAGTTGATCTGGGATCTGTATATGCAGGAAGAATTGCCCTATTCTTACGCCCGCGACAAGGCGGAAAAATTGCAACCCGTGCTGCGCGATATTTTGCAGGCTTTGCTCGACTGGGGCCGCGCGACCTACGGGCGCTGAATTTGGATGTAACAGACATTCTTCTCGTCATCCCGAGCAAAAGCGAGGGATCTTCATCCCTTCGGCAAAAGCCGCATTTTATTTAGGAATCTGATTTTTGCAGCGCGGGGGAGAAGATTCCTCGGCGCCGCCTCGGAATGACATTTTATAGCGTTTATGAAACCGGACTCAATAAAACGAATGATATTCCCCGCCGCGGATCAAGCCTGTGCAGGGGTTGTGGCCGAAGGTATAGCAAAGGTCGCGCGGGTGGGTGATGTCCCAGAGCGCAATATCTGCCGTCATGCGCGGCGCCAGCGTGCCGATGTCCTTTTCCATGCCGAGCGCGGCGGCGGCGTTGCGCGTGATGCCGGCAAGGGCTTCCTCCGGCGTCAGGCGGAACAGCGTGCAGGCCATGTTCAGCATCAACAGCAGGGAAAGGCAGGGCGAGGTGCCGGGGTTGTGGTCCGTCGCAATCGCCATCGGCACCTTGTGGCGGCGGAAAAGGTCGACAGGGGGCAATTGCGTTTCGCGCAGGAAATAAAATGCGCCGGGCAGCAGGACGGCGGCCATCTGTGCTTCCGCCATCGCCTTGACGCCCGCTTCGTCGATGTATTCCAGATGGTCGGCGGACAGCGCCTGATATTGCGCGGCAAGGCGCGCGCCGTGCCGGTTGGAAAGCTGCTCGGCATGCAGCTTGACGGGCAGGTTCAGCTCCCGCGCCTTGTCGAATACGCGTTGCACCTGGCCCGTGGAAAAGGCGATATGCTCGCAAAAGGCATCCACCGCATCGACAAGCCCGTCTTCGGCAAGGCGTGGCAGCATCTCCGCGCAGATCATGTCGATGTAATCGTCGGCGCGGTCCTTGAATTCGGGCGGCAGCGCATGCGCACCTAAAAAAGTGCGCTGTACGCGGTAGCCGAGATCGTCGCGGATGCGCGTCGCCACGCGCAAAAGCTTGGCCTCGTTTTCGGTATCGAGGCCGTAGCCGGATTTGATCTCGATGGTTGTCACGCCCTCTTCCGCCAGCGGACGCAGGCGGTTTAGGGTCAGTTCGTAAATTTCGTCTTCCGGCGTTTCGCGCACGGCGCGGACGGTGGCGGCAATTCCGCCGCCTTCGCGGGTGATTTCCTCATAGGATTTACCCGTCAGGCGCGCTTCGAATTCATGCGCGCGGCTGCCGGCATAGGCAAGGTGGGTGTGACAGTCGATGAGGCCCGGGGTCGCCCATTTGCCTTCGCCGTCGTAAACGTAATCGGACAAATCGGACGGTTGGCCGCGTAAGTCGGCCTCGCGCCCGATGAAAACGATCCTGCCGTCGGTGATGCCGATGGCGGCGTTTTCGATGATGCCGAAGCCTTCGCCCTGTTTCATCGTGGCGGCGTGCAGATTTACCCAAAGCGCGTCAAACATGTTTTTGCCTTTACGTGGTGGAACGACTACATTTATAGAGGGTTTTAGCAGAAGGGAACAAGTCCGCATGGCCACGATTTTCGCACCCAGCGCTTTATTGCCGGACGGATGGGCCGAAAACGTCCTGATTGAATACGACAAAGACGGCTGGATTGTCGGCGTCGATGCCGGCAAGGCGGAGGTTCCCGCCGCCGGCCTTGCCGATATCGCCGCGGGCCCGCTGGTGCCGGGGATGCCCAACGTGCATTCCCATGCCTTCCAGCGCGCCATGGCGGGGCTGACGGAACGCGCCAGCGGCAAAAAAGACACCTTCTGGAACTGGCGTGATACGATGTACCGTTTCCTCGGTTTTATCGAGCCGGAGGACATGGAGGCGCTGGCCGCGCAGGTCTATGTGGAAATGCTGAAGGCCGGCTATACGACCGTGGGCGAATTTCACTATATCCATCATCAAAAGGACGGCACGCCCTATGACGACCGCGCCCTGATGTCGCACCAGATCGTCCGCGCCGCGCTGGAAACGGGGATCGGCATCACGCATATGCCCGTGCTCTACGCCCACGGCGGCTTTGGCGAAAAACCGCCGGCGGAGGGGCAGAAAAGGTTCCTTAACGATGTCGCGGGCGTGATGCGAATTATCGAAAGCCTGGAGGCCGAATACGGGCAGACGCCGCAGGTGGCGGTCGGTTTCGCCCATCACTCCCTGCGCGCCGTTTCACCGGCATTGCTGGCCGAAGGCACTGCCGCGCTGCGCCGCCTCCTGCCCGATGCGCCTATTCATATCCACGCGGCGGAGCAGATGGTGGAGGTGGAGGGCTGCCTTGAATGGTCGCAAAAACGTCCGGTGGAATGGCTCTTGGAAAACGCCGGCGCGGATGAAAAGTGGTGTTTTATTCACTGCACGCATATGACGGAGCCTGAGATATCCGCCCTTGCGGCCTCCGGCGTTGTGGCGGGGCTGTGCCCCACGACCGAGGCCAATCTGGGCGACGGCATTTTTCCGCTGATGCCTTATTTCGAGGCGGGCGGGCGTTTTGCCATCGGATCCGACAGCCATATCAGCGTGAACATGCTGGAAGAACTGCGCTGGCTGGAATACGTGCAGCGTCTGGTGCGGCAGGAACGCACGCTGCTGAAAGATCACGAACTGCCTTCCGTCGGCGCCACGCTGTATGAAAAAACACTGGCGGGCGGGGCGCAGGCCGTGGGCCGCCGCGTCGGCAGGATCGAGATCGGCTATCGCGCCGATTTTCTGGTGCTGGACATGAGCGAGCCGGTCATGACGGGCAAGCTGCGCGACCATATTCTGGATACGGCTATTTTCGCCGCCGCCCGCAATCCCGTGAAGGATGTCATGGCCGGCGGCCGCTGGGTGGTGCGCGACCGCCAGCACAAGCGCGAGGAAACCATTGCCGCTCATTTCCGCCGCGTTATGGAGAAAATGAAATAGGCAGGCATATTTAATAACATAATACTATAATATAATTATTAAACGGGCATTTCTTTGTATCTTTCGTTATCATAAACACTGTACTTTGTCAGATCTTTTCCCTAAAGTTTGATTCCCTTAAAACAAGCTTGGCAGGAGAAAAGAGATGAAACTTGGTATCAGACGCACCCCCGAAGATGATGCAGGCGGCCCTTCGCTCGATCTCGCCAAGGCGATCGCCGAGTTTTATCAGGATTTCCCCGAGCATAAGAACGACGTTTTTATTTTGAACCACCAGGTTTTTGCAACGGGCAAGGCGGCGGTGGATGATTTGGCGCCGCAACTGGCGGGATTGCAGGCGGCCTATCCCCAGGCCAAGATGGGTTTTGCAAAATCCCTCGCGCTCGGCATGTTCGAAGGCAAGCTGCCCTGCAGCGTGAATATTTCCGAATCCACGTTTAACAACAAGCCGGACGTGCAAATCTTCGGCCGCATCGTCGTGCCGGCGGGCGACGAATTCAGCGCGACGCTGATGAAATCCATTTTCGTGTCCAATGACCCGCTGCCGAATGGCAAATTCCCGACCATGGCGGCGGAACACAACAATACCGAAATGTGGCACCGCTACGTGCTCGACCACGAACTGGGCCATGCCGTCACAATGCTGAATATCGACAAGCAAAGCATGAAGACCAGCAGTTTCGGCAACAAAGCGGAGTGCGAGGCGGACGCCTATGCCATGATCCGCCACTTCCAGCGGTACGGTGCCGACAGCACCTTCCCGCAATATGTGCGGGATCTGCGCAACATGAACGTGGTGCACAAGGGCGACGTCATCCACTGGACGTCCCGCGCCATCGACCGCGTGATTGAAATGAACGCCGCGGGCAAGCTGCAAAGCATGACGCCGCAGGAAGCGCGCGATACCGCGCAGCAGATCGCGCGGGATGTGCATCTTTCCGCCGATGCGGAGAACAACGTGTCGCAGGCTTTCGCCGCGACGCGGGGCATCTATGTGCGCGGCCTGAAGGACAAGGACTATACGGACGGCGCGCGCGTGATGGACCTGATCGCCGGCGCCGGCCATATCGGCGCGACGACGCAATCGCAAGCGGCGCATGAAATTGCCAAATCCTATCTCCGCACCATCGGGCGCTATGCGCCGGCAGACCTGCCGGCGCACCGCACCCCGGCGCAAATGGAGGCGATGGCCGCAAACCGGCGCCTCACGGAAGCACGCGCCGTCACGACCGAACCGGAACTGACGGGCCTGAAGCGCGTTTTCCGTGACGCGATGATTGATGTGCAATCCGGCGGGAAGCCCGCCGCGCCCAAATCGCCGCGCCCCGGCAACGACAACAAAAAAGGCCCGCGCCGTTAACGGCAAGGCTCTCTCGCATAAAAAAGCCCGGTTACGTACCGGGCTTTTTTATATCAGGTGCAGGCGGCACCATTGCAGGATAGTTTCGGCGACGAAAACGGCGTCGTCGTTGCGGTTTTCGAACAAATGAGTCGCATCGTCGTCCAGAAGGATCTTTTCCGCCTCCGCTGCGGCAGAAGCGCGGCTGACGATCACATCGGCATTACCGGCATGCACGATGCTGTCATGCGGCGCGTGGAAAACGAGCAGCTTGCAATCCAGTGCCGCCGTATCCGCGGCGACGTTCTGACTGAGCATATTTTCGACAAAGCCCTTGCCGAAACGGTGCGGCGTGCCGAGAACGTTGACGGTCGCGCCTTCCGCCGTTTCCTCTATATCGCCGTTGCGGCGGAATTTTTCGATGACCGCGGCGGGATCGGACGGGGAGCCGATGGTCGCCAGCAGCCGGATATCCGGCAGGGACTTCACCGCCGACAGCGCCGCCGTGCCGCTGATGCTGTGGCCGATGATGATTTTCGGGGCGTCATATTCTGCGGCGAGATACCGCGCGGCGGCGAGGATATCCTGCACGCGGCCGGTGAAATCCGTATCGAAGGCGCGTCCTTCGCTGCCGCCGACGCCGGTCACGTCGAAACGCAGCATCGCCACGCCGTTCTCGGCCAGCGCGCGGCAGGTCTTGGCGGCGGCATGGGTTTCCTTCGGGCAGGTAAAGCAGGGGCCGAAAATGCCGTAAAAAAGCGGTGTTTCCACCGGCGCATCCAGAATGCCCGCCAGTTTTTGCCCGCGGCCGTTGTCGAAAAATACCTTTGTGCTTGTGCGTTTCATGGCCGCGATTATCCGGCAGAAAAAAGCCGCAGGCAAGTCCAAACCTGCCTGCGGCCTTTCATGTGCGCGTAAGGGTTATTCCATCGGCGCGATGCGTTTTTGCGGGGACTTGCCGCGCTTGCGCTCCAGACGCTCCTTGAATTTTTCCTGCTCTTCGGGCGACAGGCGCTCGAAATCTTTTTCCATGCGCGACTTACGGGCCTTGATTTTCTCAAGATACGCTTCTTTTTCCTCCGGCGTCATGCTCTCCATTTTTTTCTGGTATTCGTCGCGCATTTTTTCGCCGATTTTCTTCTGGCGATCTTTCAGCGCTTCTTTTTGCTCGGGCGTCATCGCGTCGAACTTCGCCTTGATCTCGGCCTTGGCGGCGGCGCGTTCCTCTTTGCTCATCTTCTCCCATTTCTCGCGTCTTTCCTTGAAAAAGGCATGTCGTTCGTCGGGGCTCATATTCTCGATCCTGTCGAGGTCTTCAGGGGCCATCATCCCGCCTTTTTTATGCGGCATGCCGTGCGGGCGCTTGCCCTCGATCTTCACGGGCGGGGGGGCGTTGTCTTCGGCAAAAGCGGGGGCGGCAAGGCCAAGGCTTGCGGCGATCAGTACGGCCGGCAGGGATGCCGCCAAAGCGGAAAAGCGGATCATTTTATTCACTCCTTTGATTTTAAACAAAAATTCCTCATTAAAGGGCCTGTCCCGCCCGTTATATCCTTGTCACGCCGGCGGCGGCAAAACCCTGCGCCAAGGCTGAAAAAAGGTTTTTACGCCTTAATTTTGTCAAAAACCCGGCATGGGCCGCAGGATTGATGATTTTTCCTCGTGACATCTTGGTATGGGCCGAGAAACCGTTTAACGTCAGGAAGAAAGCCAGAACGTGATGATACAAGCGTTATGTCAACCCCTCCCGGATAAACGGATGCAAGAGCCCTTTAATATAACCCACAATGGGGACGAGGCCAATGACGATGCCCTGCTCATGCAACGGATTGCCGCCGGTGACCAGCGGGCGTTTCGCGACCTTATGCGGCGCCATCTCGGCCGCACGGTGCGGCTGGCCGCCCGCATCCTCGGCGGCACCGGCGCGGCGGAGGACGTGGCGCAGGAAGCCTTCGTCCGCGTCTGGAAACACGCGGGCAACTGGGAAGATCCCGGCCGGGCCGGCGCCAAGTTCACCACATGGCTTTACCGCATCGTGCTTAACCTTTGCATTGATGAAAAGCGCAAGCGCAGCTTTACCGATATCGACGCCATACCCGAGCGGGCGGACGAAACGCCCGATGCCGAGGCCAATATGCAGCGCCGCGAAAAGTCGCAGCGCGTCAAGGCCGCGCTCGATACATTGCCCGAGCGCCAGCGCGCCGCCTTCGTGCTCTGCTTTTACGAGGATTATTCCAACAAGGACGCCGCCGACATGCTGGGGATCAGCGTCAAGGCGATTGAATCCCTGCTGGTGCGGGCAAGGCGCAGCTTGCGCGACCTGCTGCAGGATGAAGAGGAAAACCGGAAAAGGGGAGGGGCTGAGACATGACTCTCGATGAATTTAAAAACCTTCTGGAGCTTTATTCCGGTGATTTGTCCCGCTGGCCGGCGGGCAGGCTGCGGGATGCGGTGGCGCTGGCCAAACAAATCCCCGCCGCGCAGGCGCTTTTGGACGAGGCGGTAGCGCTGGACCATGCGCTGCGCCATTACGAACCGCCGCAGGCTGACCTGTCCGCGCTGGAAAACCGCATTCTGTCGGCCATTGCCGATGTGCCGGCGGGAAGCGTCGCCCACCCGCTCGATACGCCGCAGCCCTGGACGATTTTCGGCTGGCGCCCCGCCTATATCTTTGCCCCGTCGGGCGGCTTGCTGGCCGCGGCGCTGATCGGCTTCATGATCGGTGCCGCGCCTGCCGCGCATACGGAGTATTTGCTCGATCCGTCCTTTTATTCCGTGGATATGATCATGTCCGGCGATGCCGACATATATGAAGGGAGCCTGTTTTAACATGGTATTGAACAAACTTTCCATGACGCTGGCGGCCGCGTTGTTTTTATCGCTATCGGTCAATTTCTTTCTTGCGGGGCTTATGCTGGGCAATGCGGTAAGCCCGCAGCATCCTGTTCTGGCCGAAGAAGCGCAAACCCGCATGTCGCCGGACGAGGCGCGCCGCGCCGAATGGCAAAAGCGTGACGAGGCGCTGCGCGCCGCCCTGTCGGCTGCGGACCGCGCGATTGTGCAAAACCATACGGAAGCCAACAAGCAGGCGTTTGAAGCCATGAAAACAAGGCTCGACGATGCCCGCCAAAGCGTCGCCGCCGCCATGACGGCGGAGCCTTTCGATCCGGAAGCACTGGATGCGGCGATCGAGACGGAAACGGAAGTCAAGGCGACGTTCATGCGTGAAATGTACAGCGCCCGCCGCGCGGTGATGGAGGAGCTTTCGCCTGAGGGGCGGCAGATCTTTCAGGAAATGAATCCGCTGCGCCGCCGCGGCGGTCACCGTTCGTCGCCGGATGCGGAAGCTCCGGGGCCTGAGGGGCGCCGCCCCCCGCACCCGCAGGGCCGTCAGGACGCCGCAGAGGGGGAAGAGCGCATGCGTGGGCGCATGATGGAGCGCCGCGAGCGCATGGAACATATGCGTCCCATGCGGCAGGCTCCGCCCCCGCCCGGCAGCGCGCGCCCTGAAGAAAAGGCGCCGCCGCCCGCAATCGGTACGGATGATGCGGCCATGCCGCCTTTGCCCGGCAGCCCGCCGCCCGCCGCCCCTTGATCAAGGCATGTTTTATTTGGTATCTTGGCAAGGCATCGTTTTCAACAAAGGGAGAGTTCTTGCCGTGAAAAAAGCAACCAGACTGATCCAGTGCATCGCGCTTGCCGCCGTTTTGCTGCTGCCGCTTGCGGCCTGCAACACGGTGGAAGGACTCGGTAAAGATACGAAAGCCGCCGGCGAGGCGTTGAGCGGCGCGGCGAAGGACAGCAAAGGCTACTAATCGCGCGCCCCGCCACACAGGGGAGGCAAAAAAAAGCCGCAGGGACGATCCTTGCGGCTTTTTTTTGTTGGCTTTTTCGGCGTAGCCTGATCAGAAACCGGGCTTGCGGCGCCCCGTTGCCGTCGGCGCATGGGTGCGGGAAACCGGATAGTCCAAGCGATCGTTTGTCTTCAACGGCGCGGCGGCGATTGCGAAATCGGCATCCATTTTCGGCAGGCTGCGGGTTTCGGCGCCCTCGTCATTCGCCTGTTTCAGCAGGTAAGCGGGCGACAGATCGGTAATGGAAGGAGATATCTTCACATCAACGCGCGGCAGGCGCATGAAGCTGGCTTTCAGGCCGTGCGTCCAGCCGTTGTTTTTTGTTTTTTGCCTTGCTTCCGCCTGACCGTCGCTTTCCAGCGTGTCGAAAAGCGTTCGCGCCTGCGCCTTGTCGAGGCTGACGGGGAATTTATCCGTATCGGCGGTCACCATGGTTTCTTTTTGCGCGGCGTTATAGGCCAGCAAGGTGGCGCGGCCGAGATTTACCACATCGGCGGGCATTTCAACAACGCCGACACCCGGCTTTTGCGGGTTTCCGATGTAATTGGCGCCGACGATCTCGAAACCCGGCTCCTTGGACAGTGTCTTGAGCGCGTCATAAGCCGTTTTCTCGTCGCAGGGAACGGTCAGGATGTCCTGGCCGATGACGAGGTAGAACAATTCCTTTTCTGCGTTGTAATAGGCATCGTCGATCACGCTCTTGTGCGTGACGATGTTCCGGATGCCGAACAGGCCGTCATCCTTGGACAGGCCGTCGAAAACGGCTTTGGCAAGATCAGCTTCCGTATTGACGAAGCCGTGTTTGCGGGCGGGGCCGTATTTGCGGCAATGAAAGCCTGTCTCGCCGCTGTCTTCGTACATCATGAAGCCAAGGGCGGACAGGTTGAAATAAAGGGTGTCGAGCGTGCCGCCTGGCGTTTGCGACGTGGCCTGCGCTTGCAGTGCCTTTTCCACGGTTTTTACCTCGTCGGCGGAAGGTAGCGGCACGGTATAGAAGTACTCGCCCGGCGCGGCTTTGTCGAGGAAGTCGTCGAATTCCTTGCTTTCGCAGCGGATATCGATGCTGCTTTTGTCGGGGTTGAGCGATACGATGGAGGCGTTTTCCGGGTTGAAATAAACCCCGCCGAGATCCAGCAGCGGCTTTTGTGCTTCAATGCGGATCTTGCCGTCGAGGATCATCACGGCGCCGTATTTGTCGATCAGCAGATGCGTGCCGTCTTCCAGCGGCTGCAACAGCGTCACGCTGCGCTGGTTGATGCTGAAGGTATTGCCTGTTTTCGGGTCGTCCTCGTGCAGGAAATCCGCGCGCTTGTGCAGCGCGCCCAGTTGCGCTTCCGTCACGTTCAGATCCGCCGTGTGGCGGTACCATGAAATTTTCGGCCCCTGCGCGGTGGAGGCCACGCGGTCGATGTTGTCGGCGTTGAACAGGCCGTCGTATTCGCCTTCAAACGGGCCTTTGCGTTGCAGTAGCGCCAGCGTTTCGCGCGCGAGGTTGGGGGAAATGCCCTCCATCAGCGTATGGCCGGTGCCGTTGACGGTAAAACGCAGGGTTTGCGGCTCGGGGTTGTACCAGACGTTGGCAATGCGGTCGAGGTTGGTGAGGATTTTATCCTCGCTGAGACGGATGTTACGGCCGGTAAAGACGGCCTCCATATCGCCGAGCGCCTTGGCGGCCGTCTTGTCTCCGGCCTTGCCGGCGGCGTCATGCAGGATATTCGCCTTGACGACATCGCTGGCAAAAGGCTCCAGCAGCGCCGCGGTCCAT
>Ga0206101_1000056_pt1 | contig 43383 bp, 43 predicted proteins | sample 1B0metagenome_FD_148613 | JGI IMG/M metagenome (GOLD analysis project Ga0206101, IMG submission 148613) | Enriched microbial communities from leaf-cutter ant dump, University of Wisconsin, Madison, United States - 1B0 | ecosystem: Environmental > Terrestrial > Nest > Insects nest > Nest dump... | reverse complement strand
TCGACAGGCCGGTCATCAGCGCCAGAAACAGGGCGATCATCGAAAATTTTCGAATGGCATTCATCATTTTAAATTCCAACCTTCCCTCGTCTCCGCCCCTCAGCCTTCGCACCGCTTACGGACAGGCAATCGTCACGCCCGCAAGGCTCAATACCTGGCAGGCATTTGTCGCCGTGCTGAAATCCGGAATACCCGCGCGCGGCAATTGCTGAATCGCCGCGTTCAGATCCGAAAAAATGCGGTCGTCTATCGCCTGCTGGATGTTCTCGGAGAATTTCGTTCCCGCGCCGCCCGGTATCACGCCCGCAATCATGTCCGCGATAGACATGACGACGATACCCGGCGCGATCGCTTTTTCGACCAGGCGCTGCCATAGGTTATCGACTCCGTCGCAGGCCGCGTTGTCCTCCACCGTCGTCATCGCATAATCGACAACGCCGGATTCCTGCCCCTCCGCATCGGCAAACTGGCCGAGCAAGCCCGTCAGCATAGTTTCGATCACCGTCGTAAACGTGGTGTTATCGACAAAGGAGCCGGAAAAGAAATTCGCCGCGCGCGACGCCGAGCCGCCGGCGGAACGGTTGCCGCAGGTAAGCGCGGCCACGCTATCGGGCTTTACCACGGTTTGTTCCGTTAGCGCCACATCCTGCGCCACGACGGCTTGCGCTTTTTTCTGCTGCGCGTCGGTCACGGCGGGGTTGCACCCCGACACGCCGTTTGCCGCCTGCGCGAAGGCCGCAGCGGAAAACAGGAACAATCCGGCAAAAAGGCCGAGTAAGCCGCCGCCCGTTTTCCTGATCCGATATGCCGTTTTTGTCGTCATGTTCAAAACCCTTGCCGCTATCCGCTTACATCGCGGAAATAATATCCGTCGTCGTCGTGCCCACCGGCGAGAAGGCCGGCACGGACGGCCAGCTGCTGACTGACCCCGGCCCCGACAGAATGCCGGACAAATCGCCCAGCGCGCGGTTGATGATGTCGAGGTTCGCCGCGTTGCCCAACTCCTGCAAAAGATCGGGGCCCGCCCCGCCGATCGCGCCCGTCAGCATCTGGTACAGCGTGAAATACGGCGCGCCCAATTCGACCGCCTGCCCCACCAAGCCGCGGAACATGGCCGGCAGGCCGGTGATATCCCCCTGCCAGAGGTTGGCGATGCGCGCACAGTCTCCGCCGATATCAAAGGAGGCCAGCACGTTGGAGATCAAGGTGTCGATCGCGCTCTGGATCGAGCTGATGATGGAATTGATCGTAGTCATGACCGCGCTGAGCGCGGAGGCAATCAAGCTCTGAATCTGCCCCCACAGTATATTCACCGTATTGATCACGCCGATGATATAGGTCGGCATCTGCCCGCCCAGCATCTCCAGAATGGAGGAAATCGTGGAATACCAACTGTTGATGGAGCTCATGACGTTGTCAATCTCGCCGATCGGGCCGCCGATGGCGTTAAAGGCGTCCGTCAAGGGGCCCAGAATGGTATTGGCGAAGGTATCCAGATAACCCGCAAGCACCGCCCCCAGCATGGCGGAAAGAGAATCGCCGAAGTTCGCCACATGCGCCTGCAGCCCCGGGGAGACGACGTTGTTCAGACCCTCCCCCAGCCAGTTGGACAATCCCATATCGGGAAAAGTGCTGCCCCCGATAAAAATATCGCTGCTGCGCGGCGGCACGAAACCGGGGCCGACGTCGGAGAAAATCTGGCCCAGCTGCTGCGTCAGGCCCAGAGCACGATCGAAACAGGTCATGCCGGGGCCGTTGTCGTTCATCGTCACGTGCTGACGCGTCTGCGCCTTGTTCTCGACGCGCTTGGCTTCGGCGCGGCGCTCCAGCGCGCCCATGATGCCGCCTTGCGTGCCCGCGCTGTTCGCGGGGTTGGAGCCGCCGCCGCCCGCGCTGCCGGGCGCTGCCGGATCCGTACAGTTGCAGCCGGGGCGGCAGGCCGCATAAGATGCCGTTGCCGAAAGACAGAGCATCAGCGTGAAAAACGCGGCCATCCAGATATTTCTACGCATTCCGTTACCCCTTAGCACAAACCACGCCCCGCCCCGAAAACCCCCGCGCGCCGGATAAAACCGGCGCGGGGATCAAGCTTTACGGACAAGGAATTGAATGACCCATCGCGTTCAACACATCGCAAAGCCGGTTCGCGCCGGCAAAACTCGGCACGATGGGCCGCAAAGCATCCACAGCCGTCATGGCATTTTGCAAATTGGTGAAAATATTGTCCGCATTGGCGGTATCAAAGTTCTGGATGAAGCGCGGCCCCGCGCCGGACGGGATGATCCCGTTAAGCAGATCCATGAAGGTGATGATCGGCACACCGCCCGCGACACCCTTTTCCTTGACGCGCGTCCACATGTCTTCGACACCGGTGCATTCCTCGTTGTCCTGTAGCGTTGTCGCGCCTGTATTGTACAGTACCGCCGTCCCGGGGTTTTCAAAAGCCTCGGCATCGATAAACTGCGCGAAGAACGCCTGCAGCATGTCGCCGATCAGCGAAATAAACGACGTATTGCCGATGAAGGAACCGGAGAAAAGCTCGCCCCCGCGCTGGGCGGATACGCCGGCGGAGCGGTTGAAACAGGTCAGCGCCAGAACGCTGTCGGGCTTGACCATGATCTGCTCGGTCACGGCGATGTCATAGGCCACCTGGGCCTGCCCTTTTGCCTGATGCGCTTCCAGGACGGCCGGATCGCATCCCTCGATCTGTGCCTGCGCGGCAGTGCTGAAAAACACCACGCACATCACGGAAAGGGATGACAGGACGTATTTTTTGACGTTGAATCGGATGAAATTCTTCATAGCGAAAACCCTAACGCTGCATGAGTGAATGCATATATCTTTAATTTTAGCAAAATTTGCGTGATTTGTCTGCATCAAACCGTGAAAACACCCATTAACCCTTTTAAATAACTGGAAAATCCACCCCCCTTATGCGTATCGTCAGCGGCAGATTCAAGTCCAGAGCCCTTCTGAGTCCCCCGGGAAGGGGCACCAGACCCACCGGCGACCGCGCCAGACAGGCGATTTTCAACATTCTGGAACATGCCGCGTGGCGTCCCTTCATTTTACCAGAAAACGCCCGTGTATTGGATATTTTTGCCGGTACGGGCGCGCTGGGGCTGGAGGCGCTGTCCCGCGGCGCGGCGGATGTTGTATTTATAGAAAATGACCGCGGCGCCCTTGCGGCCTGCCGCGGCAATATCGATTCGTTCGGAGTCGCCGCCGAAACAAGGCTGCTGAAGGCCGATGCCCTGCACCCCCCGCCGCCGCCCGCGGGCGCGGCGAAACGCACCCTTGTGTTCCTCGACCCGCCCTACGGCAAGGGATGGGGCGCCGCCGCCCTCGCCGCCCTCGCCGCGCAAGGCTGGCTGGCGGATGAAGCCGTCTGCGTCATGGAAATGTCGAAAAAGGAGCCCGAGGATATCCCCGCAGGATTCACCCTTGCCGATACCCGCACCTACGGCATTGCCGAAATCCGGTTCCTGATCCATCAGGGCGGCGCTTAGAACGCCACATCCATGATCATGTTTTTGAGCGCCTGTTCGCGCTGCACGCGCTCGGCGGCGAGTTTTTCCAGTGTTTTGTCGAGCTGCGTGACCTGATCTTCCTGCTCGTTCAGCTTGCGCAAATATTTTTGCTGGATGTCGGAGGTGCCCGACAGGCTGCGCAGGTTTTCCCGCACGCGGTCCTGATCGCGGAAGATGGATTGCTTCTGGCGCTCGATCTCGCGCACCTTGGTATCCACGTCGTCAAGCGCGGCGCGGGCCGTGGCGAGCTTGGCGAAAATGCGCCGTGCGTCCTTATCCAGCTGGCCGCGCGTACCGGCATAGGCGGCGAGCTGCGCATGGGAAAGGTTGATGATGTTGTAGGAACTGAAATTCTCCCGCTCCATAACCACCGAAAGCGTTTTGCTTTCCCCCGCTTTCAACGGCACGCGCAAACGGTAATGCGTTTCCGTCATCTCCAGGTCCTTGACCTTGGGCTCGACCAGATTATAGTCTCCCTGCCGCGGATGCTCGATCACCAGCACGCGGTCCTCCTTTTCCGGCGCCTTGAGCGTATAAACGGTTTCCATGCGGTTCGTATGGGCGGTGCGGATAATGCCCTTGCTCACCGTGATGCGGCCTTCCTGCGATGTACTCTTTACGTCACGATCCACCGTCGTCTTGGAATCCAGCGCATAGGAAATCATGCGCTTGTCATTGACGGGCACGACGGCGAGCGCGGCATCGCCCACAAAGCTGGTGCCCTTCAACAGTTTGCTTTCTTCGTACAACGTCAAAACGCCGGGCGGCAGGCCCGTATTGCCGTCGTTCCTGATTTCAACGGAGGCCAGCGGATGGCGCGGATGCGTTTCGGGCTGGTACAGCGCGACGCGCTCCATCGGCACTTCGCGGCTGACGAAGGGCAGCATCATCGACTGGCCCGATTTTACCGTGAAACGGTCGGGGAAGCGGAACAGCACCTGCGTTGTCGCTTCGGAGCTTTCGGCCGCATTCGCCGCCTGCGCGACCGTGCCGCGCCCGCCGTAGCTGACGGCACTTTCCGATACCGCCGCGCCGCCCCCGTAATGCGCGGCGGAATCCATCATCAGCGCCGTAGACTCCAAAGATTGCGCGCGCATGCGTTTTGCCGCAGGCGCGGCGGCCGGCATCGGCGCCGCCTCGGCCAGCTCGTCCATGCTCATCCCGACCGCCCCATGATCCGTGCGCGGCATCACGCGGCCGAAGACCTGCACGGGGATTTCCTCGCGCGGGACGTAATAGGACTCGTACAGAGCCTGCTTGAATGTCACGGGATTGCCGGAGACGAGCGTCATATCGACGTTGTTCCAGTCGCTGGCCGTCATGTTCTCCACAATCGCCCAGCCTTGCAGCAGGCCCTTTTGCTCTTTCGCACCCTGCTCCGGTATGACCATGCGATAGGCCGTTTTCCACAAGGGCGCATCCACGACATAGGAGAGCGTCACGGGGCGCGTGCCTTCGCCGGGCAGGGAGACGGTCAGCATGCGGCGCTCCGCGCTGCCGTTTTCACGGATGGCTTCCAGCGCGCGGGCGATTTCACCGCGGATTTTGTCGTTTTCGAAATTCAGCGATTGCAGATCTTCCAAAACGGCCTGACGCAAACCGTCCGCCGTCATGAGGCTGAGACGGTGTTTCGTCACACGCGTGCCGTCTTCCGTCACGATCACTTCGGGTTTGACCTGCACGATCTTGCCGGTCATGGACGCGCTGTTGCCCGTCGCCGTGACCGTCGCACCCTGATAGGCGTTCAACAGCAACATGGGGTTTTGCAATTGCGCCTGCGTGAAGGGCAGGTCCTTGAACACCTGCGCCAGCGGTTCCTTGCCCGGCAGGGTCACGCCGCCGAGGCGGCCTTTTTCATCAAAGATCACAAGGCTTTTGAGAATATCGTCCACCTGCTCGAACCGCACGGGGAATTCGACCGTGGCGTTATCCTTCACCTCCATCCGGTGCGCGAAATTGGCAAGGCCGCTGGTCGACAAAATCACGCGGTCGACGGGGATTTCCTTTTCGGCGGCGACAGCAAGCGCGCTGGCGGACAGCAAGGCGGCGGCAAAGGTGACGGCGATGACTTTTTTCATGAAAAACCCCTTCATCAAATATTCCCCCGTATTCAAGCAGGGAATGATGAAAAAAGGATAAACTTAGAGCATGAAATAGACCAGCAGAAAGCCGCCGAGGAACAGGCGATAAAAAACAAACGGCATCAGCCCCGCGCGTTTCAGCCAGGACATCATGACGTGAATCGCCAAAAGCCCCGCGAGGAACGAAAGCCCCACGGCCGTCGCCGCATCGTGCCACAGGCCGGGGTCGTCCGTTTTCAGAATCTCCAAAAAGCTTAAAAGCCCCGCACCCGCCATGGCGGGAATCCCGAGCAGAAAAGAGAATTTCGCCGCATCCACGCGCGTGAGGCCCAGAAAGCGCGCCGCCGTCATCGTCGCCCCGCTGCGTGACGTGCCGGGGATCAGCGCCAGCGCCTGCGCGCAGCCGATGATCAAGGCAGTTTTGAGCGTGACCTCCGCCACGGTTTTTTGCTGCCGTCCCCATATATCTGCAATCCCCATCAACAAGCCGAAAAAAATGGTCGTGGTGGCAATCACCGCCACGCTGCGGATACCGTCCGGAAACATCACATGAACGGCCATGCCCATGACAAAGGCGGGCACGCTGCCGATGACGATATAAAAACCAAGCCGCCGCGCGGCAGGATTCGCGGTCTTGCGCCCCTGCAGAACGGCGAAGGCGATCTGCCAGATATCGCGGCGGTAATACAGCAGGATGGCGAACAGCGTGCCCACATGCATGGCCACATCCATCAGCACGCCCTGATCGGCAATCCCCAGCAGCTTCGGCGTCAGGGCCAGATGGCCGCTGGAGCTGACGGGCAAAAATTCCGTCAAGCCCTGCACGATCGAGAGAATGAAAATATGAAAAAAAGGCATGGATTTTGCGGAGTTGTTCCGTGGGAGAACGCATTCTTCACCCAGATGTAGCACCGCGTTTACGCAATGTCATGTCCCATTACAGGAGAACTTTATAAGAATATGTCTTATGTATAAGCATAATACGGTTTAACGCGTGACGGCCCTGCCGAAGAAGCGTATATTCTTGAACAGGCATAACAACCGGAGAAAGCGCCATGCCGCTTTTGAAAAAGATCTACCGCAGCCTGACTTTCCGCTGTTTCACGGCTTTGGCAATCGGCTTGGGTGTCGTCACCTTTATCGCGGTTGAACTCGCCGGTCTCGCATTTGATGGCGCGATGCTGCCCGAAACCGAAATGGCGGAAGCCGTACTGCCTGAGACCCTTTTCCCCGAGAACGAGGACATGCTGCGCGAAATGGCGCAGAACCTAGAGCGCAGCCACGGCATCGATACGCAGCTGAACAAGATCGAAACCGCCGCCGGCGAATAAACCGGCAGCGGCTCCAGAAGCTTTTCATTCTCTCAAAGATATTTTTTCGCGAGCACTTCGGCGATCTGCACTGCGTTGGTCGCCGCGCCCTTGCGCAGGTTGTCGGCGACGACCCAGAAGGCAAGGCTGTTTTCTCTGGACGGATCCTGGCGCAGGCGGCTGACGTAAACGGGGTCGTCGCCGGCGATTTCTATCGGCGTGATGAAACCGTCTTCGGGATCGGGCTTATCGACAACGACGATGCCCTCCGCCTTTTGCAGGGCCTTGCGCGCCTGCGCGACGGTGATCGGATTTTCAAACTCGACATGCACCGCTTCGGCATGGCCGACGAAAACGGGCACGCGCACGCATGTCGCGACGACCTCGATGTCGGGGGAGAGGATTTTCTTCGTCTCCACGCGCATTTTCCATTCCTCCTTCGTCTGGCCGTCGTCCATGAAAACGTCGATCTGCGGGATGACGTTGAAGGAAATCTGCTTGGCGAAAACGTCGCGCGGCGGCACGGCGTTGGAATACAGCGCGCGCGTCTGATTGAACAGCTCGTCCATCGCTTCCTTGCCCGCGCCGGAAACGGACTGATAGGTGGACACCACCACGCGCTTGACGCCCGCAAGGTCGTGCAGGGGCTTCAGCGCCACGACCATCTGGATGGTGGAGCAATTGGGGTTCGCGATGATGCCGCGTTTTTTATAGTGCCCGATGTCTTCGGGGTTGACCTCCGGCACCACGAGCGGCACGTCCTTGTCCATGCGGAAGTGGGAGGAATTGTCGATCACCACCGCGCCCGCCGCCGCCGCCTTTTCGGCAAAACCGGCGGAGACTTTTCCGCCTGCCGAAGCCAGCACGATATCGATGCCCTTGAAATCAAAACTGTCGAGCGCCTGCACCTTCAGCACGTCATTTTCGCCAAAAGACACTTCGCGACCGGCAGAACGGGACGAAGCCACCGCATGCACTTCGGAGACCGGAAAGGCGCGCTCGGCCAGAATGTTCAGCATTTCGCGGCCGACGTTCCCCGTCGCGCCGACAACGGCAACTTTGTATGACATGATTTATTTACCTTTATACCCTCGTCAATCGCCCCGGTTATTTAAAGGGGCGGGTTTTATGCTTCGGGCATTATAGGGGGATTCCCTGAAAAGAAAAAAGGGGATTTAACGAAAAACGGGGTTGTTTCGCCGATTATTGCGGCATCAGCACATGATAATAGACCAGCTCGCCGTCGATGCCGTTACGCACGCAGGCGGCGGGCGGGGTTTCGCCGCGGCGTTCCTGCGCATGGGCGCTGAACGTCCAGGCATTATATCCCGCCTTGGCCGCCGCCCCGCCGGGCACGGCCAGGTTCACGGCCACGCGCTCCACCATCGGCTCGGCGGGCAAGCCCGTATTGCGGTTCAGCTCTTCGCAAAGCGCAACGGACACGCCGGAAATATAGGCGAATACGTCCTTGCCCGCCGCCCCGTCGCTGCCGACGCCGGCGATAAACCAACCCGTATCGTCGTGCGATTTGGTTTTAAAGCGCCATTCGGTCTGGCTGCCGATCAGATACGGCGGCTTTTGATAGGCGACCCCGCCGCCGCCGGAATAAAAAATCGATTGCGGGGATGTTCCCATTTCGCTGAAATCCATATCCTCCAGCGCGACGCCGGCGGCGGCGAGGCGCGCCATGGCCGTGCGGATCGCGGCGGGGAACTGCGTCACCTGCGCCGAGGCCATCAGCAGTTTTTCCTCTTCCAGCGCGATCTTGTCGGAACGCGAAATGACGTAGGACAAGGCCCCGAACAGCACGACCGCGATCAGCACCAGCCACAGCGCGTGGCCCCTTTGCCCGGCGGCGGCTCCGGCGGCGGTTTTACGGGCGTCAGGCATCGTTTCCTCTTACGGGCTGGGGACTTCGGGCATGTCGGGCTTTTGCGCGCCGCGATAATCGGGCAGGCCCTCGGCTTCCTTCGGCATAGCGACGGCCTCTTCCGCGGGCGCGGGATCGGTCACCATGCCTTCGATTTTCGGGCCTTCTATTTTCGGAGGATCTGCCGGCGCGATGGCGCGGTCGGCCGCCGCTTGCCCGCCAGCGACGAAAAGGGCAAGCCCTACCAAAACGCAAAAACGATACATTCTCAAAAAAACCCTGACGCAAAATCGCAAAAACAATATCTGTCCAGCACTTTACCCTTTTTTATACCGAACGGGCAATGCGGAATTCCGCAGCGGCCGGCGGCATTTTCGGCACGGCAATAGTCATATTGCAACCACCCCGCATCTCTGCGCAAAAAAAGATGCCGTTTTCCCGCGTGCGCGCCTTGGGTCGCCCGCGTGAAAAGAGTATAGTGTCGCCGTCAGGATCGGATTCGATCCCATGTTGCGAACGGGGGAGGCATGACCACGGACAGCCCGAATACAGGCCCGCTCAAAGGCGTTCGCGTCTTTGACATGACCCGTATTCTCGCCGGCCCCAGCGCAACGCAAATCCTCGGCGATTACGGCGCCGACATCCTGAAAATCGAAAAACCGGGCCAGGGCGACGATACGCGCCAATGGGGGCCGCCCTATCTGCCGGATCAAAACGGGCAGGATACGAGCGAGAGTTCCTATTACCTTTCCGCCAACCGCAACAAGCGCTCCCTTGGCCTTGATTTCACAAAACCGGAAGGCCTTGCGCTCGCCAAAAAACTGATCGGCAGTTGCGACATTCTTTTTGAAAATTATAAGACTGGCACGCTGGAAAAATACGGCCTTGGCTATGCGCAGTTGAAAGAAGAATTCCCCCGCCTGATTTATTGCTCGCTGACGGGCTTCGGCTACAACGGCCCGTACAAAGACCGCGCGGGCTATGATTTCCTGATACAGGGCATGGGCGGGATCATGAGCCTGACCGGCCCGATCGAGGGCCCGCCGTACAAGATCGGCGTTGCGAAATCCGACCTCATCTGCGGGCTCTACGCCCTCTCCGCCATTCTGGCCGCGCTATATCACCGCGAAAAGACGGGCGAAGGGCAATGGATCGACCTTGCGCTGCTGGACACGCAGGTCGCCACGCTGTCGAACGCGGGGCAGTATTACCTGACCAGCGGCAAGGTCACGCCGCGCATGGGCAATGCGCATCCAACCATCGTGCCCTATGAGATCTTCATGGCGGCGGACGGTTACATCATCCTCGCCGTCGGCAACGACAGGCAGTTCCGCGATTTTTGCGATGCGGCGGGCTGCGCCGCGCTGGCTGCCGATGAACGCTTTGCGCAAAACAAGGCGCGCGTCAAAAACCGCGCCGTGCTGATCCCGATGCTGCAAGAGATCATCAAACAAAGATCGCAACAGGACTGGATGGGCGCACTGGGAAAACGCGGCGTGCCCTGCGGGCCTGTCAATACGCTGGATCAGGTCTTTGCCGATCCGCAGGTGCAGGCGCGCGGCATGGTCACCCCTGTGAACCATCCCTATAGCGCCGCGCCCGTGGCGACGATCGCCAATCCCGTGAAGTTTTCGAAAACCCCCGTCAGTTACCGCCGCGCGCCGCCCGTACTGGGCGCGGATACGGGGGATATCCTTTCCAACGACCTCGGCCTCAGCGATGAGGAAATCAACCAGCTACGCGACAAAGGAGTGGTGTCATGAACGCACAGACCGAAAAGAAGCCCGTATCCAAAATCCGCATCCCGCAATACGACCTGTTGGGCATCGACCAGCTGGGCCGCGACGACATCACCGCCGTGCTGGATCTTGCCGAATACTATGTCGTGCAAAACCGCCGCAAGTCGCAAACCCATGCGCTGCTGAAGGGACATGTGCTGGTCAACCTGTTCCTTGAAAACTCCACCCGCACGCGCCTGTCTTTCGACATGGCGGCGAAACGCCTTGGCGCAGACGTCATCAACATGACGACGGACGGCTCCTCCATCCTGAAAGGGGAGAGCTTCACCGATACCCTCAAGACCCTCAACGCCATGCGGCCCGATATCGTCGTCATCCGCGCCAAGCCCGAAGGCAGCGCCGTGGAAGCGGCGGAGCTGATCGACTGCCCCGTCATCAACGCGGGCGACGGCACGCGCGAGCATCCGACTCAGGCGCTTTTGGACGCGCTGACCCTGCGCCGTCATTTCGGCAGCCTGGAAGGCCTGCATATCGCAATTGTCGGCGACATTCTGCATAGCCGCGTCGCGCATTCGAACCTGCATCTCCTGAAAAAAATGGGCGTGACGGTTTCCTGCGTCGGCCCGAATGAGCTGATGCCGCTGGGCGTCAACGGCGCGCAGAACATGACGGACGGGCTGAAAGGTGCCGATGCCGTCATGGTTTTGCGCATCCAGAAAGAGCGCCTGACGCAAACGCTGTCCTTCACGGAAGAAGAATACTTCCAAACTTACGGCCTGACGGCGGAAAAACTGTCTCTGGCCAAGCAAGGCGCCGTCGTCCTGCACCCCGGTCCGATGAATCGCGGGGTGGAAATCGACGCGCTCCTCGCGGACGACCCCGCCCGCAGCCTGATCACCACGCAGGTGGAAATGGGCGTTGCCGTGCGCATGGCCTGCCTTGACCTCCTGACCCGCGGCGCGCGTTAAACGCCGCCTTGCACGCATAGGGAGAAGCGGCCGCTTATGCGGCCGCTTTTTTGCAGGCGGCGCGGCTTTTCCGAATTGATGTTGCCGGCAAAATCAGCCATATTTTTCGGGTATTCAACGGGAAAAAATGACATGTCCTTTCTTCTGACCCAAGCTCCTATCGTCTGGCCGCTGGTGCTGACCGCCTTTTTCGGCGGCTATCTCAGCGGCAGCGTGCCCTATGGCCTGATCCTCACCCGCATGGCGGGCATCGGCGATATCCGCAAATCGGGCAGCGGCAATATCGGTGCGACGAACGTTTTGCGCACGGGCGGCAAGAAACTCGCCGCCGTCACCTTGCTGCTCGACGCGCTGAAGGCCGCCGTCCCCGTGCTGATCGCGGGGCAGTTTCATCAAGACTATGCGGTGCTGGCGGCGCTAGGCGCCTTTCTCGGCCATCTTTTCCCCGTCTGGCTGAGATTCAAGGGCGGCAAGGGCGTGGCCACAGCGATCGGCATCTGCTGGGCCTTTTCATGGATGCTGGGCGCGGCGGTCTGCCTTGTCTGGCTCGCCATGGCCTTCTTGCTGCGTTATTCCTCCGTCGCGGCCCTCACCGCTTTCGGCGCGGCCCCGTTGTTGGCGGTGCTGATCACGAAGGATTACCAGCAGACCTTGACGATGCTGATTTTGGCGGTCATCGTCTGGATCCGTCATCGCGAAAACCTCGCGCGGCTTTGGGCGGGCACCGAAACCAAAATCGGCCGGAAGAAAGAAGCCGCGGCGGAAACGCCCGCGCCGTCCGGGACGCCCCCCGCATGACGGCGGCGATCGGCGACAAGGAAAAAACCGCCCGCCTGCGGCTGATCCGCACCGAAAACGTCGGTCCCATCACCTATTATCGCCTCTTGCAGCGTTTCGGCACGGCGGAACGCGCGCTGGCCGCATTGCCTGAACTCGCGAAACGCGGCGGCAAGTCAAAACCGCTTGCCGCTTTTTCGCAAAGCATGGCGGAAGATGAAATCGCAGAGGCCCGCAAGGCCGGCGCCGTTTTGCTGTTCCACGGCACGCCGGATTATCCCGCGCAATTGCAGGAGGTGGAAGACGCCCCGCCCGTGCTGACCGTGCTTGGAAATGCCGCGATTTTATCCAGGCCGTCGCTGGGCGTGGTCGGCGCGCGCAACGCCTCGTTGACGGGCCGCCGTATCGCCGAGAGTTTTTCCGGCAAAGTGGGGGAAGCGGGATACGTCATCGTCTCCGGTCTTGCGCGCGGCATCGACAGCGCGGCGCATGCGGCGAGCCTGAAAAGCGGCACCGTCGCCGTGGTCGCTGGCGGCATCGATGTCATCTATCCGCGCGAGAATGAAAAACTCTACCGCGATATCGCCGAACAAGGCGCGGTCGTCGCCGAAAGCCCCTTCGGCACCGAGCCGATCGCGCGGCATTTTCCGCGCCGCAACCGCATTATTTCCGGCCTGTCCCGCGGCGTGCTGGTTGTGGAAGCGGCGGAGAAATCGGGCTCGCTCATCACCGCCCGCATGGCGCTGGAGCAAAACCGCGAGGTTTTCGCCGTGCCGGGTTCGCCGATGGATCCGCGCGCGGGCGGCACGAATGCGCTGTTGAAGGACGGCGCGCATATCGCGACCTCCCCCGCCGATATTTTGCAGGTGCTGGATAGCCTGCGCCTGGGCGCGCTGCGCGATCCCGAGGGGCCCGGCTGGCGGGGTGCGGATGATTCGGCGCCCCTGCCGGAGCCCGACGACAGGTTGCGCAGTCTGATTGTGGAAAATCTTTCCCATGCGCCCGTGCCCGTGGATGCGCTCATCCGCGCCGTAAACGCGCCGCCCGGCCATGTTCTGACCGTTCTTCTGGAATTAGAGCTTGCAGGACGTATTGAACGACAAGCGGGAAATAAGGTAAACCTGATCTAGATGATTTTTTGACACATATAAATATACGTGTCATTTAAATATACGCATCGCGCCATTTTACGTATTAGGTTGAACGCATGTCCGCACAGAATCTGGTTATCGTCGAATCGCCGGCCAAGGCCAAGACGATCAACAAATACCTCGGCCCCGACTATACCGTCGTCGCCAGCTTCGGCCATGTGCGCGATTTGCCGGCCAAGAACGGCTCGGTCGACCCCGATAACGGTTTTGCCATGCAGTGGGAAATCGGCGACCGTTCGCACAAGCCGCTCGGCGAAATCGTTTCCCGCGCCAAGAAGGTGCAGAACGTTTATCTCGCGACCGACCCGGACCGCGAGGGCGAGGCGATTTCCTGGCACGTACTGGAATACCTGAAGGAAAAATATCTGGCGGACAAGGTCAAGATCCGCCGCGTAACGTTTAACGAGATCACCAAATCCGCCGTGCAGGAAGCTTTCAAGCACGCGCGCGACATCGACCACAACCTGGTCGACGCTTACCTTGCGCGCCGCGCGCTGGATTATCTTGTCGGCTTTACGCTCTCGCCCGTCTTGTGGCGCAAGCTGCCGGGCTCGCGCTCTGCGGGGCGTGTGCAATCGGTCGCCCTGCGCCTCATTTGCGAGCGCGAGGCGGAGATCGAGGCCTTCAAGGCCGAGGAATACTGGTCGATCGAAACCAGCCTGACGACCAAGGAAGGCAAAAGCTTCACCGCGCGCCTGTCCATGCTCGACGGCGAAAAGATCGAGAAAATGACGCTGCAAAACCAGCAGCAGGCCGATACCGCCGTCGCCCGCATCCTGGGGCAGGGGTATGCCGTTTCCACGATCGAGAAAAAACAGGTACGCCGCAACCCCTACCCGCCCTTCATCACCTCGACGCTGCAACAGGAAGCCTCGCGCAAGTTGCGCTTTTCCGCGACCAAGACCATGCGCACCGCGCAAAAGCTTTATGAGGGCGTGGACATCGGCGGCGATACCGTCGGCCTTATCACCTATATGCGTACCGACGGCGTGACCCTGAGCGGCGAGGCGATCGCCGCCGCGCGCAAGCTGATCCAGAACAAATTCGGCGAAAATTACCTGCCGGACAGCCCCCGCGCGTATAAATCCAAGGTCAAGAACGCGCAGGAGGCCCACGAAGCCATCCGCCCGACCGACATCCACCGCACGCCCGACAGCGTGTCGGAATACCTCTCCGAAGACGAGGCGAAGCTCTACGACCTGATCTGGAAGCGCACCGTCGCCTGCCAGATGGAAAACGCCGTGCTGGACCAGGTGGCCGTGGACATCGCCAATGCGGACGGCAAGGTCGTCTTGCGCGCCAACGGTTCGATCGTTTCCTTCGACGGTTTCCTGAAAGTTTACAAGGAAGACCAGGAGGATGAGGAAAAAGACGTTGCCGAGGAAGAACGGCGCCTGCCCCCGCTGAAAGAGGGCGACGCGCTGAAGCTGGAGGACGTGACGCCCAATCAGCATTTCACGCAACCGCCGCCGCGCTATACGGAAGCGAGCCTTGTCAAGAAAATGGAAGAGCTCGGCATCGGCCGCCCGTCGACCTATGCCTCGATCTTGCAAGTCTTGCAAGACCGCGACTACGTGAAGCTGGACCAGCGCCGTTTCATCCCCGAAAGCCGCGGGCGAATCGTCACGACCTTCCTGATGAACTTCTTCCGCCAGTATGTGGAATACAATTTCACCGCCAAGCTGGAAGACCAGCTGGATGAGATTTCCGCCGGCGATATCGAATGGAAAAAAGTGCTGGGCGATTTCTGGGCCGCCTTCCACCAGGCGGTCGGGAAAACGGCGGATCTCAAAATCACCGACGTGATCAACGCGCTGGAGGAAGATCTCGCCCCCATCCTTTTCCCCGACGGGGAAAAGGGACGCGTCTGCCCGACCTGCGGCACGGGTACGCTGTCGCTGAAGCTCGGCAAATTCGGCGCCTTCGTCGGCTGCTCCAACTATCCCGACTGCCGCTACACGCGCCCCGTCTTATCGGGCGGCGACGGCGACGCCTCGGGCATCGAATCCGCGGCGGAGCCGAAAGCGCTCGGCAAACATCCCGAAACGGGCATGCCCGTGACGCTGCGCGTCGGCCCCTACGGCCCCTATATCCAGCTGGATCCGCAACCGGAAGACGCCGCGCAGGCGGAAGAGCCCGCCGCCGCGGATGACGGCAAGAAAAAGAAAAAGGCCAAAAAGCCCGTCAAGCCCAAACCCAAGCGCGCGCCCGTACCGAAGAGCATGGACCCCGCCGACGTCGATCTCGACAAGGCGCTGGCCTTGCTGTCCCTGCCGCGCGAAGTGGGCCTGCACCCTGAAACCGGCGAGATGATCAAGGCCGGCATCGGCCGCTTCGGCCCCTTCCTTGTGCATCAGGGCAAGTTCAAATCCATTCCCGCCGACGACCCCGACGGGGTTTTGACCATCGGCCTCAACCGCGCCGTCGACCTGCTGGCACAACAAGGCAAGGGCCGCGGAGGTTTCGGCGTGCTGCGTGAAATCGGTAACCACCCCGGGGACGGCAAGCCCGTCACCGTCAACCGCGGCCGCTACGGCCCCTATGTGAAACACGGCAGCACCAACGCGACCCTGCCCAAGGACATGGAACCGGAAAGCGTCAGCCTGGAGCAAGCCGTAGAACTGCTCGCCGCGCGCAAGACCGCGCCGAAGAAGAAAGCCGCCGCGAAAAAACCGGCGGCCAAGAAAACGGCGGCGAAAAAGAAGACAACCACAAAGAAAGCAACCTAATTGACCAAACAAAAACGGCCTTCCGGCGGCAAATACAAAGTCGGAGCCAAAAAAAACAAAACGCACCACGGGCGGCGGCAAAAAACCGCTGATACGGACAGCGCCGCCCCCTTTCCCTCCCCCGACGACATCCTTGCCTTTATCCGGGAAAACCCCGGTGCGCTGAACAAGCGCGAGATCGCCCGCGCCTTCGGCATCAAGGGGCAGGACCGCACCGCCTTGCGCAAAATCCTGCGCGAGATGGCCGAACGCGGCATGATCGAGAAGAACGCGGGCAAAGCCTACCAGACGCCCGACAGCCTGCCCGAACGCGGTCTGATCGAGATCACCGGCCTTGACGGCGACGGGGAGCTGCGCGCGCGGCCCGTCAACTGGTACGGCAAGGGCGCGGAGCCGATTATCCACGTCCTCGCCGACAAAAAGCGCGGCGGCGCCTTGAAGCCTGGCGACAGGATATTGGCCAAGCTGCAAAAGGTCGCTCAAAACGCCTATGAGGCGCGGCTGCTCAAAACGATGGAAGAGCAGGCGGATGCGCAGATCATCGGCTTCTTCAAACCTTATCGCGGCAACGGCATCGTGACGCCGACCGACAAGAAAAACAAAGAGGAATACACGATCCCGCCCGAATTCACCGGCAAGGCCGAAGACGGCGATCTCGTCAGCATCCGGCCCCTGCCGCCCGCCAACAAATTCCCGCGCAGCAAAAACCCCGCGCGCGTGACGGAGGTGCTGGGCAAGAAGGACGATCCGAAACTGATCAGCTTGATCGCCATCCACAGCCACGGCATCCCGACCGTTTTTTCAAAAGAAGTGATGGCCGAAGCGGAGGGCCTGTCCGAACCCGACCTTTCGGGCGGGCGGGAGGATATGCGCGATATCCCGCTGGTCACCATCGACGGTGCCGATGCGCGCGATTTTGACGACGCGGTTTTCGCCGAACCCGACACGGATCCGAAGAATGCGGGCGGCTGGCACCTGATCGTCGCGATTGCCGATGTATCCAACTACGTGCGCCCCGGCAGCGCGCTGGATGCCGAAGCCTTCAAGCGCGGCAATTCCACCTATTTCGCCGATCGCGTGGTGCCGATGCTGCCCGAACGGCTGTCGAACGACTTATGCTCCCTGCGTCCGCAGGTGAACCGCGCCTGCCTTGCCGTGCATATGATCATCGACAGGAACGCGCGCCTGCTGACCCACCGCTTTGCGCGCGGGCTCATGCGTTCCGCCGCGCGCCTGACCTACGAGCAGGTGGAAGAAGCGCACCGCGGCAATCCCGATGCCGCGACGGAACCGCTTTTGGAAACGGTCATCAAGCCGCTGTACAAGGCCTACAGCCTTTTGAAACACGCGCGGCAAAAACGCGGCGCGCTGGAGCTGGACTTGCCGGAGCGTAAGGCGATCATCAACGAGCAGGGCCGCATCACCGCGATCGTGCCGCGCCAGCGCCTGGACAGCCACCAGTTGATCGAGGAATTCATGATCCTCGCCAACGTGGCGGCGGCGGAGGCCCTCGAGCGCAGGAACGCGCCCTGCATCTACCGCATTCACGAGCAGCCTTCGCTGGAACGGCTGGAGGCGGCACGCGCGTTCCTGAAGGACATGGGCTACAGCCTTACGGCCTCCGACCAGATCCACCCGCGCAACATCAACCAGCTGCTGAAGCTCTCGTCGGAGCGCGGGGACGCCGATCTTGTGCATACCATGCTGCTGCGTACGCAAAGCCAGGCGATTTATCACGCCGACAACATCGGCCACTTCGGCCTTGCGCTTGAAAAATACGCCCATTTCACCTCGCCCATCCGCCGCTATGCGGATCTGGTCGTGCACCGGTCGCTCGTCAAGGCCTACAAGCTGGGCGACGGCGGCCTGACCGCGCAGGAGCAGGAGAATATCGACGACATATCGGAGCATATTTCACAAACCGAGCGCCGCTCGATGATCGCCGAGCGCGACGTCATGGACCGTTTTACGGCGCAATACCTCAGCGAGCATGTCGGCGATATTTTCAAGGGAAAAATTTCTACCGTTACATCCTTTGGCATGTTCATCACGCTGGACGAATCCGGCGCAGACGGCATCCTGCCCATGCGCAACCTGCCCCGCGATTACTATGTCTACAGCGAGGAGCGCCATACCCTGACCGGCAAGGACAGCGGCCGCGTGTACCGTGTGGCCGATCCCGTCATCGTGCGCCTGATCGAAGCCGATCCGCAACGCGGCAGCACGGTGTTTGAAATGGTCGAAGGCGGCGCAGAAGAGCATGACCGCCGCCCGCGGGGGCGCGGCGCCGGAAACGTCCGCCGCGGTGGCAAGGACGACCGCAAGGATGCTCACGACGAAAAGCGCGGCAAGCGCAAACCGGGCCGGAATGGCAAGGCCCGGACGCCGAAAGACGGCAAAAGCCGAAAAGCCGAAAACAAAAAGCGCCGGTGACAACCGGCGCTTTTTCCATCTGTGTTACCTTGCCGCCTAACCTGCGGCCTTGGCTTGCACCACGCGGTTGCGGCCCGCGCGTTTTGCTTCGTAGAGCGCCTGGTCGGCGCGTTCCACCAGCGCGGGGATTTCCTCGCCCAGCGTATATTCGGCAAGACCGATGGACAGCGTGATGCGGCCGAGATGCTCGTTGCTGGCCTTGTTGACGACTTCCTTGCTTTCCACCGATTTGCGCAGGATTTCCGCAACCTTCAGCCCCGCAGACAGGGGCGTATCGGGCAGGATGATGGCGAATTCCTCGCCGCCGTAACGGGCGGCGAAGTCGCGGCCCTTGACGTTGTCGGTCAACGTCCGCGCGACAAGGCGCAGCACCTGGTCGCCCACCTGGTGGCCGTAGGTATCGTTGAATTTCTTGAAATAGTCGATGTCGAGCAGCATGAAAACCAGCGGCGTGCCGAATTCCTTGCACTCCGCAATGCATTCGATGATCTGCTTGTCGAAGGCCTTGCGGTTCAAAAGCCCTGTCAGACCGTCCGTCAGCGCCTCTTTTTTTACGGTATCAAGGTTGTTGCGCAGCTCCGTCACCTGTTTGGAGGAATTGACGAGCTGCACTTCCAGATCCTGGTTTTTCTCGACCATCTTTTTCGTATCGGAAACGATGGTCGCCACGATCTCGCCCAGGTCCTCGATCGACTTTGCGGATTGCAGCTTGGTCGAAACGGTGCCGAGGGATTGGCCGTATTCACCTGCCGATGTCCGCGCCTCCGTCACCATGCCCGCCAGTTCGCTGATCGCCGCCTGCATCTTGTCGCTGATTTTCTTGACGGCTTCGTCACGCACGGCCTCGTTCAGGTAGCGACGGTAGATTTGATAGCAGGCGATTTCGTCGATCTTGCCCTGATGCGCCTCGATCGCGCGCTGGATTTCGACGTCGCCCTGAAAATAGCGGTACCAGAGCTCGTAAATCTCCGGAATGGGGCGCAGGCCCAGCACTTCGATGCGTTCCAGCACGTTGACGGCGATCTCCTGCACCTTCTCCATAGACTCCGTATAGACGAAGGTGGCCGGAACGGTGGATTCCGTGCCTTTGTCTTTCGGGCTTTGCTGGGCAGGCTGTTCTGTATCCGTCATAATGCTTGTTCAAATTTCCTAAAAAACCGCGGGTGCCATCGGCTTCCCATGCCTTACTAAAAGCTAAGATAGTCAATGCCAAGGGCTTTTTCCAGCCCGATCATGCGTCCGGACCTCAAAATCAGATACGCTTGATATCGGGGCGGATATGCTCCGTTTGCATCGACAGCGCCAGCACCGCATCTTCCGGCGTGTCCACAACCTGGTACAGGCTGCGGTGCCAGAAGGGCGTGAAACCGCTGTCCACCATATGGTCGATCATTTTGAGCAACGGATCGTAAAAACCGTTTACGTTAATAAAAACGACCGGTTTGTCATGCAGGCCGAGGTATTTCCATGTCAGAATCTCAAAGGTTTCGTCCAGCGTGCCGAAGCCGCCCGGCAGCACGATGAAGCCTTCGGACTTTTCCACCATCATGCCTTTACGGGTATGCATGCTGTCGACAACATGAAGCTCCGTCAGGTCTGCGTTGGCAATTTCCTTGTCCTGAATATGCTCGGGAATGATGCCCACAACCTCGCCGCCCGCCTTGAAGCAGTTTTCGGAAACAATGCCCATAAGGCCGACCTTGCCGCCGCCGTAGACCAGACGCACCTTGTTTTCGGCCAGCACAACGCCCAGCCGCGCGGCGGCTTCCTGATAGACGGGGGCAACTTTATGGCCTGTGCCGCAGTACACACAGGCGGAGGAAACTTTTTTCATATGATTTTCTTTCTTCTTCATTCTTCGGCGCGGTCGTTTCGCCGCCGCCTGCCGCACGGCAGGCCTCCAAAAAACGGCTTTCCAGCGCGGCCTTTTTGTATAGGGAAATTATCTTGCGCTGTCCAGCAGGAAAACTTTGGTTATGAAAACCAAATAATCCTTGTCTTACAGGTGGATCGGCGGCAAAACTACTCCTTTCACCCCCAACGGGGTATGATCCGCCCATAAATACTCACTCCCCTTAATGGACAAGGATACGACTTATGCAAGAACTTATGGCTTTGATCCGCAAAACGCTGTTCATTCCCGTGCATCCCGCCGGCTATCCGTTTATCGGCATTTTTGCCGTCGTGGCTTTGATCCTTTGCCTGATCAGCGACTTCCTTGGCTTTGTCGGCCTTGTCCTGACGCTGTGGTGCGTGTATTTCTTCCGCAACCCGGTCCGCGTCACGCCACAGCGCGAAGGCCTGATCGTCAGCCCTGCCGACGGGCTTGTTTCCATGATTGCCGATGTGCCGCTGCCGCCGGAGTTGGAGGATTGCCGCGGCCGGGACGGCGCGCCGACAGGCGATGCGCTCTGCGATGCGCCGACTGTGACGCGCGTCAGCATCTTCCTGAACGTATTCGACGTGCATGTGAACCGCATTCCCGCCGACGGCGAAATTAAAAAAGTCGTTTATCACCCCGGAAAGTTCCTGTCCGCGAACCTTGATAAGGCGAGTCTGGAGAATGAGCGCTCGACCGTTTTGATGAAATTGAACGGATATGAATCCAGCGTGGCCTTCGTGCAGATCGCAGGACTGGTGGCGCGCCGCATTATCTGCAAGCTGGCCGCCGGCCAGGCCGTGCACGCAGGCGAACTTTACGGCCTCATCCGCTTCGGCAGCCGTGTGGATATTTACCTGCCGCCGGGCGTGCACCCGCTGGTCTGCGTCGGCCAGCGCGCCGTGGGCGGCGAAACCGTGATCGCCGATTTCAAATCCGGCGAGCCCGCCCGTACCGGCGAAATCCGCACGTAAAGGAGAAACGGAGGCACCCCGCATGACAGTACAAAGGCAGCCCAAGAAGCTTTCCCTGCACAAGATGATCCCGAACATGATTACGCTGACGGCCATGGCGGCCGGCATGACGTCGATCAAATTCGCCATCGCGGGACGGTGGGAACATGCGGTGCTGGCCATCGTCGTCGCCGCTTTTATGGATGCCTTTGACGGTGCCGCCGCGCGGCTTTTGAAGGCGCAAAGCAAGTTGGGCGCGGAGCTCGACAGCTTTTCAGACTTCCTGAGCTTCGGCGTCGCGCCCGCGCTGGTGATCTACCTGTGGCTGCTGGAGGGGCTGACCCATGCCCAGGCGCTGCCGCCGAAATGGGCCTGGCCGGTCGCCCTGCTGTTCGCCATGGCGGTCGCCCTGCGTCTGGCGCGCTTTAACGTGGCAGGCGAAGAAACCGACCCCAACGATCCGCTGAATAAATATTTCACGGGCGTGCCGTCCCCCATCGGCGCGGGGCTTTGCATTTTGCCGATGATCGTCGCCTTTCAGGTCAAGGACCCTGACATCCTGAGTGTTATCAACAACCCGATGATTATCGCGGGCTGGACAATGATCGTCGCGGCCATGATGGTCAGCAATATTCCGACGTTTTCCAGCAAGCAGTTCCGTATTTCGTACAAAATGAAGATCCCGGCGCTCGGCCTTTTCGGCATTTTGCTGACGGGGCTGATCAACATGACCTGGCCGACATTGACATTGATGGGCGCCGTTTACCTGCTGATGATGCCCTTCGGCGTGCGTCATTACCAAAAAAAGAAACAGGCCCTCGCCGCCGGACAGACCGACCCCGACGATTTGCCCGACGATTTGGAAGAGCCGGAGGACAACAAGTAAGCGCGCCAAAAACAAGCGCGCTTCTCCCTTTTATCGTAAAAATGAGCGCACAAAAAAATCCGCCGTGTTCAAGGGCGGATTTTTTGAGGAGCGCGATGCCTTGCTACACCATGCCTTTTTTGGCGGTCGGCGAAACGCTGCGGAAAAGCTCTTCCCTTTTTCCCGGGTTCATCGTTTTCAACTGATGTTCGGCGCCATCGCCGCCATCGCCCAGGCTTTCGAACATGCGGTTGAAAGATATGGGGCCGTTGCGCATTCTTTCCAGCGTCATCCTGTCCTGCAGCAGCATCGCGCAGATACCCGAAAGCTGGTGCATCATATCAGACGTCGGCGGCGCAATCGCTGGGGTGAAAGTCTGCCCGCGGTGGCTGTAGGACGCGCCGGAAACGGCATTGCCTGCCGCCGTCACATTCATAAAGATGGTATGGTTTTTATCCACCGAAGCGCCTGGGCTGCCGCCTTTTCGCGCCATTGCGAACTTGGTGAAATAGCCGGGGTCGACTATCGGGGTCGGCTGACGCTTCACAGTGCTTCCCGTCGGCGCGCCTCTCTCCCCCGCATAGGAGATGTTAAAACTGCCCTCGCCTTTTTTGCCGTTGCCGAACATCGACGGGTTTTTGGAACCGTTGTCGAACAGGACTTCCGCGCCCTGCTTGACCACTTCGACCTTTTTACCGCCGCCGAAAGAAACGCCCGCCGTCATGAAGTGCTCGGCCTCGGACGTCTGGCGCGAAGGCCCGGCAATGCCGCCATATTCGGTCGCCGCGCCGGAAGAGCCCCCGAAGAAGCTCGACATCGACGGATTCTCCTTCATCGCAGATTCAATAGCCGCTTCGTTTTTCTGGGTCGCCGCATTGATGTCGATCAATTCGCCACCGCTGTTTTCGTTATGGATCGTCATATCCGTTTCCTCCCGCCCCTTTTCAACAAGGAGCCTGCCCTTTAAAAATCACGGGCAACATTCGTTCACGCCTAGATATAGATATAATAACATGATTAACGCACAGCCGACAAATATTTGCGCGAAAAATAAAGACAACAACTTGATATTTAAAGATAATTTAAAATATCTGCTACCCGCTGCCAAGCGAATCCGCCTTTTAGGCGGCCAGCGCCATGCCGGCGCGCAGACGGCGATAGGACAGGGCCTCGGCCACATGGCCGGCATCGATATCCGCCCGCCCCGAAAGATCGGCAATCGTGCGCGCCACGCGCAGGACACGGTGGTAACCGCGGGCGGAGAGCTTCATTTTTTCCGCCGCTTCCGTCAACAGCTGTTGCGCACGACTGTCCAGCGGCGCGATCCGCATCAAAAGATCGCCGTCGGCCTCGGCATTCATGCGCAGATGCGCGGCGTCCAATTTTTCAAAACGCTCGATCTGGCGGTCGCGCGCCTCGGCCACGCGCAGGGCGACATGCGCCGATGTTTCGCGCGGCGGCGGCAAGGCCAGATCGGCCGCGCTGACGGCGGGCACGTCGATATGAATGTCGATGCGATCGAAAACGGGGCCGGAAATCCTGGCCTGATAATCCGCCACGCATTTCGGCGCGCGCCCGCAGGCCAGCGCCGCATCGTCGACATGCCCGCAGCGGCAAGGGTTCATCGCCGCCACCAGCTGGAAATGCGCGGGAAAAGTCACGTGATAATTCGCACGGGAGACGAGCGCGCGACGCGTTTCCAGCGGCTGCCGCAGCGCCTCCAGCGTCTGGCGGTTGAATTCGGGCAGCTCGTCCAGAAACAAAACGCCGTGATGGGCCAGCGAAATCTCGCCGGGCTTCGCGCGCATCCCGCCGCCGATGATCGAGGGCGTCGAGGCCGAATGGTGCGGATCGCGAAACGGGCGTTGCGTCATCAGCCGCCCGCCGTCAAGTGCGCCCGCGATGGAATGGATCATGGAGGTTTCAAGCGCTTCCTTCGGCGACATCGGCGGCAAAATGCCCGGCAACCGCGCGGCGAGCATGGATTTGCCCGCGCCCGGCGGGCCGATCATCAAAAGGTTATGCCCGCCGGCCGCCGCCACTTCCAGCGCGCGCTTGGCGCTTTCCTGCCCCTTGACGTCAGCAAGATCCAGCCGCACCGGATTGTGTTCCGCCATCACCGCCGCGGGGCGGGAAAGAACTTGCGATCCTTTCATATGATTCAAAAGCGCGACAAGATTGGCGGGCGCAAGCACATCCAGATCCCCCGCCCAGACGGCTTCGCCGCCGCAAGGCTCGGGACAGATAATTCCGTATTCGCGCGCGCTGGCGGAAATCGCGGCGGGCAAAACGCCTGCCACCGCGCGGATGCTGCCATCGAGCGACAATTCGCCCAGCACGGTGTAATGCGAAAGCTCCTCCGGCGGGAAAACGCCCATGGCCGCGAGCACGCCGAGCGCGATGGGCAAGTCGAAATGGCTGCCTTCCTTGGCAACATCGGCAGGGGCAAGGTTGACCGTTACGCGTTTTGCCGGCAGGGACAGGCCGATGGCATGCAGGGCGGCGCGCACGCGCTCCCGGCTTTCGGCAACCGCTTTATCGGGCAGGCCGACAATGCTGAAGGCGGGCAGTCCTTGCGAGAACTGCACCTCCACGTCGATATCCAGGACATCGACCCCTTGAAAGGCAACCGTCCTGACGCGCTGAACCATGATATCCTCTGAAAGTTTACAACGGGGTGAGAATCATTTTTTACGAAAACATGGCTTTTTGTACCCTAAATGTTCTCATCAGTAAAGAGGAAGCTGCCGCAGTCGGTACAATACGACAATTAATTCAGGACGAAAATTAATTTAGGCGGGTTCAGGCGGTTTGCCGGTTTTTTGCGCCCGTTGCTGCGGCACAAAGGGATCATAGTTTTTCTCAAGGAAACCCGGCTTCATGCCGTAGATATCGAACACCGTCGTGCCGTCCTCTTTGTACAAGGTCTGGCGGATCAGCGCGCGGGAGGTTTCTTTCAATGCTTCCGGCGACAGGTTTTGCGCCTCCAGGGATTCGATGTTCTGCGCGATATCGGTCAGCGCCGTTTGAATGGCGGCAAGATCGCTGACGCGGGTTGCAATCGCCCCGCCCGCCTCCACGATGAACGTGCCCCATTGCACGGGGAATTCGATATCCTCCGTCACCGCCAGGCACTGGCGCGGCGCGGTACGGGCTTCTTCATTCGGCTGGTATTTGTTTTTCTCGGCAGGATCGGGCGCGTACTCGGCACGGAATTTTTTCCCTTCCATCACCCACAGATCGGGGCCTTTGTAATCCACAGCGCGCAAATCCTGCTGCGCCAGTGCCTTGTCACGAAAGTTGTTGATGATGGCGGCCGCCGCCTTGTCGCGATCCGCCGCAGTGGGAAACCCCGCGGGGTCGAAGAGGATATAAACATCAGGATCGATTTCCTTGGCCGTTTCCAGCTGGCCGTCGGATGTTTCGGTATGGATGACCAGCGCCGGCCATTTCACGGCATAGCGCGGCGTGGTTTTGGCAAAAGCCTCCCCGTCCTCCACCAGCCCTTTCAGGAGGCCAAGATAATCAAATTCATCGATTTTGCGAATCCCGCTCATGCTGCAACTCTACATACATTCTGAAAAACAGCATATCCCAAAAGTATGAATTTTTTGTTTTTACGGCGTTTTTCGGCGTGTCTTTGCACATAGTCAGCTCCGCGATTGTATGGTAAACATATGTATGTCGTTGAAACCTGTGAAAACATATGTGGCCTTTATTGTGCCGAGCCCCGCCGCGCCCGAAAAGGGCATCGCCGTGCCGCAGCCTGTGGAAAATCGCGATATCGACAAGCTGGACATTCCCGTCCGCGCCTGCGGGTTTTATTTCTATGACGCACCCCCCGAAGTGACGGATATTGCCGAAACGCTGACATGGCAAGAGAATGCCTCCAAAGTATATCTGCTCGCCAATACGCTGCTGAACCGGCAGGACGTCAAGAACCTGATCGCGGGCGGCGATCCCCAAAACATGACATGGGATCCGCGGATCGAGGCGCATGATCTTTTCATTGTCACGCGCAACCATGCCGTGCAGCAGGTGACGGCGCGTCACATCGTCATCAACGGCAACGGCAGGCAGCTCTGGCCGCCCTACAAAGCCGGCAATGACAATACAAACCGCAACCGGCTGGACGATGTATTCAATCCCGTCTTGCAAAAAAACATTGCCGTCAGGAAACCGCTGGCGCTGAAACCCAAAAAACCCAAAGCGCCGGGAATGTGATGCCCATGCGCACCTATGTCGAATACAGCCTGCCGCATAAGGACATCCCCGCCGGTACCTGCATTGTGGAGCGGGTGAACGGCCGCGACATTACCAAACTGGATTTCCCCAAGGACGCGCGCGGGTTTTATTTTTTCGACAGCAAAATCCTGGCGGAAGACCCCTATGACGCGCAGAACGACCAGCGCAATTGCTCTGCCTTTTACATCATCGCGGAAAAAGTGATCACGGCGGAAGAAGCGGAAAAAATCCGCCCCTTGAAAAAATTCCCGCCGCGCCCGAAACCCGCCAAGCGCAAACCCGGCGAAAGCGTTTTGAAGGACATTCCCAAGGAAGAGCTTTCACAAATGTTTTGGGAAGTCAGCCTGAAACGCCACCGCTATTTCGCCGTCATGGAAAACGGCGCGCTGAAGCCCGTGCCGGACGACCATATCGTCGTGAACCGCGCGAAGGAACAACTCCATCCCAGGCCCGAAGCCCCCTTCACGCCCGCGCTGGAGCAGCGGCTGCATATTGCAAAACCGCTGCGCCTGAATAAACAGCCGCCGAAAAATTCCTGAGAATAAATCGTGCGTTACGCCGCGATCCTGCGTAGGTTCAGCCCTGCCCAGACGTCGAGCAGCGCATCGACCAGATGCTGCATGTCCGCATCGGTATGGAAGGGCGTCGGCGTCAGGCGCAGGCGCTCCGTGCCGCGCGGCACGGTCGGATAATTGATGGGCTGCACGTAAATGTCATGACGCGCCAAAAGCTCGTCGCTGGCCTTTTTGCAAAGACGCGCATCGCCCACCATCAGCGGCACGATATGGCTGACCGATTCCATGACCGGCAAACCGTTGTCGGCGAGCAGCTTCTTAAGCGTCGCGGCACGCTCTTGATGACGCGCGCGCTCAGCCTGAGATGTTTTCAGGTGACGGACGGAGGCCAGCGCCCCGGCCAGCAAGGCCGGCGGCAGCGCCGTCGTAAAAATAAAGCTGGAGGCATAGGAACGCACGCAGTCCGCAATCGCCTTGGTTGCGGTGATGTAACCGCCCATGACGCCGAAGGCCTTGCCGAGCGTGCCTTCGATAATATCCACGCGGTGCATCAGGCCTTCGCGCTCGGCCACGCCCGCGCCGCGGGGGCCGTACATGCCCACGGCATGCACTTCGTCAAGATAGGTCAGCGCGCCGTACTTTTCGGCGAGATCGCAAATCTCCCTGATCGGCGCGATGTCCCCGTCCATGGAATAAACGGATTCAAAGGCGATGATTTTCGGGCGGCACCGCTCCACGGAGGACAGCAACTGCTCCAGATGCGCCAGATCGTTGTGGCGGAAAATATACTTCTCGCAACCCGATCCGCGAATGCCCTGGATCATCGAGGCATGGTTCAGCGCATCGGAGAAGATCACGCAATCCGGCAAAAGTTTTGCGACCGTCGACAGCGCCGCCTCGTTGGAAATGTAACCGGAGGTGAACAACAACGCCGCTTCCTTGCCGTGCAGGTCGGCGAGCTCTTCCTCCAGCAGGATGTGGTAACGGGTCGTCCCCGAAATATTGCGCGTCCCGCCGGCGCCGGCACCGCAGTTGCGGGCGGCTTCGCACATGGCCTTGATCACATCGGGATGCTGGCCCATGCCGAGATAGTCGTTGCTGCACCATATGGTGATGTCGCGGGCCTTGCCCTCATCGTCGCGGTAAATGGCTTTGGGAAAACGGCCGACCTGGCGCTCCAGATCGGCAAAAACGCGGTAACGGCCTTCCTTGTGCAAATCGCCCAGACGGTTTTCGAAAAAGGTTTCGTAAAACTCCATCGTCGAGTTGCGCGGTTTGGGAGCATCTTTGGCGGCCGCAGCCGTCGGCAGTTTCGCGAGCGTCATGGTAACCGTTACCTGTTTATCTTTTATTTTCGGTTCTTTTTATGGTGTACACCCCGTCCTGCCGATATGCAATATAATTAGACATAAGGGACTGAAACAGTACGCTATGCGGAAACAAGGCTAGACCCTTCTTATTATTCGGATTAGTCTTAAAAGAAGGGCGTATTGTCGCTCTTCGGGGTTTTTATGATTATTGTTTTTGGCTCTTTAAACATTGATATGGTGATGCCGGTCGGACATTTCCCGCAGCCGGGCGAAACCGTTTTATGCCATGTGGATTATCTGAGCCGTCCGGGCGGCAAGGGTTCCAACCAGGCCGTCGCCGCCGCACGGGCGGGGGCCAAAGTCGCTTTCGTCGGCAAGGTGGGCGATGATTCTTTCGGCCGGCGCTGCGTCAACAACCTGAAGAACCACAGCATCTGGGCGGCAGGCATCGGCATATCCGAACGGCCGACGGGCTGCGCCACCATTGCCGTGGATGCGCAGGGCGCGAATTTCGTCATCGTCGCCCCCGGCGCCAATCTGGACGCCACCGCCGATCAGGTACCCGATGAAGTGATGACCGAAAAGAATATCCTGCTCGCGCAAATGGAAGTGCCCGCGCCCGAAACCTTCGCCGTGCTCGCCCGCGCGCATGCGCAGGGCTGCACCACGATTTTGAACGCCGCCCCCGCCGCGCAACTGGCACCGGAAGTCCTGCACACCGTCGATTACCTGATCATGAACGAAATCGAGGCGCAGCAGCTGGCGCAAGGGCTCGGCCTGACGGAAACGGATCCGCTGCAACTCGCCCCCATGATCGCCGCAAAGGGGGATTTGACCTGCATCATCACGCTGGAATCCAAAGGATCGGTCGCGGCGCGCGGCGATACGGCCTATACCGTCGGCGCCCTGCATGTGGATGTCGTCGATACGACCGGCGCGGGCGATGCCTTTTGCGGCATTTTCGCCGCCTGTTTGCAAAAAGGCCATGACTGGATCGACGCCCTGCACCGCGCCAGCGTCGGCGCGAGCCTGTCCTGCCTTGGCATGGGCGCCCAATCGGGCACGCCGTCGCTGGAAGACATCGCCGCCCAACTCGCCAACGTCCCGCCCCCGCAAAAAACCGGCGGTTAGGCCGCTCTCTCCCAGATCACATTCATGCGTGTGGTTTTCAGCGCGCGATAACCTTTTGCACGCAGCAGCGCGGGCAAATCACGTTGCCACTGGTCTTCGGAATTTTCCATGATCAGGACTTTCGGAAACAGCGTTTCCGGCGCGTTCTCGAAAAACGGAAACAGGGCGCGGTCTTCCGCGCCTTCGATGTCGATTTTCATGGCCTCTATTTTTTCCACACCGTTTTGCTGCACAATATCCTGCAGCAGATCGCAGTCTATTTGCAACGCCCGACCGGACCGCGCCGCAACAAGACTGGAACCGCCCAGGTTCGTATCATCAAGCACAAGATCAAAAATGCCCCTGGCATCGGAGATGCCTTTCTGCACCGTTGTCACATTCTCCGACAAATCATTCGCGGCAAGATTATATTGCAGGCGCGCGAGGACAACGGGGTTCGGTTCCACCGCGATCACACGCGCGCCGGTGGCGGCGGCGGTCAGCGTATAAATCCCCGCATTCGCACCGATATCCACAAAAACACTTTGCGTGGAAAGGCGGCGGCGCAGCTCTGCCCGCTCAAAAGCATCGAAAAACTGCGGCAAGAAAAGATATTTACGCTCCGATACGTTGTCCCGCATATGCAGGCGGAAGCGGATGTTCTCCACTGTCGCATCCACGATATCCGGCCCCTTTCTCAGCACCAGCTTGCGGCTGAACAAGGCAAGCCGCCGCCCGAACCAATTGGCAGGCAGGCTTTGCGCAAACGACAACAAAACTGCACGCCAGCCGGCGAGAGCATAAATGCCGAAATCGGAAACCATCATAAAAAAACCTATTTGTTATACCCGCGGGAAGCGGCGTTTTTATCCGCGCGCCATAAAACATCCGGTGGCACCGTTACGCTGCGCGGCAGCAGAATCCACGCATGACCGCGGCTTTTCATGAGGCCGGCATTATGTGCCGCTTTCTCGCCCGCGCCCCAGAAAAAATCGCCGCGCACGGTGCCGCGAATGGCGCCGCCCGTATCCTGCGCGACCATCAGGCGCGTGATGCGCGTATCGTCGGCGGCGGGATCGGATGCGGAAATGTCGAGGAAAACGGGCGCGCCGTAGGGAATTTTCCTGCGGTCGACGGCCAGGCTGCGCCGCGGCGTCAGCGCCACGCCCTCCGCCCCCAGCGGGCCGTCGCCGTCCAGCGGGCGGAAGAAAATATAGGACGGGTTTTTGTTCATCAAATCCTGCGCTTTGTCGGGATGGGCCTCCAGCCAGACGCGAATGGACTGCATGGAGACCTCTTCTTTTTTCATGTAGCCTGCATCGATCAGTTCTTTGCCGATGGCGACGTATTTATGCCCGTTCTGCGCGGCATAGCCGACGCGTTTGATGGAGCCGTCGGGCATGACGACCTGGCCCGATCCTTGAATGTGCAAAAAGAACGCGTCGACCGGATCGGTGACATACAGAATTTCAAACGCCCTGCCGCCAAGCGCGCCCTGCTCGATCTCCGCCCGCGTGTAATAAGGCACAAGCTTGCCGCCCGCCACGCGCCCCGTGATGTTTTGCCCCTTCAGTTCGGGTTTAAAGGCGCCAAGGTCGACGGTGACAAGATCATCGGGTTTCAAATAAAGCGGGATGCCTTGCGGGGCGGGCGGCGTTTCGGTATTTTCCGCAGGCGCGGGACCGACCGCCGTCAGCATCGGTTCGTAATAACCGGTGAAAAGGCCCTCGCGGCTGGCGGGGTTCTTGACATCGGCCCAGATTTCGTAAGGCGTGAAATAGGCTTCGAAATAGGCATGCGCCAGCTGCGGTTCCGCCGGCATCGCCGCGCAGGCCTTTTGCCAGTTTGCATTCATTCCCGCATAGGGCATCGCGTTGAAAAAAGCGTCTTCGGGGGCGCGTTTGGCAATCCGCGCGCAGGAACGCGACAGCGCGGGCAATACATCGGCCATGTCATCCGCGCGCCAGCCGGGCAGGGCGTCAAAAGCGGCAGGCTTCAGGAAAAATCCTTCCGCCGCTTCCTGCTTTTTATCTGCCTTGCAAGAGCCCAGCGCCAGTATGCCGAGAAGACAGGCAAGGCTTGTCACAGACTGTTTGATCATGGGAAAGGATCCGACGGGGATGATTATTCTTCGGCAGCGCGGGTTTCGATCAAAATCCAGTTCGGATCGGCGGAGCGCACGTCGCGCGTGAACGTCCAGACATCCTCGACGCTGAAGATTCTGTCGGGGTCGCCCTCGACGACATTGCCGGCGGCGTCGCGCGTGACGCTCGTTTCCTCCACATCGAAATCGACGGTCACATAGGCCATGGTGCCGCCCAGATGCGCCTCGACGATGCGGGCGGATTTGATGCGGTGGATGGCGAGCTCGTTGCGATGGCCCGCAGCTTCACGCGCCTTCACGCCCGCCTCGAAATCGCTGTAGAGCTTAGGGCTGAGCAAGCCACGCAGGGTGTCGAGATCGCCGCGGCTATAGGCCATGACGACCATTTCAAATGCGCCGCGCGCACCTTGCATGAAGCTGCCGATCTGGAAGTTGCGGTCCGCGGCGGCGATGTCGTTCAGCCCTTCGGCAATGCGGCCGTCCGCATTGGCCTTGCCATCCACCAGCTGGTCCATGCCGGCAAGCGGGATCACGGTTTGCGGCGATGACGGCGCCATCGGCGCGGCAGGCGCATCCGGCAGGGCGCGTTTTTTCAAGGCATCGCTGCTGAAGGGGTTCCGACGCTCGCGTTCCTCCCCATGGCGCGTGCCGAGCACGCTGAACAGGCGGTAGATCAAAAACGCGGCGATGCCCGCAATCAATAAAATGTCATACACGACAATCATGTCCCTTTGGCCGTTCATATGAAGAAAACCGCCGTGCCGCGGCTTCCTGAAATCATCCTAAACCATGGAATGATATAGGCGGGATCTGTGTTGGTGGCCACAGGCCCTGAAAATTCCCCGTTATTATAAAATTCTATCTTATTTTGGCAAATTGATCTAGAAGATAGAACGCATGAAAAACAACAAGAAGAATAACAAGTTACTGAGATGTATATCCTTTTCCTTCCCATTTTACTGCTGCCGCTGTTCGAGATCATCGGTTTTGTCGTGATCGGCGGCGAAATCGGCATCGGCCTGACGCTGTTATGGCTGCTGGCCGCCACGTTTCTGGGCCTTTGGCTGCTGCGCGGGCGCGGCACGGAAACCCTCTCGCGCGTACGGCAGCCGCAGGAAGCCGAGAACCCGTTTTTCGCCATGCGCGAAGTTTTCGACACGCTGTGCCTGTTCCTTGCGGGCGTTTTGTTCGTTTTTCCGGGCTTTATCAGCGATTTTATCGCGATTCCGCTGCTGATCGCGCCGCTGCGCCATTTCTTCTGGCGGCGGCTGCGCGACAATCCGAACGGGTTCATCCGCCGTACGTTTTCAACGGAAACGCAGAACCGCACCCGGCACGGCAGCTATACCGAGGCCACGGTGATCGAGGGGGAATTCACGACCGTGAGCGAAGATGCCGCCCCCCCGCCTGCGCAGGATATCGGCCATGACAACACCCAGCCGCCGCGATAAGGCCGTTTTTTGCATTTAAAAGCCCGCTTTTGCGATATGAAAAAGCCTTGCGCCTTGCCTAAGGCGGGCCGCAAATGCTACCCCTTGGGCAATCGTTTTTTTGAATCATGAGAGGATGCGTTTTTATGACCAAGCAGAACAAAGCCGCCGAAAACGGCAATGCCGCCCCCGGTATCCAGGTCGTTTCCCAGTACATCAAGGATTTTTCGTTCGAAAACCCGCATGCGCCGGAAAGCCTCGTCAGCGGCTGGCCGCAGCCGGAAACGAATGTGCAAATCTCCCTGCGCCAGCAACAGGTGCGCGAGGACGCCTATGAATGCACGGTCAACTTCCGCATCGAAGCGAAGAAAAAAGACGACGGCAAGACCTGCTTTATCATCGACCTGGCCTATGGCGCGCTCGCCGTTTTGCAAAGCATTCCGAAAGAACAGCACCAGGCCGTCATGATGGTGGAAGTGCCCAAGCTGCTGTTCCCCTTCGCGCGCGAAATCGTCGCGAGCGTTACCGCCAAGGGCGGCTATCCGCCGCTGTATCTGACGCCGATCAGCTTCGAGGCGATCTATATGAACGAGATGAAGCGCCTGCAGGCCGAGAAAGACAAACAGGCGGCGACGAACTGACCGCCGTCCCGGTCCGAAAAAAAACGCGGCTGCCGTCAGCCGCGTTTTTTATTTGTCCGTGCCGGTTGCGGCCGTCCAGAGATTGTCCTTGATCTTTTCAAGAAAAGCTTCGTGCGCGGCGATTTCATCGGCGCCGGGCGGGAAGCTGCGGTGCGGCCTGTCCTGCCGCTTGATGCCCGCGTTCAGTTGTGCGGATCCGGAAGAAGCGGATTCGCCGGCAAGGCCGAGACCGTGCTGCCGCCCGCCGAGCAGTTCCAGATAAACTTCCGCCAGCAATTCGGAATCGAGCAAGGCGCCGTGGAAAGTACGGCTGGAGTTATCGATCTTGAAGCGGCGGCACAGCGCATCGAGGCTGGCCGGCTGGCCCGGGAATTTGCTGCGCGCCAGCGCAAGGCTGTCCATGACCCGTTTCGGCGACAGCGTGGGAAAACCCGCAGCCTTCAATTCCGCATTCAAAAACTTCATATCGAATTCGGCGTTGTGGATCACCAGCTTCGCATCGCCGATAAATTCCATGAAATCACCGACCTTTTCGGTGAACAGCGGCTTGTCCTGCAAAAACTCCGTGGTCAGGCCGTGAATGCGCGCGGCATCGGCGGGCACGTCGCGCTCGGGATTCAGGTATTCATGGAACACACGCCCCGTGGGCAGGTGGTTGATCAATTCCACGCAGCCGATCTCCACCAGGCGGTGGCCTTCGGAGGGCTCGAAACCCGTGGTCTCCGTATCCAGAACGATTTCGCGAATATCCATTTCTATCCCCTTAATGGCGGCCGTTCGCCGGCGGCGGCACGCGCGGCCGCGGCGGCAGGAGTTTTTCCAAAACGGCTTTCAACTGCGCGCGCGTATCCTCAAAGCCGTTATCGGTCGTCACCACGTAGTCCGCCCGCGCGCGCTTTTCGGCGTCGGGCATTTGTTGCGACAGCACATGCGAAAACCGCTCTTCCGTCATGCCGGGGCGCGCCATCACGCGCTGCTTTTGCACACCGGCGGCGGCGGAAACGCAAAGCACCGCATCGACGCGTTTCTCGCCGCCCGTTTCGAACAGCAGCGGAATGTCGAAAATGACGATCTTATGCCCTGCCTTTTCCATTTCGTCCCTAAAGGACTCGCTGTCGTCGCGCACCATGGGATGCAGGATGTCTTCCAGCTTCTTTTTCAACGCGGGATCGGCAAAAACGATTTTGCCGAGCGCGGCGCGGTCGATGATATCGCGCCCGTTTTCGTCCTGCGTCAGCGCGGCGGGAAAGGCCGCAGCCACGGGCGCGACGCCCTTGCCGCCCGCGGCGAGCAGCTGATGCACCGCGGCATCGGCATCATGCACAGGAATGCCCATTTCCCTGAACATGTTCGACACGGTGCTTTTGCCCATGCCGATCGAACCTGTCACGCCGAGGACGATCATGCCGCAACCTTTCTCATGTCTTCATAAAGATCCAGCGTCACTTCGGGGTCCACGCCGAACCATTCGCGAAAGCCGACGCGCGCCTGGTGCAGCAGCATGCCGAGACCCTCGACCGCCGGGTTGCCGCGCGCGCGCGCCGCGTGCAGCAGCGGCGTCATCAACGGGCGATAGACAAGATCGCAGACCACCGCGTCCGGCGGCAGTTTGGAGAGGTCAAGGTCCAGCGGCGGCTGGCCCGACATGCCGAGGCTCGACCCGTTGACCAGCATCGTCGCGCCGGCAAGCGCCGCGTGGCGGTCTTCCCAGGCGAAAACCTCCGCATTGATGCCGAGGGCGGAAACGATTTTTTCCGCGCGGTCGCGCGTGCGGTTGACGAGGGCGAAATGCAGCGCGCCCGCGTTTTTCAGCGCCGCGATCACGCCGCGCGCCGCGCCGCCCGTGCCCACCACCACGACCTTGTCGCCGCGCCATTCGGGGAACTGGGCTTTAAGGCTTTCCATGAAGCCGAAGCCGTCGGAATTATAGCCCGTCAGGCGACCGTTCTTGACCACCACCGTATTGACCGCGCCGGAGGCGAGGCTGCTCTCGTCGTGATGATCCATCAAGGCCATCGCCTCTTCTTTCAGCGGGATGGTCAGGTTGCAGCCGACGTAATCGTTGTCGATCAGCATCTGGAGCGCGTCCTTCAGCTTTTCCACCGTGACGGGCATGGCGGTATAGCTGCCCGCGATGTCATAACGGGAAAGCCAGTAGCTCTGGATTTTCGGCGACAGGGAATGTTCGACCGGCCAGCCCATGACGCAGGCCTGCTTGACTCCCCCTTTGAACGATCGATCGGTCATGCGGTTTCTTTTTCCTTCGGTTGTTTTGTGGCATACGCTTCGCGGTGCAATTCCAGCAGCGCCAGAATTTCGGCGGCCGTTTCCTCGACGGAGCGGCGGGTGACGTCAATGACAGGCCAGCCCATGCGGTTGTAAAAACGGCGCGCTTCGATGACTTCTTCCTCCACCCGCGCCGGGTCGAGATAATCCGTCGTGCGGCCTTCGCCCAGTTGCTGCAGGCGATTGCGGCGGATTTCGATAAGCCGGTCGGCGGAGGCCGACAGCGCCACGAACAATGGCTTTTTCAACTGCAATACTTTTTCGGGGAAAGGCACGCCCGGCACGTAAGGCACGTTTGCCGCCTTCACGCCGCGGTTCGCCAGATAAATGCAGGTCGGCGTTTTGGACGTGCGCGACACGCCCGCCAGAATGACATCGGCCGCGCCGAGATCGCGGTCGCTTTTCTGGCCGTCGTCGTGATGCAGGGCGTAATCCACCGCATCCATGCGCGCGAAATATTCCTCGTTCAGCTGGTGCTGCAATCCCGGCTCCGCGCGGCTGGTCATGTGGAAGGTCTCGCTCATCTGCGCCAGCACGGGCTGTAGGATCGACAGCGCCGGCACACCGAGCGCCTGGCAGTGCTTTTCCAGCGCCTTGGCAAGCCCCTCATCCACCAGCGTATAAAAAACGATGCCGGGGTTCAGGCGGATTCCCTCCAGCACGGGCTGAAGCTGGCGCGGCGCGCGGATCAGCGGCCAGAAATGCTGCTCGGTCTCCACGCCCTCGAACTGCGCCAGACAGGCCTTGATCACGCTGTTGAGCGTACCGCCGGTGGAATCGGAGATCAAATGCAGGTGAAAACGGGTCATGTCCAAGCGGCTGTGATGATGGGCAAAAGGGCAACGGCTATATCTTACGGCTATATCCGTTCTGTTTTGCCAAGTTTATCCGCGCATTTCAAGCCAATGCCGGTGCCGGCGCGAACAGGGATATTGCGGTAAATAAAATATGTTGCGATTTTCGCAATTTCATGCTTGAATACGAAAGCATGCTTGGTCTTGCGGGACGCAAGGATCAGGCACTGCCTTTGACGGGATGTCGGCAGGAACGAACTTTAAGTCTGCATGGCCCTTGAAGAAAACCCGACGATGCCCGTACCGCTGTCGCAATATCCCCGACAAAACCGAAAACAATCAATCTTTAGCCGCCCTCTGCCTTTAGCCGCCCTGCGCGGCGGGCTAACCGCTCTTGAAGGCGCACTGACGCCCTTGCAAATAGAGAATGGGAAGATATGCAAGGCGCTCGCACAGACGGGCTTTCCTCCCCCGAAACGGGGCCGGAAATAGGGCTTGCCGACGGGCGGGATGCTTGCTAGAGTGCCCTATTCCATAATGTTAAGAGCCGTTCTTTTAAACATTTATTAAAGGATGATCGACCATGCCCCGCCCGCCGTCCGGTTCCCCTGCGCCCGATTCCCTGTCCGATATTTTTTCCTACTATGGCCGCCGCCCGAACCAGTTCTTTTTGCGCGACCTGGAGGAACTGCTTTGCCCGCCCGCGGATGAGAAATCCGGCGCGCGCGCCGTCAAGCTCGCCATCGGCGCAACGCATCGCCTTGAGGATGCCACGGGACAAAAGGCCTCCTTCAGCCTGTCGCTAAGCGCCGACAAAAAAGAGTTGTCGCTGGACGTGCGGCTGGTGCGCGACGGCCGTATCCATGACAGCCGCCTGCGCGCCGTGAAGGTGCGCGAGGACAATCTTTACGAGATCACATCCCTGACCTTCGACAACAAGCCGGAAAAACTGAAACACCGATGGGAAATCTCCGCCGTCCTCGGCTTTCTCGGCAAGAACCACCTCGCGGGCATTGCGGCGAACAAAATCCCCGCGCCGCATCAGGAACGCGGGCAATTCGGCAAATTCGGCCGCTTCTTTAACCGCATGCTGGCCGATAATCCGCATATGATGATATACCCGCCCTATTTTTAAAGGATTTCCCCATGCTGCGTTTTATTTTCGGCGACCGTTCGAACAAGCCTGACATTCCCGCCAATCATCTGCGGACCGGTGACGTGCTCTTCATTCTGGGCTGCAATGCCGCGGCAGGGGAAACCGAAACCTGCCGCAAAGCCGCGTCCGATGGCCGCTATGCGTCCTATACGTTCAAAAACCTCGTGGACGGCAAAACCTTCGAGCTGCATGCCGAAATCGGCAACGGCCTGCAAAAATGGGAAACGCGGCTGATCGCCGAACAAATTCGTCCCGGCACGCTGGCCGTGAAGGAACTCGTTTTCGACAACAAGCCCGAACGCCTGACCAACCCCAAAGAGATTTACAGCGTGCTGCATTACATCGGCAACAATCACGTGCGCGGCCTGTTTTTCGGCAGCATCCCGCAGCCGCATCCTGAAAAAGGCCCTTTCGGCGCCTTTGGCCGTTTCATGACCCGCACGCTGCCGAAACCGAAATCGGCCGGGTTTTTCTAAGCGGACTGCAGGGCCGACCGCGCGCCGTGCCCACCGCACGGCTGCCGGAACTTTACCTAATGCTTTCCGTATCGGCTTCCACTTGCTTTATCAAAGCCCTAAGGCCTTGCCCTGTGCGGCGGATCGCGACAAGGCAACGGCGCAGTAAAACACCGCCGGCCAAGGCTCCCGCGCGTTTTTTATGCGGCGATGCGACAAAAACCCTTGAATATAAAGCGGTTTTCGCATATCTCAGGGGCATGACGACAGAACATAATACAGACGCCATCATTATCGGCGCGGGGCCCGTGGGGCTTTTCGCGGTCTTCGAGCTGGGCCTTTTGGACATGAAGGCGCATTTGATCGACATTCTGGACAGGCCCGGCGGCCAATGCGCGGAGCTTTATCCCGAAAAACCGATCTATGACATTCCCGCCCTGCCCGTCGTGACGGGGCAGCAGCTGACCGACCAGCTGATGGCGCAGATCGAGCCTTTCGGCGCGACCTTCCATTTGAACCAGATGGCCGTCGACATTGAAAAAACCCCGGACGGCTGGCGCGTCGCCACGGATGCCGGCACCGTCATTCGCGGCAAGATCGTGATCATTGCGGCGGGCGGCGGCAGCTTCACGCCCAAAAAACCCCCGATACAGGGGATCGAAGCCTATGAAGGCACATCCGTTTTCTATGCCGTGCGCAAGCGCGAAGCTTTCAAGGGCAAGAACCTTGTCGTTGCGGGCGGCGGCGACAGCGCGCTCGACTGGGTGTTGAACCTGCAGCCCGATGCGGCCTCCATCACGCTGTTGCACCGGCGGGACGATTTCCGCGCCGCGCCGCACAGCGTGGCGAAAATGCGCGAACAGGTGGCCAACGGCAATATGAAGCTGGTGATCGCCAATCTCTCGGGCGTGAACGGCGCGGAGGGCAGGATCGAAAGCCTGTCGCTGACATACCCCGATAAAACGACGGGCGATCTGCCCTGCGATACGCTGCTGGCCTTTTACGGCCTGACCATGAAGCTCGGCCCCGTGGGCGCGCTGTGCGAAAAACTGGGCATCGCGCTGCACAACGGCCTGATCCCCGTGGATACGGAAAAGTTCGAAACCGCCGTGCCCGGCATTTTCTCCATCGGCGACATCAACCGGTACCCCGGCAAGCTGAAGCTGATTCTGTCCGGTTTCCACGAAGGCGCGCTGATGGCGCAACAAGCGTTTCGTTATGTCTATCCCGAGCGCAAGCTGCGCTTTGAATACACCACCTCCAGCTCCAATTTGCAGGAAAAACTTGGCGTAAAATGACGGGAATGGTCTAATAAGCGCGCGATTTTAACGGGCAAGCGCCCCAAACAAGCAAACCATGAGCCATAACAGTTTCGACATTATCGGGGCCGCCACCAATGCCGTACGCTTTGTCGTCGCGGAGCGCCGCTATATGTTTGCCGCCGCCGTATTCCCCTTTGCCGCCACGTTGGCGGCGAACCTGTTGAATTTTTTCTTCGTCAAGACGCAGGACAACATTCTGCTTTTCGCCGTCATGCTGGTGCTGGGCGAGGCCGCGATGGACGGCTGGTTCATGTTCCTGCAAACGCGCCTGATCCTGCTGGGCGAGCGGCTGGAACAGCCGATCCCCGACCCCGCCACGCAGCGCCTGCGCCACAACGATATGCGCGCCGCCGTCCTGACGTGGATGATTTTCAAGCTCTGGCTGACGGTCGTGGCGATGTACCTGATCTGGGTAATGCAGCTGACGGAGCGGCAGGACGGCGGCATCGGAATTTACACCATGGTCGCCCTGTTTCTAACCGGCGCCTGGATCTGGAGCCTGCGCCTGAGCGTGGCGCATATTCTGGTCGGCGTCGGCTATTCCGTCAAAAAATACCTGTTCCGCGTGAACGGCCTCATGGGATCGCTGCGGCTGGCGGGGCTTGCGATTGTCGTCAGCTTCCCCTTTCAACTGGTAAGCATGCCGTTGAAAGAAAAACTGCTACTGACCCAAAACATCGGCACGGCCGAAGCCGTGATCGCGCTCACGCTGCTTTCCGCGCTCAATACCGCCTTGCTGATATTTTTGAATGCCGCCGGCGTTTTCGCGCTGAAGGACATGCTGGGCCGCCCGGAAAAGGCCGGGGGAATAAGAAAGATACAAGAGTAAGAGCATGAAAATTTTCGTCACAGACCGTGATAACGAAGAACACGCGCTCGACGCCCTCGAAGGCTGGCGCGTCATGGAAATCATCCGCGATTACGGCATGAACGACCCGAAGCTGGGCATCAAGGCCGAATGCGGCGGCGCCTGCGCCTGCGCGACCTGCCATGTCTATGTCGATCCCGCATGGATGGACGCGCTGCCCGAACAAACCGGAGAAGAAATCGACATGCTGGACAGCGCCTTCGAGGTGGAGGAAAACTCACGCCTGTCGTGCCAGATCATCATGACGGAAGAACTGGACGGGCTGAAAGTGACGCTGGCCCCCGGATCCGAACCGTAAAATTTTTCCGAACCCTGGATTTTTTTTAAAGACCGAACGAAAGACATGGATATGAGCAATCTCGACGCCCTGAAAAAAGAAATCGTGGAAACGGTGAAAGCCGCCAACGACATCGCCGCACTTGAAGAAGTGCGCGTGACCGCCCTTGGCAAGAAAGGCAAGGTCACCGACCTCATGAAAACGCTCGGCACCCTGTCGCCCGAGGAGCGCAAGGAAATGGGCCAGGCGCTGAACCGCCTGAAGGACGAAATTTCCGCCGAGATAGACGCAAAGGCCACGACGCTGAAAGCCGCCGCGCTGAACGCGCGCCTTGCCGCTGAAAAAGTCGACGTCACGCTGCCCCCGCGCCCAGAAGCGCAGGGCACGATCCACCCGATCAGCCAGACGATCGAGGAAATGATCACCATTTTCGCCGACATGGGCTTCAGCGTCGCGGAAGGGCCGGAGATCGAGGACGATTTCCACAACTTTACCGCCCTCAACTTCCCGCCCGAGCATCCGGCGCGCCAGATGCATGACACTTTCTATTTGCCGGATGCGGAAAAAGGCGCAGGCGATGCGGCCAAACGTTTGCTGCGCACGCATACCTCCACCGTGCAGGTGCATGTGATGCAAACGCAAAAACCGCCCATCCGCGTGATTATCCCCGGGCGCACCTTCCGCTCCGATTACGACATGACGCATACGCCCATGTTCCACCAGATGGAGGGGCTGCTGATCGATAAAACGTCCCACATGGGGCATTTGAAAGGCTGCCTGATCGAATTCTGCAAGCGCTTTTTCGAGGTGGATGAACTGCCGACGCGTTTCCGCCCCAGCTTTTTCCCCTTCACGGAACCTTCCGCCGAAATGGACATCGGCTGCAACCGCGAAGGCGGGGAGTTGAAAATCGGCGCGGGTTCCAGCTGGCTGGAGATTCTGGGCTGCGGCATGGTGCACCCGAACGTGCTCAAAAACTGCGGCATTGATCCGGACGAATATCAGGGCTTTGCCTTCGGCATGGGGGTCGAGCGCGTGGCGATGCTGAAATACGGCATCCCCGACCTGCGCACCTTCTTTGAGTCCGACCTGCGTTGGCTGAAACATTACGGTTTCGGCCCAATGGAACAGCCGAACCCCGCGCTGTCCTGATACTGCTCCCGTTTTAAAGACCGACCGTTCTTAAGGAATAGAAAAATGAAATTCACCCTGTCATGGCTGAAAGATTTCCTCGACACTCCCGCCACGCTTCAGGAAATCACCGACAAGCTGACGGCTATCGGTCTTGAAGTCGAAAGCGTGGAAGACCCCGCCCAAACATTGCAGGGCTTTGTCGTCGGCCATGTGATTGCCGCCGAAAAACACCCCGATGCCGACAAGCTGCAATGCCTTGTCGTTGATACGGGCACGGAAAAACTGAACGTGGTCTGCGGCGCGCCGAATGCGCGGGCGGGCATGAAGGGCGTTTTCGCACCCGTGGGCAGCTATATTCCCGGCAGCGACATGACGCTCAAAAAAGGCGTCATCCGCGGGCAGGAATCGAACGGCATGATGTGTTCGGAGCGCGAATTGCTGCTCTCCGACGAACATGCCGGCATTATCGAACTGGATGACACCGCCGCCGCCGGATCGCCCGCCGCCGCCGCGCTCGGCATGGACGATCCCGTCATTGAAATCAACCTGACGCCGAACCGCGGCGATTGTGCGGGCATCTACGGCATTGCGCGCGATCTCGCCGCAGCAGGCCTTGGCACGCTGCGCCCCGTCGCCGCACCGCCCGTCGCCGCCACATTCGACAACCCCGTCGGCGTCAGCATTGCGGATGAAAAAATCTGCCCCCTTTTCATCGGCCGTTACATCCGCGGCGTGAAAAACGGCCCCTCCCCCGCCTGGCTGCAAAAGCGCCTGAAGGCCGTCGGGCAGAACCCCATTTCCGCGCTGGTGGATATTACGAACTACATCACCATCGCGCTCAACCGGCCGCTGCACGTCTTCGATGCCGACAAGCTGAAGGGCAACATCCATGTCCGCGCCGCCAAAAAAGGCGAAAAGCTGGCGGCGCTGAACGATAAAACCTACGACCTTCAGGACGGCATGACCGCCGTTTGCGACGACAGCGGCGTACTGGGCCTTGGCGGGATCATCGGCGGCGTGCCTTCCTCCGTCACCGAAAACACCGTCAACGTTTATCTGGAAGTCGCGCTGTTCGACACCGTGCGCACCGCCATGACAGGGCAGAAACTGCAAATCGACAGCGATGCGCGCTACCGCTTCGAGCGCGGCATCGACCCCGCCTTCGCACAGGACGGCGCGGAATTCGCCACGCAGATGATCCTCGACCTTTGCGGCGGGGAGGCCGGCAGCCTTGCCCTTGCCGGCAAGGCGCCCGTTTCGGGCCAGACCGTTGCCTACAGCCCCGCGCGGCTGCAAATACTGGGCGGCATGGATTTGCCGGAAGCGCGGCAAAAATCCATCCTGACCGCGCTCGGCTTCACCGTGGCCGAAAGCGGCAAGGCGTGGATCGTGACGGTACCCAGCTGGCGCAACGACATTCACGGCAGCGCCGATCTGGTCGAGGAAATATT
>Ga0206101_1000055_pt1 | contig 43885 bp, 55 predicted proteins | sample 1B0metagenome_FD_148613 | JGI IMG/M metagenome (GOLD analysis project Ga0206101, IMG submission 148613) | Enriched microbial communities from leaf-cutter ant dump, University of Wisconsin, Madison, United States - 1B0 | ecosystem: Environmental > Terrestrial > Nest > Insects nest > Nest dump... | reverse complement strand
CCCACTCGCAAAGAGCTGCTGACGTTGGTTGACGACACCCGCTTCAACCCCGCGATCAACACCGACCTTTTCCAGTGCGATCCCAGCCGCTATTGGTCCAGCACCGTCGACGCGGAGTCCCCTTCGGACTACGCGTGGGGCGTCGATTTCAGCACCGCCGCAGCGACCTCGGCCACCAGAGCTTCCAAGCCCGCGTGCGGGCGGTGCGTTCGGTGTTGCCGGCGGCGTCCGGTCAGTAATCGGCCTTTCGGCCTTCCCTTCCCAACGGAGAACACCCGTGTCCCATTTCCTCAAGATCGGTGCCGATGGCGTGCAGCTCGCCAGCGATGCCACCGACCACGCCGCCGTGATCGACACCCGCACCAACCTCATGTGGGCGGCAAACGACGTCAGCGACAAGCGCCTGGACTTTGCTGCCGCCGGCAAAGCCTGCGGCAAGCTGTCGCTCGCCGGCTACAGCGACTGGCGCCTGCCCACCGTCGAAGAGCTGTTCCTGCTCGCCGACCGCAGCAAGTTCAATCCGGCGATCGACACCGACGCCTTCCCGTCTGTCAAATCGGACTGGTATTGGTCCGGCACCGTGGATGCGGAGTCCCCTTCGGGCTGCGCGTGGGGCGTCGATTTCAGCTACGGCAACAGCAACCTCGACGGCCAGAGCAGCCCTGCCCGCGTGCGGGCGGTGCGTTCGGTGTTGCCGGCGGCGTCCGGTCAGTAATCGGCTTTTCGGCTGACCTATCCTGATGTCCTTCGCCCTCCCGCCCATCGTGAAACTGGCCGAATCCTTGCTGCTCGACATCGAGCGCGCAGCAGCACGATTCAACCGGGCCCACCGTTACGCCTACGGTGCGGATCTCCGCGCCCAGGCGTACCGGGTCACACTCGCCGCGCATGAAGCATGGCGCGACAGGGCACACCAGGCGCAACACATCGCCCAGTTGGTACGCGAGGTCGACAGCCTCAAACTGCGCTTGCAAATCGGCAGCAGGCTTCGTGTCTTCAACAGCTTCGGCCAGTTCGAAAGCCTGGCGCGCGCGGCCGCATCGCTCGGCCGGCAAACCGGCGCGTGGCATCGCCAACAGCAGCACCCCAAGGGCCAGAATGTCCGCCACAGCATCGGCGGTCAGCGTGCCCAGATACTGAGTTCCCGCGCCACCCCAGCAGGGGTCAATCCATGACGAAGCCGCGCCAACCCCAGGGCCGCGCGGACGGGTCGCAAGCGCGCGGGATAGCGGAGTCCCCTTCGGACTACGCGTGGAACGTCAATTTCAACAACGGCAACAGCAACCTCAACAACCAGAACAACCAAGCCCGCGTGCGGGCGGTGCGTTCGGTGTTGCCGGCGGCGTCCGGTGAGTCTCAGGGTGCAACACACAGCGAGGTCAGCTTTCGTGACCTCCACAGCGCATGGCAGCGCGCCCGGCGCCGCAAGGTGCCCAGCCAGAACCAGCTGCAATTCGAATCACAGTGGATCGATGGCCTGCTTGATCTCCAACAGCAGATCAACGACGGCACGTGGCAACCGCGCCCCACCACCTGCTTCATCGCCACCAAGCCCAAGGCTCGCCAGATCCACGCACCCGACTTCGCCGACCGCGTCGTGCACCACTGGCTGGTGCCACAACTGGAGGCCATCTACGAGCCCAGCTTCATTCACCACAGCTACGCCAACCGCCGCGGCAAAGGCACCCACGCCGCCGTGGCAGCGTTGCGCAAGCACGTGCGCCAAGTACACAGCGGCCAGGGCGGCGGCTTCTACCTGCAGCTGGACATCCGCAACTTCTTCAACACCATCCACCGCCTCACGCTCTACCGCATGCTCAAGCAGCGCATGCAGCGCCACGGCGTGCCGCTCGCCACCCAGCACGTGGCCCATGCCCTGCTGCGCCGCTCCGTCGAGCGCCAGGGCGTACTGCACCGTTCCACCGCGGCCGAGCGCGCCCACGTGCCGCCGCACAAACGGCTGGAAAACGCGCCAGCCGGTTGCGGCCTCCCCGTAGGCAACCTGTCGTCGCAGTTCTTTGCCAACGTCTACCTCGATGCACTCGACCAGTTCGTCAAGCACACACTCAAGGCACCGCGCTACCTGCGCTACGTCGATGATTTCGTGCTGGTGCACCACAGCCGCGAGCAGCTGCAGCAATGGCAGGCACAGATCACCACCTTCCTGCGCGACACCCTGCGACTCGAACTGAAATCCGACATCCGTCTGCGCCCGCTGAGCGATGGCATCGACTTCCTCGGCTACGTCACCTACCCCACGCACACCCGCATAAGGGCGCGCGTCGTCAAACACGCCGCCACCGCTCTGCGCTCTTGGCACCGCGCCCACGCAACACCGCATGGTGTCCGCTGCACGCCCGCCGAGTTCCGCAACCTCGGCAGCATCTGGGCCAGCTACCGCGGCCATTTCAGCCAGGCCGACAGCCACCGCCTGCAACAAGCCTTCCACGCCCGACTTCCGTGGCTAGCCCCTTTGACCACCACCCGCCGCCGCTTCGATCACCGCTTGGAAGGCCGGCGCGTCACCGTGAGGATTCACCACCCATGATCACCGCCATCGCGCGCGCGATCGCGCGCCGCACCATGCGCCACAACCCTGACTTTTTCGTCGGCGGCCGGGACAACCCCTACTTGGTCCGCTGGTATGTGTTCGGCTCCAAGCTGCACGCCACCGAGCCGCGCCCGACGCCTCGCACCCTGCTTGGCCTGGCCCGCGCCTACGTCCACGAGTTCCGCCGCAGTGACGACGACCGCGCCCATCACGACCACCCCGCCGCAAGTTTCAGCATCGGGCTGTGGGGCCGCGCCATCGAACACACCATCGCCGCCGGCGGCGTGCACCACCGCCGCGAGCTGAGAGCTGGCACGCTCCGTTTCCGCTCGGCCCGCTTCGCTCACCGCATCGAAATCCTGCCAGCCGAGCGCTACTTCACCTTGTTCGTCTTCTTCCGCAACTGCCGCGAATGGGGTTTTCACTGCCCGCGCGGCTGGGTGCCATGGAGAAAGTTTGTTGCCAGCGATGATCCGGGTTCGATCGGCGCCGGCTGCGGGGAGGCCACCAGCCATGAATAACGGCACTCGCTACAAGGGTCGCAAGCTGCCATCTGAGGCGCGCCAGTCGGTTACTGGACTACTGGAGAACCTGCTGCACCACGTATGGGAAGACGGCCGCGCTGGCACGACGAAATCCGCCGACACGATGCGCGCAACAGACGCGTTGATGGCATTTCTTGAAAACCAGCGACCGGCACCTGTCAGCGACCACCTGGCGACGTTGTGCGACATGGATTCAGAGTATGGCGATGATCCGAATAAATTCACCGCGGAGCGCGCGGCACTTTCTGCGGCGCGCTCCGCCCTTCGTTTTGTCAACCGCCGCAAGCTCCTTTCGACCCATCTTGTACAGCGAATGGATCGCTACTGCCGCCCCGGCGCCATCATCGACATCGATGCCGAAACAGTGCGCGTTCTGACCGGTTTGCTGTGCGAAGCAAAGGGTCTGCTCACCGGAGACGCCACCCATGGCTGACGGCAACCAGCGTGCCTTCAACTTTCCGCGTAAAACACTCGCCAGCGCCCTGCGCCCCGGCGAAATCGTCGTGGATTTCTTCGCCGGCGGCGGTGGCGCCAGCGAAGCCCTGCGCCAGGCGCTGGGCCGCGACCCCGACGTGGCCGTGAACCACGACCACGACGCGCTCGGCATGCACGCCGCGAACCACCCGTTCACCCGGCACATGGAAGCCGACGTGTGGGCGGTGGACATCCTGCGCGAAGTCGCCGGGCGCCCGGTGGGCTGGTTCCACGGCAGCCCGGACTGCACACATTTCAGCCAGGCCAAGGGCGGCCAGCCGCGATCGAGGGCCACCCGCTCGCTCAGCTGGGTGATGGTCAAGGTGGCCGGCCGGCTCGCGCGGCATGGCCTTGCCCCGCGCATCATCAGTCTGGAGAACGTCCGCCAGATCCTCACCTGGTGCCCGCTGATCGCCAAGCGCGACAAAGCCACCGGCCGCGTGATCCGCCTCGACGGCACCGTGGCCGCGCCCGGCGAGCACACCCCGCTGCGCGAGCAGTTCCTGGTGCCGGACAAGAAGCGCGCCGGCAGCATCTGGCGGCAGTTCGTCGCTACCCTGCGCGCGCTGGGCTACGTCGTGGAATGGCGCATCCTGCGCGCCTGCGACTACGGCGCCGGCACCAGCCGCGAGCGCCTGTTCCTCATTGCCCGCCGCGACGGCGAGCCCATCGTCTGGCCTGAGCCAACGCACGGGCCCGGCCGCGCACAGCCCTACGTCACCGCCGCCGACTGCATCGACTGGTCCATTCCGTGCCCGTCGATCTTCGAACGCAAGAAGCCGCTGGCCGATGCCACACAGCGCCGCATCGCGCGCGGGGTGATGCGCTACGTGGTGAACGCAGCGGAGCCGTTCATCGTGCAGTGCGCGAACGCCTCCGCCAGTGGCATCGCGAGCGGCGGCGAACCGCTCGGCGTGATCACCGCCTGGCCGAAGGGCGGAGCGCATGCGGTAGTGGCGCCGACGCTGGTGCAGGCATCACATGGTGAAGGCAGTGGCGCCACGAAACGGCGCGGCAGCGGCGCACATGATCCGAAACAGCCGCTGGGCACTGTGCATGCCGGCGGCGGATCGTTCGCGCTGGCAAGCGCATTGCTGGTGGGCGTCGGCGGCCGCGCCGGCGACACCGAACCACGCCCGGTGAATCAGCCGGGCTACACCGTCACTGCGAAAGCCGATTGCGCCGTCGTCACCGCCTTCCTCGAGCAAGCCAACGGCGGCGGCGAGAACGGCAACCCGGCCCGCGCGCGTGGAGCCGACGAGCCGGTGAGCAGCATCACCGGAACCGGCAGCCAGCAGCGCGTGGTGACGGCCCATATGGCGAAGCTGCGCGGCACCAGCAGCGCAGCCGATGTGGCTGGCCCGCTGGCCACCGTCAGCGCCGGCGGCGAACACCACGCCGTGGTTGAGTGCACGCTCAGCGCCGAGCACGAAGCTGGCGCGCTGCGCGTGGCCGCGTTCCTGGTCAACTACTACGGCAACGGCGCCCCGCGCGACCTGCGCGAATCGCTCGACACGGTAACCACCCGAGACCGCCTCGCGCTGGTCACCGTCACGATCAAGGGCACGCCCTACGTCATCGTGGACATCGGCCTGCGCATGCTCAAGCCGCGCGAGCTGTACCGCGCCCAGGGCTTCCCCGCCAACTACATCATCGACCGCACCGCCAGCGGCAAGCCACTCACCATCAGCGCCGCCGTGCGCATGGTCGGCAACAGCGTCAGCCCGCCGCCTCTCTGCGCCATCGCCCGCGCCAACCTCGACCCGGTCAACCAACCGGAACGGATCGCCGCATGAACACCGAACAACCAACCGGCCCCGACGCCGTCGCCATCATTGCCGCGCTGGTGGCCGGTGACCGCTGGCTTTCCGCCGACGCCTGCGCCGCGTACCTCGGCGGCATCACCCGCCGCACCTTCCTCGAAACCATCGCGTGCAAACCGAATTTCCCCAAAGCACTACCGCTGGGCAAAGTCAAAGCGTGGAAGAAATCAGAGGTCGACCAATGGGCAGAAAACTACCGGCGCGGCACCACCCGCGCGGCCTAACGCCTAATAGACGGAGCGTTGAAGGTCTGCAATGTACCGACGAACCCGAAAATACCAGGCACGCCGCGAGCAGCGCCGCGCCGAATGTGCTGAAAACGAACAGCGCCAAGCCGCATGGCAGCCGCCGCAGCTGCGCCGGCGTGTCACGATTGAGGATTTCGATGGCGAGGAGCCGCACATACACACCATCGAGCTTTTCCGCACCAGCCGCATCGACAGCTACCGCGTCGTAGTCAACGGCACCGAGTGGAAAGCCAGCATTGGCTGGTCGCGAGTGCTAGATGGCGTACGGCGTGCGCTTCCGCGCCTGCTGAGCCCACGACACGAATAACGCCCCGGGTTGGCGTCGGTTATACCAGCCTCTTCGCCAGCTCGCTCGCGCTTTCGTTGTAATAGATCATCAAGCTTTTCAGGTCGCGGTGACCGATCACCCGCGCCAACTGCAACACGTCCAGCTTCTTCGACAGCCGCCAGATCGCCTCCGCCCGGCTGTCGTGAAAATGCAGGTCCGTCAGCGCGGCCCGCGCTCGAATCTTTCGGAACAGCGCATCGCGTGACTTTTCCTCGATGCCAAACACCGGCCCATCGCCCACCGGCAGCACGCGTAGTATGTCCACCGCCTGCGGCGACAACGGCACCTCGCGCGCATCACCGTTTTTCGTGCGTGGCAGGCGAACATAGCAAGCGTCCAGCTCCACATCGCCCCAACGAAGGCCCAGCATCTCCCCGGCCCGCATCGCTGTTTCCAACCCCAGCAGAAACGCCAAGCCCACCCGCTGCGTGGCCGTATCCGCCGCCAGGTGCTCGCCCAGGCCAAACGCTAGCCGTAGCCGCTCCACTTCGTCGGCGGTGATCCGCCGTTTCCGGCTCGCCGGCGCCGTGGGCCGCGTCACATCCTGCATCGGGTTTGACCGCAGCCAGCCGAAGTCGCAGCGGCAACTCTCAAACACCGACCGCATCAACTTCATTTCCCGCAGCACCGACGCCGGTGCCACCGATCGCAGCCGTTCATCCCGCCACGCCGCGATATCCGCCCCAACGATCACCGCCAACCGTTTGCTGGCCAGCTTGTGCCGCCCCATCGCCGTCAGCCGCCGCAGCTCCCAGGTCTCACCCTTGTGCAACGGCGCCACCTCGGCCGCGTACCGCTCCAGCGCCTGCCCAAACGTCTTGTCCGGCAACTTGTCGCCCGCCAGCTCCGCCTGCTGTTCCAGCGCCCAAGCCGCCGCCTGCGCCTTCGTGTCGTGGATCTTCGACGACCGCACACCCCGCACAAACACCTGCGCCCGCCACCGCTTGCCGCTCCTACTGATACTGGCCATCCAACTCCCCACGCTGCGTAATTCGTGGGGAAACAGACTAGGGCAATACGTTGCAATTTGTCGAATAGCAGGCAAAGAAATAGCCCCTGAAACCGCACAACCGTGCGCCTTCAGGGGCTATTCGTGTCGCAAGCGTATCCATCCGCTTTTATTGCATTGGTGCCCAAGAGGGGAACCCGAAAACGGCTCTGTGTCTTGCGTCGCTCGATTTCGTGGGGAGATTTTGGGGAGCCTTTCACGCGCGGCTGTTTGAGTCCCCACCGGGAACCAGAACCTGCACGGCCATGGTGCCACGTGCTTGCATGGCTTGTCGTCTCTTCGCAGTTTTCTTTCCAGCCCTTCGCAAAGCGCATCGAGTGTCGAAGGCCAGCATTGTTTGCGCGGTGCAGCGCCCCTCGCGCAGGCGGCGACGAATGGTGGTGGTGGAAAGCGCGGGCACGCGGGCGTGGATCTGCGCGATCGTCATCGGTTGGCCGTCGAACATGTAAAGCTCACTCATGGCGTTTTCGCCGCTGGTTTGGGCGCCGACCAGCACCCGATCTTCACGCCGGTTTCGTCGTGATCCTTGATGGCCTTCGCCGTGCCGTCCGTCAAAACATCCTGCCGGCTCACGTAGATCGCGCGCCAGGGTGCGCAGAAGTCGGTCTTGACGACAGGCTTAGTCGCGCACCCAGCCACCATCGCGGAGCTTGCCAGCAGCAGTAGCTGGGTCAGCAGTGGCCACAGCCTGCGCCGGGGCGCCTGGCAGTTTGGCGTTTTCGGCTTGGACTTCATTGCGCACCTCGTGAGCATGGATGGTTTCCTGCGCTGCCTGCGCATTCACCTCGGCCTCGCGTGCTGCATCGACAGCTTTCTGCGCCGCCTTGCCCTGGTTGCGCCAGTACAGCGCCGCGGTGGCGATGGTCGCCAGCAGGCCCAACAGGGCCAACGCGAACAGCTTCAGCTTGATCAACCACTTCATTCGTCGGCCGCCTTTTTCGTCACGACGCTGTCGCCGACGTTGGCGGCGAAGTACAAGCCGATCACCCAAGTGGTGAAGCTGACCCACTGGGCAGCATCGATCAGGCCGGCGAGCAGCAGACCAAGCGCGGTCAGAAATGCGCCGATCGTGATCTTGAATTTGCTGTGGAGAAACCAGCCATTCATTGGAAATATCCGATGCAGGCGTTTCGTTCGTCGGTGCGGCGGTTGCGCAGGCCTTGCACCGGCTCTCCACGCGCGTACGTCCAGCCAACGACGTTGCCGCGCTTGTCGAGCGCGTCCGTCAGCTGCAGGCAGGCGCCCAGGACGTCGCCAGCATTTGCCTTGGCCTGCAGCGTGGAACCGCACACGACCGACGCACCGAGATTGAACGCAGCCACCTGGAACGCGGCGCGCTGCGCTTCGGTGAGCGGCACGTGGATGCAGCGCTCAACATCGGCGCGCGCGCTGGCCATGTCTTCGGCCAGGTAGGCATCGCATTGCGCTTGCGTGGCGGTATCGCCAGGCTTGACTCCCTTGGTGTGGCCGTTGCAGATGTCCCACACCTTGGCGAACGGATCGAAATGGGCTCGATAGACCGTGCCCTCCCACTGCACGGTCATCGCTACCGCGATCGCCACGGCACCCGCGCCCGACGCCGCCAGCTTTTGCCAACGTTTCACGGCTTTCTCTGCTGAGTGATGCGCGCCCACACCGTGAACGCGCAAATCAATGCGCCACCAGCGAATACTGCCCATGTCGGGATCAGGCCAAGCCAGGGCACGATCGCGCCACTGGCCATCAGGCCGGCAGCCAGAGCGCCAGCGATGGCACCACCGCCCGCGATCTGCACCGACCGCAAGCGCCAAGCATCGCGCCATTCATCGATCAGCTTCATCGCGTCCACCCCTTCGCCTTCGTGCTGCCCCCGTCTTCAAGCCTGCCGACGCGGCGGATAAGTTCGGCCTGATTGGTCTCGAGCTTTGTCGTCCGGGTATTGAGCCCAGGCACATCCGCAAGCTGCGTATTTAGCGTGGTCATTTGCCCGCTCATAACCGCCAGTTGCGTTGCCATGCTCCGCTGCGCTTCGAGTTGCTTGTCCTGCGCATCGCCTTGACGATCGAGGCGCACGGAAAAGGAATTGAAGATAAAGACGAACATGCCTATCAACGCCAGCGATGCCAGCCCGACAATCCACCGCTCCATCGGGCCGAGCGAGAAGTGCCATTGGCCATCGCCTTTTTGCTCGATTTCCATCACCGGCTCCAACCCCCTGTGGTTTGAGCGTTCGTTCGTTGCGTCGCGGCCATGAGCGGGAGCATGCCGCGCGGTTTGTGCCACCTTTACCGGACGTATGGCACACCCGCTGGCGAACGTTATGCCCGCGCGTGGAGCGGCACGATGTCGAACTGCGCCCCGGTGGTGTAGTCGATCTCGCCACCCGGGCCGCGCCACTTCAGGAAGGTCGCCCATACTTCACCAGCGCCCTCGATGCCGGCGTCCACTGCCGCCGCGAGCGCGGGCTGAAGATTTGCCGCAAAGCTGGTGGCCGGGCCACGCCCATCCGACACGAATCCGATCGGCGCGCTGAGTGAAAGCTGCCCGCAAGGTTTGCCAACTTCGCCCGGTGCGCTATGCGCCAGGCTGTCGGAAAGAGCGGCGTCCCACGTCCTGTACCACTGCGACGTGCCGGCCTCCGCCGCACTGCGCGACGTGTATAGGTCTGGGTCGATGACAGACCAGTTGTAGAGGCTCATCGCTTGGTAGCACGCGCTCCTCGCGAGCTGGACGGGGAAAGCCGCGCTGTAATCACGCCACGCGGTGAACTCAGCGAAACCGAACTGCACCAGCAGATTCAGGGCTGAAGCGAGGAAGTGGTTTTGCCACGGGGCCACGCCGCGATAGCGCCCTTGCGTGTCCCGGTAAGCGACTTCGGGGAACACACCGAAAATATTGTTTTGCGGTTTGCCGGGCGCGAAACGCTGGATCCAGTACGCATCCGCGGTGTTGCGCAGCGCTTGTCGATACGACGCGGCCTGTGGGTGGCGGCCGTCGAGCAGCTTTGCCGCGTAGCCGTAAGACGCGATCCCCCATGCAATGCCGCGTGTTTGCGAGCCGGAGACGATCGCCTTTTCGTATTGGCGGTAGGCCGCGTTGTTCCACGTACCCTGGTAGCTCGCCCAAAACAGCAGTTCCTCCGCATCGAAATCGCTGCCGGTAGCGAGGAAAGGCACAATGCCGTAATGCGGCTGGTGCGCAGTGTCGGGCACGAGCGGCGAGGCGGAGTCCGCGACGACGGGGTTCGTTCCTTTCGGGCCGTACTTGTAGCCAAGATGGGCATGCAGCGTCGATGCCGTGGGCCACTGTGTCGGGTCCAACGGCAGCCCCGTGGCTGGGTCGCGCATGTGGATCGGGTAGCAGCGCGCGTGATCGGCGCCGAGGCGAGCGAGCGGCCATTGCTCGCCGCGAATTGCGTAGGCGAGATCGCCGCCGGGGATCAGGCCGATTTCGTTGCGCCCGCCCGTCGTGCCCATGGCGTCATACGTCATCGGCCCGCGGCCATTGATGCCGTAGCGCTTGCCGTCGTCCTTCGGCATCATATCCTTGAAGCTGCCTGGGTCCGCATAGTTGGCCAGCAATTTGCCGATCTGGTCACGGATATCGCCCGGCGTGAATTGCGCGAGCCCCGTACGGATCGGGCGCGTGCCGGTGCGCAAGTCGAAGCGCGCGCGGTCATCGAACACGACGGCGCCATCCACAGTGACCTTCATATTGCCAGCAAGGTTTTGCGTACTCGCCGGCCACGGGTTTTCGATCACCACGCAGTCTGCATAGCGCGTCAGAACCAGCACGTCGCCCATGCGGGTCACGCCCACGTCTGCATCGCTCACGGCGAGCGCAGTGCCGTCGTCCAGCGTGATTTCCACATCCACGCGTTCGGCGGCGGTTTTGTCGCGCCAGTGCAGGTCGATGGCGGTGAAGGTCGGTGGCGTCCGATCTTGCGGCGACGTGGGTGGTACATCGATGACCGGCGCAGGGTCAGCGGGCGGGACGTCGACAGGTGGTGGCGTAATCGGGTCCAGGCTTGCGTCGATGAGCGCCTTGACCTCTTTCGACGGCAGGCAGGTCACCGTGTAGCCCGGGCCGATCACGGTGGCATCGCCGCGCGTCACCCAGCTGCCCGTGCGCGTTATCTGCGGCAGGCACAAAGTCACGCCGCGATACACCGCGGCGGTCGCTATCGCTTGCTGCAGCGCTTCTTTTTCTTCGTTGTGCGGAGTGTCGACCATGGCCCAGCATCCGCCGCGGCCAGTGCCATCTTTACCGGACGCGTGGCACACCCATGCACGCGCGAGGCGCGCGCCTACACCGTGCTGGTCGAGCCGCTGATAGACCAGTCGAGGGTGGCCACTCAGGATGGCCCCATGGATCAGCTCATCGACATGGCCAACCCGGTATGCCGCGCGCACTGGTGTGGCAACTTTCGCTGTACCGAGGCCGAACTGGCGAACGCCGTGCGCGTGATGGCGAGTGAAGAAGTTGGGCTTGTTGGCTTGTACCTGGCGGCGTTGCCGCCGCCCAGGCCAGCACCGGCGCCGATCAATACATCTCGTTGATCGCGACCACTCGGCCGCCGGCGATGATGATCTGCACCGTCTTGCGCCCTTGGTCGTAGTCGAGGCGGTAGCCTTCGGCGCCGCCGTATTCGCTTTCGAGCTTCACGCGGCGCGTGGGCTCGCCGGCCACCTGCAGCACCTTGCTTTCGGAGTCGCCCACGGTCACCACGCGAGAGCCGAAGCGGACGCTGTCGGATGCCGCCACGCTGGTGGCCAGCAGCAAACCCGCCATCAACACGATCCATCGTTTCATCGCACTGCCCTCGCTTGGTTTGCTGCCAGCTTACACCGTGAGGTTGTAGGCCGGCAGGGTGGGCGCCGGGCCGGTGATGCGGCCGAACTGCACGTACACATTCGCGCCCACGCCCACGTCGGTGCCGATGGCGCGCAGCGTGCCACCCTCGGGCGTGGTGAGGCTGCTGGTGCCGTCGCTGTTGATCGCCGACACGGTGGCGATGATGACGGTTTGCGAGGGCAGCAGGCCCTCGAATCGCTTCCAGACGTCAACTAGCATCGCTGATGTGCCTCTCAAGGGATACGCGCTGCCAGATTTCCAGCGCCTTGTTGTCCGGCCCGCCACGGCGAGCGCTGATGGATACGCCCACGGTCTGGCCTTGCCACGGATCCGTAGCATCCTGCACATCCACCAGCAGCAGCGGCTGATACAAGCCGGACATGCCGGCGGTAATAGTGCCGGGCGCGAACAGTGGGATATCCATGTCCACCAGCTCTTGCACGCCGCGATCGCCGAGCACGTTGCGGCCGCGCTCTTGCGCTACCGCCGCCGTCACGTTGAGCTGGTCGACCACCTGCGCCGCGAAGGTATCCCCAGCGCTGGCCAGGCGGGTTACCTTGGCCAGCACACCCTGCTGCTGGCCGGCGATGATCACCGCGTCATACATGGGTTTGCTTTGCTGCTGGGCCGTCATGCCGGTGATCCAGTCGGCCGGCAGCGCCACATCGGCCAAGCCGGCCGTCCACGCCCACGGGCTCAGTGGGTAGCGGCTCTGCACAATCAGCGTGGGGTCGCTGGGATGGCTCTGCAGCACGGCGCCGCGAGCGGCGGCGATCTGCGAAATCACCTCGATGGGCGACAACTCCTGGTAATACCAGACGCCACCGGGCACCACCCAATCCAGCCCCTGCCAGTCGATCGAGAACGGCAGCGCGCGGTCGGTAATCTCCAGGTTGGCCAGTTGCTGGGCGCTGTACGCGTCGGTGACCGCCAGCGAGCGGCGGGCGGTGTAAGTGTCGGAAAGCAGCGCCGTCTGGCTGCGCCCCGTCACCGTGGCGCCGTTGCTGGCATGGACACGGCTGGTGTCACGGCCCTCGATGATGGCCGTCCACACGTAGCTGTTCATGGTGATCTCCACCACCTTTGGGCCATTGCCGTCCGGCTTCAACAGCGCCACCTGCGACGGGTCGGCCAGCTCCATGCGCAGCGACCACGCCCAGGCGTCCACCGACGCATTGAGGTCGACGGAAAGCACATCGATCGGCGTGCGCTCGGGCAGCCGTACAACACTCACATCATTCATGACGATGTAGACCCTGCGGGCAATGGGGATGGGTGGCGGTTCGTCCGGGCTGCCCGTCCACGGGCCGTCGATGGGCGGCGGATCGGGCCGGTGATACTGCTGGCCACGGCCCCAGCGGATGGATTCCAGCGCATCGGCGACGGTGGATTGGCCCCAGCAGATGTAGCCCGATGAGGGATCCCGCCGCAGCACGATGTAGGGCGGCAAATCGCCCAGGTCCGAATCCAGCAACAGCGACACCATGCCGCCTGGCGGCGGCATGTAACCACCGTGCGCCGTGAGATGCACGGCATCGCCCGCTGGCGGCACATAGCCGGACGTGACCGGCGGCGGATCGTAGTAGATCGCCGGCGGCTTGGCGGGCAGCCACCCCGACACGTGGGCCGCGTCGTGTGGATAGACAGGCAGCCACACTGCCGACGTCACCGCCTGGCTCATGTGCGCCGTACCCCACTCCGCCTGCGTGTGCCGATCGGCCGCGCCAACGAATGACCATGGCGCACTGGCAGCCGCCCCACTGGGCACCGCCGACGTGTACCCGACGGCGCTTGCTGCATCCACCACCGCCACGCCGGCAACATCCGATATCAGCGCCACCTGCAACGCCGCCGCGGCGCCCCAGGGCACGCGTGCGCTTCGCTGGCGAGCCGCCGTCGGCTGCCATAGCGCATCCATCGGCCGGGCTCTGATCGGCATCCCCAAGCCGTATGGCACCGCAAATGTCCGGTTTCGCGGGCCAGCACCGGCTGGCGTCGAGCCCTCGCAAGGGTCGAGCAGGAACACCACCTCGCTGCCACCAGGCGGCACGTAACCGTGCGCCAGGGTAAGCGCCACGCTTGGTCCAGCAGGCGGAGCGTAGGGCGGACATGCCGGCATTACGGGTCAACCGCGGTGACCGGGCCGTGGGAAATGGGGCGGTAGCCAGATGGACCTCGCGCCGTGATCAGATAATCGCCTGGCGGCACTTCCGCCTGCCACGCACCGTCGTTTTGTGGAACCACGACACCTTTTCGAGTGCCAATCCATTCCGCAATAACAACACTAGAGGCCGGCTGCCCGTCATCGAGGAAAGCAGTTCCAGCAAGGTTCGATGGTGGAGTTGACCATGATTCAACCTCACCTTGAATCTGGGCAGCAGTAAGCGCCACCGCGAAGACACCAAACAACGACAGGTCGAAACTCGAGCATTGCGTTCCATTCACTGGGACAGATATTGAGTCCGCACGAGTCCCGATAATCAAACTTGTGTTAGGAAGATACGTAATAGACTTCTTTTGGCCAAGGTCAAATGAATCCACCTTCACACCGTTCACATATGCCCCGACGAATCTTCCATCAAAAGTGAAATGCACCAACGTCCCCGAGGCATTCAATAAAGTCCGCGAAAATTTGACCTCTACATACGCCGAAGGGCTTGTCCCGTAATAACAGTGGAAGACCACATTCCCAGTGCTATCAAGATTAATTGAATAGCCGCCTCCGGAACCGATGTAATTCACCACACCGATCACACCGCTCGACGGCGTTTGATTTCTTATATCGCTCATCAGCAGCATTAACGTTATGCCAGCCACCGGACTCACCGCCTGCCAAGGCGCTATCCACGCATACGTTCCGGTCGCTGATCCAACGAGACCACCAAGAAATCTACAAGATTTCGGCGTAAATAATCCATCATTATCCGACAAAGGTGAGCCGGAGTTTGGACCAACACGCACCGCAACCGGAGTAGCGTCCGTGAGCTGGATAATCGCATCTTCTGACAGCCTAAGAAGAAATGTCGGGCTATCGGCGATCGCAGTCTCCTCCAGTGCAGATAATACGACGGTCATTCCGCATCCCCCCGCAACTGCACCCGAAACCCATCCTCAATCACCGCCTGCGCGCCAGGAAGAATGGTGCGGGCGATCCACATCGGGGCGCTCGCGCCGATGGTGTTGAAGCGCAGCACGTTGTTGACGCCCCAGCCTGCGCCCCAGCCCTCTTTGCGCAGCGTGAAGTACGGCCGCCCCGAAATCGGGTTGATCGGTGCCGTGTCGGTGTCGGTGGTGAAGGTGCCGATCTGGCCGGAGATTTCGCCGACGATGCGGCCGCCGGTGGTGCTGGTGAAGATCAGTGCCCAGCGGTCGGAGTAGGTGCCGGCGTTGTCGAATTGCAAGGGGTACAGCGCGCGGTTGTATTGCGCGGTGGTGCCGCTGCCGCTTTGGGTGTCGCTCCATGCGCCGGTCCATGTGGCCTGCGAGAAGAAGATGGGGTTGGCGCCCTGCAGGTCGCCGAACAGCAGCGCGCTGCTGACCTTGGCGCCGCTGGGGTAATCGCGGCTCAGGGGCGACACCAACGACAGCTGGCCAGTCAGCTCCACCGACGACACCAGCAGCATATCCTCCACGGTGTAGGCCACGCTGATGGGCGCGGTGAGGCCGCTGACGTCGTACGCCTCAGTGGCGGTGACCACGCCGGTATCCATGTCGATGGTGTAGCCGCTGATGGCTACCGCTTCGCCGGTGGCGTCGACCAGGGTGGCCTGGGCCAGGGGCGCATCGGCCACGGTGTAGTTGCTGCCCGAGGTGAAGCCGCCCGGCAGGTTGACGGTGCGATCGTCGTGGATCACCACCACGTTGCCGTCGCGGAAGATGGGCACGCGGCCGGTCAGCGGCAGGCGCACCGGGTCGATACCCAGCAGGTCGGCATCCAGCGGCAGGGTGGACTGCACCACGCAGTTGAATTTGATGGTGCTGGGGTCGACGAAGATGGGCTTCCACACCGTGCTGCCCACGACGTTGTCGGCGCTGTACCACGGCTCGTTTTCGTTGCCGGCGGCGGCCACGAAACTGCCGAAGCGCACCTCGGCCCAGCCCATGTCGTTGTTGACCGTGCCGCCGATGTACGTGCCGGTGATAGTGCCGCTGCTGTTGCTGGTGGCGGTGATGGTTTCGCCGCTGTCGGTGCGCACGGCCTGCAAATAGAATGACGACGGGCGCAGCGGTGCGCCAGGCGTGCGGAACACGGCGTAGCTGGTGGGCATGATGCCGTAGCTGGTAACCAGCGACACCAGCGACACGGCGCCGCCGGTGCTGGTGCCGTAGTTGCTCAGCACCACCTCGCCCGTCTGGTAGTTGATGGTGCCGGCCTGGGTGGCGCTGCCGGTGGCCGGGTCCATGTCACGAAACACCTTGCCTTGCCGATCAATGTAGGTTTTGCCGCCCCACGTAAACCACACGCTGCCGGGCAGAATCGGGTCGATCAGCGTGCGGTTGAGCACGAAGCCGATGCCGGGGTAATCGATGGACTCTTCCTGCGCGGTTTCCGTGCCAGAGGCGCGCGCGGCGTTGTACTGCACCAGCGGCGACGGCACGAAGTTGGGCACCCCGCCACCGAGTTGCCAGGCGCCGGTGAAGTACGGGTCAGCCACCGGGTCGGTGCTGGGCACCTTGAACATGCTGGTACCGGCGTACACGCGCTGCGCCAGACTACCGGGCTGGATGATGACGTGGCCGGTGGTGTAGTCGATGCTGCCGGTGGCCACCGCCACGATCGGCAGGTTGCCAGTGGCACCGCCCACGCGCTTGTATTTCGGCGCCAGCTCGGTGGCGGAAACAATCCCGCCCTCGCCATCGTCTTTCCAGTACATCACCGGGGAGGCGGCACCGTAGATGCCGGCCACCGAGCCGGATACGGCGCCGGGCTTCAGCGGCAGCACCGAGCTGGCCAGGTCGAAGGTCAGCACGCCAGCCGCATAGGCGCCCACCACCGACGACTTCAGGCCTTCGGCCTGCGTGTAGGCCACGTCGATCTTCGCGCTGCTGTCGGGGAAGGCGCTGCTGGCCGGTTTGATGATGATGGTGCCGTCCAGGTACACCACGCTGCCGGTGGCGTCTCCGGTGACCACGCCAGACGCGTCCGCCGCGGCCGTTTTCGTGACGCCGTTGCTGAGCCACGACAGCGTCAGCGTGCCGGGCTTGATCGGCCAGGCCGACACCTGAAACATCAGCGTGGGGTCGGTGACGGTGAGGTCACCGGCGTGCTGCTCGAAGCTGGTGGGGTCGCCCCACGAATACACGATCTTGCTGCCCACGTCGGGCACCGCGCCGAACGTCATGGTGACGTCGCCGGTGGTGTAATCCACCGTGCCGCTGCCCGCCGCCAGCGATTCGCCAGCCACGGTGCCATCCCGCGCCGAATCTGTGAGGCTGTACCACTTGCCCAGGTAGCGGAACGCGACATTCAGCGTGCCGGGCGCCGGGATGCTGGGCAGCGTGACGACGTACACCGTGCCTTGCGTGCCCAGCGTGACGCCCACGGAGTAGGTCTTGGACGCCGCGCTGATGGTGGCGGCCGGGATGTAGGTGCCGCCGTTGATGGTGACGCCAGACAACCGGCCCGACTCATAATCGACGGCGCCCACGGTGGTGGTGTTGACCAGCATGTTGCCGGCACCGTCATCCTTCGCGGTGCCGCTGCTGACGCTGGCCTGCAGGCTTTTCGGCAGCACGCCACGCATCTGGTAGCGCGGCGAGGAGCCGGTGGTGAGGCTCTGCGCCACCGCCGCGGCGATGTAGCTGAGCGACAGGCCCGGCGTGGCGCCGGCCACGGCCACCTCGCGCGTGGTGCTGGGCACCAGTTGCGAGGTGATGCTCTCCACCGTCACCTGCAGGTCATTTTGCGTGGCTGCCGCGCTCAGGTGGCTCACGCCGAAATAGCTGCTGGCATCGGCGACGGTGACGCTGCGGATGCGGGTGGGCGGCGTGACGTTGCTGAGCCGGCTGGCTTCAGCGCCGATGTAGGTTTGCCGCAATGCGCTGGTGAGGGTCAGCGTTACCATTTTGCGCGTGAAATCGCCCTGGGCGTCGGTGAACGTGCGGGTTTCCACCTTCACGTCGGCCACGCGCACGTACTGCTGCGCGGTGACGTTGCTGCCGCTCTCCACGCTGATCACCAGCACGTCGCCGACTTCCGGCACCGCATCTTCCACGCGGCCAAGCAGGCTGATGGCCTTTGCCCCCTGCGGCTGATTGCCGAACACGTAGTAGCCGCTGAGCGGGCCGGCCGTGAGGTAGCTCTCGATGCGATCTTGCGCATTGCTGCGCACGTCGGTGGTGCTGCCGGTGCTGAACAGGGTCACGGCCACTTTGTCATCGCTTGGCGGGTCGGTGACGATCACGTGGGCGCCCAGGTACGTGTCGGTGTTCTGGCTGCGCACGCTCATGTAGGCCTTGCGCAGAGATAGACGGCCATACGTGCGATCGAGGCGGCTGATGTCGGGGAACAGGTTGTTGATGGCGCCGCTCACGATGACGTTGCCGGTCATCTTGCCGCCGCCGTCGTCGGTGTCGGTGAGGCGTTCGCTGGCCAGCAGTTGGATATCGGTGACTTCGATGGGCATGGGTTACACCGTCTTGAGGCGGATGATGGGGACGTACTGCAGGGCGTCGCGCTTGCCGGCATCGGGTGACACCCGGTGCACCACCGGCGCGCCCTCCACGGGCGTTTCCTCGCAGCGGAATCGCACCTGGTAGGTGCGCGCGTCGGCGAGGGTGAGCGTGTAGGTGGCGCCGGCGGCGCTGGCCAGCGTGCGCAGCGCCTCCACGGTCGCGTAGTCCAGCCACGCGAAATCGGTGCCACCCTGCAGGGTGATCGGGCGGCCAGCCTGCAGCGAGCCGCTCTGCACGATTTCCGCGCCGGTGAGGGTGGTTTTGGCGGTGACACCCAGCGCCACCCAGCTGAACTCATCCGACCATTGCAGGTCGGGCGGCAGGGTGACGGAGCCGAGGGTGATCTGTGGCATCAGCGGTTGCTCACGGTGCGGGACATGCCGATGGCGCGCACCACTTCATTCGCAATGCGCTGCACGTCGACGGGGCTGATCTGCGCCGGCACCGCGCCGGCGACCTGTTTCGCGCTCACGTTCAGATCCAGCGCGATGCGCTGGGTGGCGGGCACGGGCGTTGGCGCCGTGCCATCGCGCCCCAGTTCCTTATTCCAGCGTTCGGTATCGGCGGCGTTCTGGGCGGCGTTTTTTTCCTGCGCGTCTTTCGCTTTTTGCCGGGCTTCGTCTTCGGCGCGCTTCTGGTTGTCGGCCAGCCGCTTCTCAGCAGTGGCGAGTGCGCGCAGCTGATCGTCGTTGAGGTACTTGTAGGTTTGGCGCAGCGTTTCGACGCGGGCGGTCAGCTCATCGAATTTCGCGTTTTGCTTGTCGAGCAAGGCCAACTGCTCGTTGAGCGCATCGGTTTCGCGCTGCCATTCGTTGACCGTTTCCGTCCACTTTCTGCGCCAGATGGTTGGCATGGACGCGTATTGATTCATCGACGCCAGCGCCTTCAGGAACGTGTCCGAAAGCCCGCTCAACGCCGCGCTGCTGCGCTGGCCGGTTGCTATCCAGTCTTTTTCGGTTTTCTTCGCCGCGCTGCCCGACTTTTCTGCGTAGCTGGCAGCGTCATCGCCTGCCCTGCTGGTGGCGTCGGACGCCTCACGCGCGGCGGATGCCGTGCCTCGCAGCCCGTCCGAGGCGACGTGCGCGCCGTGGGCCACTTTGTCGCCTGCATCCATGCCCGCCAGCCCCATGGCAGCGAGTTCGTCGGACACACCGAGGATGCTAGCTTGCACCTCCAATTGATTTTTGACCTGCTCGCGCTTCCAGACCTCGGCATGTGCAACGGAATCGAGCTGCGCCCGCGCATAGCCTTCGAAGGCCGCACGCACATCGTTCATGCTGGCTTCGCCGTCCCTAGAGCCCTGCACAATGTTGTCGAACGCAGTGCGCGCGGCTGCCGCTGCATCGTCCAGGGCGCGCTGCGATTTGATCCCAAGCAACGCGAACGAATCGGCCAGCGGATCAAGGGCAGTCTTCAATGCGCGAACGCGGTTTTCGACCGCAGCTACAGCACGCTGGGTCGAATCAAAGCCGACCCTTCCCTGTTCACCAGCCGCCGCCATAGCGGCGCCGATCGCTTCGGCGTCAGACGCCGTCGTCGCGTTGGCCAGCGCCTTGTTGAAAGCTGCCTCAATGGTATCGGCAGTCGCCGCCGCATTCGTGGCCACCGTTTGGAACATTGCAATGTTCTGCTGCCCAGCATCGGTGGTCCTCAAACCCCATTGCTCAGCAGAGACACCGAGACGCTCGAGCGCCACCTGCAGAGTGGCCTCGGTCAGGGCTGCCGCATCTCGCACATTGGTGTTGTACGCAGTGAAGGCGAGACTGCTTTGTGTCTGAAAATTCAGTAAGTCTTCGCCACTGAGCCCGGCTAGCGCCTTATGCAGATTATCGCGCACGACCTCGCCCGCTCGCCCAGCTTGGCCCGCAAGCCCCGCCAGCGCAAGACCGATATTCCCGATTTCTTCCGGGGATTTTTTCCCGAAGTCATCAAACGCGGCCGCCAATTTGCTTGCCGCCTGTTCCGCGCTATCGGAAACATTGCCTAGGCTCTCTTTTATCGCCGCGGCGCCAACACTCAGATGTGCGGACGCTGCATCTGCCGCTTGCTTTGCCCCTGCGGAGAACGCGCTTATGCCCGCCGTCGTTTTGGCAAGCTCATCCTGCATTTCCTTTTGGTAGCCTACCCACGCTTCACTGGCGGTGCCACTAGCAATCAGCAGTTGTGCTTCGTGTTCACGGGCCTTGACGTAAGCTTCGTGCCCCTCAAGCGCCTTTTTATATGCCTCGCGCTCCGCTTCTGAGAGTTTCGCAACCTGATCAGCGGCGAGGATGTGAACGTTTGCGTATTGCTCCAGCGCTTTGGCGCGCTTTCCATAAAGCTCCGCAAATGCGGCCATGGATTTTTTATATTTCTCGTCTGCCTCCGCCAATTTCGCGGCGGCTTCGTTGTGCCGTGAGGCATAGTCGACGATGGCGTCAGCCGCGAGCTTCGCAGTCGTTGCAAACAGCGTTAAACCACCAATAACTAAACCAATTGGCCCAGACAATAGAATGACCGCGCCTCTCAGCACGGCCATGCTTATGCTCAAACCCTCGGCCGCTGGAGCTGCCAACTTCGCGACGGTTGTCAGTTTTACCAATCGCCCTGTAAATTGAATAACCTCGAGTGCAACACGGGCCAACTTTAGGCCAATGTAAGCCTGCGCAAGCTTCTTGATTTGCGATGCGTGATCAACAATGAACGAAGTACCTGATTTTACCGCTTGAGCAATGCCAATAATGGAATCTGAAATCCTCTTCGCATACCGATCGAGGCGGCCATCCTTTGCCATTTCACCGATCGTTTTATTTAGATCCGCCAGTTGATTCTTGAAATAATCAAGTACGCCTTTCTTGGCCACGCGATCTTGGAACTGCTCGACATTGTCCTGCAGGTTGCTGAACTGGCCGCTCAGCGTCTCCATTTGTTCGGAGGCCGCCCCCAGAGAACTCTCGCCCATCTGCCGAAAGAACGCCTCCATGACGTCTTTGCCCAGCGCGCCCGCCTCGGACATCTTTTGCAGTTGCTGGACGTTCTTACCGGTGACGTCGCTCAACAACTCCCACACGGGAACGCCGGCTTCGATCATCTGCTTGATGTCGTCGCCCTGCAGCTTGCCCTTGGCAAAGGCTTGCCCCATCGCCAGGGTAATGCGGGTCAACCGCTCCGATTCGCCACCCAGCTTGGCGTTCTGATCCACCGCCGCCTGCAACGTGCCGGCCATGGGGTCGATGCCGAAATTCTTCAGCTGGATGAACGACTGCATCACCTGGCCAAGGGTCAGCGGGGTGTCTTTCGCAAACTGCTTGACCCAGGCGAACGACTCCGCGCCTTTTGCAGCGCTGCCGTACATGTTGCTCAGCTGCTTTTCAAATTTCTCGAACTGATCACCCGTGCCCAACAAGGATTTGACGCCATCAACGGCGCCACGCAACGAGAAATAGGCCGTGAGGCCCAGCAGTGCGGACTTGAGCCGCCCGACCGCCGAGGTGGTCGTCTCCATGCTCGCGACGGTTTCGGCCCCGCCCTGCTTGGCGGCGGCTCTGTTGTCATCCAACTGGGCGCGCACCTTTTTCAGGGCGGCGTCGTACTGCTCCGTCTTTTCCCGCGATTTGCCGGCCGCCGCTGCCAACTCGGCCTGCATGGCGGCATCCGCCGTGCGCTGCGCCTTGAGCGCGCCCACCATGTCGCGTAGGCTGGCGCTGGCCGCCGCCGTGCGCCCGGCCAGGTCTTTCTGCGCCGCCGCCGCGTTGCGCGTGCTGACGCCCTGCTCATTGAGCCCGGCCTTCAGCTCACGCAGCGTGCCCAGCTCGCGCTGCTGCTCACCCACCAGGTCACTGAGCGTTGCGCGGGCCTTGGCCAGCTCGCGCTGCTGGGCTTTTGTTGGGGCGTCGGACTCTTTGACCGCGGCGGCCAACTCCAGCACCTTGGCCCGCGCGGCGCTGATCTGGCGCTGGTACTCCAGCAGCTGCTTGCCAATTTGCTCGTATTGCCGCGCGGCGGCGCCAGCTTTCTCCACGTTGCCGATCTCGTCCAACAGACCAGCGGCTTGCTGTTTCACTTCCTCCGACACATCGCCCATGCCGGCGATGGCGGCGGCGGCTTGCTTGATGCCCTCCGTGCCGGCGGTTTCGAACGCGAGGCGAATGACCTCTTCAAATTTCATATCAGCCACGGCGAAGCTCCAGAGCAAGCTGGCGGGTGAGTTCGGAGACGTAGAAATTTTCCAGCTGCGGCACAAGCGCCGCGCGCACGGTGTCGCGCGAGTGGGCCTTCGGGCTTGTGCCGATCATCTCGTACACGCTGGGGCCGTAGAGCCGCTTCAGCGGGCCGCGGCCGTAACGCTTGCCATCCGGACCACGCTGGCGCACGTAGATGGCGCGACTGGCCGTGCCCGACTTTACGGCGCCGCCGCTGGCCCCTCGCCAGCCCACGTTGGCGATGAACGCGCTGCCGTACGTCTTGCGGGTGCCGAGCAGGATGGAAGCCGTGGCGCCGGGCGACTTGACGCCGCGCCAGCGCCCACCAAAATCCAGCAACGACACCCGCCGCGTACTGGCCCACAGGCTCAGGAAATCGCCCTTGCCGCGCGCGCCCGATTCCAGCCGCATGCGTCCGTTGAGGATGCTGGCCTTAACGCCGTAAACGTTGCGAATCTCGCGCTTCGCCAGCGGCTGCACACGTCGCGCCAGCGACGCCTGGGCACGTTGCGCCGCCACCGACATGCGCGACACCTGCTGGCCGACGCGCTTCGCCAGCCCATACAGGTCATTGGCTGCGCGGCCGTTGGTGTAGATCTTGAGAGCGACATTGCGGCGACTGGGCATGCCTGCCAGCATCGCCCGCGCGCTGTGCCACGTTTACCGGACGGATGGCACTGAATTACTGAACCACGTCGTTTCGATTATTTTGCGAAAATGCTTGACGTGTGACTAGTCACGCATTAACCTAGCTCCACGGTCACCGCAATGGTCACCCCGCCCCGGCGGCACCGGGAATCCTGACAAGGAGCACCATCATGAGCATCGCCGTTATCCGCCCCTATGAAGCCGAAGACAAAGCCCGCGTGAAAGCGGCCGCTGAACGCTTTGCTGCACGCCACGGCATAGGCTTTTCCCCTGCCACGCGCTACGACCTCGCCCAGGGCGGCGACACCGCGGCGGAAACAGCCATCGACTACGCGATCTACTCGGCGCACCCGGAAGACAAGGCCCGCCTGCGTAAATTGTGGGCCGCCTGCTATTGCCGCGCCCTGCGCGTGCCGGTCGACGTCCGCACCACCGTGGGCTATGGCCATATCGGCGTAAGCATCGACTGATGCAAAACGACTCGCTGATACACCTGCGGGTACCGGCGGCCACAAAAGGCCGCTGGGTTCGCGCAAGCCGCGCCGCCGGAATGCGGCTCACCGACTGGATCGTCAACGCCGTGGAGCAACACATGCCGCAAGCAGTCAAGGTCACCATTCCCGAGGGCGTCAATTTTGCCGACCTGCACTTGGCCCGCGACCCTGCAACCGGCGCCGTGAGCTTCGACTGGACACCGATCGAGCGGATCTGCGAGGCCAGCGGCATCGACGTGGCCACCCTGCGCCATGCCCCCGAGGATCGCGTAGCCGGGATGATCGTCACCTGGTACGAGCACCACCGGGCAGCCGGCGGCGCCCGAGACGCCGTGCAGGAGGACCTGATTGCCGAAACCGTCGCCGAGAATAGGCGCGGAGGTGGGGTGTCCCATCACCCTGGTCGCGCATGACCAGGACAACGGAAGCGGTACCTCTTGCCACTCGCACCGCCGCCGACCGCCAGCGCGATCTACGCCAGCGCCGCGCCGGTACGCTCTTTGTCACGCTCGACGATGCGCACACGAAGATGCTCGCCGGCATCCTCGCGGAAACTGGCGAGAAGGCGGCCGTGTGGGCGCGCAGGATGATCCGCGAGCAATCACGTCGCGGCAAGTAGACGTCCAAACAAAAAGGCCGGCGCATTGCGCGCCGGCCCTTTCCTTTCTACTCCACTGCCCGCTCAGTCGAGGAAATCGACGGTGAACGGCGCCGCGCCCGATGCGGTGCGGATGGGGCCGGTCATTTCATTCACGGCGAAGTCGCCGGAGAGGAAATCGACATCGGCGCTGGGCGACACACTGGCGTCGGGCACATTCACCAGCATGTATTTGCCGGTGGCCAGGTTCTTCATGCGGCCGCTGATGGCGATGCGCAGCGCGGCCTTGGTGGCCGGGTTGACGCGCTTGCCGGTGACTGCCGGCGCGGTGACGGTGAGGCCGATGGTGCCGGTCACGATGTCGCCGGTGGGCTCGATGTAGATCATGGCGCCGTCGGCATCGAGCTTGTAGTCCGTGCCGGCGTCGAAGGTGTCGACGCCATCGGCAGACTTCACCACCAGCGTGCCGATCTTGTAGCCGTTGGGGGCGACGGCGTACCACTGGCCGGGCACAACGCTGATGGTGGATTCGGCCGCAGTGAGGGCCGGCAGGCTCAGATCCACCACGTCGCCGCGGAAGGCCATGCCCACGGTGTCGGCGTCGATGTCGTCCACGCTGATGCTGAGCGTGGGGCCGCCGGGGATGTTCACCGTATCCAGGTTCTGGCCGAAGCTTTCGATCTGTTTGGATACGCGCACCACCGAGTTGACGGCGCCGGGGTTGAGGGCGAGTTTGACGGTGTTTTTCAGGCCCAGATAGCCTTTGTTGGTGCCGTCGTCGTTGAGCAGTGCGATGCGCACATTGCCCGAGCACAAGAGACCAGACATGGGTGAATCCTCCGAATTACGCGGGCTGAGAAATGAACTCGTTGCACGTGGCCCGCAGGGTCACACTTACAACGATGTACGGGACGCCATCGGGCTGGCGATCGATGGCGGTGCCGACGATTTCCAAGGTGGCCAGGTTGTCGTCGGCGGTGGTTTTGACGGTGGGGATGCAGTGCACCAGGTCTTCAAGCACTGCGATGGCTTGCGCCTCGGCGGTTTTGAACTGCACCGGGATGCGCGCCTCGATGACGATGTCGGGCTGCCAATCGCGCCGCCGCGGGGTGGTCTTGAGCGGCGTGAGGTCGGCGAGGAACACGCCCACCAGCAGCTTGTTGTCGTCGCCGTTGCCGGCCACGCGCTCGGTGCTGACGTTGGCGCCGACGTCGGTGGCGTAGCCGCTGGACTGGCGCACCTGCTGCACCCAGCCCTTGACCATGTCGATGTGCTGTTGCAGGCCGATCATGCGGGCGACACCCACAAGACGCTGACGATGTCGTCGGCGTTGGCTACGCGCACCACCTCCCACGCGCTGGCGGCGAAGGTGATGCGGTCGCCCTGCTCCGGCCGCTCGACGTCAGCATTGAGCACGGTGATGGCGGGGCGCGTGGCCACCGTCTGGCCGTACTCGCCGATTTCGGCGGCATTGCGATCCAGCATGGCCTGCAGCTCGATGATGTCGCCGCCGGCGGAGATGTATGTGGCCGGCTCGCCGAGGGCGGCGAGCAGGTCACGGTGCGCGGCGGTGAATGCGTCGAGCGACATGGATCAGGCCACCGTGCTGCCGGTGCCGGGCAGCAACAGCACGCGCACCACGGTGTCGGCGCTGGCAGCCGCGGCGATGGCGACGGCGCCGCCCAGCGTGTCACCGGTCGATCCGGCGCCGGTGGTGAACGCGCTGTCGCCGACGCTCCAGGTGAGTTTGGCGCCGGCCGTGATCGCGCTGCCGGCCTTTTTGGGCAGATCGAACACGCCTTCGATCGCCAGTGCGCCGGTGGCGTTGGCGGCGATGTCGGCGCAGACGACGCCGATCAGGATGCCGAGCACGGCAACGTCGTTGCTGGCCTTGGAGGTGGAAGGCGTGTAGTCGATGATCTCGCCCTTTTGCACATACTTGGTGGTCATGCGATGTCTCCGGTAGCGATGGGGTATGTGGTGACACGCGCCGGCGGGCCGGCGGTGTCAGGTGGCGGGAGTTACAGGCCCGGGTTCTTCGCGAGGCCGCGGTAGTCGAGCGGCGCCACGCCGGCGTCGATGCGCACTTTGTATTCGGTGCCGTCCACGGTCCAGCCGTCTTTTTGGTCGAGGAAGGGCTGCTGCACGCCGTCGAGGTACGCCACCTCGATGGTGTCGAACAGGTTCGGGTCGGCGCTGCCGAACCACGCGCCGGACGGCAGGCGTCCATCGCTGACGATTTCGAAGCGGTTGCGCTGGGTGTTGGCGTTGCTGCTGACCGAGCCGTCGGCTTTGACCTCGAATTGGTTGTCGCGCACCAGGATCGCGTTGTCCTCTTCATCCGGCGGCACGATCAGGTAGCGCAGCGGGATGTTGACCGGCTGGCCGTCGACCTTCTGCGCCATCATCAGTTTGCGCAGCGCGCCCACGCTGGCGCTGGTGATGCCGGCGCCGGTGGCGAGGTTGCCGTGGGTGGCGTGGAACAGCGCCACGTTGTCGGCCATTTTCGGGTTGTTGACGAGAATGGCGTACACCAGGTTGCCGATGGTGCGCTTGGCGGCGCGGCCCATCTTTTGCGGCACCGCGGTGAACGCACCCAAGTCGTCGTTGATGATGGCCTGGCGGTTAATGGCGAAAAGCTTGCCGTAGGTGGCCAGCGCGATCGCCTGCCCGGTGCGGCCGAAGGTGCCGTACTTGTATTCGCCATCCTCCGGGATCTTGTCCAGATCCGAGAAGAAGCCCAGGCCGGCTTTGCTGGCCTCGCGGAAGTCGGTGAGCGTGCCGGGGCGCGTCCACTTGTCGAAGGTTTCGGGTGCTTCGTCGTAACCGCGCAGCAGCGAGGCGCGCGCGGTGCTGGTGAGCAACGCGGGGAAATCGCTGGTGGTCGTGAACGCGGTGGCCACCACATCCATGGAGCTCATGCTGCGACCATTGCTGGCGGTGCTGCGCTCGAGCGATGCGCGGGCGATCTCGATGAGGCGGTAACCACGCATCGGATTCTGGCCGTCGGCCTTCACCAGGCCGGCACGCGACAGGATGGCGTTTTCGCCGGCGGCGCGGAACTTGTCCGCCTCGTCGGCGACCATCTCGATGCTGGCATTGTTGGCGATCGGCATGGTCTGCGCGCCGATCTTGTCCAGCACCTGCTGGCGCACGCGATCGACGGTCATGGACGGATCGGCCAGGGCGGAGGTGTAGATGGCCTGCACGCCATCGCGCTGCAGGTACGGGGTCACCATGGCGGTGATTTCGTCGTTGCGGGCGCGCAGCGCGGCGTGCACTTCCGCCGCCGTGGCTTGCGGGGCGGGAGCGCCACCACCGCCGCGGTTGCCATCACCGGGATCGGTGGCCGCTTCGCGCAGGGATGCCATGGCGGCGAACAGCTTGCGTACTTTCATCGTGAGGTCTCCATCGTTGGCCGAAGCGGCCGTGGTAAGGGCGGCGACAAGCGCCCGCTGACCGCTGGCGGATGCCAGCGCGGATTGCAGGGATTCGAGGTCGAGGCCTTCGGGCACGACCAGGCGCGGCTTGCTGGCGCGAGGCAATGCACGAGGGTGTTTGCCCGCCGCCGACATGGCGATCTGGCGGATGTGGTCCGGCGCGCCAGCAAGCAGGCGATTGACGCCAGCAGCACGGGCCTGCGAGTCATCGTCGGTGGCGGTGTCGTCGAGGGCGTCGATCAACGCGTCAGCGAAGCCCTCGGCCACGGCCTGCTCGCCGGTGAAGTAGTGATCCTTGCCGTCGGCCAGCAGCGCGAGCATGTCGGCGCGGTCGCGGCCGGATTTGGTGGCGTAGGCGCCGGCCATGGCGGATGCGTAGGTGTCGAGCACGTCGGCCATGGTGCGCATGTCCTGCGCGTTGCCCTGGGCATAGCCCCACGGCGCATGGATCATCAGCAGCGAGGTGGCTGGCATCTGCACTTCGTCGCCGGCCATGGCGATAAGGCTGGCGCTGGACATGGCCACGCCGTCCACGGTGACCACCTTGCGCGCCCCGTGGCGCTTGAGCGCGTTGTAGATGGCAATGCCATCGCTCACGCTGCCGCCGTAGCTGTTGATGCGCACGTTGATCTGCGTGACGGCGGCGTCCAGCGCCTGCAGTTGCTGCACCACGCTGAGCGCGGTGACGGATTCTCCCCACCAGCTATCACCGATGTCACCGTACACCAGCAATTCGTACTCGGTGCTTGAGGCCGCAACGGGGCGCAACACCATCAGCGGACGGATGGCCGGCAGGTTCGCGGCGGTGCGGTCGGCATCGGCAAAGGCCGCACACCGGCGCGCGGATGCCTGCGCGGGGGCAGTGGTAGCGGCCAACACGGCAATGGCCATCAGGGTCTTTTTCATGCGGTTTCCTCGGGGGGCGCCGCAGGCGCCGCGGTGGTTTGGTTGCTGACGCCCAGATCGGCTTTGAGGCCGGCGGCGGTTTGCGCCTCGCGCCACTGCTTTTCGGCGCGCAGCACGTCGCGTGGGTTGCGGCCGAGCTTGCGGACGATTTCGGTGCCGGGGACCCACAGGTTTTTCTCCTGCAGCTCCCAGGCGGTGGCCTCGTCCGCGGGGTTGATCCACGGCATGGACGGCGGGATGTACAGTGCGTGGGTGAGGCCGGCGAAGGTGACGCCGCGCGGCATGCGGATGAGGCCGGCGGTGAGGCACATGCCGACGAAGCGCGTGTAGACCTCGGCGGTGTGCTGGTCGATGAAGGCCTGGCTCAGCAGCTGGTACGCGGCCCATTGCTCGACCAGCTCTTGCCGCTGGGCGCTGTACGTGCCGTTGTAGTTTTTGCTGGCGCTGCTGTAGCTGACGTCGGTACCGCCAGCGACGGCGCGCAACTGCCCATCGCGCCAGCTGACGGCGTTGGGGTTGGGCCGGTTGCTGTCGATGGTCTCGATGGATTCGCCGGGCTGCAAATCGTCGAAGATCATGCCGGGGGCAAAGTGCATGCTCCGGTCTTTGGTGTCATACGGCGTGTCGGGGTAGCTGGTGGCGTCGCCCTTCTTGATCACGGCGGCCATGCTCGCGGCGATCTTCGCCGCGATGCGCTCGCTTTCCTCGTAGTCTTTCAGGTCATCCAGCCGCGACAACACGCTGGCAAACATACTGACACCGCGGCGCTGCCCGAAGCGGTCGATCAGCTTGATGTGGCCGATGTTGTCGGTGGGCACGGCCTTGAGTTCGGGGTACGCCGTGAGGCGCGCGCCGGGGTGGGTCTTGTAGACCCAGTAGGTGGTGGGCCGGTTCCACGCGTTGGCCTGCACGCCCTGGATGATGTTGCGCGCCGGGTCGTTGAAATCCATCGGCACCATGTCGGTTTCGAGGTATTCCAGCGAGAACGGCACGGCGCTGCCATGCGTGAGGCCGGGCACGTTGCCCTCGACGTACTGACACATCGCCTCGCCGTCGCGCATCCAACTGCGGCAGGCGAGTTGTTCGGCGCGGGCGCGGTTGAGTTCGCCGGTGACTTCCGGCGCGCGGCTCCAGGCTTCCCACAGGTCGGTGATTTGCTGAGCCAGAGCCTCCAGCACGTTGCCCTGCGCGTCGCGCGGCTGCGGCTCTACGCCGATGCCGTTGGCACCGACGACGTTGCGCACCAGCACGTTGAGGATGCCGCGGCTGATGTCGTGGTTGCGGTCGAGGTTGCGGGCCATGTCGCGCAGCGGCACCTGCGCGCCGTTGGCGGTGGTGTTGCCGTCGCCGTAGTCGCGCGAGCGTTTGCGCAGGCGGCCGGATTGGGTGGCCTCGTAGGCGCCGGCATAGGCGGCGACCTTGTAGCGCGCCGCGGCGCGGCGGGCCGCCCAACCGGGCGACAGGGCGAAGATGGCGCGGTCCATGCCGCTGAGCTTGAGCCCGCTCATGCGTTGCGGCCCCAGTGCTCGCGGCATCCGGCACCGCTGAAATCGGCGAGCTGGACGCCCACGCTACCGCCACGGGATTCGGCGGCGGCCTTGCGCTCCCATTCGCGCCGCCCGGCTTGCACCATCGACAGATCGGCGCGCGTCAGCTGCCGATCGCCCCACCGGTACGATTGCCCGGCGAGGATGGCGGCCTCGGCGGCCAGATACTTGTCGCGCATGTCGGTGGCGGTGGACATGCGCACAGAATCGCGGGCTTGTTGTGCCACGTTTACCGGACGGATGGCACAGCTTTGCCCGCCGGCCTACGCCTGGCTGAGTATCCGGTAGAACGTGCGGCGGCTGATGCCAAACTCGCGCAGGATCTGCTTGAGCGGCATGCCCGCATTGCGCGCGGCGACGATCTGGGCCGCGTCCCGCCGGATGTAGGGCTGCGGGATGTACAACTCATCACCGCCGTATTGCTGCTGCAGGTAGCGCACGATGGGCTCGGCATAGGCCACGGCGGTATCCAACGGGATGCCTTTGGCATCGCACAAGGCCACGGACAGTTCGTCGACCAGTTCCTGGGCTGGCGCAAAATCAGTCATCGGCGGGTCAACCAGTCGGGGGATGCGAAGGGGTTGAGGCTGGCTTCGGCGGGGGTTCCACGTGAAGCCGGTGCGGCGGCTGGTACCGGTAGCACTGGGCGCACTGCCGGCGCTGGAACTGTCGGCGCCGGCGGCGCGGCAGCGACGAACAGGTCACCGCTGGACGGCTCCAGTTTCGCTTCCAGCGCTGCCCAATCCGCCTCCCGCTTCACGTGGATGCGGATGCTGGGGCTCAGCGCCGCGGCGTACGCGTACACCAGGGTGTCCAGCGCTTCGTTGCGAGCGCCTTTTTTCTTGAGCCAGCGTTTGGCGGCCAGGTCGTAGCGCTCGGCGGTGAGCATGGTGTAGTAGTCGTCGGGCAGATCGGCCGGGAAGTGGATCAGGCGCGCATCTTCGTCGCGGTCGGTGTCACCGAGCAGGCGCTGCATGAGCGTGCTTTTTGCCGAGTTGACGCCGATGACCCACAGACTCACGCCGCGGCGTTGCGTGCGGCCTTTGGTGTCGACCTCCTGCTTGCTGGCGCGGCCGATGATCGGCTTGGTGGCATCCTTGCTGCCCTTGATCGCCATGACGCCCTGCGACTGACGCGGGCGCACGGCGTTGTAGACCTCTTGCGTCCAGTTGCCCGAATCGACGGCCGCGGCGCTGATGTGCAGGGTGATACCGGCGGCGTTGGCCACGGGCTGGGCCAGGAACTCCCACAGGATGTCCCAGTCTTCTTTGCGGGTGGGGTCGGCGGGCAGCTCGACGTAGTCGACCACGAAGGCCTGTTCGTTGCGACCCCAGGCGACGATCTGCACCGCGAAACGATTGACCTGCACGTCGACGCCCGCGGTGATGATGAAACCGCCACGCGGCACGGTGCGGCGCACCCACTTGCCGGCGCGCTGCTGCAGGTCATTGGCCTCGACCTTCTGGCTGGCGCCTTCGTAGGCCTCGCCCAAAATCGTGTTGACGAACACGACTTCCTTCGCGGGATCCTTGCGCGCTTCGGCGCGCATATCGGCGATTTCCTTCCAGGTGTAACCCAGGCCGATGGCGGCGTATGCGGACCAGATGTGGAAGCTGCGGTGGTGGGCGCTGCGCTCCGGGAAGGCGGCGATCCACTCGCCGCGCTCCAGCATCAGGGTCTTGTGATGCTCGGCAATCAGTTGGCCGCAGCCGATGCACAGGTATTGGCCGTCGTCGGTGATCTGGTCGATCACCAGCACCTGCTTGTGGGCGCAATGCGGACACGGCACGTAGTAGCGGCTTTGGTCGCCGTCGTCATACGCGGTGCTGATGGCACAGGCATCCTTGATCGTCGCGGAGCTGATGCGCAGGATCTTCCGCCGCACGAAGCTCGATGTGCGGCGCAGCGCCTGCTGTTCGGCGCCACCCTGATCGTCCAGGTCGGTGGGGTATTTCGACAGCTCATCGAGGATCAGGTACATGATCGGCATCGACGCCAGCGACGCGGAGCTGTTGGCGCCGCTCAGCACCAACACGCCGCCGGGGAATTTTTTCACCAGCGTGGTGTTGCCACTGTCGCGGCTTCGCGCGGGCGGGATGCGTTCCTGCAGCACCGGCATCAAGGCAATGGCCGGCGCCAGGCGCTGATCGCTGAATTTGCGTGCGGTGTCGATGGTGGGGAGCACGTACATCACCGGGCCGGGCGCATGCTCGATGATGTAGCCAAGCCAGTTGATGCCCACCTCGGTGCCGCCGACCTGCGTGGATTTCTTGATCGTGGTTTCGCGCACCGTGGATTCCCGGTGCAGGCAATCCATGATCTCGCGCAGGAACGGCATGCGACTGGTGTACCAGTCGCCCGCTTCGCTGCTGCCTTCCTTGGGCAGTTTGCGGTAGCGATCGGCCCAAGCGCTCAGCGTGATGGGTTCGGGGATGGTCCATCCGCGGCGCCAGCTCTCCGACACCACGTCGGCGCCAGACGGAAGCTCCACATCGATGGTGTCGACGTCGAACATCAGGCGGCTTTCTCCATGGCATCCGCCAATCCCGGCAGCGCACCCATCATCGCCACGCGGATCTTGCCGGTGTGCTCGGTCAACAGCGCATGCACGCGGGTGACGTCGGATTCCGCTGCCAGTTGCGAGGCCAGACGATCAGCCAGGGCGTCCAGCGCCTCCATGGCTTGCCGCGAAAGCCCGAAGATCGCCGCGGCCACCTCTTCCCGCCGGACGAGCTGGCCGGTCTTCTCCGCCAGCTCCAGTTCGGCGATGCGCGCCTTGGCGATGCGCTCGCGGCGCGCCGCCTCCTTGTACGTCTGGTGGACCACCACGCCCGGCGCAGCCGCGTTACCCGCGTCGACATCGCGCCCAGCGGCGCCTGGCCGGCGATCACCGCCGCGCGCAGGGTCGCGCGTGGATTCAATCAGCCGATCCGTCGCCTCGACGTTGACCTTGCCCGATGGCGTCAACACCAGGCGACCCTGCCGATTCAGCTTGCTCACGTACGCCGCCGAGCAACCGCGCGCCTGGGCGTATTCCGATTTGCTCAACTCCGTCACGCCGCCACCCCGCTAAACCGATCAACTGAACCGGGAAGGGGTGCGCTGAACCATAGTTCAAACCCTGTAACTAGCGAGGTTTTGCGCGCCCAATGACCCGTATCCGCCCGGCCGGGGGAGTACCTTCTCAACAGTTCGTTCAGGCTCAAGCGGCCCGCCCGAAACCGCGTCAGACCGCAATTTGCCCAACCTGCCCAACCGTCAGCGGAGAGGTTGGGCAGCGGGAACCCGCGCTGTTGCTTGCGTTGCCCAACCTGCCCAACCTGCCCAACCTGTTTACGCACACACATAGGACAAGCGCTGTCGCCCAACTGCATGCCTATATACGCGCGAGCCGCGAAAAGGTCGGGTAGGTTGGGCAAAGCCATACGGGGCAACGCCTCCGAGGTTGGGCAGAGGTTGGGCAGAGGTTGGGCAGGTTGGGCAATGGATGGCGGATGCCCGCGCCATGGCGCGTCAGAACGGCACATCGCTATCTCCCCCACTGCCAGCCTGCGGCAGCGGCACCCATCGACGCTCGCGGTAGCCATTGACCATGACGCGGTCGTGCTCCCAGCGCAGGCGCCGCATGATAGCGGCCACGCGCATCTGCTCCGGCTTGCCATGCTTTCCAACATCGATGCTCAGCGCCCAGCTGAGTATTTCGGCGGTGGTTGCCCAGGTCACCGGCTTGCCCTCGCCCGCTAGCGCGATGCGTGGCGGGTAAGCGCTGTCCATCATCTTGCCGGCCAGCCAGCGCTGGATGATGCCTTGCCAGCTGTCTTCCGCAAATCGCTCTTCCTGCTGCTCCACTGCATCGGCCGGCAGCTGCCACCACGGGTAGCCGTCGCGGAACATCACCACCGCCTCAGCCCACAGTTGATCGCGCTGTGCGGCAATGCCGGGGATGTCGACGTGGTCCACCACCACCGGCAAAAAGCGCCGGCCACCGCTCGCATCGCGCAGGTATTCGTGCTCGTTGGTGGTGCCGACAAACACGCACTCGCGGCGGAACGATCGCGCGACGCGCCCATAGCTGGGCCGGTACGTATCGAAGCGCGACGTGATCGCTTGTTTGACCTTCGTCACGTCGGCTTTCGTGAAGCTGTCCATCTCGCCGATTTCCACGCACCATCGCCCGCGCAAGGATTGATAGAAGTCCTTTCCGCTCGGCGATTCCATCGACTCTGCATACCACTCGGCGCCGAACAGCTCGCGCACCGCCGACGTCTTGCCGCGCCCCTGCTCGCCCTCCAGCACCAGCATGAAGTCCACCTGCGCGCCGTTGTGCCGCACCTTCGGGTCGCGCCATAAGATGCGCGCCACTGCGCTGACCATAAAACAGCGCGCCGCTTGGCGCGTGTAAGGCGTATCGACCGTCGAGAACAGCGTGGGGAACATCGCGTCGATGCGCGCCACGCCATCCCATTTCAGCGATTCCAGATACTCCCGCACCGGGTGCACCTTGCTGCGCCTGGCCATCGCCTCGACGCAATCCATCACCATGTCGCGCTTCACGCTCAGGGTGTAGCGCGTCGGGCTGCCGAGCCAGCCGGCCAGCTCGGTGCCGTCCTGGTCGGTGAACTCGTCGCGCTCGCCGCCGGCCCACACCGGGTCGCGGGTGAGCCGCACGATGTTGTTGAATTCATCCAGGCTGAATAGCCCCTCGAGCGCGGGGTCGTGCTCCAGCACCAGCAGCGTGTTGTGCGTCGTGGACTCCGGCTTGCCCGTCGTCGTGCGCGTCAGGTCATTCGACCATTCCCCCGGCGCACTGTGACCGCCGCCGCCCGAACCACCGCGGCCACGCCCGCCTCCGCCGCCCCCTCGCTTCTGCTGGCGCTGGCCGATGGGCACGACTACTTTCTGGGGTTCGGTCATGCGATGGCCCCGAATAGATCCTCGCTGGCGCAAGCGCCTGGCGACAGCTCCACGAAATAGCCTGCCAGACCGCAAGCGGATAGCGTCTCGGCGTTGGCTTTGCCGTACGCAATCAGCACCGACGGCGCTCCCGCATTGGCCGTCGCCGGCTTACCTGCTCGATCGCAGAACGCAATGCGGCCTCGAAGGAACAACAACCCGTGAGCGCGCGGCCAGACGTGGTCATGAAACATCGCCGTTTCGGTGCGTGCGAATACCAGCGCGATTCCGTCGCCGTGGGCTGCCAGCCTATCCAGCCATCGTGCGGCCTCGACCCCATAAGGCGGGTTGCACCACACGCGACCGGACCACGCCGCCTGCAAGCCATCCTCCGGCAGCTCGATATGCCGCGCCGCCGTAGGCCACGGTCGCGGGCTTGGCGCCGCGCACGGGTCTAGGTCAAAGCGCCCGAGCGCCGCGAGGATGCCGGGCGGCGTCAACCACGTCTCGTTGTTGTAACCACCACCATCTGCGGCCGCGAACGCCTTCATGCCATCACCCGCCGCGTCTCCGCCACTTCCACCGCCTTCACCCGAGACCGCGCCCACGCCGCAATCTGTTTGGCCGTCCAGCCGTCCGCCACCGCGTCGGCAATATCCCAGCCCTTCGGCATGCCGGAGGTGTCCACCACGCGCAGGCTGCGCACACCGGCGGCATAGGCCAACTGCGCCACGCCCTCGTGCAACAACCCGCTGCCGTCCACGTAGCCCAGCATCGCGCCCACGCCATCCAGCGCGTCCGGCCACAACACCACATCGCGCCCTTCCAGCGGTCCGAAATCCGTATGCTTCACGCCGTGGCTTCCGCCCATCCAGGTGCTGACGGCATACATGGGCAGTGCGCCAGCACCGACCGTCGCGCACTTTTCGCCCTCGACCATCAGCACCGGCGCGGCCGGCTTCGCCGCGAGCGCGTCCAGGCCGAACAGCGGGCGCGGGTCGGGGAACGGCTGCAGGCACCAGCGCGCTTCACCGCGCGGCCCGATGCACCACGTAACAGCGGGCGTGATCTTGCCGTCCGGCATATCCACGCGCAGCACGTAGCCCAGCACCGCGCCTTCCGGGTCGCGGTACGCATCGGCACGCGAGGGCGCCAACCCTTCCCACCATCGGCCGCGCTTGAGGTTCCACACGCGGCCCTTGACGCCGGGTGTCCACGCCGGTGCATCGTCGGGTACCGGGCAAATCGGCACCCACAGCTCATCGTCAGCGCGGTCCAGCCGCCGCGGCGCGCTTGTCACCGCACGCCGCGCCATGGCGCCCATGTCGTGACCGCCCAACTGGTGACAGGCGGTGGCGAAATCCACGCCACCCATCGCCATCACAAAGCCGATCGCGTCGTAATGCGCGCCGCAGCCAAAGCAGTGCACAAACCCTTTCGCCGGCGACACCGTGAACGATGGCGATTTTTCCGAATGAAAGGGGCATAGCCCCGTCCACTCCTTGCCAGCGCGCTTCAGCTCCACGCCATGGCGCTCCACCACGTCGCACAGATCCACGCGTGCCAGCAACTGCTGCGTGTTGATCAGACTCATGCCGTCACCATCTGCTGCTGCGCTCGCGCCCAGCCCAGGTCATGCAGCACATCCACCCGCATCGGCCCCACGCGCGTGGTCGCGTGGCGCGCGTAGGTCACAAACAGCGCGTCCGGGTGGCGCGCCAGCAGCGCCAGGTCACCGCACGAATCCACGGTTACCAGAGCGATCGTGCCGCAGGGCCAGGCGTACACGCGCACGCCCAGGCCCTTCCACGCCCGGTCGCATATCGCATCGGCGATGGCGCGCACGTCCCTACCCGGTCGATACACGCGGATGCCAGGGGCCATGCCCGCCGGTACCGGCGACACCCACGCCCTCACGCCTGCACCTTCAGCGGCAGAGGCCGCTGGCGTGGTTGCGCCAACGCGGCAATTTCCGCGCGCGCCTGCGCTTGTTGCTCGGGCGTGCAACCCTGTTCCAGCACGCGTTCGACGTGTTGCTGGGCGGCGCGCATCGCGGCGCGCTGTTGTGTCGATATGGGGCATCGGCTCAGACCGCCGTGCGTGCGCATGGCTGCGTCGCCCGTTCGCTGGCGCGTTGGCAATCGATGCACAACTGCGCGCCCATCTGCTGTCGCACGGGGAGAATCGGCTCCCCACAGTCCATGTTCGCGCAGTGCGTGCGTCCGGGCGGCGCCGGCGCGCGCGCCTGCAACGCGTGGTCCACCTCATCCTGCTGTCGCTGCTGGGCCAGGTCGATCATGTCCATGTCAGCGCCCCCGCTTTGCCGCAGGCAGGCCAGCCGCCGCCATCAGCGCCGGCAGCACATCGGCCAGCGCGGCCAACTTGGCCAGCGCCTCCTGCTGCGTCACCGCGGGGTCGCGCAGATACTTGTCGACCAGGTAATACACCGGCGACACATCGCCCGTTTTGTCGATGTACGTTTCCAACTCATCGACCGTCATGCCGCGCGTTTTGCCGCCGCTGTCCACGCCGGCCAGCTTTTCGGTGAGCTTCGACGGCGACAAATCCATCCTGCCGGCGGTCTCCACTAGCCCGCGGCTATAGACCTTTGTTGCCATGTGATCGCGCAGGCAACGCGATCGCTGCGCCAGACCCGGTTCAAACGTCAGATTCAATTGCTGCATCGGATTCCCCACCTTGGGAATTCAGGGGACGACGTGTTCCCAAGAATTCCCCACTACATCTGAAAAAATGCGAGGCATGAAAAGCCTCGCCGGAAAACCGCGATCAACCCGCCGCTTGCAACTCGTTGGGCGCCTCGCCGAAGACATCGGGGCGAAGTTCGTAGCGCGTGACTTTGCCGCCGGTCGCCTGCTCTATCGCCAAGCAGCGTTCAACCGGCACTTTTCCCCGCTGTCGCCACCCGCTGATCGAAGCGCATCGGATGCCCAACTTGGCGGCAAGCGCGCTCTGTGTACCGAACAAATCGACGAGTCGATCGATGGGAAGGCTGGCGGGTGGGCTGGTGGTTTCCATGCGGATATTTAGCTCACAGCTAAACGATTCTGTCAACTATCCGCTAACCGCTTGGCTTTAGCGCGTGACTAACATTGCAAACATGGATGTCAATGAAATCCGCCACCGCAACTTTTTGCTCCTGCTGGAGCAATTGGCCGCGCGCGGCATCACTAGGACCAAAGACGCCGCCCAAGCCCTGGGTGGCCTCGGATCGTCCTATCTCAGCCAGCTGAAGGGCGGCAAGGTGATGGGCGATAGCGTCGCTCGACGCATCGAAAAAGCGACATACAAGCCGCACGGGTGGATGGACCAGCCGCAGTGGAACGTGTCTGGGGGCAAAGTCGCCGACAGCGTGGAATTGGATAGGACGTCCGAAATTGAGAAGCTCATGCAGTTGCTTCCCAGCGATGAACGGGCGCTTCTTGAAAATTACCGCGCTGCCGGCGACGCCGGTAAGGCGGCAATTACGACAACGTCTGCTGCGGTTGAGAAACAGCACATGCAGCCGCGCCGGCGCGCCTGACGATTAGCTGTTTTTGGAGGATTCATGGCTACGGAACAAGGAATGGTTCGTTGCACCAAGTGCGGGTATGGCCGCGATCTTGCGGATGGTGAGCCGAGGTGGTGTTGCCCGCGATGCAAAGTGGTTTATGCGAAAGCAGATGCGGCGCCCGTCACACCAAACCTATCCCGCCGTCCGATGGCGCCGTCACGCCCGGAAGTAAAGCCAGCGGTAGCCATCGCAGTCATCGCCCTCGCATTGATCGCGTCCGTGGGGCTCAGTATCTACTGGGTCCGTGCCCAAGAGCGCCGCGCAATGATGAACGCGGCGGTCGATGTGCAGCTCCAGAGAGATGCCGCATCAAGGCATCGAAAGGAAGCATTTAGCTGGGAAGCCGAGGGCCTTTTACGCCGCGCCAAGAAATGGACCGTACTCATCGAAGAGGTTAAGAGCACGCCGCGTTTTGCCGTAAGCAGCTTCTATGCCCGCATGGATGGCGTTATCGAAGAGACTCGCGTTTATCCGGTTTCTAGCTGCATGGAGCAAGCCCGTGACGCGCTCGTGGCTGCGATGGAAGCGCGAAAAGCGCAGGTCCTCTCCTTCGCACGGGGCGGCTATCCAAGCCCAGCACCCGAAGCGGATCGCCAGGAACGTGATTTCATGGCTGCCATGGCTAGGTGCCAGCCGGCAGAATAATTATTTAGCTGGTAGCTATTGACTTCTTTAGCGCGTAGCTAAATACTCCCTCCACGCCGCCACCAGCGGCATCGGAGGGCACCATGATCGAGCGTGTTGTTTCCCACCCAGCAGGTCGCTTCACCCGCTGCCGCGGTTGCGGCAGCGAGCCCAAGCACATCCGCACGTCCGGCCGCAGCAGCCGCGAGCCCGTGCAGTTCATCGCCGCCGCTCAGCGCCACAGTCTGGAATGCCGTTGCGGCGCGCGCACCACCCGCCACGACACCCTGCCCGCCGCCGAGGCCGAATGGGGTACCGACTACGCGCAGCTGTCGCTGCCGCTGCGCCCTCGCCGCACGCGGAGGGCCGCATGATGGCCGCGCCGCGCACCACTCCCGCCGCGCAGGCGCGCGCTGCAATCGTGCGCCAGGCGCACGAATGCGAGAAGGCGCTGCGCCTGGCGGACTTCGTCGAAGGCGAATCATCCCTCTCCAGCGGCATTGCCGTGGGCATGCGCAAGATGGCTGCCCTCCATAGCGAGCAGGCCTTCCGCTGGGCCGCGTCGCTTGCGCGCCATGGTGGTGCGAGGTGAGCGCGCCGGTGGATGTGCTCGCGGTGCTGGACGAGGTGCAAGACTGGCTTTACCGCAGCAGCGAGAGCCGCGGCGATGATGATCGCGCGGAGGCGGTCAAGCAGGCCCGCGCAGCCGTGGCCGAGCTGATCGAAGCAAACATCGAATTCGACGCCGCGCATATGGCCTACTCGGCAGCCAAGACCGGCAAGCCGCGCAACGATGCCTGGGCGCGCGTAGTGGCCGCCGTCGATCGGCGGCATGCCGCACTGGCTCGCGTGGCCGGTGGTGCCGCATGACCATCGACCTGCGCGACTTCGACGCCCGCGAGCACCCGCTGCCCACGCTGCGCGACCACGACACCCTGCTGCCGCTCGACCCTGATCTGGCCGACTACATCCGAGCCGCACTGTGCCGGCAGCGATACCTGCGCGAAACCGCCCACAAACTGCCCCGCGAGAACGCGCGCTGATGTGGGGCGTATCGGTCACACCGCATCCGCTGCGCCGCCGTACCGATCGCCCGCATCCCGCCACCGCCTGGCGCCTCTTTCTGCTGTTTTTCGCGCTCTACCTGGCGCTGCTTATCGCCGGTGGCGCGCTCATCTGGAAATCACTGACATGACGCAAACCATGCACCAGCGCCGCGCCATCCGCCGCTATCGGGACATCACCCCCCGACACGCGCACGTGCGATTGTGCGACGCGCCGCTGCCCGTGGCCGTCATGCTATCACCCGCCACCACCCGCGCGGATCGCATCGCCGCCGCATCGTGGCGCCTGCATGACGGCATGCCATGGCTTTGGGCGCTGATGGGCGCCGTGGTGCTGGTGGCGTCCCTGGCCATCGCCGCCGTGCTCATCGCCAGCGCCATCGACACCACCCCACCCGCCGCGGCTTCGTCGCCAAGCCGCATTGATCAGCGCCCGGCCCACGTACTCCCCCACGTGCGGGCCGCCTCCCCCGGCCACGCCGGGCGCTGATCAATCCCCTCATCGCGCACAGCGCATATCGGAGCAACCCCATGGCAAAGACGGACATCACCACCCTTTTCAACGACCTCGACGCCGGCATTTTCGCCGAACGCCTTAGCGCCGCCCTGGGCGACACCGCCATGGGCGTGGTCGCCACCGGCAAGAAAGGCAAGGTCACCATCACGCTGGATCTGGAGCGCATCGGCGACAGCAGCCAGGTGCAGTGCAAACACCAGATCAAGTACGCGCGCCCGACCGCCAAGGGCAAGGCGATGGAAGAGGCCACCACCAGCACGCCGCTGCACGTCGGCACCGGCGGCGTGCTCAGCCTGTTCCCCGAATCGCAAACCGACATGTTCGCCAAGCGTGCGGCCGAAGCCGGCGCGGCGGACTGACTCCTTCACGGCAGTGCGGCGGGGATGAACCCGCATGCCGATGGGATCGACCCAGCGGGGATTGCGGAGGCAGAGCGCGGTACGGCCGTAAGCCCTCAAGCCCTTGTTCGCAGCGCGGACCACTGGAACCACCCATCGCCTTCCTGACGGATGCCGGTAGCCAACCCGGCCACTGCCAACCCTTCCACCACCGGAGAACCACATGGACAGTTCCACCGTCAATGCCATCGGCCAGCTCGCCATCGAGGCGGCGCAGGCCAACCGAATCGACGCCGACACCCCAGCCCTCATCCTTCGCACCGAACACGCCGGCCAGCAGGTTGTGTCGATCGAACACCTGCAGCCGGGCCGCAGCCGCTTCCGTGGCGCCTTCGCCACCCGTCAGTTGCCGGACTTCGCCGCCTACGTCATCGCCGAGACCGAGAACGCCGCACGCGAGCGCGGCTCGGTGCAGGGCTTCATCGATACCGACAACATGTGCGCCAAGGTGTTTTTCAACCTGGGCAACCTGGAACACGCCGGCCACGCCGACCACACCGCCACGCTCAACCTCAAGCCCACGGCAGCCTATGCCGCGCTGCTTGCAGCCACCGCACGCTCGCTCGACCAGCGCACCCTGCACGATTTCGTCGAGGACTGGCGCGACAACATCACGCCGCTGTTCGATGGCCAGCCCGATGCCACACGCCTGGCCAACACGCTCGCCGCCATCCGCGACATCACCGTGGAAACCGCACGCAAGGTGAACCACGTAGAGCGCGACATGGGCGCCACCCGCAGCGCGATGGAAAGCATCGACGCCCGCAGCACCCTCACCCTGCCCAGCGGCTTCGAGTTCCGCGCAGTGCCCTATGACGGCCTGGCCGAACGCACCCTCAGGCTGCGCCTTGGCGTGATCACCGGCGGCGACAAGGTCGCCCTCACGCTGCGCATCCAGCAGGCCGAGCAGGTCACCGAGGACATCGCCAAGGATTTCCGCGACCGCCTCGCCGCCAAGCTCGGCACCGCCTGCCCGCTCACCCTGGGCACGTTCACGCCGTAACCGAGCCCTGATGCAGCGAGCCGGTTGCTCTGCGCCGAAGCCAACCCGGGCGCTGTCCACGGGAAGCTAAGGATCACGCATCAACGCCGGATGTCGTAACCGGCACCGAATTTGCGACACCCATTCACCAGGAAAACGCCATGGAAAAGAGCATCGTCGTCTACGGGCCTCAAGGTTGCGGGAAAAGCCGGCACGCCAAGCGCATTGCTGCGCACTTCCACCTCACGAAAATCGTTGGTGAGGATGATGCGCTACTGCCCGGCAAAAAGTTCATCAAGTCGGGAACGCTCTACCTCACCTGCCTGACGAAGCAAGAAATCGACCAGGTTTTTCCTGACTTACGCCGTGTCGTCGCTTTCGCCGACCTGCCGGCCCACGTCAGGGCGTAACCATGTCGCCCCTCCGCCCCATCGGCCACATCGCCGGCAACCTGTCCATTCTCGCCGTCGCCATCGCGTACCGCGTACGCCTGGCCAGCAATGGCCTGCAATATGCCTGCTGGGTCGATGACGACGGCTGCGTGTACCTCGCACTCACTCGCCACCCGCGCGCCAACGCCATGCTGCGCCACGCGCCGGAACAGCGCATCAACACCTACCGCAAACCACGCAAAGCTGCATTCCCTTGCACCGCCAGCGATATCGCTGACGACTTGGTGGCAGCGCGCGCAGCCATGGCCATGCGGCACGTCCAACAAGCCACCGAGGCCGCAGCATGACCGATGTACGCCAGATTCACCACCGCGCCGAACAGCTGGTTGCCGCTGCCGGCAGCGCGGCACTCAGTGTGGTCCACCTCGACGCCGCCCTGTCTCGCGCTCGCGAAGCCAATGCCAACCCCGGCGTGATCAGCAATCTCGAAAACGCCCGCGACAGCATCACCGCGGCCATCAACCGCGCCGAAACCCACCGCCGCCGCCTTCTCCGCAAGGCCGACCGAAAGGAGCATTCCGCATGACCACCACCATCCACATCGGCACCCTTAACCTGCACGTGCCCTCGCCTGGCGTGCTGCTGCAATCCGAAGCGTTCGCCTCAAAGATTGACCAGCTCACGGACGGCGCTGGCGCGCTCGCCGGCACGGTGGTCGACCGCGCCACCGGCCTCATGTGGACCGCGGCCACCGTCGCCTCCGACAAGACGTGGGCCGAGGCCAAGAAAGTCGCCGAGGCCGTCGACCTGGGCGGCTATACAGACTGGCGCCTGCCCACTCGCAAAGAGCTGCTGACGTTGGTTGACGACACCCGCTTCAACCCCGCGATCAACACCGACCTTTTCCAGTGCGATCCCAGCCGCTATTGGTCCAGCACCGTCGACGCGGAGTCCCCTTCGGCCTGCGCGTGGCTCGTCAATTTCAACGACGGCGACAGCTACCCCTGCAACCAGAACCTCCAAGCCCGCGTGCGGGCGGTGCGTTCGGTGTTGCCGGCGGCGTCCGGTCAGTAATCGGCCTTTCGGCCTTCCCTTCCCAACGGAGAACACCCGTGTCCCATTTCCTCAAGATCGGTGCCGATGG
>Ga0206101_1000054_pt1 | contig 44446 bp, 44 predicted proteins | sample 1B0metagenome_FD_148613 | JGI IMG/M metagenome (GOLD analysis project Ga0206101, IMG submission 148613) | Enriched microbial communities from leaf-cutter ant dump, University of Wisconsin, Madison, United States - 1B0 | ecosystem: Environmental > Terrestrial > Nest > Insects nest > Nest dump... | reverse complement strand
GCGTGAGCCTGAGATACGATCTGCCGTGGTGGGCGTTCTATGCGGCTTTTGCGGTCAATTACCCGCACTTTGCCTATTCCTACCAGCTTTTCTACCGCGGTTTCGTCGACCGCCTCTTCGGCGCGGCAACGGAGCCGCTGAACCGCCTGCGCCTCGTGCTGGCGGGCATTGTCGTGCCCGCTCTGATGATCGGCTATTTCGCGCATGTCGGCATGGCCAAGGACCGCGACATGATGGGCTACGGCGTATCGGCCATGTTTTTCTTCGTCGGCTGGCATTACGTCAAGCAGGGCTACGGCGTCCTGATCACGGCGTCGATCTACAAGAATATTTTTTATCAGAACTGGCAAAAATACATCCTGATCGCCAATGCCTATGCCGTCTGGGTCTATGCCTGGATGCGCGGCAATGCCGCCGTTTACAAGCGCGACTATTACGATATCAAATACATGGCGATCGATATGCCGGAAAACGCCGTTTTTATCGCGGGCGCGGTGGCGGCGGTGACGACCCTTCTTGCGCTTGCCGCGCTGGCCGCCAGCTGGCGCAAGTGGCGCCGCCTGTCCTATGGCGGGGTGCTGGGCTATACCAGTTCCTCCTATTTCTGGGTGTTGTTTGCCTCCGTCCATCCGCTGTTTTTCTATATGGTGCCGTTTTTCCACTCGCTGCAATATCTGGCCTTTGTTTATAAATTCAAGAAAAGCGAGTACGAGCAAACACGCGGCGACAAGGCCTCCTTCCCGCGCCATGTGCTGAAAACGGCGGGTTTCGTTCTGGCGGGCGTCGTGCTGGGCGGGGCGATGATGGACTGGCTGCCCAAATGGTTCGATAACATGGTTGCGGTCGAAAACGCGGGTTTCACCCGTAATTACTTCCTGGTGTCTTTCCTGCTGTTCATCAACATCCACCATTTCTTTATCGACAATGCCTTTTGGCGGCGCGACAACAAGGAAGTGCAGCAATATCTTTTTCGCGCGTAAATTTGCCTAACCCTTTCCAATGTATATCTGTTTTGATCCGCGCGGGACGGCGCTGCCATTGCGTGGTATAATATAGTTCGGGATGGAATCCTGCGCAAAAACCGCACCAGGATGGGGCAAAAATATGACGGAAGGTATTTCAACCTCCAAAGCCGCGCTGCAAACGGCGCTCGAAAAATCCGCATCGCGCGGGGCATTGTCGCCACGCGCCTATTTACTTGAGAAGATCGGCGGGCAAGATGCGGGCCGGCGCACGGCGCTGGAGGAAAAGTTGCAGGGGCTTGAAAAAGCGTACGAGTCGATGCGGCAGTCCCGCCAGGATATGACGGCCGCCCGCAAGGAAGCGGCGCGGCGCAAGATTGCCCAGGTCAAGGCGCAGATGCAGGCTTTGCAGCTGTCCATCGGCGGCGATGCCGACAGCAGGGCGCGGAAAATCGCCCGCCTGGCGCGCGAGCTTGCCGCCGCCGTCAAGGCGTATAAGGCCGCAGGCGGGCAGGATAATGTGCAGGGCAGTGCCATGACGGCCGCCGGCACGGCGTCCCCGTCCTCTATGACGGTTTCTCCCGCATCGGACGATATGGCGGCGGTGCCGGACGAAGCGGGCGCGTTGCGGATATCCGCCTCTCTGTCCGCGGGACTGGCGGCGCAGGTATCCGGCGGCGCCCCGCAGACGAATGAAGACAAGGCGGCGCGCGAGGCGGACAAAGCTTTTGCCGAGGAAGCGCGGCGTCTCATCCGGCAGCTCAAGAACATGCAGCGGCGCGGGGAGGATAACGGGGATGCCGCGGGGTATTTGGGCCAAGCCATGCGCACCCTGTCCGGCCTTGGCCTTGCGCCGGCGGCAGGCGCGGTTTCCGCGCTGGATGTCACTGTTTAACCCTTTTGGTACGAATAAAGGGTATAATGAACATTCGGAAAAAACCGGAGCAGGATATGCGCGAAAAAAACTTACACCGCCGTTTGTTTTTGGCAGGGTTGCTGGGGATGGCGACATTGCCGCTGGCATGGCCCGATGCGACCCGCATCATACGCGGCGCGGCGGCGAACCCCGCTCCCTATCGAAAAACGGATGAGGAATGGAAAATGACACTGACCCCCGAACAATACCGCGTCCTGCGCGAGGAAGGGACGGAGCGCGCCTTTACAAGCCCCCTCAACGCGGAAAAACGGGCGGGGACGTTTGTCTGCGCCGGGTGCGGCTCGCCGTTGTTCGTTTCGGAGACGAAATACGACAGCGGCACCGGCTGGCCCAGCTTTTATCAGGCCTTGCCGGGCGCGGTGGAAACCAAGACGGATTTAAAGATCGGTTATGCCCGCACGGAATACCATTGCGCGCAATGCGGCGGACATCAGGGCCATGTGTTCAATGACGGCCCGCAGCCGACGGGCCTGCGTTATTGCAATAACGGCCTTGCCTTGAAATTCGTTCCCAAAAGCGATAACAAGGAAGAAGAATAACCCGCAAGAAAACAGGCAGGTCTGACCGTGCGCCGTTACATGCTTTTTTTGTTTTTACTGCTGATCTTGCTGCCGCCAGCGCCGCAAGCCGCCCGTGCGGCGGATGACGCGGCGGCGTTTTACGGCCGCAAATGGATGCTGATCTATATGGCCGGCACGCCGCCCGCAAGGGAGGCGCGCGCGGGCATGATGATCAACACGGACGGCCATATCAACGGCACGGGCGGTTGCAATACCTTTGTGGGGGTGGCCGAGGTTTCCTTCGTGCATAAAACCATTTTCATCGGCCAGCTGACCTCCACCCTCAAAGGCTGCGCCGAGGATGTCATGACGCAGGAAATAGGCTTTACCGCCGCGCTTCGGAACGCAAATCTCTGGGAGCTGGAACCGGAAGAAAACAAGCTGCATTTGATGGATGAGGCGGGCACGCGCCTGCTCAGCTTTGCCGCAGAGCCTGTGACCGCCGCCGCGGCGGAAGAGGAAAAAAAGGAAGAAGCCGCGCTACCCGCCATCATCGGCGCGGAATGGGTGGTGGAGGATATTCGCAAGCGCGGCATCATCGACCGCTCGCACCTGACGATGCGGATCGGTGCGGACGGCCGTATTTCAGGCACGGCGGGCTGCAACCGCTATTTCGGGCAGGTCAGCGTCACGGCGGAATCCATTGAAACGCGTGCCATTTCCGCCACGCGCCGCGCTTGCTACGGCGAGGCTTTGCAAAAACAGGAGGCCGGCTATCTGCGCGCCCTTGATTCCGCGCGCGTATGGCATATCGGCGCGGACGACCTTTTGTACCTGAAGGATTCGCACGGCAACGAAGTGCTGCGTTTCAGCAAAAAATCCGTGCCGGAAAAGTAAGACCGCCTAATCCGCGCGGTAATTCGGCGCTTCGCGCGTGATGGTCACGTCATGCACATGGCTTTCGCGGTATCCTGCGCCCGTCATGCGGATGAATTTCGCGGATGCCTGCATGTCCGCGATCGTGGCGCAGCCCGTATAGCCCATGGCAGCGCGCAGGCCGCCCACCATCTGGTGAATGACGGCGGCAATGGGGCCCTTGTAGGGTACGCGCCCCTCGATTCCCTCCGGCACCAACTTCTGGCTTTCCTTGACGCTGCCTTGCGCATAGCGATCAGCGGAGCCGCGCACCATGGCGCCGACGGAGCCCATGCCGCGGTATTCCTTGTAAGAGCGGCCCTGGTACAGAATCACTTCCCCGGGCGCCTCGTCCGTGCCGGCGAACATGCCGCCCAGCATGACGCAATCCGCGCCGGCCGCAACGGCTTTGGCCATATCGCCGCTGCTGCGGATGCCGCCGTCGGCGATGACGGGAATGTTCTGGCGGCGCGCGATATCGACCGTATCCATGACGGCGGTCAATTGCGGCACGCCGATCCCCGCCACGATACGCGTGGTGCAGATCGAACCGGGGCCGATGCCGACCTTCAGGCAATCCGCGCCCGCGTCGATCAGCGCCTTTGCCGCATCGCCGGTTGCGATATTGCCGGCGACGATGCGTACGTGGTTATGCATGCGGCGGATTTTCTTGACCATCTCGGCAACGCCTTTCGCATGGCCGTGAGCGGTATCGACGACGATCATATCGGCATCGGCCTCCATCAGCGCGGCGGCGCGCTGGAGGCTTTGCTCTCCCGTGCCGATGGCGGCGGCGACGCGCAGGCGCCCTTCCGCATCTTTTGCCGCGGTCGGGTGCAATTGCGCTTTTTCAATATCCTTCACGGTGATGAGGCCGATGCAGCGCTCGTTGTTGTCCACGACCAGCAGTTTTTCGATGCGGTGCCTGTGCAGCAGGCTTTTGGCTTTTTCCCTGTCGGCTTTGTTGTAAACCTTGATGAGGTTTTCCGAGGTCATCAGCTCGCTCACCTTCTGGCGCGGATTTTTGGCAAAGCGCACGTCGCGGTTCGTCAAAATGCCGACCAGTTTGCCGCTCGTCTGCGTCACGGGCACGCCCGAAATGCCGAAATGACGCATCAGTTCCAGCGCTTCGGCCAGAGTCGCATCGGGGCGGATGGTGATGGGGTTCACGACCATGCCGGATTCGTAGCGTTTGACGCGGCGCACCTCTTCCGCTTGCACGTCGATGTCCATGTTGCGGTGGATCACGCCCATGCCGCCCGCCTGCGCCATGGCGATCGCCGTGCCGCTTTCCGTCACCGTATCCATGGCGGCGGAGAGAAGGGGGATGTTGAGCGCAATGTCCTGCGCGATGCGCGTCGACGTATCGGCCTCCAGCGGCTGGATGTCCGATGCGCCGGGCAGCAGCAGCACGTCGTCAAAGGTCAAACCCTCTTGCGTGATGCGGGTGCGCGGATGCGCGGTGATTTTGGATTTGGACAGCTTCCCGCCGCCCGCCGCGCTCCCGCCGGTTTTTGCCTTGCGCGCGCCGGTTTTCGTTTTAACCGCAGATTTTTTGGATATTTTCGCCATTTCGCAACCCTCTCGTGAGATAAACACTGTGCCGTGCCGTGGTTGCACTTTTTTATAGAGCAGACTGCGGGGGATGTCTATGGCTGAATCATCTTTTGATGCGCAGTAATGCGTGCAAGGCCATACGAAAAATACCCAGCACCACAAAGGTCAGCCAGAACAGGATACCACCCATAATCAGCGATGTTTCTGTTAGGCGGCATGGGGAATCCATGAAGCGCCAGTTGGCTTTGTTGCGGTAATACCCGCTGCCGTTGCTGACATAGGTTTTAGCATCGCTGCTATGTACGGTGGGATCGTATTCGACGAATCCGTCGCCCTCCTTGAGGTAAACCCTTTTATTGGCGGGGCTTGTGTAAACACAAGCATCCTCCCCTGTATTCGTACCTAAGGGATAAAGATCGGAGAAAATATGATGGTTGTGAGCAAGGCTACGGCTATTAGAACCGGATAGCCAGTCGTAAACTTAACGAGAGCGATTAGGCAGCTTTTGAAAAATTTGACGGTGGGATTATAGACCATGGCAGCCGCCGCCAGATAGCGTTGCGTTTTTTAACCAAACAAGCCAGCACCCCGTCGTGCAGGCGCATGCTGCCATGCCGATCAATCTGAAGCCGCTGTTGGGTATATTGTTCTCCAGTGTTTTTTGTCTGTGATGCAGATAAAACATTTTCACAGCAAGAAAAAGCGGCAGAACCCAGACTAAAGGGGTAATAAAGAATCTAAATTTTTTTAGATGTATCGTTGCTGTCGGGAACAGGCTGTAGATTTCGTCAAGTTCGCAAGGATGGTTTTGGTATAAATAAAACAATGTTGCGGATATGAAGTACAATAGGCCGAATAAAACGCCACCTAACAAAGCAAGCGTGGTGTGTACCTTATGGCTGGTATAGTCGTAGAGCGGGGATACGCTGTATTTTTGGGCGCGAAGCAAAGCCCATTTCTTAGCTGCAAAAAACAGGGGCCATGTGAGGGCCGCGTAGAGGGCAAGTATGAAGGCGAAAGTAAAGAAAGCGTAATAAATCATCTGAAACATGTTTATCCTCTCACGCCCACTCAATCGTCCCCGGTGGTTTTGAGGTGATGTCGTAGACCACGCGGTTTACGCCGCGCACTTCGTTGACGATGCGCGTTGCGACATGGCCGAGAAAGCTGTGGGGCAGGGGGGCGTAATCGGCGGTCATGCCGTCGACGGATGTGACGGCGCGGAGCGCCAGCACGTGGTCATACGTGCGTCCGTCGCCCATCACGCCCACGGTTTTCACGGGCAGCAGCACGGCAAAGGCCTGCCATGTTTCCCGATAGAGGTTGTTTTTGTGCAGCTCCTCGATGTAAATCGCATCGGCGGCGCGCAAGATGTCGCGTTTTTCCTTCGTAATACCGCCCGGAATGCGGATCGCAAGCCCGGGGCCGGGGAAGGGGTGGCGTTCGATAAACCTTTCGGGTACGCCGAGGGCGCGGCCGAGGGCGCGGACCTCGTCCTTGAACAGGCTGCGCAGCGGCTCGACCAGCTCGAACTGCAAATCGTCGGGCAGGCCGCCGACATTGTGGTGGGATTTGATCGTTACGGTCGGCGCGCCCGAAAAAGATACGCTTTCGATCACATCGGGATAAAGCGTGCCCTGCGCCAGAAACTTTGCCGCGCCGGCTTTCTTCTTGGCGCCTTCGAAAACGTCGATGAAGGTTTTGCCGATGATCTTGCGCTTTTGCTCGGGGTCGGTCACGCCCGCAAGGCGGGAGAGGAAAATTTCCTCCGCCTCCTCATGCACCAGCGGGATGTTGAAATGATCGCGGAACAATTCGACGACTTCGGCAGCCTCGTTCTTGCGCATCAGGCCCGTATCGACGAAAACGCAGGTCAGCTGCTCGCCGATCGCGGCATGCAGCAGCGCGGCCACGACGGTGGAATCCACGCCGCCCGATACGCCGCAAATTACTTTTTCGCGTCCCACCTGTGCCCGTACCTGTCCGATGATTTCGTCGCGAAAGGCCGTCATCGTCCAGTCGTTCTTGCAGCCCGCGATCTTCAGCACGAAGTTTTGCAGCAATGCCGCGCCCTTCGGCGTATGCACAACCTCGGGGTGGAACTGCACGCCGTAGAATTTGCGTGTTTCATCGGCCACCGCCGCGTGCGGGCAACTGTCGTTCGCGCCGATAGTCGTGAATCCTTCAGGGAGGTCCTTGACGCTGTCGCCGTGGCTCATCCAGACTTCCGCCCGGCCGTCCGCCGCCACGCCGTCGAACAGCGGGTGGGCCTCTGCTTTGATAAAGGCGCGGCCGAATTCGCGCTTGTCCGACGATGCCACATGTCCGCCCAGCTGCTGGCACATGGTTTGCAAACCGTAACAAATGCCGAGCACCGGCACGCCCAAATCAAAAATCTCCTGCGGTGCGCGGGGGGCGTTTTCTTCGGTGACGGAGGCAGGCCCGCCCGAGAGGATCACGGCCTTGGGCTTCAGCGCCAGCAAGTCCGAAACCGGCGCGTTAAAAGGCTTCAGCACCGAATAAACCCCGGCTTCGCGGATGCGGCGGGCGATCAGCTGCGTCACCTGCGATCCGAAGTCGAGAATCAGGACGGTGTCGTGTCCGGCGGCGGGCGTTTCGGGAAGCGCTTGTTGGCGGGCGGAATCTTGCATGGCAAAGCCTTTCGACGGCAGCGGCGGGAATGGCTTTTTGTACCACCTGCCGCCTGTTTTGTCAGGTTTTATCAGGCTGTTGCCTTGATCTTTTTTGCAATGCGACGGGAAAATATATCCGTTGTTTAAAAAGATCGGGGCTGGCGGCAGGCGGGATTTTCGATAGGCTTTAAGTCTTGCGGAAAATACGGAAATTTTACGGCTCCTGGAAGCCATGTCATGACACAGCCGGTATCTGCCGGCGATAGGGCTGGCCTGCGGCCCGCAGGGTTTGCTATCCTATAGGCCGCCGAAGCCGTGAAAGGGGTCGGCTTCGGGAAGGGAAATGGGGATGAGCGTTTTTCTGGCGGCGGATCAGTCTTGCGATATGGCTTTCAACGGGCCCATGCGCTCCGGCCTTGTGCTGGATTCGCGCAGCATGCTGGTCAAGGGCTATACCGATTATCAGGCGCAATTGCTCAAGACGCTGAAAGGTCTTTTTAGCGGCGAATGGTTCATGCCGCATGTGCCGTTCCGCGGCAACGGCATGAAAATCGATATCGACACCAAACGCGGCAATACGATCATTCCCGAATATTTCATCGGTCGCCGCCTGGCGGGGGCGGCGCTTCAGGATATGTTTGCCGAATACGGGCTGCCCGACCATGTCTGGCCGACGCAGGGCGGCATGGCGGTTATGGAAGACGGCTGCTTTCATATCGATTCCATCGATATCCGCATGTATGACCTTGGCTACGGCTCCGTCATTTTCAACGGCGTCATCAAGGCGGCGCGCGACCTTGCCCTTGCCGAATACCGCGACCTTGCCGAGCGCATCGGCTCGGAACTCAACGAGTACAGGGAGCTTTTTACCGGCACCTTTGAAAAAGTCGCCAAGGTCGCGGCGCCCGAATATATCCTGTTCAATTTTCACGACGGGCTGCAAAAAGAGGAATTCTGGCGGCATGTCAGCTTCGGTCATGCCATCGGCACGATGTTCTGGGCGCATCGCCTGTTCGAAATCCCCTGCGACGGCGCGAACGAATTCGAGTCGCGCCGCGAATCCTGCAAGGCGCTGGTCTATAGCGAGCAGGCGGATCACCTCGCCGACAGTTCCATCCGCGGCGATATGGCTTTTTATCCCGGCAACGGCAATTCGGCGGTGGTTTACGACCGCACCCGCGCGCCCAAGGGGGAAAAGGATATTCTGGCCGAAATGGTTTGTGTGCAGAACGTGTTTTACGTGACGGCGGAGGATATAGACCGCGACCTTTTTTACCTTGCCAACGAGCTTGACCGCCGCAAGCATACGCAGGACATGAAAACGCTGGAAAAGCAATCGCGCATCATCGTCGAATACCAGTCCAAAATTTCACTGTTCGTGGCCATGTACGATGATTTCGACAATCATCTGGATCCGCAGTCCGTCAAGGTCTGGCACGCGCTGGAGGCCGCATGGCAAACCCGCGACCGTTTCCGCAACCTGGATACCAAGCTGGACATGATTGACAAAATCTACCGCCGCATCATGGAAAGCCTGTCGCATTTATACGATAAAAGGCTGGGAACCTTTGTGCTTGCCTTTACGTTGATCAGCACGTTGTCCGTCATTGTCGATACCGTCGACTTTACGCAAGGCGGCGATCTGGGCCCGCCCAGCGTGCTGCGCCTGATCGTCCTCGGCGCCATGGGGGCGATGGTGCTGTTCCTTGCGTTGCGCCTGCTGCGGACGCGGGATTAACGGTGTTAAGTTTGGGCAAGGGCCCGATCACGGCTTGCGCCGGGCGCGGGCGGCTTTTATACTCGGCACACACCGGCACATGACAGAGCAAATGAAAACGAGGGGATCGATATGAAGAAAATCATGGCAACGGCTTTTTTAAGCGCTTCCTTGCTGCTCGCCGCCTGCGGCGATAAGGCCGCCGACAAGGTCGAGGCCGCGCTGGCCGACAAGTTCAATACAAATCTTTGCCTGGAGGGGCTGCAACATTTCCCGCATGCCTCCCCTCACAGGCCGCGCGGTTGGTTGCAGCCTTTGGTCGATGACGGCCTTTTGGTCATGGAAGAGCGCGTCTCGCCTCAGAGCGGCGCAAAGGAATATCTCTATACGATGACGAAAAAAGCGCAAAAATATACGACCGAGCAGGGCTTTTTTTGCTACGGCAAGCAAGAGTACGTACGTGTCGAAGGCTTGAACGAACCGAAAGGCGGTTTTCAGCCGGGTCAGAAGATTCCTGTGAAAGTGGTCGTCAATTGGAAGGTTGAGGCAAACTGGGCCAAGGCGGATGCGATCAAGGGGAATATCCAAAACGGCGAATTTGCCTATCCTGCCGTTGTGATGTTCAAAAACGATGGCACGGTCAATGTCCTGAAATAAAATTTCGTAAAAATCCTTAAAAAACAAAGCCCGGAGAACTTTCGGGCTTTGTTTTTTTTGACAATCTTGAAAACAGATGCCATAACATCAAGGGAGTGCATTGTGCGGAGCAGCATTCTTCTGCCAAAATCGTATTGCAACATTTTCCAACGAACAGGATGACGACCCATGCCGGAGCGCAAAATGCAACGAATCGTGATTATCGGCGCCACAGGATCGGGCAAAACGACGCTGGGCCGCCGTGTGGCGGAAAAACTGCATCTGCCCATGGTCGATCTCGATGCGTTGCACTGGTTGCCCGGCTGGAAAGCCCGCCTGCCCGATGAATTCCTCGACCTTGTCGACAAGGCCGCCGCCGAAGCGCAATGGGTCATTTGCGGCAATTATTCCGGCGTGCGCGAAGCCGTCTGGCCCCGGGCCGATGCGATCGTTTGGCTGGACTACCCGTTCTTTCTTGTGTTCCGCCGATTGATCGGGCGCACCTTGCGGCGCATTCACGACCGCAAAGAAGTCTGCAACGGCAACGTGGAGACATGGTCGCAGGTTTTTTCAAAAGACAGCATCATCCTTTGGCTGTTCCGCAGCTACTGGCGCCGCCGCGAGGCATATCAAAAAGTATTCCGCGATCCCGGCCTTTATCCCAATGCCCGCTATATCCGCTTGAAATCGCCGGCGGCGGCGGAAACGTGGTTCAATACCCTCAAGGATATGGACGACGGAAACGCGCCGCCCGCCGATCCCGCAGAGACATACCCTACCCAAGCGAGTGCCTGATACATGACATCCCTGCCGCATTTGTTCACCCCGATCACGTTTCGCAGCCTCACCTTGCGCAACCGTATCGGGGTATCGCCCATGTGCCAGTATTCCGCGACGGCCGGTTTTGCCGCCGACTGGCATCTTGTGCATTTGGGGGCGCGTGCCGCGGGCGGCGCGGGACTGGTCGTCATGGAAGCCACCGCCGTACTGCCCGAAGGGCGCATCACGCCAGGCTGCACGGGCCTTTGGGATGATGCGCATATCCCACAGTTGACGCGCATCGCCGCATTTATCAAATCGCAGGGTGCGGCCGCCGGTATCCAGCTGGCGCATGCGGGGCGCAAGGCTTCTTGCGATTTGCCGTGGAACGGCGGCAAGCCGCTTGCCGCGGATCAGGGCGGCTGGCAAACCGTGGCGCCCTCCGCCATTCCCTTCGCGGAAGATTATCCCGTGCCGCAAGCCATGACGCATGCGGAGATCACGGCCTTCAAGGATGCCTTTGCCGCCGCTGCCGACCGTGCGGTGAAGGCGGGTTTTCAGGTGATCGAATTGCACGGCGCGCATGGGTATTTGTTGAATGAATTCCTCTCTCCATTGTCCAATAAGCGCGAAGACATCTATGGCGGCAGTTTCGAAAACCGTTGCCGCCTGATGCTGGAAGTGGCCGAAGCCGTGCGTGCGGCCATGCCGTCGGATACTGTGCTGGCAGCGCGGCTCAGCTGCACGGATTGGGCGGAGGGCGGCTGGACGGGCGACGACAGCGTCGCACTCTCCCGTCTGCTGAAAGACAAAGGCGTCGATTTCATCGATTGTTCCACCGGCGCGATTGTGGCCGATGCGGCTGTTCCCGCCGCGCCCGGTTTTCAGGTACCTTTCGCCGAGCAGATCCGCAAGGCAGCGGATATCCCGACCGCCGCCGTCGGCTTGATCACCGAGGCCGCGCAGGCCGAGGAGATCATTGCGAACGGCCGCGCCGATATGGTCTTTCTGGCGCGGGCCTTCCTGCGCGATCCTTATTGGGCCGCGCATGCGGCGCTGGAACTTGGTGCGGAGACGGATACCGTGCCCCTGCAATATCTGCGCGGCTATCATGCCGCTCGCACGGCGGCGCGCGGGCGCAAGGCGGGATGACCTCGATGGCGGGTGATAGGGATGTCCGGCTTTTCGTCCCTGAGGAATGGATGCTTTACAAGCATATACGCTTGCGCGCGCTGCAAGCGGATCCGCAGGTTTTCGGCTCCAGTTACGCCAAGGAAGCGGCGGATCCTGACAGCCGCTGGCAGGCAGGCCTGGCCGATCCTGAAACCGTCGGCATTTTCGGCGTTTTTGACGGCGGCGCGCTGATCGGCATGACGGGCATCGCCCTGTTGCGCGACGATCCGGTGCGGGAGACCGCAAAACTCTGGGGCTCATGGATTATTCCTGCGGCGCGCGGGCGCGGGGTATCTGTGCCGATGTATCAGGCGCGCCTCGCCTGGGCGCGGCGGCATCCGGCCGTGCGCCGCGTTATCGTTTCCCACCGGCAAAGCAATCTTGCCTCCATGCGCGCCAATCAAAAGCACGGTTTTCAAAGAACGCATGCGGAAGATCACGTCTGGCCCGACGGCGTATCGGAGCCGCATGTGTTCTATGAGCTGCGGCTCGATAAATAAGGCATAAAAAAAGCACCGGCGGGTGCTTGGCGCGGCCTATCGGCAAAACTCTTTTATTTCGGCAACAGCGGCGCGATTTTTTGCGCGATCAGGATGACCTCCAATCCTTTCTTGAACCGCCCGCGCACTTCCCATTCACCGTTCGTTGGCAAGATGACTTCGGCGGTGTATTCGCCTATATCTGTTTGCGAAAAAGCCACGCCGGGCAAAATCGCTTTTGTATTGCCGACAAGTGAGATCTGGGCATTGAACTCATCAAGATCCACCGGTTTGTCGTAGATTGTGATGGCCTTGATGCGCACCTTATGCCTTCCCGCCGTGCCTTCGGAAATATCCACCCAGGCGTTCCAGTGCGGCCCCGGCGGTTTGAGGTTGGCATACACGGTATTGCTTTGCGGTATTGTTTCGGTGTGCATGGTATTGCGCGTGATCTGGCTGGGCAGCACATGATAACGCGCGGGGACTTGTCCAAGACTCTCCTGGGACGGAGGGTAAGCAAATTGCTTATTCACCACAAAAAACGTGAATAGCGCGTAGGCGATGGCGATCAGCAGGGCAAAGATCAGCAGGGGGCTGACAAGGGGCCGGCCTTTGTCTGATTTCGGGTTTTTACCTGACATGTCGGGCTTTCAATAAAAATTCGTAAAAATGCACATCCCTATCCTTCCATGATAAGCGAGAGGGGAGGTTTTTCAAAACCATTTCAAGCGTCGGAAAATGAGGACTTGGGCGATCACCAGCGCCAGCGCGATGCCGCAAACGACCAGAAAGGCCGAAGGATGGCCAGCGCCCGGTATGCCTTCCACGTTCATGCCCAAAAGTCCCGAGAGGAAGGTCAGGGGCATGAAAATAACCGTAATCACGGAAAGGATGTAAAGGTTGCGGTTCAGGCGGGCGGAAAGGGCGCTGTCGATCCCGTCCTGCAAGATCTGGCAGCGTTCGCGCGCGGCGTCCAGCTCTTCCACGAAACGGGTCAGGCGGTCGAGGCTGTCGTGCATGTGCCAGCGGTCGGTTTTGGACAGCTTCAGGCTTTCCGTCTGCTGCAGCCGCCCCACGACATCGCGCAGCGGGCCGATATGGCGCCGGAACAAGGTGGCCTGCTTGCGGATGCCGCCGAGATCGTTGCGCAGGCGTGTATCTGGCGCGGTATGGGCGGCTTCTTCCAGATCGTCCAGAGAGTCTTCAAGATTTTGCAAGGCAGGCTCGATCCCGTCGTTGAGGCAGCCGCAAAGCATGGCCAGAAACTCGCCCGCATTCCGGGGCCCGCGCAGGGAACGGATGCGGTCGTCCAGATCGCTGATTGCGCGGGCGCGGCGGCGGCTGACGGTAATGATGCGTCTCGCCGTGGTCCACAGGCGGATGGAAACGAGGTCTTCCGGCTCCGGCCCCGGGTTATGGTTCAGGCCGCGCAGCATGATCAGCGTGCCCTGTTCCGCCTCCTCGATACGCGGGCGCGTTTCCTCGGCCAGCAGAACCCGGACGACGAGGGGGTCCAGCTGCAATTGTTCCTTCAGGAATTTTTTCGTATCGCTGTGGCGGCCGTTCAAGTGGATCCACACAAGGCGCGGATCATCCGCCGCCAAGGCGGCAAGTTCTAGCGGCGTGCCGCTGGTCTCGCCGTTTAGAACGTAGCAGTGCAGGCAGGCGCGGGTATCTTCCATGACGCTTTCTCCTGTCTTTCAGGCTAGCATATTTTTAACGGCGGCAAAACCGCGTGACGCGCCGCGGCAAGGGCTTTACAATCAGGCAAAAAGGAACCTGAGATGAGCCTGCAGATCCGTGCCGCCCTTTTGACCGATCTTGCCGTTCTGAACGGCATCGCCGATGCCATGGGGGCGCATCACGAAAAAGACTATTTCGAGCGTTGCCTGCAGGAACAAACGGCCGGTCGCCGCCTGCTGTTCATCGCTGTGCATGAAAACACGCCCGTGGGATATGTGCAGCTAAACTGGCGGCCCGTTTATGCGATGTTCCGCCGTCTGGATTTGCCGGAGATACAGGATCTCAATATCGTTCCCGCCGCACGGCGGCAGGGGTTCGGCGCGCAACTGGTGGAATATTGCGAAAGGCTGGCCCGCCAGAACGGCAAGGCGCATATCGGCATCAGCGTCGGGCTCTATGCCGCCTACGGCCCCGCGCAGCGGCTGTATGTGCAGCGCGGCTATGTGCCCGACGGCGCGGGTATCGCCGCGGATGATGTGCCGCTGAAGGGCGGAGAGGTGCGCGCCATTGACGATGCCCTGACCCTGAAACTGGTCAAGGTGCTTTAATCGGGAGGCGCCGCCAGCAACTGTGCCATGTTTAGATTGTTTACGGAATTAAATTGCTTTTTGTGCTGAAACCCGCCTAAAACCTGGACTGTTAACGGAAAATTAATTTTTATCGCCTTAAATCCCGCATGTGTTTCTGCCCATAATACGGGCAAAAATGATTTAAAAGACGAAACAGCAAGCGGACTTTAAATCCATGAAGCGTTATTCGAAAACGGTACTTTTGCCGCGTCGCCTGTGCGAGACGCAGGCCGGCAATCTGGCGCATGCGGTAGGGCGTATCGCCTTCCGTCCCGGCCGGCCGATGTTGGTGGAACATCTCGGCGGGCTTTATCTGGAGCATGACCTTGGCGGCGCGGTGGTGACGCCGGGCTACGGGGATGAGTATTCGATCATCCATGTCTTTGAGGAAGAACGGGGCGGCAGGCCGTAGCGTTCCGGCAGTAGCCTTTTACGCGGCCGTTGGCTATGCTTGTTTCCGGTCACGAGGAAAAGGCATTTTATCCTGCAAGGGACGGACGTCATGTTTTTAAAAATGTTGCGCTATCCGGTAGCGGCGCTGGTATTGGCGCTTTGGCTGCCGTTGGCAGGCTGCCAGGAGCAGCGGAACCCGCTGATCGGCGACTGGGTTTTGAACACCGCGCAAATGGCGCCGGAGACCGTCGCGCGGATAAAGAACGCCGCGCCGGACAGCAAGGATAACTTCATGCGCCTGCGGTTTTCGGGCAAATATGTTTTGCTTGGCGCCCATTATGAACCGCCGCCGCGCAAAAAGAACCTGACGCCGCAGGATCCGGAATTCTACGAGGATACCTCGGAAAAAAACAAGCCGCCGCAGGGTCGCAAAATACCGGTCACGTATCGCATACATCCCGCCGCGCCCGGCAAAAAACCGATGGTGGGGGTCATGATGCAGGACATGCCGCGGCGAGAGATCACGATCTACAGCTATGGCGGAACCGAATTCATCGTCTGGCCTGTGGACGGCATCGAATACCGCTACGAACGCCCGAAGTCCTGACATACCGTGACGGATATCCAGGACATCACGCCGGAGATGCTTTTAAGCGCTTATGCATCGGGTGTTTTTCCCATGGCCGACGGGCGGCATGCGCGCAAGCTCGGCTGGTACGATCCCGACCGGCGCGGGATTTTCCCGCTGGACGCCTTTTGCGTGCCGCGCCGCCTGCGTCGCACCGTGTTGCAGCGCGTGTATGACGTGACGATCAACCGCGATTTCGAAGCCGTCATCCGCGCTTGCGCCGATGTGCGGCCTGATACCTGGATCAACGATGCGATCATCGATCTTTACCTGCGCACGCACCGCATGGGTTTCGCGCATAGCGTGGAGGCGCGGGATAAAAAGGGCAGGCTTGTCGGCGGGCTTTACGGCATCGCCCTCGGCGGCGCCTTTTTCGGGGAGAGCATGTTTTCCGCCGCGCGCGACGCTAGCAAGGTCGCGCTGGTGCATCTGGTCGCGCGGCTGAAGGCGCGGGGCTTCACGCTGCTGGATACGCAATTCGTCAACCCGCATCTGCTGCAATTCGGCTGTATCGAGATTTCACGCGAGGACTATCACGCGCGGCTTGCCGCCGCGCTGGCGCAGGGGGCGGTTTTTGCGGATTATTCTGCCGCAGGGGCGGGTGTATCGGCGGAGGCATCGTCGGGCGTGCCCCCGGGCGCGGACTCGGAGGAGAATTCTTCCGATTTCGCCTGCGTCGCCGATTTCTTGCAATCGATCACCCAGACGTCATAGACGGGATGCTGCATTGCCGAGATGGAAGGGCTGGAGGCGAACATCCAGCCGCTGAAAACCCATTTCGATTCATCCTCATAGGGCTGGCGCTCCCAGATCTGCAAAAACGCCGCGCTTTCGGGTTGCTCTATGGGGGCGGATTTGCGGCAGGCCTGCACCTTGATGAAAAGGGAATCGCCGAACTTCACCGTCTTGCCGACGGGAATGTCGAAAGTATGCGTGCGGGCGGAAAGCTTGTCGATCGTGCGCAGCACGACAGCGCCGTAATCTTCCATCTGGCGCGCCTGCGCAGATGTTGCGGATCCTGCAATCAGGAATGCAAGGCAAAAAACAAGGGCGATAGGGGCATAGGACGGGCGCACGGGCGTTATTCTGCCGCGCCGGCGCCGGCGCCGTCTTTATCCTTGTTCATGCTGAAAATGACCTGGCCCAGCAGTTTTTCGAGGCCGGGCGGGGATTGCGTGTATTCGATCTGGCCGCCGTTTTCCAGCATTTCGTCGGAACCGCCGGGCTCCAGCGAGAGGAACTTGCTGTCCAGAAAGCCCGCGCTCGCGACAACGGCGGCGGTATCGGCGGGAATGCTGACGCCGCTGCTGATCTGCATGCGCACGATCGCCTGGTAGGTTTCGGGATCGAGATCAAAACCGCTGACACGGCCGACCTTCACGCCGCTGATGCGCACGGGGCTGCCGACCTCGACGCCGTCGATGGTGGTGAAGTTGGCGACGATTTCATAGCCGTCTGTCGTGCCCAGGCCGGCGGTGCGGTGGAAAAACACGGCAAAGCCCAGCGCCACGAACAGGACGACGGCACCCATGACGGTTTCGACATTGTTTCTTTGCATCTCGGTTCTTCCTTAAAATAATGCGTTGCTTATTCGGGCGGCTGCCAGGCGGTGTAATCGGCGGTGGCGGCGGCGCGCTTGCCTGTATTCAGCGCATGGCCGGGGGGCAGATAAGCCTGATCCGTGCCCGTCATGTTCGGCTGGTGGGGTTTTTGCCAGTCCTTGCGGTATTTGCTGTTGTCGGCGGGCAGGTTGTCCGTTTGATGATGCAGCCAGCCGTGCCATTCCGGCGGCACCAGCGAGGCCTCGGCCTTATCCTTGTACATGACCCAGCGGCGCTCGCGCTTCTGGCCGCGGCGGGGCTTGCCGCGGTAATAGGTATTGCCCAGATGGTCTTCGCCGACTTTGCGGCCGGAGAACATGGTTTTTAAAACCATGGAAACGTTGCTCAGGACGCCAAATATGGAAATGCGTGCCATAGGGATACTCTGCTCATCTTGTTTCGGGGCGGATACCCCTTGCGGATATGCGCCATAATATGCCCCAGAATCATCAAACCGCAATGTTTTTCTATGCCGATCCGCGCCAAAAACGGCCCGGCATCATATGCAAAGGCATATTGATCGGCCATATCGGCTGTGCGACAGTGAAAATCCGGCCTGACCGTCAGGATTCTTTTGATTCTGTTTTTACAGAAAGGGACGCTTTGCGTTTCGCGCGTGTTTTTACCAAGCCCGATACCGACCCGTTTGACACGGTCGCCTTTCGCCGCCTGACGACCGACGCCGGCGACACCGTGACGGTGCCCGCGCGCTGGGGCGGCGTTGCGGTCGATGTGCTGACGGAGCAGGTGTTTTATCCCCGTGCCTTGCCGCCCGCGACAAAACGCGCGGCGGATCACCCGCTGGGCCCGCGCCTGCCCGATTTTCTCTGGCCGCAGGAGACGGATGCGGAAGCCGCCGTCACCGCGCCGAAGTTCGAACGCGATATCCGCGACGTGCTGCACCGCGTGGCGGGGGGGCTCTCCTATCACGCCTTTTGCACGGGGCTTTTGGATGATGCGGAAGACGCCCGCACTTTTTACGATGAGTTGCGTTATGTTCTGCTGCATCGCATCGCCCTGCCCGAAATTTCCCTGCTGGCCACCGTCGGGCTGCAATGGGCCTATGGCCTGACGGATGCGCCGCGCTACCGGCCGGCGGAAAGCATCGGTGCCTTTCCGGCGGATTTTTCAACCTGTGCGGGGCTGCGCGGCACGCTTGCGATCGATGCGCAAACGCCGGTGACCGATTTGCAAAAACGGCTGCGGCTGCTCGCGGGCATCCGCGCGCTGGAAAACCCCGATGCGCCGCCGCTGACCGTCACCATTCCGGCCGAGCATGCGGAGAGCCTTGCGCTCATCGAAATGCTGACGCAGGCCGAAGTTTCCCGCGCGGCGGAGGATCTGGGCCGCCGCCTGCTGCAAACGGCATCGCATCATGTCATGGATGCCTGCGACCGCGACGCGGTGCGCGGGTTCGATCCCGCCTTTAACAGCCGCCTGTCGCGCGTGATGACGGAGATGCGCGCCGCCGGCACGCCCGAAGCCGTTTTGCGCCGCGCCCTGTCCTATACGGAGCAGGGGTTTGAAAGCATCCGCCAATACGGCGTCGATCCCGATGCCGAAGCCGCCGCCGTGCCCGATGTGGTGCTTTCCGTGCCGGACGAGCTGATCGAAACCGCGCTGACGGGGCATGGCTTTTTGCTGGTGGAGGCGGGGCAGGCCAAGCGGCATGCCGATGCCGCGCAGCTTTGGGATCGCATCGCCGAAGCCGTCTGGTCATCCGGCGCGCCGCAGGTGTTTTTCCGCGACAGCGCGGAGGATGCGTCAACCGCCAAAAAGATTTTGTCGCCGACGGCGCAGGAAAAGGTTTTGTCGCCGACGGCGCAGGAAAAGGTTTTGTCGCCGACGGCGCAGAAAAAAGTTTTGTCGCCGACGGCGACGGGCGGCCTTGTTTTCACGCCCGATGTCAGCGCGCCCGCCGCGACGGTCAATCTGGCCGCCTTCGCGACGGCGGCCGACCGCGCAGGCCTGCTGGATGCCGCGCAATTGCAGCATGTCGCGCGTCTTATGACCGTCGCGCTGGAAGCGGCTTTCGATGCCGGTGATTTTTCCGCCGCCACATATGCGCAGCGTCCGCTGGTGATCGGTGCGGCAGGGCTTTCGGCCCTTTTGATGTCGGCAGGGGTTGTTTATGACAGCGCGCCGGGGCAAGTGCTGGCCGCGCAGGCGGCGGCGCTGCTGACGGGCGCTTGCCTTGCCGCCTCCGCCGAGATGGCGGACAAGATCGGCGCCTGCGACGATTACGCCGCCGATGCGGCAAAACATCTGGCGGATATGAAGGCCAAGATGGCGGCGCTTGCCGGCGCTTCCGGCCCGGCTAAGGGGGTGATGCGCCGCCAGCCCGTGCTGAACCCCGCCCTTTCGTCCGACCCCGATCTGGCCCGCGCTGTGGCTGCCGTTTGGGACAGGGTTTATCGCCTCGGCAAGGAACAGGGCTTGCGTCATTTGCATGTCACGGGTCTTGCGACGCCGCTGCCTTTGCAGGGGCTGATGGGCGTGACCGCGCGCGATATTGCGCCGGAGGCGAGCCTGATCCGCTTCGAAGGATTTTTCGGAGATGACAACAACACCGACGTGAATGCGGTTTACGGCAAGGAAATCAATCCTGCCGTCATGCAGGGCCTGAAGCGCCTCGGTTATTCGACCGCGCAGATCGAGGATATTTACGCCTATGCCGTCGGCCACGGCACGCTTTTGGATGCGCCGGCAATCAACCACCGCACCCTTGCCGCCAAGGGCCTATCGGCGGAAGCCATTGCTGCGGTGGAAAAAGCCCTGCCCGCCGCGCAGCATGTCGGCTATGCCTTCAACCGCTGGACGCTGGGCGCGGCCTTTGACGATTTTGTCGTGTATAACGACGATTTCCTCGCCGCGCTGGGTTTTCGCGAGGATGACATCGACGCGGCCAATCTCTATGCCTGCGGCGCCATGACGATCGAAGGCGCGCCGCATTTGAAGCCCGACCATCTGGCGGTTTTCGACTGCCTGCTGCCGGGCGGCTTCGGCGTGCGGCGCGTCTCGCCCGAGGCGCAGATCCGCATGCAGGCGGCAGTGGAACCCTTCCTGTCGGGTGCGGCGATGCAAACGCTGTCGCTGGACCGGCACACCGATATCGCCGATGTGCAGCGTTTGTTGCTGCTGGGGTGGGAGCTGGGCGTGAAGCGCCTGCGCCTGTGGCGCGAGGGCTCGTCCCTGCTGCATCCCGCGCTGGCCTTGCCGCAAAAATGGGAAACCTCCCTCTTCGCCGAGGAAGAGGAAGAGCGCGCCCGCGAAAGGCGCCGCGGCGGCGGCCTGGGTTAGGCGCTATCTGCCCGCCGGCGTTCGGTTTTTGAAGGAAATCTTTTTCAGAATTTTCACCGCGCGCGGGCTGCTCTCGGGCATGACGGCGGGGAGGCCGTCAGGCGCGGGATTTTTCTCGATCATCTCGATAAGGTCGCAAAGGTTCCTGCCGCGCGCGATATCGAGAATGTTCTCGCCGTTTGCATTGACGGCATGCACGTCGGCGCCGTGATCCAGAAGTTTTCGGGCGATGCGCGCATGTTCTGCGGCATACATCAGCGGCGTCCAGCCGTCGGGATCCGCGGCGTTCGGGTCGGCCCCCGCCTTCAGCAAAATATCGATTTTTCTTTCATCCCGCATATTGATGCTCTTAAGTAAAGCTGTCCATCCCTCTCCGCTGCGGGCATTCACATCTGCGCCCGCGTCGGCCAGGTGCTGTACGACATTGTCGCGCATTTGGTGCACGGCGGTAAAGAGGGGCGTGTGGCGGTTTTCATCCGTTATATTGACGGGAACCCCTGCCGTGATGAGCTTCAGCGCGATATCTTCATGCTGCCGGCATAGCGCGACAAACAGCGCATTTCGTCCGGGATCGTTCCGCGCGGCGCGATCGGCGCCGACGGAGAGGAGATGCTCGACAATCGGCATATGCCCGTAATAGGCGGCCTCGATCAGGGGCGTGTCGTCGAGTGTGCCGCGCGCCTCGGGGTCGGCTCCTTCTTGCAAAAGGGTGACGACCCGGTCCAGACGGCCCCCTTGAATCGCCTGGAACAGATCGTTGTTCAGTTGCTGTTGATACGCGGCTTTGCGGAAAATTTTGTTGAAGGCCCTCACGCGTTTCAGCCTCCCGCCGGGGTGCGGTTTTTAAAGGAAACCGTTTTCAGCGTTTTTACGGCGCGCTGGCTGCCTTCGCGCAACGGGGCGTAGCGGGCGTGCTCGTCGTCAGCGAATTTTTTTTCGACCATCTCGATAACGTCGTTGTCGTTCTGTTGCCGCGCGATATCCAGAATATTGTGCCCTTCGGCGTTGACGGCATGAATGTCCGCGCCATGGTCGAAAAGTTTTTGGATGATGGATTTATGCCCCGTCGTCACGGCGCGCATCAGCGGCGTCCAGCCGCCGCGGGCGGCGATATCGGGGTCGGCTTTCGCCGCCAGCAGCGCATCCACGACTTCCTCATGACCAAGGCCGACGGTCCAGCCGAGTGGTGTGAGATCGTCGCGGTGCCGCGTGTTGACGTCCGCGCCTGCGGCGATCAAGAGCTTGACGACTTGGAGGCTTCCGTCCTGCACGGCGGCGAAAAGCGGGGTATACTGGAACTTGTCCCGGACATTCACAGGCACACCCGCAGTAATAAGCTGGATGCCGACAGCCTCGTGGTGTTCGCGCAAACCCGCCAGCAGGGCATTGCGTCCTTGGTCGTTTTGCGCGGAAAGATCAACGCCGATCGAGAGGAAATGATCCACAATCTGCAAATGGCCGTTATGCGCGGCATAGATCAGCGGGGTGTTATTGTCGCGGTCGCGCGCCTCCGGGTCGGCGCCGGCTTTCAAGAGGGCGATGACGTTGCCAAGGTCGTTATTGTCGATGGCCTGAAAAAGATCGTCGTTCAGGCGATCAACCTTCACAGGCGGGGAGCCTTTGAAAGCTCTATTGAAGATGTTCGTCAGGCTCATATCTTGTGAATCCTTATACGCAGCGCTTGTTCAAATTATTCTACAGAAAGGTTTATAAATGGATAAATATATGAAAAACTTAACTATCGGGCGGACGAACTTCTATTTTATCATTATATTACAATATATTAGTATGCCGCGTGGCGGGTTTTTCGAACATGGGGGCCAAATTAGGATATAATTAAGAAAGGTATGACATTCTGTAGCTGATACCAGAATCACCGACCGTCGGGAGGCTCATATGGGTGCAGACGAAAAAAATACCAATAACGAGTGGGATGCCTGGGTTCCTGAAATTCTGTCATCCGAATGGGCCGCGGACAAATTCTCTGATGTGCGCGAAAACTTCGGTCGTGCTTTCCCGCGCGGCGAAAAGGGCGCGGCGCTTTCCGCCAAACAGGAATATGCGCAAAACGCCAGTGTTAATCTGAAAGACTTCGGCAATAAGAGGTAAAACACCTGCCGTTTTTGTCGCATTAAACATTGAACCGCTTCGAAAGCTCCTTTAGGCTTCTCGCCAAAGGAGCTTTTGTCATGACCGAACCCGCCAAAAAAGATCTTTCCGTCACCGAGCGCCTGCAGGGTATGGGCATTAAATTGCCGGCCCCCGCCGTGCCGGTGGCAAGCTACGTGCCCTATGTCGTTACGGGGAATACGTTGTTCATCTCCGGCCAATTGCCCATGAATGCGGAAGGGCAAATGATCAAGGGCCATTTGGGCAAGGACGTCAATCTGGAGGAAGGGGCCGAGGCTGCGCGCTGGTGCGCGATCAATATTCTCGCACAGGCCAAGGCCGCGCTCGGCGGCGATCTGGAGCGCATCGTGCGTTGCGTGAAGCTCGGCGGTTTCGTCGCCGGCCTGCCCGATTTCACCGATCATCCCAAAGTCATCAACGGCGCGTCCGACCTGATCGTGGGCGCGCTGGCCGATGCGGGCAAGCACGCGCGTTTCGCCGTGGGCGTGTCCGCGTTGCCACTCGGCGCCGCTGTCGAAGTGGACGCGGTTTTCGAGATCAAATAAAAACGCGCTGCGGCCTGAAGGAGCATGACATGACGGGGATACCGGGAATTTTCTGCGCCGTGGATAAAAACGATCTGGCAGCGGCAAAGGAACTGGTCTCGTCCCTGTCCGTCTTGCCGCTGCATATCAAGCTGGGGCTTGAATTTTTTGTCGCCGAAGGCCCGCAAGGCGTGGCCGCCATCCGCGCCATGCTGCCCGTATCCGCCAAAATTTTTCTGGATCTGAAGCTGCATGATATTCCGAACACGGTCGCGGGCGCGGTGCGTGCTGCGGCCGCGGCGGGGGTGGATTTTCTGACCGTCCATGCCGGCGGCGGGCGGGAAATGATGCGTGCCGCCGTCCTGGCCGCGCAGGACTATTCGAAAACGGCGGGCAAACCCGCTCCGTGCTTGCTGGGTGTCACGGTGCTGACGCATATGGATGAAAAAGATATGGCGGGTATCGGCATCGATGCGCCGCCCGCGCAGCAGGTCATGCGGCTGGCGAAGCTTGCGGCGGAAACGGGCATGGGCGGGGCGATCTGCGCGCCGCAGGAAATCGCCGCGCTCCGCGCCGCGTTGCCGGCGGATTTCAAGCTGGTCGTGCCGGGGATTCGCCCGGCGGCCGCGGCGGCGGGCGACCAGAAGCGGATCATGACACCCGAAGATGCCGCGCAGCTGGGTGCGGATTATCTGGTCATCGGCCGCCCGATTATCGATGCGGCCGATCCCGTGGCGGCAGCAGGGACGATTTTGGCCGCGTTGGGCGCAAAAGTGGCCTGATATTACACGTATATCTGCCGCTTATATTTTATGAAAATAATTATTCCAGTGACGTTTTGCTTTGCGGCATGTTAAAAAACGCATGTCCTGCCAAAGGGGAGAGTTGTATCTTTGGCATCCGAAAGGTTTAACAAGGATTTGACGTAACCATGAACTGGATCAACAACTTTGTGCGCCCCAAGATCAAGGCGCTGATGGCGAACAAAAAAGACGTGCCCGACAACCTCTGGCACAAATGCCCTGGCTGCGAGGCCATGCTGCATCATCAGGAGCTGGTCAAGAACCTGAACGTCTGCAACCAGTGCGGCCATCATCTGCGCATGGGCGTGATAGAGCGTCTCGACATGATGTTCGACGACAGCGAATACCAGCTCGTGGACCTGCCGAAAACCGTCGTCGATCCGCTCAAATTCCGCGATCGCAAGAAATATACCGACCGCCTGAAGGAAGCGCAAAGCGGCACGGGGCGCAAGGACGCCATCGTCGTCGCGCAGGGCACGATCGGCGGGCAGACCGCCGTCATCGCGGCGCTGGATTTCAGCTTCATGGGCGGCTCCATGGGCGCGGCGGTGGGCGACGGCCTTGTGACCGCCTCGCGCCTTGCCGTCATGCTGAAGGCGCCTTTTATCGTCATTCCCGCATCGGGCGGCGCGCGCATGCAGGAAGGCATGCTGTCGCTGATGCAGATGCCGCGCTCCGTCATCGCCGTCGAAATGGTGAAGGAGGCAAGGCTGCCCTATATCGTTTTGCTGACCGACCCCACGACGGGCGGCGTCAGCGCCTCTTTTGCCATGCTGGGCGACCTGCATATCGCGGAGCCGGGCGCGCAGATCGGCTTCGCCGGCCGCCGCGTCATTCAGGAAACCATTCGCGCGCATCTGCCCGAGGGTTTCCAGACGGCGGAATATTTACGTGACCACGGCATGGTCGATATGGTCGTGCCGCGCGGCGAACTGAAGGAAAAAATGGGGACGGTCATCCGCCTTTTGATGAAAGCGGATGACAAGAACGCCGCCGGATCGTCCAGGGGCAAACGCGCCAAGGCCAACGGCCATGCGGCGGCCGTGACCGAAGACGAAACGGGCGCCTGATTTATTTTTCTTTTTCCCGCGCGCGGACGTGGATTTTTATCCGGAGGATCGGGGTGCTGAACCAGAACGCCATAACGTCCGCGGGCATCGCATCGGCAAACGGGCCGGTCGACTGGAATTATTCCCCGCATCCCGCGGTCGAGGAAATGCTGCAACGTATCCGCGCGGCCTATCCGCCGCATATGCCGAAGGGGCTGGACAGGTTCAAGCGCCTGCTCGCCCGTCTTGGCAATCCGCATCTGTCCCTGCCGCCCGTTTTTCACGTCGCAGGCACGAACGGCAAGGGCTCCACCGTCGCGTTTTTGCAGGCGGCCTTCGAGGCTTCGGGCCGCAGCGTTCACCGGTTTACCTCTCCGCATCTCGTGCGCTTTTCCGAACGCATCGCCGTGAACGGCAAACCCATCGCCGACGACATGCTGCTCGCCATGATCGCAGAGGTGGAGGTCGTTGCGGATACGGCGGAGATTTCCTTTTTCGAGTTTTTCACCGCGCTGGCCTTCCTTGCCTATAGCCGCCATCCTGCCGATGCGGTCTTGCTGGAAACGGGGCTCGGCGGGCTTTATGACGCAACGAACGTCGTCCCTGATCCCGCGGCCGTCATCCTGACGCGTATTTCCTTCGATCACATGCGCATTTTGGGCGATACCCTGCCCGAGATCGCGAGGCAAAAGGCGGGGATCATCAAGCCGAAAGCCCCCGTGATCGTCGCGCCGCAGGCGGAAGAGACCGTGAACGCAGTCTTTTTGCAAGCCGCCGTGGAAACGGGCGCCGGCCGCGTGATGCTGGCGGGCAGGGATTTCTTTGTCCTGCCGGCGGCGGCGGGCGGTTTTGAATACCGCAGTGCTGCGTCGCATATGGTTTTGCCACCGCCCGCGCTTGTCGGGCAGCACCAGTTCCTGAATGCCGCCAGTGCCATTGCCGCGCTGGAGACGGCAGGTTTTACCGCGCTCACCGCGCCGGAAAATCTTGCCGAAGCGATGCGGATCGTTTCATGGCCGGGGCGCTTGCAGCGCCTGGCCCATGGCGCGCTCGCCGATCTTTTGCCCGCGGGGTGGGAGCTTTGGTTGGACGGCGCGCATAACGACAGCGGCGCCGACGTGCTGGCCGCGCATCTGCGCCGGTGGCAGGGGAGGGGGGCCGCGCATCTCATCACCGCCTGTAAGGACAAAAAGGATACCGCCGGGCTTTATGCGCGCTGGGCGGGGCTGTTTGCCTCCGCCACCGCGGCGGATTTCGCGATTGACGCACCGATGGTGCCGGTGAGCGAGGTGGCTGATGTGTTGCGGCATCTCGGTTTTGCCGATGTGACAACGGCGAACGGCTTGATGGAGGCGATCAAATCCACTCTTGCCAAAACGTCCGCCCCGTCGCGCATTGTGATCGCAGGCTCGCTTTATCTGGTCGGCCATGCCTTGAAGCTGAACGGGGACTGAATTATATGCCAAATGCCGGGCAAAAACCGGGTGTGCCGCAAAACCCGAACCGCACCATCCGTCACGGCACGGCGGTTTTGCTGCATGATCCGGGCTATGCGGCCTCCGCCGTTTTCATCCGCGGTGGATCGGGCAGCGGCAAATCCGATCTGGCCTTGCGTTTAATCGCGCGCGGGGCGGAGCTGATCGCCGACGACCAGGTCACGCTTGAAAAGCGGCAGGAAAATGTTTTCGCGGGGCCCGTCGATGTCCTGCGCGGGTTGATCGAGGTGCGCGGCATCGGACTTTTGCGTTATCCCGAGGCAATGCCCGCCAGATTGCGCCTGGCGATCGATCTTGTGGCGCGCGAAGATGTGCCGCGCCTGCCGGAATGGGAATATATGGATATATTCGGCGTTAAAATCCCGATGGTGAGGCTGCATGCCTTCGATGCCTCGGCGGTCGACAAGGCGCATGCCGCGATGATGGTTGTCCATCACCCGAAAATGATTGTAAAATGAGGGCATGAGCAGAGCATCGCCCCGCAAGAATCCCGCCCTTCGCATTCCGCCGCCGCACCGCCGGCCGGTCTTGCTTGTGACAGGCCTGTCGGGCGCGGGCCACTCCTCCGCCCTGAAGACGCTGGAGGATATGGGCTACAAGGCGGTGGACAATTTGCCGATCGCCCTTTTGGCGCCGCTGCTGACGGCGGGCGCGGGCGGCGATATGCCCGTCGCCGTCGGCATCGACAGCCGTACATGGGATTTCAGCAGCGCCGAATTGCTGGAGGCCGTGGAAAGGCTGAAGGCTTTGCCCGATCTTGCCGTGAAGCTGATTTTCATGGATTGCCAGGATGACGTTTTGCAACAGCGCTTCACCGAAACGCGCCGTGTGCATCCGCTGGCCATCGACCGTCCCGTGCGCGACGGCATCGCGATGGAGCGCCAGATCATGGCGCAGGTGCGCGGCAGCGTGGATTACGTCATCGATACCTCCGGCCTGCGCCCGCAGGATTTGAAACGGATTTTGACGGGTTATTTCCGCCTGAACACGGGAAGCGGCGTGTCGGTTTTCATCACCTCCTTCGGTTTTCGGGGCGGCTTGCCGCGCGAGGCGGATATGGTGTTCGACGTGCGTTTTCTGGACAATCCTCACTGGGATCCGCTGCTGCGCCCGCTGTCCGGCCTCGACCGGCCCGTCGCGGACAAAATCGGCAAGGATAAAACCTTTAAAACCTTTTTCGCCAATATGACGGGCATGATCGCTCCCCTCCTGCCGCATTTCGAAAGCGAGGGGCGGCATTACCTCACCATCGCCGTCGGCTGCACGGGCGGACGGCACCGCTCTGTGTATGCGGCGGAGCGCCTGGGCGCATGGTTCCGGCGCGAAGGCTACTGTGCCGAAGTGCGCCACCGCGACCTTGCGGGCTGGACGGCGCGGCAGGGGGCTGAGACGCAGGCCGCGGGAAGGGCCGAGGCGAAAAAGACAACAACCAAACAGACCAAACCAAAGGCAAAAAGGAAACGCGCATGATCGGTCTCGTCCTCGTCACCCACGGCCGTCTGGCCGAAGAATTCATCGCCGTCATGGAGCATGTCGTCGGCAAGCAGGAAAACATTGCCGCCGTTTGCATGGCGCCCGATGACGATCTGGACCAGAAACGGCAGGAAATCGAAAAAAAGGTCAAGGACGTGAATACCGGCAAGGGCGTCATCATCCTGACCGACATGTTCGGCGGCACGCCGTCGAACCTTGCGATTGCCGCGACATCCGATAAATCGGTCGAGGCGCTGGCCGGCATCAACGTGCCGATGCTGATCAAGCTCGCCTCCGTCCGCCAGACGGAAACGGTGCAAAAGGCGGCGGAAATGGCCGCCGAAGCGGGCCGCAAGTACATCAACGCCGCAACGGCGCTGCTGCAGGCGGGTTGATGCCGCATGTCCGACCGTCCGGCACGCACCGTCCTGATCGTCAACAAACGCGGCCTGCATGCGCGCGCGGCGGCGAAATTCGTGCGTCTGGTCGAGGAACTGGGCGGCGATGTGTCGGTGGCGAAAGACGATATGGAAGTCTGCGGCGCCTCCATCATGGGGCTTTTGATGCTCTCGGCCAGCATGGATACGTCCATTCGCATCTCGGCGGGCGGCGATAATGCCGAAGCCGTGCTGGCCGCGCTGGAAGACCTTGTCTCCCGCCGATTTGATGAAGAGGCGTAAGGATTTGCCGCTGTGAACAAAGCTGTGAACAAACCGGAAAAAATATTGAAAGGCATCGGCGTGTCGCACGGCATCGCCATCGGTCCCGCTTTTCTGGTACAATTGGACCGGCCGCATGTGCCCGTACGCGCGCTGGGGCAAGACGAGATCGCGGCGGAACAGCAGCGCTTTGACGATGCCGTCCAGCAGGTGCAGCGCGAACTTGCCGAGTTGAAGGCGCAAACCGGCAAGCTGCCTGATACGGCGGCGGAGGAAGTCAGCCTGCTGCTGGACGCGCATCTGGCCATGCTGTCGGGCTCCCGGCTTGTGCGCGGCGTGCAAAAGCGCATCGCCGATGACAAAACCAATGCCGAAAACGCCATCCAGCGCGTGATGTACGACCTGACCGACCAGTTCCGCGCGCTGAAGGACAAATACATCGCCGCCCGCATCGACGACGTGGAGGCGGTAAGCAACCGCCTGATCCGCGTGCTGATGGATCTGCCCTATCTATCGCTGGATTCCGTGCCGCCCGGCGGCATCGTGCTGGCCAAGGAGATATCCCCCGCCGATACGGCGTTGATGGACCCCGCGCGCTTCGCCGGCATTGCCACGATCCACGGCGGCGCGGCGGGCCATACGGCGGTCATGGCGCGCAGCCTCGGCATCCCCGCGGTACTGGGCCTGGACATGGATATGCTGGATCACAGCGGCCACGGCGCGACCGCCATTGTCGACGGCGTGGCGGGCATGCTGATTTTAAATCCGGCGCCCGAAACGCTTGCCGATTATCAGGCGCGTCAGACGGCGCTCCAGACCGACCGCGATGATCTCGCCAAGCTGCAAAGCCTACCCGCCGAAACCACGGACGGGGAGAATATGACCTTGCGCGCCAATCTGGAGCTGCCGCGCGATACCGACGCGATCCGGGCCACGGGCGCGGAGGGCATCGGGCTTTTCCGCACCGAATTCCTGTTCATGAACCGCAGCACCTTGCCGGATGAGGAGGAACAGTATCAGCAAATGGCCGCTGTCGTCCGCGCCATGGACGGCAAGCCGGTCACTTTCCGCACACTGGATATCGGCGGCGACAAGCTGGCCCGCGCCATCGGCCCGTGGCTGGCGGAGGCGACCAACCCTGCCCTCGGCCTGCGTGCCATTCGCCTGTCGCTGAAACAGCCCCGGTTGCTGACCGACCAGTTTCGCGCCATGCTGCGTGTGGCCGCCATCGGGCCGGTCAAAATCCTGCTCCCCATGGTGACGACGGCGGAGGAAGTGGAACAGGCCCGCCTGCTGCTGCGCCAGTGCCACATGGATTTGCTGAAGGAAGGCAAGGATGTGCCGGAGAAAATCCCGCCCCTTGGCACGATGATCGAAATTCCCGCCGCCGCGCTTTCCGCCGACAGCCTTGCGGCGGTATCGGATTTCTTCGCGCTCGGCACCAACGATCTTGTGCAATATACTGTGGCGATCGACCGCGGCAACGACCAGGTGGCGGCGCTTTACAATCCCCTGAACCCCGCTGTGCTGCGGCTGATCGAATTCACGGTCGAGGCGGCCAAGCGCGCGGGCATTCCCATCAGCATTTGCGGGGAAATGGGGGCCGATCCCCGATATACGGCTTTGCTCATGGGGCTCGGCATTCGCGAATTCTCCGTCGGCCCTGCCGCGCTGCCGCGCATCAAGCGGCGAATCAGGGCGCTGAGCAGCGCGGCCGCGGCCGAACATGCGCGCCATGTCATGAACCAGTACGAACCCGAACGCATTCGCATGATTGTGGAGGATTTTAAGGCCTAACCGGCCTTTATCCCCCTTTATGGCTTGAGTTTTCGGCTTTTTCGCTTATTTTAGGGCCAGTTTTGAACAAGGCCCCCGGTGGGGGCCGTTTGCACCTTTAAGGAGAAGGCGATGACCATGGCACAGGCAAAACCGGCCGAGACCGGCGATTTCAAAGTTAAAGACATTTCTCTGGCCGGCTGGGGCCGCAAGGAGATTGCGATTGCCGAAACCGAAATGCCGGGCCTGATGGCGCTGCGCGAGGAGTTCAAGGGCAAGAACCCGCTCAAAGGCGCGCGCATCGTCGGCTGCCTGCACATGACGATCCAGACCGCCGTGCTGATCGAAACCCTGACGGCGCTGGGCGCGGAAGTCCGCTGGTCGTCCTGCAATATTTTCTCGACGCAGGATCACGCCGCCGCCGCGATTGCCGCGACGGGCGTGCCGGTCTTTGCCTGGAAGGGCATGAGCGAGGAGGAATTCTGGTGGTGCATCGAGCAGACCGTGCAAGGCCCGAACGGCTGGACGCCGAACATGATCCTCGACGACGGCGGCGACGTCACCTTGCTGATCCACCAGAAATATCCCGATCTTTTGAAGGACATCAAGGGCCTGTCCGAAGAAACCACCACGGGCGTCCACCGCCTTTATGAAATGGCGAAGAAAGGCGAGCTGAAGGTGCCCGCCATCAACGTCAACGACAGCGTGACCAAATCCAAGTTCGACAACCTCTATGGCTGCCGCGAAAGCCTCGTGGACGGCATCAAGCGCGCGACCGACGTGATGGTCGCGGGCAAGATCGCCGTCGTTTGCGGCTATGGCGATGTGGGCAAAGGCTCCGCCGCTTCGCTGCGCACGCAGGGTGCCCGCGTGATGGTGACGGAAGTCGATCCCATCTGCGCGCTGCAGGCCGCCATGGAAGGCTATGAAGTCACCACCATGGACGACGCCGCGCCTGTTGCCGATATTTTCGTGACCGCCACGGGCAACGTGGATGTCATCACGCTGGACCACATGCGCGCGATGAAAGACCGTGCCATCGTGTGCAACATCGGCCATTTCGACAGCGAAATCCAGATCGAGGCGCTGAAAAACCTGACGTGGGAAGAGGTCAAGCCGCAGGTGGACGAAGTCGTCTTCCCCGACGGCAAGCGCCTTATCGTTCTCGCCAAGGGCCGCCTGGTCAACCTCGGCTGCGCGACGGGCCACCCCAGCTTCGTCATGTCCGCGTCCTTCACCAACCAGGTGCTGGCGCAGATCGAGCTGTGGCACAACCACAAGAACTACGAAAACAAGGTCTATGTCCTGCCCAAGCATCTGGATGAAAAAGTGGCCCGTTTGCATCTTGGCAAGCTCGGCGTGAAGCTGACGGCGCTTACGGAAAAGCAGGCGACCTATCTGGGGCTGGATGCGGAAGGCCCGTTCAAGCCTGACCACTACCGCTACTGATCCAAAAAATTTCGTGTTGTTACAAACGCTTCCCTTGTTCCGGCAGGGGAAGCGTTTTAACATGTAAAACGTGACAGGGGTTGATCCACATAGCACAGCGGCGGGAGCGGCGGAGCCGAAGCTCTCCTTTCTCGACCGGCTGATCGACGTGTTCGTGCCGTCGCGGCGCGCGCATCGCCGCTTGTCGCGCCAGTACGACCGGCTGGAGGCCTTTTCGCGCGCCATTCCGCTGGAATACTGCGGCTGGGACCAGGAAGGTGTGCAGGCCATGTCGCTGGGTTTTTGCAATCTTTTCGGCGTGGCGCGGGTCGACAGGTTCGAGGACATCCAGAACGGCCTGTCCCCCGGAGATGCCGCCGCGCTGGAGGGGCTGTACGACCGCTTGCGCAATTTCGGCGAACATTTCGAAACACGCCTGCATACCCGCAACGGCAAAACCGCGCTGAAGGTTTTCGGCAAGCGCGGCGTGATCCGGCAGGGCAAGCAGATTTTCTCCGTTCTTTGGGCGATGGACGTCACCGATGTCGCGGAAACCGAGCGCAGCACGCTGGACGAAATCGCCCGAACGGAAAAGCGGGAGGCCGATCTGCGCGCCTCCCTCAACGCGCTGCCCTTTCCCGTCTGGATGCGGGGCGAGGTGCTGGATCTGACATGGGTCAATAAGGCCTATGCCCGCGTGGTGGACGATACGGCCGTCGGCGCCGTGGCCGACCAAAAGGAACTGCCGCTGACGGGTACGGCGCGGGCGGAGCTGTCGCAGCGCGTGTTGGCGCAGCGGGCGATGGCGAAACTGGTGCCGCAGCGTTTGCGCGGCCATATGATCGTGGACGGGCAACGCCGTTTGTACGAGATGACCGAAGTGCCCATGCCGCAGGAAAAGCGCGCGATCGGCATGGCGATCGACGTGACGAAGGAGGAGGAGCTGCAAACCTCCTACGATCGCCTGTCCGCCTCGCAACGCGAAACGCTGGAACAGCTGCGTACGGCGATCGTCATGTTCGATGCCGATATGCGGCTGGAGTTTTACAACTCCGCCTATGAACAGCTGACGGGCGTCAACGGCGCCTGGATGAACGGCAAGCCCAAGATCGTCGAGCTGATCGACAAGTTGCGCGAGCTGCGCAAGATCCCCGAGCAGGCGGATTACAAAACCTACAAGCAGCAATGGGTCAGCCGCTTCACCTCGCTTTTGGAGCCGCACGAGGAAATGCAATACCTGCCCGACGGCACGGTCGTGCGCATGATCGTCGTGCCGCGTCCCATGGGCGGGCTTTTGATGACGATGGAAGACGTCACCAGCCGCCTGCAACTGGAAAGCTCTTACAACACGCTCATGGCCGTGCAGCGCGAAACGCTGGACAACCTTGCCGAAGGCATCGCGGTTTTCGGCGAGGACGGGCGGCTGAAGCTGTCCAACGAAGCTTTCGCCCGCATGTGGAAGCTCGCGGAAATGGAGCTGGAAAGCAATCCGCATATATCGCAACTGCTGGACCGCCAGGCGCGGTTTTTCCTCATGGACGACTGGCCGACGCAGAAAGACATCCTGCTGGGCAACGCGCTGGAACGCGAATCCCGCAAGGGCCGCGTGGAGCGCAACGACGGCTCTGTCCTGGAATATTCCATCGTGCCGCTGCCCGACGGGAACATCCTGAACGCGTGGTTCGATATTACCGATACGGTCAAGGTCGAACAGGCGCTGATGGAGAAAAATGCCGCGTTGGAGGAGGCCGAGCGGCTTAAAACCGACTTCCTCGCCAACGTATCCTATCAATTGCGCACACCGCTGAACGCCATCATGGGTTTTACCGAGATGCTGCACCACCAGTATTTCGGCACGCTGAACGAGAGGCAGATGGAATATACCTCCAACATGATCGAGGCGGGGCAGCGCCTTGTCTCCCTCGTCAACGACATTCTGGATCTGTCTACGATCGAGGCGGGCTACCTGAAGCTCTACCCCGCCGAGGTGCGCGTGCGCGGGCTCATCGAGCAAGTGACGCACCTGACGCAGGAATGGGCGCGCAAGCAGAAGATCGAAATGTATATCCAGTGCCCCGACGACGTCGTGATTTTCGCCGACGAGCGGCGCATGAAACAGGTTTTGCTGAACCTGATCAGCAATGCCATCAATTACAGCCCCAACGGCGGGCTCTTGACCGTGGCGGCGGCGGTGCGGGACAAGACGGTGGAAATCAGCGTCAAGGATACCGGCATGGGCATCCCGAAAGACGATTTGCAGCATGTCTTTACGCCTTTCGAGCGCATCCGCAGCCGCAAGGCGCAACGCCGCGGCGGGGCGGGTCTCGGCTTGTCGCTGGTCAAGAGCATCGTGCAGTTGCACGGCGGGGAGGTCGCCATCGAAAGCCGCGAAGGCGTGGGCACCACCGTTACCTGCCGCCTGCCGCTCGGCCAGAGCGCCACCAAAGGGGAAACACCGACCGCCGACTTGCCGTCGCAGGGCTAGGACTTCAACATATAAAACACCCGTTATTCCGAACACAATGAAAAGCCTGACCAGCTTGCTCCTTGTGCGGTGCCGGAGATTTCTCACGGCGTTCGGAATGACAGGCGTTTTTCTTCGTGATCTATTCAACGGGAAGAGCGCGCAGATAAATCTTCAACTTCATGAAAAAGCCGGCAGGGACGCTGCCGGCTTTTTCAATTGAAGTGCAAAACGGTTATTCCGTCAGGCGTTTCCACCAGCCTTTGCGGGAGGGTTTGTCGCCACCGTCGGTGCCGTTTGCGGCGGCGGCCAGAGGTGGGCGGTTTTCCTGCTGGGCGGCGGCGCGGGGCGCGTCATGATGATGTGCGCGGCCCCGGTCGCTGTTGCCGTCATTCTCCGCAGGGCGGCGGTTGCCGTCTGCATCCCCGACCGCGCGGCTGTCGCCGTCGCCGCCTTGTTCGCGGTTCGGGCGGTTGCCGCGCTCGCGTCCGCCGCGACGTCCGCGGCGGCGGCGACGACGGCCCGCGCGGTCGTTAGGGTCGTCATTGTTCGTGTCGTTATCACGCGCGCGCGCGCTGCGGGCGTCGCGGCCCGGCGATGCGGCGGTCTGGTCGCCATCGCCTTCGTCGTGATGGCGGTGGTCGTTGTCGTTACCGTCGTCGCGGCCCTGGTCGCGATCGCGGCGGCGGCTGCGCCCGCCGCGACGTCCGCGGCGGCGGCTGTTACGGTCGTTATTACGGTCATTGTTCCGCTCGCCGCGCTCGCTGTAGCGGCTATCGTTATCGCTGTCCGCGTCGTCCTCTTCCTCGGCGACGGTGGCATCGTCGGTGATATCATCGGGGTCGATGTCCAGATCGGACATATCGACGGATTTCACCGGTGCCAGCTGCTGGCGCTGCGGACGGGGTTGGTGGCTGCCGCGCACGACGTCGATGTTATAGGCAGGCTTGATCAGCTTGTCGTCGGCATGGATGAAGATTTTGATGCCGTAGCGCTTTTCGATATCCGTCAGCATTTCGCGCTTGTTGTTGAAGATATAGAGCGCGATTTCGGACGGGACGGAGACGCGGATTTCCGAAGCGCGGCCGCGCAGGCCTTCTTCCTCAATCGCGCGCAAGACCATCACGGCGGTGGTCTCCACGGTGCGGACGACGCCGACGCCGCTGCAATGCTTGCAGGTCTCGAAGTTCGTTTCGACCAGCGACGGGTGCAGGCGCTGACGCGACAGCTCCATCAGGCCGAAGGGCGAAATGCGCCCGATCTGGATGCGGCTGCGGTCGCCGGCCATGGCGTCGCGCACCTTGCGCTCCACCAGGCGGTTGTTGCGGCGGTCTTCCATGTCGATGAAGTCGATGACGACAAGGCCGCCCTGGTCGCGCAGGCGCAACTGGCGGGCGATTTCCTCGGCGGCTTCAAGGTTGGTTTTGAGCGCCGTTTCCTCGATATGGCGGCCCTTGGTCGCGCGGCCCGAGTTGACGTCGATGGATACCAGCGCTTCCGTCGGGTTGATGACGATATAGCCGCCCGATTTCAGGTGCACGGTCGGCGTGTGGATTTCATCGATCTGGCTTTCCACCTGATAGCGGAAGAACAGCGGGATGCTTTCGTCTTTATAAGGCTGTACGCGGGAAGCGTGGCTCGGCATCAGCGTGCGCATGAATTCCTTGGCGGTTTTATACCCTTCCTCGCCGGCGACATGCACTTCGTCGATCTCGCGGCGGTAAAGGTCACGGATCGCGCGCTTGATGAGGTTGCCTTCCTCGTAGATCAGCGCAGGTGCGGTGGATTTCAGCGTCAACTCGCGAATCTGGTCCCACAGGCGCAGCAGGTAGTCGAGATCGCGCTTGATCTCCGCCTTGGAGCGGGAAACGCCCGCGGTGCGCAGGATCACCGACATGCCTTCGGGCACGTTCAGCTCCTGCAGGATTTTCTTCAGGCGCTGGCGGTCCTTGGCATTCGATACCTTGCGCGAAACGCCGCCGCCGCGCGGGCTGTTCGGCATTAAAACGCAGTAGCGGCCGGGCAGGGAGATATAGCTGGTCACCGCCGCGCCCTTGTTGCCGCGCTCTTCCTTGTTGATCTGGATGAGCATGATCTGGTTACGCTTGATGACTTCCTGGATCTTATAGCGGCGCTTGATGGAAGAGCGGAACACCGGCGCTTCCTCCACCGGGTCGTCGTTATCCAGCGTTTCAACGCCGGCTTCCGCGCTTTGCTTGTCGGCGGCTTCTGCGGAAACCGCTTCCTGCGCGGTGTCGGCGGCGATTTCTTCCACAGCGATGTCGCCGGCTTCGGGAGCGACTTCCGCTTCCTCCGCCGCATCCTCTTCCTCTTCTTCCTCGTCGTCTTCGTCGTCGATCAGGATTTCCTGTTCGATTTCGGCGGCGATGGAACCCGTATGCTGCGGGGTATAGCTGTCCTCGTCGTCCTCGTCTTCATCCTCCTCGTCGTCTTCATCGTCGAAATCGTCCTCGTCGTCCTCATCTTCGCCGAGGCGGGCGAGTTCGGCTTCGTCTTCCTCATCCTCCTTGGCGGCCTGCGCGGCGGCAATCGCCCGCTCTTCGGCCAGAAGCGCCTCGCGATCGGCAATCGGGATGCGGTAATAATCGGGGTGGATTTCGGGGAAGGGCAAAAAGCCGTGGCGGTTGCCGCCAAAATCGACGAAAGCCGCCTGTAAAGACGGCTCCACGCGTGTGACCTTGACGAGGTAGATGTTGCTTTTCAGCTGCTTGCGCAGCACGTTTTCGTAGTCGTATTCCTCAAGCTTGTTGCCCGAGACAACCGCCACCCGCGTTTCTTCGGGATGGGTTGCGTCAATCAGCATCCGTTTTGTCATTGTATCATCCTTTTGCGGCGCAAGCCTTCAAACTTCCCCGTTGCGACAGGCAGGGAAGCGGCGCGCCATTGTTCTGTAGGGTTGGCAGTGGAGGGAAACTTTCCTGTTCACATCCGGCATCTTTATTCAGCGCATGGCCCCTGTTTATGGTGTGATCAAGGGAGATCGCTTTGGCAGCGCGTTCACGTTTGGAAGTGCCATAGGGCCGGAACGCCGCCGTGCCGGAGAATGTCGGTTCTCGCCACCGGGCTTATTCAGACTGCCATTTTCCGGAATTTTCCGAAAATGGAGGAGGTTGAAATAAGCCAGACCTCAAAACTCGTTGACCCGTCATGCCGTCGCAAACAATGGGCTAAACCACTGGGTCGGCATATCTTTGTCGCAGCAGAATGATAGACCGTTCCGGGGCTTGGCTCAATCTTTATTTGGGCTTTATCGAAGCGGGAGGACGGATTTGCGATAAAACGTGCTTAAGGCCATGGAATCCCGATAGTTATTGTGGCGCCTGCATTTCTTTGTCTATACTGGATCTCAGGGTTTTCGCGGTCATATGCGGAGTTTTCGGGGTTTGAGTCGATTTTTTCACATAATGATTCTCTTGATCGCCATGGTGCCGGCGGCGGGACAATCCGCCCGTGCCGCCGATACGGTGGTCGAAGGCATCCGTTATGGGCTGAACGCAGGCAAGACGCGCATCGTGGTCGATATGAGCCGCAAGAGCGATTTCCGCGCCTTTATGCTGGCCGACCCGCCGCGCCTTGTCATCGACATTGAAAATGCCGGGTGGCGCATCCCGCGCACCCAACCCGTGCGGCGGGGGGATATCCTGTCTTCCTACCGCAGCGGCGAACTGGACGACGGGTTGACGCGGATTGTTTTCGACCTCAAGAAACCTGCCGTCATCGATGCGGCCTTTGCGCTGGACCGCAGCGGCACGGCCCGCGACCGCGTGGTGGTGGATGTCAGTCCCGCGTCGCAAAACCTGTTCGCCGCGCGGCTGGAGAAGGTTTTCGGCAACAAGGATCTGAAAGGGGCGGGGGCGGCCCCTGTTCCTGCCAGCGCCCTGGCGGCGGCGCGCAATGAGGCCGTGCAGGCCGTTACGGCCCCGCCGTCCGCCGCCGCGCGCCCCGCACGGAAACCGTCGGTTCCGCCCCATGCCGCCATTCCTCACGGCAAGGACCGCAAATACGTCATCGTCGTCGATGCGGGCCACGGCGGCGCGGATCCCGGCGCTGTTTCCGGTAGCGTTTACGAAAAGAACGTCACTCTTGCCGTGGCACGGGAACTGCGGCGCCAACTGGAGGAAACGGGGAAATACAAGGTCGTCATGACCCGCGACAGCGACAAATACATCCGGTTGCGCGACCGCCTGAATCTGGCACGGACGGAGCGGGGGGATTTGTTCATTTCCATCCATGCGGACAAGATCGACCGCAAGGATGTGCGGGGGGCTTCCATCTATACCCTGTCGCGGCAGGCCTCGGATGCGGAAACGGCGCGCCTCGCCGAGCGGGAGAACAACGCGGGGATCGTCGCCGGCGTGGATCTGGCATCTGAGAGCGAGGATATCGCCGGGATCTTGCTGGACCTTGCCATGCGCGAGAAAATGAACGAGTCCAGTCTGCTGGCCAAATTCCTGGAAAGCGCGTTCCGCAGCAAAAACGTAAAACTGTTGCCAAATTCCCACAGGTCGGCGGGCTTTGCGGTTTTAAAGGCGCCGGACGTGCCGTCGGTGCTGATCGAGATCGGTTTCCTGTCGAACCCCGCAGAAGCGAAAATGCTTGGTTCTGCGGAATTTCAGCGCAGAATCTCGGGCGCGATCGTCGAGGGCGTGGAGGGCTATTTTCGCAAGATCATCGCCTTGCAGAAGATATAAGAAATCGGTTTTCAGGGGAACGAAACGCCTGTTCAAGCGTATTACCGAAAACCTCCCTCGCTGGACTTAAAAACGCCAGTGTAGTAAAAAAGGATGTTACAACGTTGTACCACGCCTTCCATTCTCGAAGGCAAATTTCACAAGAGGAAAATAAAAATGAAGCGTTCTATGATTGCTCTGTCCGTTCTGGCTATTATGTCCGTATCCGCTTGCACCAGCGGCGGTACCTGGACGCCGATGTCCGCAGGCCGCACGGCTGGCGAAGGTACGGTGGAAACCTACAAGCCGGCACCGAAAAAAGCCGACACCACATTCAGCCACTCCTTGCGCAAGTAAGGATGTCGGACGGCATCGCCGGCCGTTAACACCGGCCCTGCCGACCGAACAAAAGAAAACCGCGCCCGTTACGAACGGCGCGGTTTTTCTTTGTTCCGTGCCCGGGTTCAGGGCGGGGGCATCATAACCGCGCAGGAACGCCGATAAGCATGAATATTTTCCGGCGTTATTTCGAACGCAACGACAAATCTGCGGGTTTTGCTTTTCGGAAGGGCGCCTTTCGGAAGGGCGTTCAATAAGCCTGAACCCTGATTGCCTGCCTTCTAATTGTAAGACGGTCGGTCGCGCGCCGCAGGCACGGCGGTTTTCTCGCCTTTGGCGGTCGCAATGCGCACAGGCACGCCGCGGCGCTCCAGAATGGTTTTTTCCACAACGCTCCAGTTGATATGGTTCGCGGCCACGCCCGCGGCCTCGGTAATCATGGCGCGCATTTTTTTTGTCAGGGGCTTGAGCGTGATATCGGCGCTGTTTTCGATCTCGATGCTTTGCGTCTGGGTGGGATTCGCCTCCAGATACAGCCCGTCGTCCAGCCAGCCGACCAGGATGGGTTGGTCCACGACAGCCACGGGCGTACCCGTCGGCACCTGGTCGAAAAGGGAAACGACGTCTTCGGGGTACATGCGCATGCAGCCGGAGCTGACGCGTCGCCCGATGCCCCAGGGCTTGTTCGACCCGTGGATCAGGAAGGTTGGCCAGCCCAGATACAGGGCATGGCTGCCCAGCGGATTGGCGGGCCCCGTCGGAATGCGTTGTGGCAGCCATGGTTTGGCTTCCCGCATGCGCGGCGTGGGGTACCAGCTGGGCCCGACGGCCTTGCGTACGATTTTTGTCTGGCCCGTGGGGGTGGCGAGTCCTTCCTGTCCGATCCCGATGGGGTGGGTGATGGGCTCCTTGCCCGGCTCGCGGAAATAATAAAGCCGCATTTTGGCAAGGTTGACCACAATGCCCGTCTGCCGCGCGCGCGGCAAAAGCTGGAAGCGGGGAATCAGTATTTCCGCGCCCGGTGTGGGTGTCCAAGGGTCGATATCGGGGTTGGCGGCGCGCAGTTCCACATAGCCGATGCCGAAGTAGCGGGCGATGTCGAGCAGCGTGTCCTCCTCTCCGACCGCATAGGTTTTATGCTTCCCCATCGCGATGCGCGCGCCGAGCGGGTATTCGGGCAGGGTACCTTCCTCCTCGCTGTCCGTGACCGCGAGGGCTTCTTCGCCCGACAAGGGCGCTTCATCACCGCCGGCCATGCGGTTGTTGCCGGTGCCGGGGCGCGAGGCCGCGCTGGTTTCCGTTTTCGCGGTTTCCGCTTTTGCCGTATCGGCTTTGGCGGGCGCGGATTTCTTTGCCGCTTTTTCAGGCGTTTCCGCCATCTTTTGCGCGGCGGGCTTGGGCGCGGGCCGGGCGGCGGGTTTGGCGGTTTCGGCAAAGCCTGTCAGGGCATAGCCCGTCATTGCAAAACCGATCAGTGCCGCAGAGAAATAAAGACGATTTTTTGTCATGATATTTAATGCCTTTTCATGGCTATGATAAATGATCTATGTTTGAATAATAGTGTTTTTTAACCGCGTTTCTTGAATTTATATGACCATGCTCGCCGGACTTTGGAAAAAACAGCGCCCGCCGCTGCCGCCCCGCCTGGAAGGGGAGCGTATTTTTTTGCGCCTGCCCGAAATGCGCGATGCCGCCGAATGGTGCCTGACCATCCAGAAGAACAAGAATTTTCTCAAACCGTGGAGCCCGTCATCGGCCATCCGCCATATCCACAAAAAGGGTTTTGCCGCCCGCCATGCCTTGTGGCGGTTTGACAGCCGGTCGGGTGTGGCGCATGTATTTTTCATTTTCGAGCGCGACACGCAAAAGCTGATCGGCGGCATCACCCTTGGCAACATTATCCGCGGAGCAGGGCAGATGGCGACGCTCGGCTATTGGATGGACGAAGATATGACGGGCAAGGGATATATGACCGAAGCCGTCGGCGTGGTCGGCCGCTTTGCTTTTGAAACCCTTGGTCTGCACCGTTTGCAGGCGGGCTGCCTTTTGGATAACGCGGCAAGCCACCGCGTCCTGTTCAAAAACGGTTTTGAAACCGAAGGCATCGCGAAGGGCTATATTAAAATTGACGGCGTATGGCAAGACCATCTGCTCTTTGCCAAGGTCAGCCCGTAGATTTTGTGCGATACGGTGAGGAAGGCGGCAAGGGAGAGGAAAAACAGTGAGCGCCTTGTTCAGGGCTTGTGATTAATCCTATTGTTATTCTCCCCATATTGACTTGCGTTGAGGGCGGGCAGGATTTTTTGCGGTTGTTGGCTTTATGAAATTTTGTTAATCTGGAAGTATGTCAGGCCACGCATACAGCATCGTTTTCAGCGAAGTTACACTCGATAAAATTCGCGATTATCAATATCGTCTGCGGGAAGGCAAGGCGACGGCCGGCAAGCGCCTTGGCTTGCAGGCGAAAGATCTTGGGACGCGCGATTTTATTGCGGCGCTTATCAACACCAAACGCCCGCGCATTTTCGCAGAAAGCGAGATTGTGGGCGATGGGTCTGATTGGAATGCCGATGAATTATCTATCCTTGGCGATATGAACATCGCCATGGCCGCTAAAATTTTTGATAATGGAACATGGTCTCCGCGCGGAGCCGGATTTGCGCAACATCCCGTTCCGCTTGACGGGCATCTTCTCTTTACGCCGGGCGCTTTGCTCCAATCATGCGTTCCTGATCTGGATGAAGTCACCACGAAGGGCTGCATCGATCAGGATAAATACAATGCTCTGGTTGCGCGCCGCCTGTTGCCTTTGCTCGCTTATGCCAACGCGCAGGGTAAGGAAGCCATTGTCACGTTGCCGGGTATCGGTTGCGGCGCCTTTGCCGGTCGCTTCAGGGGCACGGTTGACGTCCATCTTGATCTTGCGCTGCAATCAATGCTCGCCGATCATGCGCAAGATCTTCCCAACATTAAAGCCGTGCATTTCGATCCGCATAGCCATGGCCGCGCCTTTGAAAAAGATATCGGTCATATCCGCTATATCAGCGCACCGCGCAAACTGCCGCAGTTGTCTGCGCCGGAAGATTTTGGCTATCCCGGGCATACGTTGTTTAAATTGGTGGCTTGGGATCATGTTTCATGGCCGGGCAACGATTTTTTTGCCGGATCACGGTTTACGGATGATGGCGTGGCAGGCGCGGCAACGGACAGTATGTCGCGTTTGACAGGTGTGGCCGGCAGATATCAGGATGGCGCGTATTGCCCGCCTGCGGGTCATAAAACATGGGAAAGTGTTGCGCAAAAATGCCGCCTAAGCGCGCATAGCATATTCGTTTTGTCCAAAGATGGGACGGCATGCAAGCCTTTGACGGAGAACAAGGCGCCGCCTTCCTCTGCGAAGCCGCCGCGCCCGTCTTAAATGCCGTAACCTGATAGATAGATAAGATCAGCCCCGATCCGGTTTCAGGCGCAGCGGTTTTTTAATCGCAACCGCGCCTGTTGTGCCGTTCGTCATGGTCTGCACGGCATGGGCGATGTCGGCGGCCTGTTGTGCCTTGACGGCTTTTTCGGCGGCGGCCTTTTGCTTTGCGATCTCGGCGGCCGCCCATGCGATCGCATCGGCGATATCGGGTTGCGGGTATTTGCGCGCAAGGCCGAGCGGGGTTTCGCCTGCGTTATTTGCGGCATGGATATTCGCCCCCGCCAGCACGAGAAAGCGCGCGTTGTCGGGTTTATTGCGCTCGACCGCGAACATCAGCGGGGTTTCGCCCTTGTTGTTTTTGACTTCCATGTCCGCGCCGACGGCCAGCAGCTTGTCGAGCGCGTCGGTATCGATCGCTTGCGCGGCGTAATGCAGGGCGGTCAGGCCGTCGCGGTCTTGCGGTTGCGTATCCGCGCCCGCGGCCAGCAGGTATTCGACGATATCGCCGCGGCGGCCGATGGCGGCGAAATGCAGAGGGGTGAGGCCGCTGCCGTCGGGGTCCTGCCAGTTTACCGCGTCGTTCGGATACCGTGCGATGATTTCTTTCATGACGAAAAGATTGCCTTCCTGCGCCGCCTGATCCATGCGCTTGCGCTCCTGCGCCCTGACTTGCGGCCAAGCGGCAAGCGCATCGCGAAACGCTTTTTTGAGGCCGTTAGCGGCCTTGGTTTTCAGAGCGGTTGTCATGGGGATACGAGTCTTTCGTGTCGCTTGGTGTCTCAAGCCACGGAAATTAACAAAACATCACGGTTATGTCAAACTTATTTCGGTGAAAAAATCAGGCATGCCCCGCTTCGGCGGAAAGGGTCAGGGGATTGATGCCCAGGCGGCCGAGCGCTTTTTCCCATTTGTTATCAAGGGCGGTGCCGAAAATCAATTCGTCATCGGCGGGAACGGTCAGCCATGAATTGGCCTGCATTTCCGCCTCCAGCTGACCCGCGCTCCAGCCGGCATAGCCGAGGGCGAAAATACTGCGCTGCGGGCCTTTGCCCGCCGCGATGGCCTGCAGGATATCGACCGTGCCGGTGATGCACAGGCTGTCGTTGATGCGCACGGTATCTTCGCGCATGAAATCGGTGGAGTGCAAAACAAAGCCGCGCCCCGTTTCCACGGGCCCGCCGAAATGCACGATGGGTTCCGGCAGCAGCGGCGATTGCGGCACTTTCAATTGGCCGAGCAGCTCGCCAAAGCCCACATCGGGCAATTGCTGGTTGATGACGATGCCCATCGCGCCCGCCGCGCTATGGGCGCAGACGTAAACGACGCTGCGGCTGAAAAAGCCGTCGTCCAGGCCCGGCATGGCGATCAGCAGGGAATGGCGGAAGGGGCTGTCCCCTGCCAGCAAATTCGGGTCGAACTGTGTCGTATCTGGCGTTGCTTTAAATGTCATGCCCTATCATAGCAAAAAAGGCTGAATGATGTGTAAAAGCAGGTGCCCCGCAGGCAAGCCCTTGAAATAGGGCGGGTAATTTCAGGGTTTATTTTCGTTCGCGCTGAATTTTGCGCCAGCGGTTGACGTTGCGGGCATGGTCGTCCATCGTTTTGCCGAAAGCATGGCCGCCCGTGCCGTCCGCGACGAAATAGAAATAGTCATGTTCTTCGGGTTGCAGCGTGGCGGCAATCGAGGCGCG
>Ga0206101_1000053_pt1 | contig 44546 bp, 64 predicted proteins | sample 1B0metagenome_FD_148613 | JGI IMG/M metagenome (GOLD analysis project Ga0206101, IMG submission 148613) | Enriched microbial communities from leaf-cutter ant dump, University of Wisconsin, Madison, United States - 1B0 | ecosystem: Environmental > Terrestrial > Nest > Insects nest > Nest dump... | reverse complement strand
GTACTGCGGCGATGCCCCGAGGGGGTACCCCCCTGGGGGTCTATGCCCGATTCCGCATGGCCGCGCCGCGGCGACCACCGTCGCCCCGATTGCACGGCCAACACTGCGGTCCGACGTACCGGCGTCGGTCCTCCGTGTGGCCCAGGTCCATCGTCTCCGGCGTGAGCTCGATGCCGCACGACGCGCAGCGCACGGTCTCGCCGGACCTCATCCGGCGAACGATCGCCGCGCGGCGCGCATCATGCGACGCGGCGTAGCCCCGCTGCTGACGCGAGCCACGCTGCGACTCGTAGAACGCCGCGTGCTCCTCGCAGTAGCGGACACCTGCCGGCAGCAGCACCGGGCACGTCGGCGAACCTGTGCATCGACGGCGCGGAGCGGTCGGCACGCGACACCTCCGTCAAGTGGTGCTGGCGCCAGTCGGGTCGCACGACCGAGGCCAGCAGCGACGAGGACCGCGACCGCGCGATTCCACGTCCGAGAGCACCGGCCCACCCGACCGGACGACCTGCATTCCCACCCACTGGGAAGCACGAAGGCCCGAACCGCTGCGGCCCGGGCCTCTCATGTGGGCATGACGAACCCACTGAGGTGCAGGCTAGCAGGTCGACACGTCCGACCGCACGCTCGGCATCGACGGCGCGTCGCCGGGACGCGGGTCGGGGATCTGCTCGCCCATCGCGATGCGGATGTGCTCGCCGAGCAGCCCGATCGTGTCCGAGTCCCACGCCGCACCGCACCCGAGGCAGACCGCGACGAGCGGGTCGAGGCGGACCTGCAGCTTGCCGCGCACGTCGCAGTTCATGCACGGGACGTGCGGCTTGAGGGGCGGGGTGTCCCACGTCGTGACGACCCGAGCACGCGCCCACCACCGAAGCACGTCCTGGTCGACGAGGCGCGCGTCGTCCCGGTCGAGCGTCGTAGCCCGGTCGATCAGGTCGACGACGAGCACCTCGACCTCTCCGACCGCGGGCCGGTCCGTGACCACCGAGCACCAGAAGCGCACGCCCTGGTCGACCGCCGTCCACGCGTCGAGCGCCTCGAGGTTCGCCGTCGGGCGCGACACCGCACCACCCCCGGATGACGTGCCAGCGGTCGACCCCGCGATCGCGTCGTGCAGCTGCTCGAGCAGCGGCGGGTGCTCCACGACGTGCGGCCGCGGCACCAGTCGCTGACCGTCACCCTCCCGCAGCGCGAACCCGCACAGCACGCACACCGGGATGCCGCGGTGCTCCGGCGTCAGGAGCCTGGTCCGCTCCACGACGTCGACCGCGGCAGGGGCCGGGAGCGTCGGGCACGGGCCGGCGTGAGCACGGACCCACATCGTCTCGGCCGTCGTGCGCGGCTCGACGAGCTCACGCAGCCGGGCCCTGATCCGGTCGACGACACGGCTCGACGCCGCGAGCTCGTCGGTCCGCTGCTGGGCGTGGGTCATGGTCATGCGTCGTCGCCTCCGGTCGGGCACTTGCGGCAGGGCTCGGGCAGGTGGTGGGTCGGGCAGTGCATCTCGTCGCCCATCGGGTCACGCGGCCCCCGGTAGCCGTGCCACGGGGACCCGTACCGGCCAGGCGGCGGGGGAGGCTCAGGTGCGGGGCCGGCGTCCAGGCTCGGCATCGGGTCAGGACGTGCAGGAGGGCCACCCTTCCCGCGGCGCCTACGCCGAGACCGAGAGCGCGGCGCCGACCCCGGCCGGTGACCCTCTCCCGGACCCTCACCCTCACCCTGTCCCTGACCCTGACCCGGGCGCGTACCCGCGTGCGCACCCGCGCGCGCGCCCGAGGACACGATTCCGGTCGGCTTCGAGCTGTGCTCTGAGCACTGCTCCGAGCACTGCTCTGAGCACAGCTTTCGCGGTAGCTCTGCGCGTAGCTCCGCGCGCGGCTTCGGCTCGTCGCGCTGCCCGGGGTTCGACACCGGCGCCGTGGAGGGCGTGGGCGATGCACCAGCGGCGAGCGGGGTGCTCGGCGATGCGTCAGCGGCCACAGCGGCCTCCTGGGCGGGCGTCAGAGCCCTCGGAGCGGGCAGGAGCGTCATCCCCGCGTCCACGGGCGTGCGGCGGCCCTTGGTGCGGTTGCATCCGCCGCACGCGACGACGAGGTTGCGCACACCGCTGGCCTTCGTCGGGTCGACGTGATCCAGCGTCGGCTTCGCGGCCTCGTCCTTCGACGAGCGGTCGTACCGTTTCACGAGGCGGGCGCAGTACCGGCAGTGGGCCTGGTTCTTCAGCTTCGGGTCGAGCGGGTCGACGCAGTCGCGCAGCCACACCGCGTTCACGATCTCCGGGCGCTGCAGCTCCGATCGCTTCGCGCGGGTCTCCCGCACCACCGCCGCCTGGTCGTACCGCATCTGCCACCAGTCGTGGAAACGCCAGCACGGCTGCGCCATGCCCGTCACCGGGTCCACCTCCGGGACCGGGTCGCAGCGGTCGCAGTCGTGACCCGGGGCGTGCCAGAGCCCAGCGTCCACCAGCAGGTGGGCGAGCTCGAGCGCAGCGGCCCGGTCATAGAGCAGCGACATCAGCGACTGCAGCGACACCAGTCCATCGGTCCCGACGTCCTGCGACGTCGAGCCCGCCAGCGTCCACACACCCAACGCGGCGAGACCACGGTCGTCGCCGTTGAGCATCAGCCCCGTCAGCGCACGCGCCTTGCGGTTTGCGTGCAGGTGGTCATCGACCTGGAAGAACGGCACCAGGCGTCCTCTCGGTAGTCAGTCGGAGCACCGGCACTCGCCGGTGTACGGGTTGATCCATCCGCCGCAGGACTCGCAGCGCGTCGACTCAGCCATCGCCATCACCTCCCTCCACACCAGGCCAGGCAGCGAGCTCGTCGTACGCGCCGCCGTCCAGCCAGTCCGCCGGCCGCCACACCCCCGCGTCCTGCCCCGCCGCCGCGAGCGCATCCAGCCACACCTGCTGCTGCGGGCGGATCCGGCCCTTCTGCGTCTTCAGCTCCCGGTACAGGACCCGGCGCTTGCCCGGGTGGACCAGGACGAGGTCCGGGAAGCCCGGCTGCGAGCGCCGCGAGTCGTGCGTGTGGTAGACCAGCCACCCCAGCAGCCGCGCCGCCTCCAGCACCTGCGCCTGCAGCGTCGCCTCCGACATCTGCGCCGCGACCAGCGCACGATGCTGCCGAGCCGAGATCGACACGAAGCTCACGACGCCTCACCGTTCGCGATCTCGAGCAGCACGTCCGCGTGGCACGGCTGGTCCAGCGGGCACCAGCACGCGAGGTCGCGGCCGCGGAGCTCGTCAAGGTCCCCGGGGCGAGGGCGGGGAGCAGCGAGGTCCCCGACGGCCCACGAGGTGAGCCAGAGGTGGCGGTAGAGCGCCACGGCCATCGCCGGCGTCAGCGACTCGACACGTTGCGTCCGCTCGATGTCGACGAACACAACGAGCGCGGAGCCGACGCGGTACGGGTTCCCCCACTTCGACGGCCGCGCGACGATCACCGCGTCCGGGTGCTCGTCCCGCCACGGCCGCTGCCGGGACATCTGCACACGCCGCGGCGTCACGATGCGGCCCCGTCGCCGTCCGCGGCCTGAGTCTCGCCCAGCGCGACCCGCAGGTCCGTGACGATGGCGTACTGCGCGGCGTAGGCGGCGGACACGCCGGTCGAGTGGACGTCCCACGTCTGCGGGTCCAGGGCGTCCCACTCGTCGGTCAGGTCCGCGATGCGCTGCCGCAGCTGCTGTGACCGAGCCACCTCGGCCCGCAGTCGTGTCACCTCGTCCAGCGCCGACACGGGCTTCGGTTCACCCAGGGCGCCGGGCTCGCCGAGTGCCTGCCACACGGGCTCCCACCCGGACAGGACCTCGAGCGCCTCGGCCTTCCACGCGCTGAGTCGCCGCAGCTCGTCAGCGGCGCGCGCCGTGAGCGCGCGGTTGTGCTCCGTGAGCCACTGCGGGTTGATGTGGTCGTCGAAGCAGACCGGGCAGATCCACGCCTGATACGAGATGTCGTCGCTCATCGGCCCACTCGCAGGTGTGCGGCCGCAAGCTGCACGACGTCGAACGTCTCGATCGCCTCCGGGTGCGCGGTGTCCGGGTGGGTGAGTCGCTGCGCACGGCGCAGGAGCTGCGTCGGGCAGTCGAGACCAGGCATCGGCACGCCTGCCGCGTAGGCCTCGGCGGCACGCTCCCACCAGGTCTCGTCGGCCTGCGGGTACGCGGCGCGGATCAGGGTCATCCATGCGCGCGCGTCGGTCCACGCCGGGCTGGGCCCGCCGCCGATCTGCCGGTAGCCGCGGTACTGCTCACCGGAGCGGGCAGCCCCGTACCGGTCGACCGCGCGCAGCGCCTCGAGCGTCAGCGCGACCGCGTAGACGTTGTGCTGCCAGACCTCCATCGGTGAGGCCCACGATCCGGCGCCGTACGCGTCGGACCGGTACAGCAGCGGGCCGTGCTTCGACTCGAACGCGACGACCACGGCCGGAGCGCCGACCGCGCGCGCGTTCGCCCGGAGCGTCCCGTCGAGGCGCAAGTCCTGCTCGCGCACGTCGACCTCGAGGACGAGCTCGCGGCCGTCGATCATCGCGAGCTCGCGCCCGAGCAGGTCGAGCGCCGCGGACCACGACACCTTGAACTGCGAGCCTCGCCGCTGGGCGGCCGAGCGCAACCACGCGCGGTCAGACAGAGGTCGCGTTGTGTACCTGATCCGTTCAGCCACAGTCGGCCTCCGTGCGGTCGAACGCGTCGATCGCCGCGAGGAGCAGCGCCGCGGCCTTCACGAGGCCGACGCGACGGCTAGCGCTGCCCGGGCCGGTGTGGAATGAAGCGTCCCAGGCGCGGAGCACTGCCTCCTTGACGACCCCGTCCACACCCAGCTCGTCGTCGTGCTCAGCGGTGTACCCGCGCTCGTGGTGCGTGCTGCGCTCGGCGGCGACGTCTGCCAGTGCGAAGCCGACGCGGGCGTATCCGGCCTCGATGATCTTGTCGGCGTAGTGCGACGCGTCGCCACGGCCGACCTCGTGCGTGCCGTCGCCGTTGTCGGAGGCGAACACCAGGAGGTTCACGAGGTGCAGGCGGTCCCCGATCTTGCTCACGTCGATGTCGGTCATGCTCGCGCCTCCTGTCGGTACGGGTTGTCGTCCAGCGAGGTCACGACGATGGCGTCGTCGTTCAGCCCAGCGTCACGCTGAGTGGTGAACAGGTACGAGTACCCCTCGTCCCACGCCTTCGCGGCGAGCTCCCGCTCCCGCTCGGTCATCTCGATGTCGCTCATGCGGTTCTCCGTCGGTTGTGGTGGTCCTGGGCTGCCTTGACGGCCTGGTACGCGGCGGTGGTGGAGCGGCGCTTGCCGGACGCGATCGCGCGGTCGTCGATGACCGTCGCGGCCGGCGGCGGGTACGACGACGCGGTGATCCCGCGGGCGGCGCGCAGGCGGTCGAGCTCGCACGGCTGCCCGGGGACACGGCTCGGGTCGGACGACGTCAGGCCGCGGCGGCCCCACGGGGAGTGCGGGTCGCACCACCAGCCCGACGCGTACAGCTGCGTGGGTGCGTCACAGTCCGGGGCGTTGCACGGTCGCCACGTGCGCTCGACGGTCCGCGACCCGGCGGCCGTGCGCAGGTGCGGTGCGGTCGCCGCGGCCGCGGGACCCGCGACCGGGTCGGGCTGCAGCGGTGGGCGCGGCGTCGACGTGAGGAGGTGCAGCACCCGGTCCCACGTCTCCGGCGACGGCGAGCGGTCCAGGCCGGCCTCCCGCCACACTGCGCGACGGCCACCACCACCGACCTCGAGGTCCAGCGGTGACGCACCCAGCCGCCAGCACGTCTCCACCAGGAGGCGGGCCTTCGCCTCGCGGTTCTCCTGCGCGACACGCGTGTGCGCGAAATCCACCGGTGTCACGACGCACCACCACCCGCGGCCGCGAGCGCGGTGAGGGTCGACGGGTCGACGTCCATGCCCCAGCCGTCCGCGCCGTCGACGTGGACGTGGACCCGTGTGGTGCCTGTCGTGCGGGATGCGGGGCAGGTCGTGACGGTGGCCGTGCGGGTGCGGTCGTCGACGACGAGCTGCACGCGGGTGCCCGGGGTCACGGGTCGACCTGCTCGTCGTCGTCGGGTGCGGGGTCGGTGTCGAGGTCGGGGTCGTCGAGGTCGATCGTGACGCGGAGCCGGTCGAGGTCGGTGGTGGACGTGACCGTGATGCCGTTGTCGCGGAAGATGTCGGCGACCTGCTCGCGCAGCGCGTCGGTGACGCTCTCGGGGACGTCGATGCGCTCCGGGCGGCGCAGGGGCACCAGGTCGCCACGCCACGTCGAGAGGAGCTGGTGCTCGTCGGACTTCCACGTGCCGTTCCCGGGGAGTGCGGGCACGGAGCCGAGGAGGGTGCCGCCGCACCGCACGAGGACCTGGTCGGGGGAGTCCATGCCGTGCAGGCGCACCGGCTTCTCCTGCCAGCCGGCGATCGCGACGAACCTTGCCAGGTGCTCGGCGTGGACGCGGTACGCCTGACCCGTCGACGGGACACCCTCGAGCGCGTCGACGAGGTAGCGCGGGACGTCGGGGTAGCGGTCCGCGTCGTTCGCGGGGACGACCCGCTGGACCGCGAGCTTGCGACCGTCGACGAACTCCCCGACCTCCGTGAACGTCACGTGCTCACGGGTGACCTCGATGCGCATGTCGTCGTCGCACCACGACATCCGCAACGGCCCACCCGGAGCCTTGAACACCGCGAGCGCGGCACGCACTGCACCGATCGGCAGGTCGAACGTGTCGACGCCCGCGTCGGCGAAGTCGCGGATCTCGGCGCGGTACGCGGCCGCGGTGATGAGGTCCGTGCACCAGGCGTGCAGGTGGGTGCCCGTCGGGACGAAGCGCACGCGCCCGAGCATCGGGGTGTCGTCGGTCTCACGGCCGGCGTGCGGGGCGGTCGCGAGGAGCATGCCGCGGAACTGCCCGCGGGAGATCGTGAACGACGTCATCGACCCGCCTCCGTGTACTGCGCCGTCTGGGCGTCGTCGATCAGGAACAGACCGGTCAGGCCGAGGATGTTCACGAGCGCGGCGGCGACGTTCGCTGCCTCCCGCGACACGACCGCGGTGTCACGCATCGTCTGCACGTCGCGGGCGAAGTCACCGGACACGGAGATCAGGACGTGTCCCGCCATCGCCGCGTCCCCGGGGGTACGGGCGATCAGCGCGGACAAGCCCGCCGCCAGGCCCCGAGCCGGGTCGACGAGCCCCGCGATCACCGGGTCGTACTCGGCGAGCGGCACGACCTCCTCACGGAGCTTGCGGACCTGGTCCTCGACGTACGCCATGGCCTGCGCCGGGGTCTGCGGGGCCGGGACGCTCACGCGGTCACCACCTGGTCCGACACGACCACCGGCGCACCCGGTGCGACACGCACACCACCCGGCGACGGCTGCCCGCACAGGGCGCACTCACCGCGGCGCGCGGAGTGCTCGTGCAGGGCCTGCTTCTCGTCCGCGCGGATCACGGACTCCCAGCACGCACCGCACGCCACGTCCCCCAGGCGTGCCCCACGCGCGTGCTGCAGCTTCACGCAGCGGGCGCGGGCCCGCGACGCGAGACGGTGCGCGTCGGACAGGTGCCAGCCCGACCCCTTCGCCCGGTTGCGGACCTTCCCGGCCCTCACGCGGCCCTTCTGGATCGCGCGGGTCAGGGTCCGCTGACCGGCACGGACCTCCTCCTGCTCGTCCGGGTCCAACGCCAGCAACGCGAGACGACCCGACACGTGCGACTGCTGACGACCCACCCGCTGCCCGATCTGCGCGTCCGTCAGACCGTGCTGCGTCTTGAGGCGCTGGTACGCGCGGGCCTCCTCGATCGGATCGAGGAGCACCCGCTGCTGGTTCTCCGACAGCATCGCGACGAGCACCTGGTCCGCCGGCATCTCCCGACGCACCACGACGTCCACGTCCCGCCAGCCCAGGCGCCGCAGCGCCGCGAGCCGCCGGTGACCACACACCACGACCAGGCGGTCACCATCACGGCGCGCGATGATCGGCTGCAGCAGCCCGACCTGCTCGATCGACGCCGCGAGCTCCGTCACCTCCGTGACCTCGTCACGCGGGTTGCCCGGGTCCCCGTGCAACGCCGACAGCAGCACCCGCTGCAACGTCGGCGCAGGTCCCGCCATCCGCGACGACGGCACCTGCCGCACCACCGGCCCCACCGCAGCGTCCAACGCCGCCGCGAGCGCGTCGCTCGTGTCCGTGCTCATCAGCCCTCACCCTCCTGGTCGGTCGTGCTCGTGATGTGCGCCCTGCTGCCGGTGAACCGGACCCGGCGCGGCAACCCGTGCGCACGCTGCAGCGCCTCGCGCTCGGCCTCCGTCGTGCCACCCCAGATCCCGTGCACCGCGTGCGTCAGCGCGAACGACAGGCACTCGCGTCGCACCGGGCAGTCGCCGCACACGCGCTTCGCGGTGGCGATCTGCGCCTCATCACGAGACGACCGCGGGAAGAAGAGCTCCGGGTCCAGCGCGCACGGCGGGCGCCGCGACAGCGTCGGGATCTCGACGTCAGTCATCGCTCACACGTCCCCGTCGTCGTCGAGCTCGTCGTCGTCCTCGTCGGGGACGACGACCAGTGCGGCGCGCTCCGCGTCCGACACCTCGTAGCCGAGCTGCTCGAGCAGCCCGTACCACCGGGTCGTCGTGATCGACCTGCCGCCGTCACACCACACGTCCTCGGTGATCGGCTCGACGCCGGCCGCGAGCGCGGCGAGCAGACGCTGCGGGGCCGGCAGTGCGGCCGCGGCGGCCGTGACGAGGGGCAGGAGCGCGCGTCGGTGGTAGTCGTCCTTGTAGTCGTCGGGCAGGTCGATGCGCAGCCACTCGACGAGCCCGTCCGCGTTGTCCGCGCGCCACGGCACCGAGTGCTGACGGTAGACACCGTCGTAGTAGGCGCCCTCCCACGGGCCCTCCGCGAGGACCGTCGCCGCGTAGTCCACGACGGTCGCGGTCTGGTCCTTCGTGAGCGACTTGCGGTCGTGGATCAGGTGCTCGAGGAACTCACGGCGCATCGCCGCCGTGACCGTCGCGAACTGCTTACGGGCTGCCCGCGCGTCACGCTCCACCTGGGCGCGGTCCTCGCGCTCCGCGCGCGTGGCGTCCATCCGCTCCTTCGCGGCCGCGTCCTGCTGCGCCTCCTCGAGCGTGAACGGCCGGTACACGCCGAGCAATTCGTAGTACCAGCGCCACGACCACCCCGGACCGAGCGCCGCCTCGAGCTCGGCGAGCGTCTCCGCGTCGCGGAGCCGCGTGACTTCGGCCTGCGAGAACCGGGCGTACGCCACCGACCCCTCAGGCGCCTGCCACTGGTCGGCCTGCAGCTCGGTCGCGTTCGCGGCGCGCAGCAGGTCCAGCACCGGCGCGAACATCTCGTCGCGCTTCTGCCGGTCCCGGACCTTCTGCAGCTCGAACCGGAAGCTCGGCGTGCCGAGCTTCTTCACGAGCGGCGCCTGGTCGACCTCCGGGAGATCCGCGATCGCGGCCGCGTCGTCCAGGGTGATCTCGTGACGGTGCACTGCCGCACGCGCCTGCTCCGGCAACGGCACCAGACGCAACCGCGAGCGCACCGTCGTCTCCGAGCGGCCCGTGCGGGCCGCGACCGTCGCGACGTCGACACCGAGGTCGAGAAGGCCCTGGTAGCCGTCGGCCTCCTCCACCGGGGACAGGTCCGTGCGCTGCAGGTTCTCCAGGAGCATCAGCTCGAGCTGGTCAGCCTCCGTCAGGGACGGGTCCACCACCGCCGGCAGGTGCGTGACACCCGCGAGCGTCGCGGCCGCGGTGCGACGGTGCCCGATCACGATGCGGTACGCGGACGGGCCGTCAGGGTCCGGCACGACGAGCAGGTTCTGACGGACACCGTGCGCACGGATCGAGTCCGCGAGCTCCGTCAGGTCACCCAGGTCCGTGCGCGGGTTGCGCGGGTGCGGGTGCAGGCGCTCGACCGGCAGCAGGGTCGTCGAACGGAACCCGGCCTGGTCGGGGTGCAGGTCGGCCGACGACGCGATCGCGTCGAGGACAGGGGCGGCGGTGGTCGGCTTCTCCGGGGCGGGGACGGCCGTGCGGCCGCGGCGCGGCTTCGGTGTGGTGGTCGTGGTGGGCATCGGGTGGCTCCCTCTGTCGGCGGGTGGGTGGTCGTATCGGGTGGTGGGTGGTCAGGCGGGGGTGCGGTGCCAGACGCGCGCGTACCGGTCCTCGAGCAGCTCGGCCGCGGTCAGGTAGTCCGCCGCGAGGTCCGGGTCGTCGAGCCGCCAGAACGCGGCGTCGGAGTGCGCGCGCGCCGCGGCGGCCGCGAGCGCGGCGGCCGGGCGGGCGGGCGTCGTCGACCCGTCGGGGTGCAGGACCCGCTGCGCGAGGTCGCGTGCGAGCGTCCGCTCCCGCTGCAGCAGGACCGCGGCGAGGCGTCGCGGTCGCGGCACCGTGAGCCCCGCCACCCGGTTCGCGTGACGGGCCGGGCACGTCGCGAAGTGCGTCAGCGCGGGGTGCTCGTGCGGCGCGATCGGGTTGTCGACCGTCAGCGGGCGGCAGGTCGTGCGACCCGTCGACAGGGCGTGCGACGGCGCGACCGGTGACAGCGCGGCGTCGTAGTCGACGTCGAGCGGGATGTACGAGCGGGTGCGGGACTTGCGCTGGTGCTCCGGGATCACCAGGACCAGCGAGACCGGTGCACCACACAGCTCGCATGCCGTCAGGCGCCTCACGCGGCAGCCCTCCGCTCCGCCGAGCGGGCGCCCTGCACGGCCGCGAGCACGTCGTGGCGACCGTGCCGGAACGCGGCGCGCTCGACCCCGCTCACGCTCACCCCGAGGCGACGAGCAGCCTCAGTCGGGTGCGCACCAGACGAGACGAGGTGCATCCACTCGTCGAGGTCGACCCCACCGCGCGGCACACGCACGCTCGTCGGGACCGGGGCGGTCGGGTCGTCGAGCGCGTCGTCGTCCCACATCGCCGGGACCGGCCACCCACCCTCAGCCGCGCGGCGACGCGCACGGGACGCGGAGCCCCGCTCGCGCTGCGTCGTCTCCGGCGCCGGACGGTCACCGATCGCCTCGTACGCCGCACGGACCTTCGCCGCGGTCGACGCGACGACCCGATGTCCACGCAGCGCACGGTCGAGCGCCTGCCGGTCCAGCCCGTGCTCGTCCGCGACCCGCTGGACCGACCAGCCCAGCGCGAGGAGCCCACCCAGGCGGCGGACCGTACCCGTCGGGTCGACCCGGGCGCCCGGCGCGACGTCACCCAGGCGGACCGCGAGGATCTGCTCAGCCCGTGCACGCCGCACCCGACGAGCCGGGTCGCGACGCGTCCCGTCCTCACGGAGCTTGCCGTACATCAGGGTGCAGATCGCACCGCCGTGCATCCCGGTCAGCTGCTCGATGCGCTTGAGGCCCACCCCGGACGCCATCAGCGCGCGCACGTGCTCACGCACCGGGTCGGCGTCGACGAGGTCCTGACGGCCGTACGCCAGCTGGCGCAGCCGACCCTGCTCGTAGTCCGCGTTCGCGACCGCGCACGGCACACACCGGCACCGGTCGAGGGTGTAGCACGCGTACGTCCCGTGCTCGTGCGCCGCACGCTTGTGCCGGCACGGCTGCGGGGTGCGGTCCACCGCACGCTCCCGCGCGATCCCCCGCTCGTACGACGCGCGCATGCGCCGGTACTTCTCGCACGAGTGCAGCCGCAGCGCGTGCGCCGCCAGCCCCGGCGTCATCGGCCGCGACGACCACCCGCACTCGCACCGCGGGACCACACGCTCCGACACACGGGCGGTCACAGCGGACCACCACCCACGTAGTCCAGGTCCGGGTCGTCGACGAGCGAGAACATCACGTCCGGGATCCGCGGGGACGACGGCTGCACCGTCGGGGTGGCGGTGTCGCCGCGCAGCTGCACGAAACGACCCGTCAGGCGGTTCACGCGGCGCGCGACCGGCCACATGTGCTCCGCGACGTGACGCGGCGGGCCCGCGAGCAGGGTGTGCCCCGCCGACCCGTCACCCGCGACCAGGTCCGACGTGTCCAGCGGACGGAGCATCGCCGGCCCCGACTCGATCAGCGCCAGACGCGACGCGTGCACCTCCGCCCCCGACTGTGCCGCCGCGAGCGACAGCACCGCCTCCGTCGCGGACAGACGCGCCGCGGTCACCGGGCACCACCACGACGGGAGACACCCCACGCGATCACACCGACCAGCAGCGTCACGACCCCCGCAAGGAACAGCACGCCGCCGTCCCAACCCGTCGCCGCGAGCTCACCCGTCACGGCCCGCTGGTGCGCTTCGTCAGGGCTCGAGGTAGAGAGCACCTGCGACGGCACCCGGGTCCCCAGCGCAGCGGGCGTCGACACGGCAGATGAGACAGGTGCCGCAGACGTGCCCGGCGGCGGCGAGACCGAGGGCCCGGCGGACGACGACGTCGGGCTCGGGACCGGGCTCGAGGACGGGGCCGGCGACGGGACCGAGGTAGGGGACGGGGTCGAACTCGGCGAGGCGGACGATGCGGACGGAGTCGGGGCGGACGATGCGGACGGAGTCGGGGCGGGCGGGGCGACGGTCGGGGTCGACGACGGCTCCGGGGTCGGCTCGACGGTCGGTTCGGCGGTGACCGTCGGCTCCGGCTCCGGCGTGGCGGTCACGGTCGGCTCGGGCGACGGCTCCGGCTCCGGCTCGGGCGAGCTCGTCGGCGTGACCGTCGGCTCCGGGCTCGGCGTGGCTGTCGGGGTCGGGGCGGGTGTCGTCGGGCACGGGTGCGGCTCCTTCGTGTGGTGCGGCTTGTGCGTGTGTTGCGGGGTGCTCAGGCAGACGGGCTCCTGACCGCCCTCCCCGAAGTGCTCGGCCGCGCCCGACCACTGGACCCACACGACGCACCCGTCGGTGATCCCGAACGCCGACCACGGGACGAAGCTCTGACCGACCCAGGACGCGCCCGGGTGGCCGTTGTTCGGGTCCATGTGCAGGCCGTGCGTCACCCCGTCCGCCGTGCGGACGTTGATGTGCGAGTGCGCCTGCAGCGGCGACGGGAACGACAGCCCGTCGCGGGTCACGGTGTACGGGGTCGGGTCATCCGACGCGGCACGCGCCGACGACGCGACCAGCGCACCGACCCCGACCAGCACAGCCGTCAGGCCGAGAGCCGCGACGAGCACGAGGGCCAGGCCCAGGGCCCGGGCGGACGCGCGCCCCTCGACAAGGCGCGGGTCACGCGCGTGACGCGGGCTCACCGGGCCACCTCCGAGCACAGCTCGTAGTGCGCCTCCACGGCCAGGGAGTGCTCGTCGCGCTCCGCGTCCGTCGCGCCCTGCTCGACCCACGCGGTCCACCCGCACGGGCACCACGACTGCGCGACCACCGGCCGCGGCGCCGCGGCGAGCACCGCGCACGGCACGCAGTGCGCACGGGCGACCACACCACCGTGCTCCGAGCACCGGCGCATCGCCTCGTCCAGCAGGTCCCGCTGCTCCGGGACGTCCGGCACCAGCACCGGGACCACCGGCGCGGCCACGGCCGCGGCCACCGGCTGCTCGTCGTCGACGCGCATCACCGCGGCGAGGTCCGTGACCCACCCCGGGTACGCGGCCGGGTCGCCGTGCTGCCAGCGCGCACGCTCCACGTCGGCCTCGACCTGCGCGGCCACCGCAGCGGCCTCCTCGAGCAGCTCCGCGAACCGCGCCGCGTCGAGGCGGACCGTGTCGGGGCTGTCGGCGTCCAGGACCCGCTCAGCGGCGGCCTGCAACACCTCGGACAGGGACTGCGTCTTCGTCGTCATCGTGGGTCTCCGATCAGCGGGTAGGGCGGTAGGCGGGGAAGCGACGGATCGACGTCGCGGGGCGGTCGGCCACCAGGCGCAGCGGCTGGGTCGGCTCCGGCTGCGGGACGGCCTCGAGGTGCGGGCACGTGCACTCCGAGACCAGGTGCATGTGCTGCCGCGTCGCGCACAGCTCGTCGTGACCCGCGTCGACCGCGGCCGCGAACACCGTCCGCGGCGCGAGCTCGTCGAGGCCGGTCACCGTCACGTGCTCGTCCGGCTCGATCGCCGCGAGCACCGCCTCCATCGACTCCGGGTCGTGCACCGGCAGCGGGTCCACCTCGAGCGCCGGCGCCGGCGCCGGACGGTGCGCAGCCTGGATCGCGGCCCACCGCATCAGCAGCGACTGGACCTGCGGGGAGTCCGCGCCGTAGCGCGCGGCCAGGGACTCGAAACGCCGCAACGCCGCGGCCTCGAACAGCTCGGGCGGCGTCGTGAACACCGGCCGGGCGATGGTGGTGACGGAGCTCATGGGAACCTCCGGGTGGGTGGTGGGATCAGGTGGGTGGGGTGAGATCAGGACGCGCGGTGCCCCGAGAGCGGGATGACGTTCGAGCGCGTCGCGCGGTGCGCGCAGGCCTTGCCGGACTCCCACGCGGACAGGCAGCCCGGCTCGACGAGCCACCGGCCCTTGCGCGTTCGCTGCTTGCCGTGCAGCGACCCGTCCGCGAGCGCGCGGCGGATCGTGTCCGGGTGTCGGCCCGACGCCTCGGCTGCCTGGTCGGCGGTCAGGTCGCCGATCACGCCGGGATCCGCTCGGACGCGGTGGTCGCGACGTAGACCGTGGTGAGGTCGGACGCGGAGCGGCCGAGCACGTCGGCGATCGCCTTGAGCTCGGCCACGGAGAAGGGCGAGAAGCCGTTGCTCTTCAGGCGGCGGTCGAGGGTCGTCTGCGGGATGCCGGCCTGGCGAGAGACGGAGAGGACCGACCGGTTCGCCTGGTCGATCGCGGCCTTGACGTTCGCGGCGACGGCCGCTGCGTACTCCGTGCTGTCCATATGGGTAACGCTAGTGCCCATGCGGGGAACATGCAAGGCTCAGATGTCACCCATTGCGGTAACGCTGTACCCGATTTTGGATGCTATGTTGTCCGTATGGACATGAACGAGGCGACGGCCAAGGCGATCCAGGCCGAGCGCGCGATCGCAGACGTGACGGTGCGCGAGCTCTCAGCGCGCGCCGGAATCCCCCTGAGCTCGCTCATGCGCGTGCTGGGCGCGGAGCGTGACATCAAGATCAACCAGGTCGCCCAGCTGGCGACCGCGCTCGGCGTGTACCCCCACGAGCTCGTGGAAGCCGCGGAGCAGATCCTGGCGCGCAACACGCGCGCGCAGGGCGGCGGGGAGGTCATCGCGCTCCCGACCCGCGGAGACGACGAGATCGATGCGCTGCTCACGCTCAACCCTGCGGCGTCGGAGCCCGATGGTGATGAGGACCCCGATGCCGAGATCGAGGCGCAGCAGATCGAGCCGTGAGGGGAGCGGCGTGGACGACATGCTCGAGGAGGCGCATGCGCGCGGTGTCCGGGTCGCGTGGCGTGACCTGGGCCGGCGCAACGGCGAGTACCACTCGACCGGGCTGATCCTCCTCAACCCGAGGCGCTCCGAGTCCGTGCAGCGGGTGACCCTCGCGCACGAGCTCGGGCACGCGCACTACGGGCACGGCTGGACCGACGACCGTGCGATCCGCGAGCGCTACGAGCGCCTGGCGGACGAGCACGCTGCGCGGCTGCTGATACGTGCGGGCGAGTACGCGGTCGCGGAGTCCGTCGTCGGGCCGCACGTCGGTGCGATCGCCCGTGAGCTCGGCGTTACCACGAAGATCGTCGAGGCGTGGCAGCGCGTCGTCGACCGGACACGGAGGACCGCATGAGCACGCCAGGTCACGATCACTCACCGCTGAGCTACGGGCCGCCGCCGCCGCTGCGGAAGCGCGCTGCGGCGCCGCAGCGGCCGAAGCCGCCCGCGAGCGCGGCGGCGGTGCCCGCGATCGCGTGGCGGGGGCACTACGCCCGCAACGCGTCGTGGTACGTCACGTGCGGGCTGCTCCTGGTCGGTGTCGGGTGGCTCCTCGGGGCCGCCGGGCTGCAGGTGGCTGTGGCGCTGGTGGTCGGCGGCGCGCTGGCACTGCTGCTCGGGATCGTCGGTGTCGTCCAGAACATCGAGTCCGCGAGCGCGAACGTCGAGTACCTCGCGGTGACGCTCAACCCGCCACCCGCACAGCGCTAGGAGAAGCGTCATGGCCTGGGTCCGTAAGCTCCCATCCGGCGGTTGGCAGGGGCAATACCGTGACCCTGCCGGGAAGATCCGCACGGTCGAGGGTGGTCCGTGGAGCCGCAAGGCTGAGGCGGTCAGGCGTGCGGGTGACGCCGAGGCTTCGTCGCGAGCGCCCGGGTGGCGTGACCCTGACGCCGGGCGCTCGTCATGGGGGACGTGGTGCGAGTCGTGGTGGGGGTCGCGCACTGTCGAGGTCTCGACGATGCAGACCGACCGTGGTCGGCTCGAGAAGCACCTGGCGCCGCGGTGGGGAGACGTCGCGCTCGTCGACATCACGCGGCACGACGTGAAGGCGTGGGCGGCCGACCTGCGCGCCAGCGGGCTGTCACCGGCGTCCGTGCAGCGCTGCGTGCACCTGCTGTCGGCGTCCCTGCGCGCGGCCGTCGACGCCGAGATCCTCCCCGCGAACCCCGCGGCGCGGCTCCGGCTGCCAGCGCCGCCGCTGGCCGTTGAGCGATACCTCACGCACCAGGATCTCGACGTCGTGCTCGAGCACCTCGAGCAGCCGTGGCGGCGCATGGCGCTGCTCCTGGTCGGGACCGGGCTGCGGTGGGGTGAGGCCGCTGGCCTACACCTCGCACGTACGAGCGATGACTGGATCGAGGTCGTCGACGTGTGGGACGAGCGCGAGCGCGTCATGAAGCCCTACCCGAAAGGCAAGCGGCGGCGGCAGGTACCCCGGCCGGTCTGGCTGGAGCTCGAGGACGGCGGCGGGCCGTGCGGGCTCACCCACGTCGGGGGAGCATGCCGCAGCGGGCTCGCGATCACGTCCGTGCGCGGGTCCGTGATGGACGCCGCGCAGTTCCGGCGCGCCTGGTCCGCTGCGTGCCGCGACGCCGGGATCGGGCACGTGCGCGTGCACGACCTGCGGCACACCTACGCCTCGTGGCTGCTGCAGGATGGGGTCTCGCTCGCCGAGGTCGGACGCCTCCTCGGGCACGTCTCAGCGCTGACGACCCAGCGGTACGCGCACCTCGCAGAGACACCATCGAGCGCCGTGCTCGCCGCGCTCGGGTACCACGGTGCGGCCGACCCGGGGCCGGCGCCGGAGATACCCCGGCTGCGGATCGTCCGGTAGTTCGACGGGCCCCGCCGTGCAGCAGACGTGCAGCAAACTCACGTCGGATGACATCGCATGAGACCGCACCGCGTGACGCTGTGGCGGGCCGAACCGCCGCTCTGACCTGCATGTATGTCGCGTGAGGTCGGATCGTGTCGGAAGGCGTCGCAAGACGCCGAACGCACTTTTAATCCGCGGGTTGTGGGTTCGATCCCCACGGGGCCCACCCGCTTGACCTGCGGAAACGCTCGCGCGCGCTACGCTCCGCTCCCGACCGTGCAGCAGATGTGCAGCAGACGGCCCCCCAAGGCCCCGACCTGGTGGTGCGCGCTACCAGGTCGGGGCCTTGTCGTTGGGTCGGTGAGACTTCACCCGACCCGGCGTTTCTAGTGCGCTTGCATCCTGCTGTTCTAGTGCGCTAGAATCGAGCCATGACGACGAGCTACTACCGCATCCAGCCGACGACCTACGCGGCCGAGGACCTCCTGGTCGCCGAGAACCAGATCTCGGTGTCGTGGCGCAACGGCGAGGACACCCGCAACGGTGTCTCCGTGTGCTGCTCGCGCGAGGAGCTCGCCGCCTACCTCGCCCAGGTCGGCATCCCGTTCGAGTGGACGTGGAACCTCGTCGAGGTCGAGGGCTACCCGGCCGACGAGGACGACGAGGACCACGCCCTCGGCGCCCGCCTCATCATCCCCACCCGCATCGTCTCCGTGGAGTCGATGACGAACGGCTTCGCCGACGAGATCATCGCCGCGTACGACGCGGCCCAGGCCTGACAGGAGCACCCACCATGAGCGCCATCACCCTCACCGACACCATCACCGGGCAGAGCACCGGGCAGATCGACACCGACGACATCGTCGACGCGCTGACCCCCTGGTACCCCGACGCGCCCGCCGAGATCACCGACGCGATCGCCGAGCTGCAGCGCCTCATGCGCGCAGGCGACTGGGCCGGCGCGAACGAGTACGTGGTCTACCTCGGGCTCGAGGCTTCGCGGCCCTCCCGCGTCGACATGCTCGTCCTCGTCGAGCAGGCCGCGGCCGACCTCGAGCAGGCGCAGACCGCGCTCGACGCCGCGGCCGACGCGCGCGACGACGCCGTGCGCGCCGCGTTCCTCGAGCGCGTGCCCGGACCCGCGATCGCCACCGCTGCCGGGGTGTCCGTGCAGCGCGCCTACCAGATCCGGGACGGCAAGCGGTGAAGCTCACGACCCGGCGGATCACCCCGTCGCAGATGCCACGCCTACGCGCCGAGCTGCTCGCCAACCTCGTCGCCGCACGCCGCGCCGGCCAGCGGTACGGAGCCGCGGCCGCGCGCGCCAGCGAGATGAGCCCCAGCCGCGCGAACCGCGACGCACGACGACCCGTCCGCGAGCGGTACAGCGTCGGCGGCGCGGACGCCGCGCGCGCCGTGCTCACCGGCACCTCCGAGATCTGGGACATCGAGGCCGCGGTCCGCGAGGGCGTGCTGTGGTGGGTCGCACCACAGATGACGTCCCTCGCCGCAGCCGCCGCGAGCGCGCTACCCGAGTGGTCGCCGCAGGTCGCGATGCCGCACCCCACCGGGCTGATCGTGTGGGACGGCCCCACCGGTGTCGAGGTGCCCGCACCCGGTGCGCCCCGGCGACGGTGGCGGGCCACTGCGTTCGGCACCGTCGAGCCGCCGACCGTGCCCGTGCGCGCCGTCGCGTGGTGGGCCGCGCGCGCCGGCGTCGCGTTCACCGCGTACACCGATGACCCCGAGCTGCGCGCCGAGGAGGACGGGCAGCCCGCGCTCGTCGCAGCATCCGTGCACACCGACACCCTGCGGTGGGAGCAGCCCGCGCCCGGGTCCCCGCACCCCGTGACCGCGCTGCTCGGCACGACCTGGCTCCTCGCCTCCCAGCCCGGGATCGGCGACCAGCGCGCCCTACCCGACGCCCGCGCGTCGCGAGGCGGGCCGGCTCCGGCCGCGGCCGTCACGATCGTCACCCTGCGGGAGATCCCTCGCCCCCACGACGAGCACGACGGCGAGCACGACGACCGTCAGCACCACCACCAGTGGGTCGTGCGCGGACACTGGCGGCAGCAGCCCTGCGGCCCAGGGAGCGCCCAGCGTCGACCGACCTGGGTGCGACCCCACATCAAGGGCCCCGAGGGTGCGCCGCTGCTCGAGCGCGAGACCGTGCACGTGTGGCGTCGATGACCACCCGACCCACCGGCGAGGACCTCGCCGCCCGATACCTCGCACCCATGTCCGGGCGCAGCCGCGAGAACGAAAGGTACGCGATGCGGCACTGGCTGCTGTGGTGCGCCTCCGCCAACGTGCACGTCCTCGACGCCGACCGGCACCTCGTCGAGACGTGGGTTCGATACCTGCGCGAGACCCGCGGACTCAAGGACAACACCATCCGCGGCGAGCTCGGGCGCGTGCTCGCGTTCTACCGGTGGGCCCACCAGGAAGCGCACATCCCCACCAACCCCATGATCCACGTGCGGCGACCGAAGAGCCCCGCCCTGTCGACCCGCACCTGGCTCACACCCGACGAGTGCCGCGCGGTCCTCGCCGCCGCGAGCGCCGACCTGCCGCAGGTCGCCGCGCTCGTGCACCTGCTGCTGCTCAACGGGCTCCGCGTCGGTGAGGCCGTCCACCTCGATGTCACCGACATCGAGGCCATCGGAGACGCGCACGTCGCGCATGTCCGCACCCGCAAGAACGGCGGGTCCGACGCACTCGGCCTGTCCGCACCGACCGTCACCGCCGTGCGCGCCGCGATCGGCCGGCGTGCCCGCGGGCCCCTGCTCCTCAACCCGAAGTTCGGGTCACGGATGTCGGCACAGATGGCCCGCCAGCACCTCACCCGCGTCACCCGAGCAGCTGGGATCACCCGGCACATCACCCCGCACGACCTGCGCACCACGTTCATCACCCTCGCGCGCGAAGCCGGGATCCCCGACCGGGACATCTCCGCGTCCGCCGGGCACTCCACCACCCGCATGCTCGACTACTACGACCGGCTCCGCGGCGCCGTCGACCGCAACGCCACCCACGAGCTCACACGGTGGCTGTCCGGAGGCTAGCACTGCTTGAACTTTGCAGCGCGACGCTGTAAGGTGGTCTCATCGCACAGACCGGAACGAAGGGATGGACAGATGGCCACCAGGCTCACCACCGCAGAGGTCCTCGAGCACCTCGCCCGCACGTGGTCGCTGACGATCGAGCCCGCGACCTGGCGCAGCTACGTCGCCCGCGGACAGGCCCCGCGCCCCGACGACACCGTCGGACGGACGCCGCTGTGGTCGCGCGCCACGATCGACGAGTGGGCGGAGGGCCGACCCGGCCAGGGCGCCCGGACCGACCGGCCCATCGTGCGCCACGACGACAACGTCTCGCTCGTGCACCGCGCGCACGCCGCCGAGCTCGTCGAGGTCGTGCGACGCACGACCCTGGTCGGGCAGGACGCGTGGGGCGTCGAGCACCGCGTCCCCGTCGCCTGGCGCGCCCAGATCGTCGAGGGAGCGATGCTCGCCCAGGAGAACGTCGGGCGCGTGCCCGTCGTCTGGCTCGACACCCCGCCCTGCCGACTCGTCCGCTCCTTCGGCGGCGGCCTCGACATCGCGACGAACGTCGTCCGAGTGACCGGCGACCGCCAGGAGATCGTCGAGGGCCGCCAGGTCGACAGCGACGACGAGCTCGACGAGGGCTGCTTCACCGCCGGCGACCTCCCCCTCTGACACGAAACGAACGGCCCCCGCACCTGCCGAAGCAGGGCGGGGGCCGTTCCGTGTGCGGGCGGGCGTCAGCGTGTGGGTCGGTACGCGACCCCGAGTCCGCCGGCGACGAGGCCCGCGACCGACGTGACGACGCCACCGGTCGCGACGACGCGCGTCGCGGTGTCCGCGGCGAGCCAGATCGGCGCGAGCCCGGTCGCAAGGAGTACGAGCGCCGAGCACCCGAGCAGCACGAAGTACGCGGCCGCGCGCACACGCGGGGAGACCGTCGGGGGGATCGGCGGCTCGGTGTCGTCGAGCGCGTCCATCTGCTCAGTGGTCATGGTGCGGTCCCTTCGTCAGAGCGTGGTCGGTCGGGGCGGCGGTGGGGGTTCGCGACGCCGGTAGATGTGGTCGATGAGCTGTCGGTTCCACGCCTGCTCGAGCGCGTACTCCCGCTCGAGCGCGGTCACACGGGTGCGGGTGTCGGCGAGCTCCTCCTGGATCTGGTCGATCAGGCCGTCACGGTCCGCGATCGTGTCGCGTCGAGCGGCCGCCTCGTCGGCGCGCGCCTCACGCTCGTCGCCGCGGACACCGAGCTTCCAGGAGACCGTCGAGGTGATCGCGGCCGTGATAACCGACGACGACAGGACCGCGGCGATCAGGAGGAGGACGGTCTCAGCATCCACACGCGTCACCCCGTGGTGCGCGTGCGCAGCGCCGCGGCCGACGTGCGGATCGCGAACACGGTCAGGTCCAGGCCCCGCAGGACGCACGCGAGCGCGGCGATCGTCATGCCCGCGGCCGGCGCGATGCGCACCGCGACGTCGTCGACCGTCGCCCACACCGCGACCGCGCGGGCCGCGAGCGCGAGGGACAGTGCGCACGTCGCGATGTACTCCCAGCGCCACCGCCACGTGAGGGTCGCGACGCATCCGACGGTGCCGGCGACGACGGCGAGCCAGCCCCACAGCTGCAGGGCGGGCAGGCCGACCGCGTCGCGGATCACGGGGGACGTCGCGATGAGGTCACCGACGCCCATCGCGACCCCGAGTGCGTACAGCGTCGCGCGTAGGATCCGGCCGATGATCCGCGCCCACAGGGGGAGCTGGCGGTCCGGGGACATGACCGTCACGACGGGTCGTCGACGACGGACTCGGCGACGAGACGCTTCTCGAGGTTCTCGCAGTCGACGAGCGGGAGCACGACGACCGGGACCCCGGACGCCTTGAAAGCCTCCCAGCCCTCACGGGTGAGGCCGGTCACCCGGTCACCGGTCAAGAGGCGGTACTTGCTCCGACCCCAGATGTAGAGCCTCATGGTCTCGTCGTCCTCTCCTCGGACCGGCTCGGGTGCCGGTGGGGTCGTGACCGCCGCGACGAAGCGCGCGACGTCGGCCGGCGTGCGGCCCTTGGCGATGTCGAAGTGCATGGCGTCACGGAAGCCCGACGGGTAGTCGAGGCCCCACGCGAACAGCCCGTCGGCGCGCGCGAGGATCGCGCGGATCGCCGCGACCTGCGCAGCGGTCCAGCCCGACCGGTACCGGGTACCGCGCTGGCTCGCCGGGACGTGGAGCTCGTACGGGTGCTGCCCACCGTTCACGTCGATCGCCGTCCCGCTCATGTGGTTCGACCCCGACGCGCCGCCGTAGCGGGCGTTGTCCGCGGCCGACCGCCACCCGTTGACCACCGTGACGGGCTCGACGCGCGTGTCGATCTCCCGCACGAGCCACGACAGCGCCGTCGCGACGTCGCCGCGAAGCACGAGCGCACCATCGCGGTCGTCGGCCAGGTAGACGCGCGTGACGGCTGACGCGGGGGCGACCGGCCAGCCGTTGTTCGTCGTCGTCATCGCGGGTACCCCCGACCTGACTCCGGGACCGGGACCGTCCCACCACCACCCGAGCCGCCATTCACGACGACACCCGGCATCGGCCGCGGGCGCCCCGTCGAGACGCCCAGGCCGACGTTCTTCCACTCGGTGACCGGCATCAGGACTCCCAGATGATCGCGGGCACGACGTAGTTGGTGGAGGAACTCGCCAGCCTGATCACCCCTGTCCGCTGGTTGAAACTCGTCCACGCGCGGTAGGTCCGGGTCTGGCCGTTGATCGTCGCCGCCTGGATGACTGACGTGGATCCGGCGTCGCCAGGGTGGACCGCCACCATCGCATTCGACACCCACGGCTTGACGCCAGGGGCCATGAAGGGGATCGGGAGCACCGGCGCCACGACACCGTCCTCGGAGAGCGTGGATGCGGTGCTGGCATCGAGCCCGTTGATGGTCGCTGGCAGGCTGACATTGCAGAACTGACCATCGGCTACCAGGACGCCGGCCGGCGACCCGCCGTTGCCAATCACACGAACCTTCAGCAATCCGGAGCACGCCATGACGATCGCGACGGCGTCGGCGGTGTACGCGCCGGACTCGTCACACGAGCGCTCGATTGCGAAGAAAAACGCGGCGGTGTCGACGAACCCGACCCACGGCGCGAGGCAGATCCCGCCGCCGTGGCACGACGCGTAGCTTGGGTACTCGGTGACGGCCCCGGACGCGCTGGACCCAGTGTAGTTCTGCTGACGCGCGAGCAGCGTGCCGGTGATGGCTCCGGCGCCGTTCGAACCCTGCCCCACCGTGATCCAGATCGCGGGGATGTTCAGAGACGCAGAGTTGCCTCGCCCGAACTCGAACTTGATGAAGATCGGGCATGCTGACTGGTGCACGTCATTCATGCGGAAGATGACGTACCCGGCCACCCCGTTCGTCGTCGTCGGGACCGCGAGCGTCGCGAAGTCCGATTCCTGCAACTGTCCCGAGTCCTCGGTCTGCACCCACCCGCACCCGACGAACGCATCGAAGATTCCCTTCGCCCACCTCCGGAACGCGGCGTTGGACGAGATGTCCGGTGCGCTCATCCACGAGAAGGTGCTCACGCTGCTGCTCCCGTCTGCACCCACGTCAGGGTGACGTCGACCGGGCCACCGTCGACCCGGTAGTAGACCTGCTCCTCAGCCACGCCGTACGCGCCGTCGACCGGACGCTCCAGGTCCGTGCCCGCGCTGGTCGCCTGGTAGTCGTACAGGAGGCCAGCACCCCCCAGGTACGGGTCTGTGAACACCCGCGCGGCATCCGCCGCGCGGCCTGAAGCGGTGCGGTACAGGCGCAGCCGTGCCGCACCGCTGTACGCGACCTGCAGCAGCGTGAACGCCGCCGCGAGCGCGATCGTCCCGTCACCGTCGGCGTCCGGGATGGTCGTCGACTGGATCTGCGCGGCCGAACCGGAGTCGCCCTGTGCGCCGCGCGGGATCGTGAACGACATCTCGTAGTCCGGGCCGCCCGTCACGGTGACCTCGGCGTCCGTGCCCGGTGCGCCGGTCGTGACCGTGCCGACCGTGAACGTCGGCGTGACGCCGTCCGCACCGTCAGCGCCGGGCGTGCCAGGAGCACCGTCCTGACCGTCGATACCATCACGACCGGGAGCGCCGTCCTGGCCCGGTTCCCCGTCCTGGCCCGGGTCGCCCTGCGGGCCGACGAGGGACGCCAGCCAGTCCTGCAGGGACCCGTCGAAGCCGTCCGCGAGCGCGAGCTCGTAGGCGGATGCACCGTCCTGTCCGTCGGCGCCGGGAGTGCCTGGTGCGCCGTCCTGCCCGTCGGTGCCATCGCGCCCGGGCGGCCCTTCGGGTCCGGAGTCTCCGGGGTCGCCCTTCGCACCGGGCAGACCGCGCGGTGCGACGACGTCGATGGCGGCGGCAGGGGTGATGACGACGTCGACGGCGGCGGGGTTGCCGCCGTCGATCACGATGACGCCCACGTCAGGCTCCCGTCGTGGTGTTGGGGGAGATGTCGAGGGTGCCCGTGCACAGGCGGGTCACGGTCCCGTCGTCGGCGGTGAGCTCGACGTCGAAGACCGCGGTCGTGGTGCGCGCGGACCAGCCGGTGGACTCGCTGGCGGGCAGGTGCACGTCGACCGTGCCGGCGGGCCCGTCGACGGTGACGACGGCCGTGGCGAGGAGTGCCCCGCCGAGCTTCGTGCGGACCTCGCACGCCCCGGTCACACCGGTCAGGTCCGTCGGGGTGGTGCGCTCGTCGTCGTCCCACAGCACGAACCGGGCGCGGGCGTCCGCTCCGGCCGCGGCCCGCCACACGATCTCGTCGTCGACGAGCCCGTGCGTCCCAATCGTGATGGTCACGTCACACCCCTGTCTGTCGCTGTCGGACCGGCCACGAGCCGGTGTGTCCGCCGTGCTGGCGCTGCCTGGTCGGCCATGAGTCCGCACCGGGCAGGGACTGGCGCTGCCGGAGCCGCCACGTGCCCTGCGAGCCTTCGTAGAGCCACCGGTACCGGCGGGGCCGAACCTGCGTCTCGACGGTGATCGACGTGATCTGCACGTGGATCTGCGCGCCAGCCGGGGTACCCGTCGGCCGCCACAGCGACGACATCGGCGCGAGCGCCGCGAAGTCCTCTGCGATGGGCAGATCCACGGGGAGCAGCACGGTGTCCGAGCCCGTGATCGTCGCAGTCGACTCAGCGTCGGGCGCCCACGCCCAGGCGACCGGGGCGAAGTCCGGGTCGACCCACACCGACGGATCCCCGTAGTCGGCCAGGCCGGCGTTGCCCGGGATGTCGTTTCGTGCAGGTCCGGTGCGCGACCACTGCGCCGACGGGGGTCGGACGACCGAGACCGACTGCGCCCCGAACGGCACGTCCGCGACGAGGCTGACCCACGCGCGTCGCGCGAGGACCGTCTCCTGGTCCTCCACGTCCACGCCGATCGCGCCCGGCGGCGGCACGTCGGGCACCACCGACACCTCCGGCCACGCCCAAGAGCCCAGCAGCGGGGTCGCGTGCTCAGCCTGCGCGTGGTCGTCCGCGATGTACAGGTGCCCATGGTGGTTGAAGCGGTCCTGCGTCGCGTCGACTGACAGCGGCAGCCACTGGTCCAGGCGACGGAACGTCATGTCCCACTGCGGGTACTCGTGTACCGCGGACATCCGCGGGAACGCGACGTCGAACGTGCCGATGGGCTCCGGCCAAGGCGGAGTAGATCCCGTGAGCCACCACGGCCGCATCGACGCGAACGAATCCGTCAACCCCTCGAGCGCCGCCCAGGTCATCGTGCGTGCACGCAACGTCCGCGCGAGGAACGACGTCGGCTGCCACACCACCGGGGTGTCGATCCACGGCCCCCATACCGGCATCAGTCAGCCCCCGGCCAGAACCGGCCCTGCACCCAGCACCCCGACGCCGCGATCGTCGCGACCCACAGCCACGGCGAACGCTCCGTCGCGTACTCCCACGACGCGTCGTCGACGAACCGGCCCGTCACCGGGGCGTCACCCGAACCCGCCGGCGTCGCGTACGAGCGCGGGTAGTACCCGCACGGCTGCTCACGCCACCCCCACGCCATCACCAGGCCCGCGGCCGCGAGCGCGTCGGCGTTCTCGTCCCACGGGTTGTCCTCCGCGGTCAGGGGGTTCCCGACGAGCGTGAGGAGCTGCGCGGCCGTGACCGGTTCGTTGAACACCGCGGTGACGAACGGAGCTGCGGGGCTGCTGGTGGTGAGCTCGGTGCGTACGATCTGCCCGTACCTGCCGAACGGGACCGGCACGACCGACCACAGGCCGCCGAACAGGGCGTGGCGGGGGAGGTGACCGGCGGGGGACTCAGCGTCGAACGTCGCACGGGCCTCCGTGACGGTGCCGCGCTGCAGGCGCTTGATGACGGCCTTCGCGGGGTCGGTCGCGTTGCGGTCCCGGTCGCGGATCGCCTCGAGCGTCGGGTAGTCGCGTGCGTTCGTGTCGACCGTCAGCACGACGCGCTCCTCGTCGTAGGCGACGTGCGCGACGTGCACCACGATCGACGACACCCCACGGAAGCCCCGGACGCGCACGTTGTCGCCCTCACGGATCTGGTAGCGGGAGCCCTCCGCGGGGTCCAGGGTCAGGGTGACCTGACCGGACCAGCCCGGGTCGATCGTGCGGGTCAGCATCTCCCGGGCGGCGCGCTTCCCGTCCGCCTTGGACACGCCCTGCCCGAAGTCGACCTTGTCCTCGACGCGCAGCACACTCTCGTCGTAGGTCGGGTTGGGGCCGGCGCCGGTGCCGTCCGCGTCATAGCGGCGCGGGACGACCGTGTCCGACCACGCCAGCGGCAGGAAGAACGCGTCCAGGGTGCCGACGTGCGACCCGGTCCCGAAAGTCGCCGACCACGTCTGCGGGCCGACGAGCCCGTCACGGGTGATGCCCGCCGCCTTCTGAATCTCGAACGTCCGCGCGCGGTCGCCCTGGGAGAACCGGCCCGTGACCGGCTGACCAGCCTTCGCCTGCCAGTCCGACACCCCCGTGCCCGTGCTCGTCGACGCATCCGTCGTCCCCACCGTGAACCCGGAGCTCAGCGACCCCGGGTAGATCGGCGTCTCATCCGGATGCCAACCCGGGTACACGGCGTTGCGCCACCGGCCGCCCTGCGGGGAGATCCCCTCGCCGTAGATCACGTTCGTCGCCTGCGACCAGTCCTGTGCCATGTCGACGACCACGCCACGCTGACCCGCCCGCACCGTCCAGGACACGGTCGTCGTGTCCTTGAGGACGATCTGCGGGGTCCGCTCGTCGCACCGCACCGTCCACTGCCGGCCACCCTGCACGGCCGTCGCCAGGAGCTGCTGCACGAACCCCAGCACCCGCGGCTCCCACCCGCCAGCGACACCCGTCGGGATACCGACCACCCGCGGCTCACAGCGAGCCGTGCGACGCGACACCGCCGAGTTCAGGACGTCCGCGATCACCAGGCCCACGTCCCGCGGCTGCGGGTCGAACGCCGGCGCCCGCAGCTGCAGGTCCGACACCATCACCGGGCCACGGCACGACACCGTGAACTCACCCGTGTCCTGCACCCGCCCGAACTTGTCCACGACCCCCAGCCACGCCGTCGACGTCGACCCGTCCCACAGCCGCCACCGCAGACGCACCCACGCACCCGGGCGGCACCACGACGGGTCCGCCTCGAACTGCGACACCTGCGGGAACGCCAGCGTCGCGTCGATGCACCCGAACGGCTCCGCGCGCGACCACGACGGCATCGGGGTCCGCACACCCGCCCACGTCGTGACATCCACGTCGTCGACGAGGATCTGCAGCGACGCCCACGGCTCCTGCACGACCTCGTCCGGCACCCACCCCACCGGGAAACCCGCATCGTCCAGAGTCGGGGCGTCCATCACCTCCGACACCCGCCACACCACCTGCGGGTCCGACACCGACACCGGCACCACCGGATCCGGCAGCACCGTCGGCGGGGTCGGCGCACCACCCGGCGTCGCCGCAGGCAGCACCGGCGGCTCGTACCAGTCGTCCACCGTCAGGTCGACCGACCCGACCACATCGAAGCCACCCGACGCGGACACCTCGACGCCCCCGCCGCCGGTGAACTGCGCCAGGAGATCCAGCGACAGCTGCTGGGCGTCCGCGAGCGTGACCGTCTCCTGCCACACCGCCGCGTAGAACAACGTCCCGCCCGACGCGGACTGCAGGTACGTGAAGCTCGCCTCCGGGGCGGTCGCGCCCGTGCCCGTGCCGACGACGACCCCGTCGCACACCAGCGCGACGTCGTCCCCGTCGGACCACAGCACCCACGCGTGCAGGTCCTCGTCCAGGGTCGGCCAGTCGACCTCGACCCCGAAGATCAGCGCGTGCGCGTCGAGCATCCGCAGCGGACCCGTGTGCTCCCACGGCATGCGGTGCAGCTCGCCCAGGCGGCACACCACACCCGCGACCGCGGCCGACGAGCCCAACGTCGACGGACCAGCCGTGTCCACCAGGAACGCCACGGACGCGGACAGGTCGAGGGCCGGGTGCCCGTCGACGGTCGTGCGCGTCGGCGCCGAGTCCGGGCCCGCGACCGACACCAACGTCACGTCGCCCGCGTCGAGCTCGAGGACCGGGCCCGCGGGGATCAGCGCCGGGTCGATCACGTGGACCGGCGTCGTCGACATGCTCACGCGCCGACCACCACCGTGAACGCGATCGCACCCGCAGCGATCGACAGAGGTGCGCCCTCGTCCGGCTCCACCGGCCCCGACGTCGACGCCGACAGCACCAGGTCACCACCCGACGGCGCATCGAACAGCCCCACCCCGGCGATCACCCACCCGACACCCGCGATACCCGCGTCGATCGCCGTCGTGTTGACCACACCGTCACCCGACGCCTCGAAGGCCGCGGCCAGGACCGACGTGCCCGACATCGCGATCAGGTCACCCTCCGCGTCCAGCCAGCCCACATGCAGACGCGACGGGACCAACGACGAGCGCGCCGGACCCAACAGCGCCTGCACCGCCCGCGAGCGCCACGCCTCCCCGATCACGAGGACACCTCCACCGGGTACGCCGGGATCGTCAGGACGTACTCCTGCTCGGCGAGCTCGACCCACTCCGGGCCGATGACGTTCCCCGCGATCGGGACGATGTCGGCGGGCTGGCATGCCCAGACGTCGACGACGCCCTCGACGTCGCACGTGAGGGTGTACGAGCGCTGTGCCACAGCCGCGAACAGGAGGTCGCGGTGCACACACGCGTCTGCCCAGCTCCCGCCCTTGCACCTGACGCGCACCGTGATCTGCGCGTCCGCGAGCGTGGCAGTCACCAGTGCGGAACCATGCTGGTAGGCGCCCTCGACGGTGCGGCGGCGCCACGACCGGCCAGCGACACCCCAGTCGATCAGCTCGACTCCGGCCGCGACAGGCGACGTCACGACGAGCGGCGTCGGACCCGAGAAGGTCAGCGTCCCGTCGACGGCCATCAGCGGTGGCCCCCGGTGTTCGCTTCGGCGCGACGTCGGCGTCCCCAGGACTGCGCCTCAGCACGGTCGGTGAACGTCGCGTGCTGGATCGTCCACGGCGTCGACGACTCGTTCGTCACCTGCACCGGGACCGTGACGACCTGAGGACCAGCCATCGGCCGCAGACCACCGACGTACCCACCGTCGGCGTACCCCCGGTACCCGCGGTTGATGCCCTCGAGCAGCGCTCGGTTGCCCTTCGTCGCGGCCGCGTTCACGACGAACTCGCCGCGGTGCACGATGCCTGCAGGCTCGTACTTCCCGCCGTCGCCGGTGTACCCGCCATCCGCGAAGGCGGAGACCTGACCGGGACGCACCGACGGACGGACCTCACCGGTACGCATGCCAGCGACGATCAGCGCGTACCGGTTGACCTCGTCCTGCAGCGTCGACTCACCCGCGACGAGACGCCGGACGATCGCGTCGACCGCCTCCTGGCCCACCTGCTCGCCAGCAGCCGCGACCACCGGAGCCGCGCTCGTCAACGCATCCGCGAACGCCGACGTCGACGACGCTCCGGCATTCGAGTACAGCGACTCGAACCGCTCGAGCTCGTCGTCCGACGCGTCGACCAACTGGGAGACGAGCGACGCGCCCTCGGGGCCCATCTGCCGGAGCCCGTCGAGGGACTCCTGCGTCACGCCTCGACCCGCGAGCTTGAGCATGTTCTGCTCCCACTGCGACTGTAGCTCGACCTGCTTCTGCAGCTCGCTCAGGTAGTCGCCGAGCGAAAAGCTCAGACCGTCGTAGTACGTCTCCCACGAGTCGTCCGTGTTCTTCTTCGTCGCGTCCGCTCGCGCCTGCGCGAGGTCACGGTTCTTCTCGATCACCGAGTCCATCGCGTCACGCAGCGAGATGAACGACGCGTCCGAACCCGCGATCGAGTCGAGGTAGCTCACCTGCGCGTCCGTCAGCTCCTGCGTCGCGCCCGTCGCCACGTTGAGCGTCGACGTGAGCCGCTCCGTGCTCGCAGCCGCCTGCTCCGTCTTCACCCCGGCGCGTTCGTCCGCATCGGCCTTGAGGACCGCGGCCTTCTCGGCCTCGGTCAGGGACGCCGCCTGCTTGTCCAGCGCGTTGCGGAACCCTGCGAACGCGTCCTCGTTCCCGAGCCGGTTGAAGAACCCCGCGATCCCGGACCCGAACGTCTCCCGCTTGTACGTCGCGTACGCGTCGTTGACCCTGTCGACCGACTCCTCGACCCCCAGGACGTAGCCCCGCAGGTCATCGGTCGTCAGACCGAAGATCTCACCCTGCCGCGCCAGGGAGTTCGATCCGTTGAACGAGCTGCGCGTGATCTCGGTCAGCTTCTCGTTGACCTTCGAGACCGTCTCGTCCGTCCGCTGACCGAACGCGTCGAGCGTCGTCGAGAACTCGTCGGTCAGCGCCTTCGCGTCGGCCTGCGCGCTCGCCCACGCGGAGACCGCGAGCGTCGCGAGCCCCAGCGCACCGCCGACCCCCGCGACCGCGACGGACGCGGTCCGCGCAGACAGCCCGAGGGACTGCATCGCGGTCCGCGTGTTCGAGATCCCGATCGTGAGCTTGCTCATCCCGGCCAAGCCCAGCAGCGCAAGCCCACCACCACCCGCGATCAGCATGGTCGCGTTCTTCACCGGGTCGTCCAGCCGGTTGAACCCGTCGACGAGCGAGTCGAGCGTCTGCACCACCTGACGCAGAGGACCATTCGCGCCCTCACCCAACCCGATCAGCGCGGTCTCGACGGACCCCGACAGCCCCTCGAGGTCACCCTTCAGGTTGTCGAGCTTCGCGCCGGCGACACCAGCGGCATAGCCCTGATCGTCGACCGCCTTGATCCACCGCCGCACACCCCCCTCGCCCTCCGTGTACAGGACGTTCGCCGCGCGCACCGCGTCGGCCCCGAACATCACCGACAGGGCGGCGTTGCGCGCCTCCGGGGTCAGGCTCTTCATCGCACCCTGCAGATCGCCCGCGAACTCGGCCAGACCGACGAACTGACCCGACGAGTCGTACGCCGAGACCCCCAGCTTCTCGAACTGCTCCGCCGCCTCGTCCGACTCCGGGGTGAGCCGCTGCAGCATCGTCTTCAGCGACGTGCCCGCATCCGACCCGAGCAGACCCGCCTGGGCGAACGCCGCGAGCGCGCCCGTAGTCTCCTCGAGCGTCAACCCGACCTGCGAAGCGACCAGGCCACCCTGCGAGAGCGCCTCGCCAAGGTCCGACACGTCACCCATCGCCTTGCCTGCACCAGCAGCGAGAAGATCCGCGACGTGCGACGCCTCCTGGCCGCCAAGACGGAACTGCTGCAGCGCGACCGCCGTGTACGAGGCGGCATCCGCGAGACCGAGAGACCCGGCCGCGGCAAGGTTCAGCGCGCCGTCGAGGCCACCACCAAGGATGTCGGCCGACGAGACGCCTGCCTTCGCGAGCTCCTCCACAGCGTTCGCGGCCTCCGTCGCAGAGAACACCGTCTCGGCACCCGCCTGGATCGCGGCCTCGCGCAGCGCGTCGATGCTCGCACGAGCCTCCGCACCGGTCGCGGCGACTGCTGACATCGCCTGGTCGAAGTCCGCGAACCTCTTCACCCCGAGCAGCGCGAACGCCGACAGCGCGGCGCCCGCAACCCCTGCCGTGGTCGACAGCTGTGAGATCGCCTGCTCGTTCTTCTGGATCTTCGACAGCGACGACTTCGCGAAGTCCTCGACCGAACGGCGAGCCGTCGAGAACCCCGACACCAGGCCCTGCACGTCCGCGCGCAGAGCCACTGTGAAAGTGCGGTCAGCCACGTTTCACCCCCTCCTAGTCGACGCCGTGCGGTTGGATGCGGGGATGAGCAACAAGAGCGACGACCTCGCGAACATCCGAGAGCTGCTCCTCGACGCGAGGCGCGAGCGGAATGGCAACCGGTGGTTCACCGGGGTCGGAACCGGGCTGGCGGTCGCCGGCGCAGGGCTGGGCCTCGCAGATGCGAGCGGCCCCGGCCCGTCGCTGGTCGTCGTCGGTGCGCTCGGCCTTGCGCTCGGGCTCGTCTTCCGGATCTAGCGGCTGGTCGGCGGCCTGATCCGGGCGCCGAACAGCAGGCCGTCGAGCGTCGCCCCCGCGCCCGCAGCCTTCAGGTACGCCTTGCGCGCGTCGGCCTGCTTCGTCGCGACATAGCAGCGAGTCGGCGGAGGCACCTCGATCTCACGCGCTGCCATCTCGTCGTGCGCGATCTGCACAGGCCACCCACACCCGCACGGGCACAGGACCTCGCTGCGCCAGCGCGCGAGCTCGAGCATCCACTCACGCTCCGTGTCGTCCCACTCCGGCTCCGGCGTCGAGGCAAGGAGCCGCCCGTGCTCGTCGTACTCGTACACCGTGCGGGGCTCCCACCCCAGGAACCGCTTGTACGAGATCCCGAGACGCTCCGCCGCCTCTAGCTCCGCGAGGACCGCTGGATCCGCGAGGCGACCCGCGAGAAAGGGGCGCGGGACACACCCCGGTTCACCTCGAGCACGCCCTTCGCGAAGGGCTCCCACTGCGAGTTCGACAGCTGCTCCGCGAGCACCGGCCACTTCTCCGACGACCATGCGCGAGGGGACCCGTCGGCGTTCGTGACCTCGACGACGGAGGGCCCGATCGCGTCGTCGAGCGTCGAGATGTTGATGCCGTACGTCTTGTCGACGTCCACGTCCGGGCGCGGCGGGTGCTTCGCCTCGTACTCCGCCCAGGACTTGCGCGGCATCGCCTCGATCGTGAACACGAGCGTGTGCTCTCGCATGCGATCCTCGAGCGAGGAGACCTCCTCGGCCGCAGCGCGCTCGGCGGGGTTGGTGCCGGCGTACGTCGACTCACCCGACGCCTGCCGTGCGCGCTCGAGCGCGTCCTGCGCTCGCTCCCACTGTGCGTGCAGGTCGAGCGCGGTGCACAGCGTGACGGTCTTGCGGGGCCGGGCGATGGTGATGTCGGGCTCGGACATGAGCTACTCCCTGGGTCTGGGCTGGGTCGTCGGGTGGTGCACCCCGCCCGGCCGACCCAGGAGCCGGGCGGGGTGGTGTGGTGGCTCAGGCCGCGTCGTCGACGATCGCGACGTCCGTGTGCACGTCCCCGGTGACGAACGTCGACCAGGTCGCCTTGAGCACGGAGTTCGTCTCGGGCGGCAGGAGCGCCTTCATCCCCGTCTGGAACGGGGTGAGCTGGACCTTCTGGCCCGCCGCGAACTCCTCGTCGAACGGCAGGCCGCGGCGCTCCACCGCGACCCAGTTCGAGTACTCCGCGAGCGCGTCCGCGAGCGCGTTGTAGTCGTCCTCGTTCTCCGAGTTCGTGTTGTCGATCCCCGTGATGGAGAGCGTGTACCGCTTGCGGCCCGGCTTCTCGAAGTCCTGCGCCGAGCAGTAGCGCGGGTCGGGTGCGCTGTCCTGCGTCGCCTGCAGGTTCCAGCCGTCGGGGGTGAGGTAGCACGAGATCTGGACGGCTGACGATGCCGTGACCTCGTCGAGGGTCGGCGCCGTCAGGTCGGCGACGGCCGGAACCAGCGTGAGGCGGGCGAACCCGTCGGATGGGGTCGAGGGGATGTTCGTCACTTCTCTGCTCCCTTGCTGACGGCCGACTTCTCCTCGCCCGGTCCCGTCACGGGGGCGAGCTGGACGTGGTACTTCGGGGGACGGGGCTTGCGGACCGGCGGGTACCGGTCGTCCTTGATGCGCAGCAGCGACCGGGCGATGCGCTTGTCGTCCTCGGGCACGTCGAACTCATGCCCCGTCGTGGTGTCCTTCACACGGACGAACACGGGGTACCTCCTCAGGGTTGGCGTTGGGCGGCGAACACGAGCGGAAGCTCGGCCGCGAAGACGTGCCGGGTCATGCCCCCGAGCACGACGTCCGTCGGATAGACGGCCGGATCGCCACGCAGCTGCAACGGTCCGGTGACCCAGCCCGCAGCTGCGGGCCGGGAACCTTCGAGCGCACCGAGCGTGCTGTCAGCGACCGCGAGCGCCTCGTCCTGCGTGCGCGCGGCGATCGTCACCCGCACGCGGCACGTGCGAGCGTGCGGGGTGCTCACACGCGAACGCTCCAGCACCCCAGGCACCTGCACCGAGACGAGCCGCCACGGCAGCGCAGGACTCGGTTCGTCGACCTCACCGACGTGCGACGCGACGTCGTCGTCGGGCATGAGCGCGACGACCCCCGCCGCGAGCGCTCGGAACGTCACAGGAGCCCCCCGAGCAGATCGTCGAGCGCCTTCGCGAAGCGCGGCGCCTCGCGGTCGAGCGGACCATCGGCGTCGAGGGAAGCGCCACCACCGCGAGGCCATCCGTAGTACGCGCCCGCGAGACCTGCCGACGCGCCGCGGTCCCGGTCCGGGCCGGTCTCGGCCGTGAGAGACCCCCGGGTCGTCGTCACGTCGTAGGTGATCGTCCGGGCGAGCTGCCGGAAGTGCGCCGACTGCTGAGCGTCGGCCTGCATGTCCGACTTGATGTTCAGTGCGCCGCGCTCGAGCACCGCGGCAGCCTGTGGGATCGCGGTCCCTGCTGCGCGACCGAGATCGACAGCGAACGTGCGCAGATCGTCAGCCATCACGCAACCCCCATGCGATCCCACCGACCTCACGCGTGACCGCGTAGTGCAGGAGCCCGAGGGTGTCGTGCGCGCGGAGATCGCGGGAGATCGCGATGCACACCTCACGGTCACCGTCGTCCGTGATGACCTCCGCGAGGACCATCGTCTTCGTCGGTATCCACCCGAGGGCCTGCATGCGCGCGACCGCAGCGTCGACGATCGACTCGAGCTCGGCCTGCTCGTCCCGCGTCATGTCGTCACCTCGCTCACGGCGAGGCGGTACGCGGTCGCGCGAGTCTTGTGCAGGGTCCGCACCACGCGGTAGAGGCGACCGACGAGGTACTCGTCGTGCTCGTCCGCGACGACCTCGATCACGTCGCCCACATGCGCGGCGAACGCGCCGACGGGGACGTGGATCTCGTCGCGCTGCTCCGTGTGCACATGACCAGCGACCGTGGTCGTGCGCTCCTGCTGATCTGGGACCTGGACCTTGCCCGGACCCTCGTAGATCTTGACGACAGGGCGCACACCCGTGAGCGGGTCGCTCGGGCCGTCTTCGCGCACGACACGCACTGTGCTCGTCATCGTCGAGAGCGTCTGCTCGCGCAGCTCGACCAGGGCCCCATCGAGCTCGACGCCGAGCACAGTCACGGCCGGCCCCACCCTGTGGGCACGCGGTCAGCCCAGCCCGGCACGTAGCGCACCGGAGATGAGAGCGCGGCCGCGGCCGATCCGGGCAGGAGCAGATCCCACTCGTCGTCCGTGATGAACAGGCCGCCGGCGGACAGCGTCTGGTCACGAGTCTTCGTGACGGAGCCGTCATCGACGGCCACGGTCACCGAACGCAGACCCTCCGGGTTGCGCAGCACCCGCACGACAGCGTTCGCCTCGACCATGACGACCGTCTCCTCGAAGGCCTCGTCTGCGTCGACCCGAGCGTCAAGGTCACGCACCCGCGTACGGATCAGGACCTCCGCGTCGTCGAGGAACGCCTGCGCCTGCGCCGTATCGGTGATGGGACGGCCGAGACGCACCTGCACGTGCGCTGGCTTCGCGTAGCTCGTCACGACCGCCCCACCCCCACTACTGCTGCTGCGCGGCCGCGACCGCGGCGCGGATGTCGTCCTTCGACGCGTCCTGCGCGATGTCGATGCCGACGTGCTTCGCCCAGCTCATCCATGCGTCGCGGCTCGAGCGGCCATCAGGCGGAGTCAGCTCCGGCGATGCCGTACCGCTCTCGTCGTCACCACCCGGTGCGCCCTCGCCAGACCCCGGCACGCCGCTGAGCTTCTCGGAGTCCGGTCGGCCGTCGGGCTTCGCGGAGTCCGGTCGGCCGTCCGGCTTCTCGGAGTCGTTCTTCGACTTGGGTGCGAGCAGGTGCTCGCCGACGTCGGCGCCCTTGGGCACCTGGTCGCCGGCCGCGAGCTGGACCGGCAGGTCGTTCACGTACACGTACGTGACACCGTCGAGGTCGTCACGGATCTTCCTCCCGGCCATCCCGGGACCTCCTTCAGGTGGGTGGACGGTGGGGGAGGCCAGGCATGCGACCGCCCCCACCGTCACGAGGTCAGGACAGGACCGTCGCCGCGAGCGAGAGGTTCGCGTTCGCGAGGACCGGCATGCCGATCGCGTCGCCGTGGACCTCCGCGAGCATCGGCGGCGTCTCGTTGCGGTAGACACCCGTGACGATGCCCGGCTGGTCCGCGAGCTCGATGCCCCAGTCCTCGGCCGTCGAGGACAGGGTCTGCCCCCAGAACGACGCGCCGAGCTGGGTGTCCTGCCACGCGTCCGGGTCGACCGGCTCCGGCAGCAGGAGCAGCCCCGTGTCGGGGAGCACCAGACCAGACGCAGTACGCCGCGAGTACACCTCGATCGGCGGCAGGCCGGCACCGTCGACGATCGCCGCGACGTCCGCCTGCGTCGCGGGCCGCGAGCCGCCACCGACCAGCGACGTCTTGAACTCGTCGCCCTGCGCCATGACCCGCAGCACCCGGCGCGACACCAGGATGACGCCCGGCGCGACGCCGTTCGTCGTCTCGTACGTGTCGCACCACGTCTGCAGGTCCGTCAGCCGCGAGACCGACGTCGCCGACGACCACAGCGACGACGCCGTGACCGTGTGCCCGGCGGCGCGGCCGAACGAGTCCGCCGCGCCGATCTCCGGGATCGTCGCGACACCCGTGCGCAGCACGATCCCGCGGAGCCGCTCCATGCGGTCCGAGATCGCCTGAGCGACCTGCTGGGAGGTGCTAAGGATCTCGTTCAGGATCGTGTCGTCCGACGCGCCGCGCGTGCGCAGCTGGTCGTACTCCGTCACCGGGAGGACCTGCCCGATCGCGGGCAGCTCGAGGATCGTGCGCTTGCCCGACGGCTTCTTGCCGACGGTCGGCTCCGCGTCGTACGCGCGGAACTCGGCCTCGGCCACCAGGCCGGCCTGGCCCGCACGAAAGCGGACCTGGATGTCCGGGACGGTGCGGTTCGGCAGGAACCGCGCCAGGCTGCCGCGGCGAGCCTCGATCGCCGCCAGGGACTCCCGCACGTACCCCGTGAGGGTCGCCGGGTCGATGAGGTCGGTCCAGAGTGCCATGATCCGACTCCCCCTCTCAGATGAAGACGAACGTCGTCGCGGCGACCTTCGCCGCGACCGTGGGCGCGGTGAACGTCGTGGGCAGCTTGGCCGTGCGGACACGGCCGTGGTCGAGCAGCGGGACCGCGAAGTCCGCGGTCCCGACGACCTTCTGGTCCGTCAGGACGAACCCGGCCAGCACGCCGGCGCCGGTCGTCGCCTCGTCGTCGTCGTCGAACGGGACGAGGAGACCCCCGACCTTCGCGACCGGAGTGCCCGACGGGATGAAGCCGGCGGGGTAGTGCGTGTTCGCGGTGAAGGCGGAGACGTCGAGGATCTCGGTCCGCGCGTCGGCGATGCCGTGCGTCGATCCGAGCCAGGACAGGTCCCCGCCACCGAACGTCTCGGACTGGAGACGAGGCGACATGGTGATCCCTCCTCAGGGAGTCGTGTTCAGGACTTCTTGCTGGGGTGCCTCTCGGCGTAGAGCGAACGCCCCGCCGAGACCGACGCACCCTCGTTGCCACCGCCGCTACCACCACCCTGCGACGGGTCCGGAAGCGGGCTCGTCGAACCAGCCGGGATGAGCGCCTTGAGCGCGTCCGCGTCAGCCTCGATCTCCGTACGCGTCGCACCCGTCAGACGCGGTGCGAGCTTCAGGTCGAGCCCCTTCGTGGCCGCGACCTCGTACCGCAACGCCTTGAGCTCGGCGGCGGCAGCATCGCGCTGCGCCGCAGCCAGGTCGTCCGCAGCCCGCTGCTCGGCCGACTTCTTGCCGTCCGCGATCTCCTTGCGGAGGTCCGCGAGCGCCCTCTCGGCTGCCGCGCGGGCGTCCCGCTCGGCGGTGAGCGCCCGCTTGCCGGCCTCGCCGAGCGGCTCATCGCCCTCGGAGCTGCCGGACTGCGACGTGCCTGTAGCAGGGGGCTCGGTCGTCGGACCGGCGCCCGTCGATCCCGGAGTGCCCTGCTCGGTCCCCTGCGGGTCGTTGACGAACCGCAGGCGCGCGAACCGGTCCGGCGTGCCGGGGGTGTGGGTGATCGGCCACGCCATCGCGGCGCGGACAGTGCTGTGGTGCATGGTGGCTCCGAATCGCTCGGGGTGGTGACCCGGACCGCGTCGCGCGACCGGGAGAATGTGTTGGCAGTCAGCTGCGCAGGTAGCCGTTCGCGCGCAGGAGCCGCACGTAGTCGTCCTGCGACACCGCGACGGCGCGGATCGTCTCGGGCATCAGACGAGGGCGGGCGACGCGACGCTCGGCCGCGCGCCGCTCCGGCCTCTCGGGTGTGATGCGGACAGAGGTCCGGTCGGACAGGTACCGGTAGGCGATGCCTCGTCGCGTGGTGCCCTCGGACGTAACCAGGACGCGCCTGCCGCCGACCTGCGCGGTGTGCATCCCGCGGCGCGCGTTCACGACCTGGCCCATGTCAGCGCCCGCGCGGATCGCCTCGGCGCCGGCAGTCCCGAAGACACGCTCCTGCTCGTCGGGGGCCAACGAGTCGAAGTACTCCGCGGGGTTCACGGTCATGTCGTCGCCCGCTCCGGCCTCAGTGGCGGGAACATGCCGGCAGTCGCACCTCGGGTGTCGGCGGAACGGCACCGATGCGCGATACCGAGCTCCCGCGAGGATCACGCACCTCGAGCACGACGGCGGGTTCAGCATCCGCACGTACGTCGTGACCTTCGGCCGTACCCCCATCGCGAGAGACTCCGACTGCCGCGCCGAGTCCGACAAGGCCGTCGCCACCGCGGTCATCAGCCACAACCCGGAGCGGCGCAGCGCCTCAGGAACTTCGAGTGCTGGACCCGACGCCGACACGAGCTGCTTCGCGCCCGTCACGGCGCTGCGAAACAGCGACTCGAGCGGGCGGCCGTCACCCGCCCGACCGACCAGCGGCGTCGGGTCCGTGACCGCAACCGGGACGGCTGCCGCACGAGCACCCATGTCGGTGAGCACGTCAGGCACGTAGTCCTGCGCGCCGCGCACGAGCTCGAGCTGCGCGGTCGCAACGGCCGAGAGCAGGTCCGTCTCGATCAGCCCGTACGAGGCGTCGAACTCGGGGCCGACGCTCCGCCAGAGAGCGGCGGTGCTCGCGAGCGCGCGCTTCACCACCGCACGCTGCGCCGAGCCGTACGCCTCAGCGACCCCCGGAAGCGCCTGCAGCGGCACCGGCCTGGTCCTTCGCTTCGAACAGAGCCAGGGTCGGGTCCTGCTCCTGGGCGCGGAAGTGCTCGCGTTCACGCTGCTTGCGAGGTTCGTCCCAGTTCATCTCGTCCCAGGCGCCCTCTCGGGACAAGATCGGGACACCGCCCGCCATCTTCGAGATCGCGTCCGCGCGCTCCGCGAACGTCGGCGTCGCGGGGTCGAACCACAGCGTGCGGATGCGGTTCGCCTCAGGCCACTCACCGGTCCGGAACCGGGCCGAGATCCCCTGTACCCAACCCCACGCGTCACCCCAGTCGGAGGCCTTGCGCTCTGCGTTCTTGATGAGCCGCGACTCGTCGGCGCGGATCGCGCCCTCCGCGGCAGGGTTCGTCGTCGACGAGACGAAGTAGCGCAACGGCAAACCGGACACCGACGCGACGAGCTTGCCGTAGTGCTCGACCGTCCCGGTCAGGTTCGCAAGCTCGGCAGCGGGGAACGTGCCGGCCTGCGCGTCCTTCTCCGCGTAGACCATCAGCGACGTGTAGTACGCCTCCCACGTTGGGATCGGCTCGCCCGTCTGCGGGTCGACCATCTTCGTCGGGTCGACGCCGAAGATGTAGCGGCCAGGGACCGCGATCCCTTCCTGCGCGATCTGCAGGTTCGTCAGCGAGCGCGCTGCCGAGTCCGTCAGCGGGATCGTGTCAGCCATCTCCGACGTGCCCCACCAGTCGCCCGGCCGGCGGCGATTCAGGAACATGACGACAGGCGGGCGACCCAGCCTGTGATCGTCGCGGCCGACGATCTCCCAGCCCGACGACGTCGCGACAAGCCAGATCGACGCGTGCGGCAGGTACAGGGTCCGGCAGCGTCGGTTGTCCTCGTTGCGGTACGACCGCAGGTAGCCCAGCGCCGACCGGGTCCGGGCGTCGACCATGCCGGCCATCTGGCGGGAGGGTTCCACCGTGATGAGCGGGTGCTTGCTGTCCTCGTCGTTCGTGCCGACGGTCACGAACCCTCGCCCGTAGGTCGCAGCCTCCTGGTGGAGCATCGGGGCGCCCGAATCGAGGTTGTTCGCCTCCCACTGCTCGCGCAGCTCGTCCGACGTCTTAGCCTTCCCGGCCTCCACGAAGGCGCGGACCTCGAGGCGATTCACCACCTCGTCCACGACGACCCGCGGCCAGTTCACGACGGTCTCGAAGCGCCGGAGCTCCGGCGGGACAGCCAGCCCGATCTGCTCGAGCCGCTGCGCCCCCTCGTAGTACCGCTCCATGCGGATGTCGTGCTTCGCACGTGCCGTCAGCCGCTTCGCGAGACGCGCCATGATCTTCTGCTCGTCGTCGGTCAGACGCAGCTTGCGCAGCAGCTCAGCCACAGCACCTCCTCACCGGAACATGAACATGCGGGAGTCGGACTCCCTCACCCGGCGCAGGTACCCGTCGAGCGCCGTCACCGTCGCCTGGATCCCGTCGATCCGAGTCGAGGACTTCTTCCGGTCCGGCTTCACCGGGCGGATGTTGTCCGCGTCGTCCTTCTTCGCCTCCACGACAGACGCCATCCACCGCATCACCGGGTTACCCCCGTGACGGAGCTCCTGCGCGCCGATCAGACGCTCGAGCTCCTTCGATGCCGGAGACAGGCCCATGAAGGTCTGTGCGACTGGCGTGATCTCCACGCCGCCGAGCTCATCGTCAAGCTCCTGCACGAGCTGCCCCGCGAACATGCGGTCGTACGAGACCCGCTGCATGTCGAAGTGGCGGCAATCGCCGATCACGGCAGCCTTCACAGCCGAGTAGTCGATGACGTCACCGTCCGTCGCGGTCACGTACCCCTGCGCGATCCACTGTTCGAGCGGCACCATCAGCTGACGCTGCAGGTCCTCGACGCGCTCACCCGGCACCCAGAACCGCGCGAGCAGGTCCACCTGCGCCCCCGGCCGGTTCGACTCCACGAGCGCGACCCACGCCGTGAAGTCCGACACCGCCGACAGGTCCAGACCGCCCCACGCGCGACGGCCCCGCAGACCCGCACGGTCGACCGCCCCATCGAGCAGGTCCCACCGGTCCACATCGATCCACCGCGCCTGCTCGCGCCGGCGTAGGTTCAACGTCAGTCGGCAGTAGGTCGGGAAGTACGACGGCGTGCTGCGCGCCTTCTCCGCCTCGCGATGCAGGTACGCCCACGTCGGGGACTTCCCCGCACCCGGGTTCGCCTTCGCGAGCGTCGCGTCCGCGAACGGGTCGTCCCCGTCCTCGGCCGCCCAGATCACCCCGTAATGCCCCGGGTCCTGCACAACCCCGTTCGCGACGTTGCGCGTGTAGGTGTGCTTCTCGTCGTAGATCGTGCCGTCCTCGGCCTCATCCGCCGTCGTGATGAACACGACCAACGGCTGATCGCGGGCGCCCGTCCCCGTCTCGATCGCCTCGACGAGCGCGCGCCGCAGTCGCAGCGTGTGCACCTCGTCCACGACAGCGCCCGAGACGTTCAGACCGTGCGCCGTCTCAGCGACCCGCGACAGGACCCGCAAGATCGAGCCCGTGCGAGGCACGCGCACGACCTCCTTCAGCGGCTCGACCCGCTTCCGAGCGATGGGCGACGTCGCGAGCATCCGCTTCGCGTCATCGAACACACGCGCGGCCTGCGTCATCGAGCCGGCCGCGTTGTAGACCTCAGCGCCAGCCTCACCGTCCGCGAGGAGCAGGACGTTCGAGATGCCAGACGAGATCGTCGACTTGCCGTTCTTGCGCGGCACCTCGATCCACACCGACCGGACCACGCGGACCACAGCGTCGATCTCCGCGTCGTGGTGCACCCAACCGAAGATCGGAGCGAGCACCCACACAACCTGCCACGGATCTAGACCCTCACCCAGGCGCAGCCGGACACCAGCCCATCGGCCCTTCGTGTGCTTGAACGCCGCGAGCGCTCGGAGTGCCTTGCGGACCCGGTCGACGTCGAACCACGCGCCCGGGTGCAGGTCTGCCTGGAAGGCGACCACGAGCGGGGTGTGCTCGAGTGCGTCGTCGATCTGGTCCTCGGTCAACCCGAGCTCGACCAGAGCGTCACGCGGTGCCGGGAGACTACGAGTCGAAGGGGTCGTCCTCGTCGTCACCGGCGCTCCCTCGTCCACCCAGCCGGGCCAGAGATGACGGCGTCAGGCCGAGCTCGGCCGCCAGCGAGCGGAAGTTCGATCGGTACTGGTTGAGCACGGTCGTCCAAGGGCTCTTGACGTTGCCGCGCTCCGTCGCGACCACGACGCCCTCCATCGACAGAGCGCGCTCACCTTGCTCGATCCGTGCCCACGTGACGCACAGGTCGACGAGCACCTCCTGCTGCTCCCCGACGAGGCCGACGGAGCGGACGAGCGTCGGCGCGACGCGGCGCCACAAGCCCGCTGCCGTCGCCCGGGCGCGGCGCTCAGCGCGCCACGACCCGGGGAACCAAGCGGACCAGTCAGGCTCGACAACGGCGGACGGGGGCAGCGTGACCGCGTCACGTACTGGACGATGGCCGGGGTTCCCCTCGCGCACGACAGACAGCGTCGGCTTCGGCTTGCGTCCGACCGTCGCCACGAGACCTCCTACCCCACTCGACCTGTACGGGGCTTCTCGAAGCGGCTTCCCCACGCCCTGATCTCCGCCTGCGCCTGCCGCTCGACCGCGAGCGCAGGGTGGGGGATCGGAGCCCCCTTCGGATCCGCGATCACCATGCCCTCGGCGCGCAACCGGCGCTGCGCCTCGCGCAGGCGTGCGACCTGACCGCAGTACGCCTCCAGTGCAGACCCGACGATGCGCTCCGCGCCCGCACCGTACGCCGCGACGACTTCACGCCAGACCTGCGCCACGTCCGACGGGCAGCTGTCGGGCGGAGCGAGCCGGGCCGGTGTCACCATCAGTTGTCCCAGGGCCCGGTGCGGATCGTCCTGGTGATCTCGATGCCGAGATCAGGCTGGACGGACTCGATCGCCGCGACGGACGGCAGCTGACGGTCCTCTGTGTCGCCCTCGGGGAGCTCCGCGAAGACCGCGTCGACGAAGCTCGTGAACAGCTCGCACCGGATCGGATCGTCGGTCATCTCGAACTGCTCGCACCGGGGGTTGAGGTTGAGGTTCATCGACGACGTGATCAGGACCGACCAGTCCGTGTTGGTGATCGTCACGAACTTCGCGTGAAGCCGAGTCGCGCGAACCGTCTCGGGACCGAACACGTCACCGACGTCCGTCACAGATGCCTGCCCGCGCTTGGCTGACGAGTCCATCAGGAAGCGGATCGAACGGATACGGCCCGAGTCGCGGAACCGCTCGGCCGCGGCGACGTCGTAGAAGCCGGCGGACCACGTGGAGATCGCGACGTCAGCGGGTCCCGTCAGCTCGAGCGCCGCGTCGACCAGGTCCAGCAGTGAGAACTGCCCGAACGTGAGACCGACGACGTCGAGCCCCTTGCCGAACCCCGCGATCGTGTCGCGCACTGACGCGACCTTCGACAGGCGAGCGCGCGTCTTGCGGACGGGTCGGACGTGAGCGGTAGCCTGTGGCACATCGACTCCTTGATAGTCGGTCACGCCCCCGGACGGTTGCACCCGTCGCGGGGGTCCTTTCATGCCCCGATTCTACACCACGAGTTCCAGCATATCTGCAGGTCAGCCCGCAAAAATCGATCATTTCGCGGGTGTGCGAATTGCCCA
>Ga0206101_1000052_pt1 | contig 44555 bp, 40 predicted proteins | sample 1B0metagenome_FD_148613 | JGI IMG/M metagenome (GOLD analysis project Ga0206101, IMG submission 148613) | Enriched microbial communities from leaf-cutter ant dump, University of Wisconsin, Madison, United States - 1B0 | ecosystem: Environmental > Terrestrial > Nest > Insects nest > Nest dump... | reverse complement strand
TGCCCTGCTCGTCCTTGACCTCCACCTTGAAATGCGGCTCGGTCTTGTAATTGTTGTCCGCGGCTTCCTTGATCTCCGCCAGTTGTTCTTTAGAGATATTGAAATGGGCCGTCAGCTTGCCCTTGCCGGGCTGCTTGAATTTTATGTCGGCGGATTTGTCCCAGACGATGTAATCCTTGCCGAGGTTTTTCATCAAAATCATCATGTAAAACGGATCGGTCATGGCATAGATCGAGCCGCCGAACTGTGTGCCGACGTAATTGCGGTTCAGCCGCGTCAGCTTCATTTCCACTGTGATATCGTTAAAGCTGTCGGAGATTTTTTTCACCTTGATCCCCGCGCCGAGGAACGGCGGCCAGAAATTCATCAAACGGCGAAAATTATTCGGTTTCATCATGCTTTCCTTACATTGCCCCGCCGGCAGGGGATTTCTACGCCGCCTCGATCTGCTTCAGGGCCTGCGACAGCTTGGCGATGACGTTTTCCGCCTCCGCCTTCAGGCCGCGCTGCTCCTCGACGACTTCTTCCGGCGCCTTGGAGAGGAAGCCCCGGTTGTTCAGCATCCTGTCGATTTTCTCAATCTGCTGGCGCCCTTTCTCGATCGCCTTTTGCAGGCGCGCGCGCTCCTGTTCCAGATCGACCACATCGGCGATCGGCAGGATGACCGTGGCCTCGTCCACCACCAGCTGCAAGGAGCCTTTCGGCGCCTCCGCCTCGGAAATTTCGGCTCTGGACAGGCGCGCAAGACGCTTGATGATGTCGTTATAGGCGGCAAGGCGTTCCTTTGTTCGCGCGCTCGCGCCCTTGAGCAGCATGTCGATCTGCGCCGCCGCCGGCACGTTCATATCGGCGCGGACGGAGCGGATTTCGGAGATCATTTTCACCACCCAGTTCACCTCGTCCTGCGCGTCTTCGTCGATCACGCTGTCGTCAAAGTCGGGCCACAGGCGGGATTGCAGCCAGTCTTCCTTCGACAGTTCCCCGCCGCCCATCAGGTGGGCGTGCAGCTCTTCGGTAATGAACGGCATGATGGGATTCAGCAGCGTCAGCAACTGATCCAGCACCCAGCCCGTGGTATCGCGGGTTTCCTGCTTGACGGCTTCATCCGCGCCGTTCAAAAGCGGCTTGGTGAATTCGATATACCAGTCGCAGAACGTGCCCCAGGCAAAATGGTACAACGTCATGGCGGCATCGTTGTAACGATAAGACTTGAGGCTGGCGGCCACGTCGCGGCTGGTTTCGGCAAGCTCGGAAACGATCCAGCGGTTCAGCGTATGTTTCGCCGCGGACGGATCGTAATCCAGTTTCAGCGCGCAGCCGTTCATCTCGCAAAAGCGCGAGGCGTTCCAAAGCTTGGTCGCAAAATTGCGGTAGCCTTCCACGCGGCTGGCGGAGAGCTTCACGTCGCGGCCCTGCGCGGACAGCGCCGTCAGGGTCAGGCGCAGCGCGTCGGCGCCGTATTCATCGATAATATCGAGGGGGTCGATGACGTTACCCTTGGTCTTGGACATTTTCTGCCCTTTTTCATCCCGCACCATGGCGTGCATATAGACCTTGCGGAACGGCACATCACCCATGAAATGGATACCCATCATCATCATGCGGGCGACCCAGAAAAAGACGATATCAAAGCCCGTGATCAAGGTTTCGGCGGGATAATAACGCGCCAGCGCCGGCGTTTTCTCCGGCCAGCCGAGCGTCGAGAACGGCCAGAGCGCGGAAGAGAACCACGTATCCAGCACATCGGGATCGCGTTCCAGCTTGACGTCGGGGCCAAACTTGGCGCGCGCCTCCGCATAGGCCTCTTCCTCCGTTTCGGCGACGAAAACAGCATTTTCCGGCCCGTACCATGCCGGAATCTGGTGCCCCCACCACAGCTGGCGGCTGATGCACCACGGCTGGATGTTGTACATCCAGTCGAAGTAAGTTTTTTCCCATGTCTTGGGCACGATCTGCGTGCGGCCTTCCTCGACGGCCTTGATGGCGGGCTGCGCCAGCGTCTTGGCGTCGCAATACCACTGGTCGGTCAGCATCGGCTCCAGAATGACGGATTTGGATTTTTCGTCATGCGGCACGGCATGCACCTGCGGCTCGACTTTATCCAGCAGCTCGAGCGCTTCCATTTCAGCCAGAATCTTTTTACGCGCATCGAAACGGTCAAGGCCCCGGTATTCCTCCGGCCCGTTTTCGTTGATCTTCGCGTCTTTATCGAGGACGGAGATCATCGGCAGGTTATGGCGCTTGCCGACCTCAAAGTCGTTAAAGTCATGCGCGGGCGTGATCTTGACGGCACCCGTCCCTTTTTCGGGGTTCGCATATTCATCGGCGATGATCGGAATCGGGCGGCCGACGATCGGCAGGATCGCGAATTTGCCGACAATATCCTTATACCGTTCGTCATCCGGATGCACGGCCACGGCGGTATCGCCCAGCATGGTTTCGGGACGCGTGGTGGCGATAGTGATGAAACGCTCCGTATCCCCTTCGATCGGATATTTGAAATACCAGAGGTTGCCCTTGATCTCGATCTGCTCGACTTCAAGATCGGAGACGGCGGTATGCAGCTTCGGATCCCAGTTGACGAGGCGCTTGTCTTTGTAAATCAGCTTCTCCCTGTACAACTGGACGAAGACTTTATTGACGGCTTTGTTCAGCCCCTCGTCCATCGTGAAGCGCTCGCGCCCCCAATCAGGCGTCGCGCCCAGGCGGCGCAGCTGCTGGGTGATGGTGGAGCCGGATTCTTCCTTCCATTCCCAGACGCGTTCGAGGAATTTTTCACGCCCCATTTCCTGACGGTTTTTGCCTTCTTTTTGCAACAGGCGCTCGACCACCATCTGCGTGGCGATGCCCGCATGGTCGGTACCGGGCTGCCACAGAACGTCGCGGCCCTGCATGCGTTCGAAACGGGTCAGGATGTCCTGCAGCGTCATTGTCAGCGCATGGCCCATGTGCAAACTGCCGGTCACGTTCGGGGGCGGCATGGGGATGCAATAGGGCGCCTTGTTGCTGTTCACATCGGCCGCAAACACCCCCGCCTTTTCCCAGCGGTCATAGTGTTTTTTCTCGACGTCTTTGCTTTCAAAGGTTTTTTCCAGCATTCAGGTGCCCTCTTGTATCCCGTTTTCGATCAAAAAATAGATGCATAATATAGCTGGAAAACCGTTGATTTGTGAAGGCTTTTTGACCAAAATAGCACCCAGTTTTTAAGCTTTTACCCTACCGTTAAGGAAATCGGAAAATGTCCAAAACCCAGTCCGTCGCGGCTGAACACATGCCGGAAATGCGTATTGAAACCGACTCCATGGGCGAAGTCGAAGTTCCCGCCGATAAATACTGGGGCGCGCAGACCCAGCGCTCCTTTGAAAACTTCAAAATCGGCACAGAGAAAATGCCCTTGCCGCTGATCCGCGCGCTGGGCGTCCAGAAAAAAGCCGCCGCCCTCGCGAATATGGAATTAGGCGCTTTGGACAAGCAGTTGGCCGGCGTCATCGTGCAGGCGGCGGAGGAAGTCATGGACGGCGTTCTCAACGACCATTTCCCGCTGGTCGTCTGGCAGACGGGCTCAGGCACGCAAACCAACATGAATATCAACGAGGTGGTGGCGAACCGCGCGATAGAGATTCTGGGCGGCGAGATTGGCTCCAAAAAGCCGGTGCACCCGAACGACCACGTCAATATGGGCCAATCGTCCAACGACACCTTCCCGACCGTCATGCATATCGCGGCGGTGGAGCAGATCCATCATGAACTGATCCCGGCGCTGGAACACCTGCACGCCGCGCTGGACGCCAAGGCGCAGCAGTTCAAAAACATCATCAAGATCGGCCGCACCCACCTGCAGGATGCGACGCCCGTCACGCTGGGCCAGGAATTCTCCGGCTATGCCACGCAGGTCAAATACGGCATCGAGCGCGTGAAGGCGACCCTGCCCCGCCTGTCGCAACTGGCACAGGGCGGCACGGCCGTCGGCACGGGCATCAACTGCAAAAAAGGCTTTGCCGAGCTGTTTGCCGATAAAGTCTCCGCGATCACCGACATCGCCTTTACGTCGGCGGAAAACAAGTTCGAGGCGCTGGCGGCGCATGACGCCGTGGTGGAAGCTTCCGGCGCGATCAATACCGTCGCCTGCTCCCTCATGAAAATCGCGAACGACATCCGCCTGCTCGGCTCCGGCCCCCGTTGCGGCATCGGCGAGATTTCGCTGCCGGAGAACGAGCCCGGCTCCTCCATCATGCCCGGCAAGGTCAACCCGACCCAGTCCGAAGCCATGACCATGGTCTGCGCACAGGTGATGGGCAACCATACGACGGTTTCCATCGCCGGTTCCAACGGTCATTTCGAGCTGAACGTTTTCAAGCCCGTGATGATCTACAACCTGTTGCAATCCATCCGTCTGGTCGCGGATGCCAGCCGCAGCTTTACCGACAACTGCGTCGTCGGGATCGAGGCGAACGAAGCCCGCATTAGCAAGCTTTTGAACGAAAGCCTGATGCTGGTCACGGCCCTGAACCCCGTCATCGGTTACGATAACGCCGCCAAGATCGCGAAATACGCGCACAAGGAAGGCCTGACGCTGAAGGAAGCCGCCGCGGCCCTGCAACTGCTGTCGATGGAAGATTTCGACAAGGCCGTAAAACCCGAAACCATGATTGCCCCGCGCGATTGATCGCGGGCGTCACCCGACATGTGAAAAACGAAAAAAGAGGATAAAGAATTGGCACCGCATCGTTTGTCGCAAAAGCACTCCATTACCGTCGCCGGACACCGCACCAGCATTACGCTGGAAGAAGCCTTTTGGGATTCCCTGAAACATATCGCGGAAGAACAAGGCCTTTCCGTCAATGCCCTGATCGCGGGCATCGATGCCGACCACCCCGACAACCTGTCCAGCGCGCTCCGCGTTTTCATTCTGGAGCATTACAAGAAAAAAGCGGAAGGCGGCGCATAAAGCACCGCCTTTTCCTCTCCCGCTTTTCAAGTCTATTCCGGCGGCAGTATCTCGTCTTCTGCAGGTGGGGTGCCGTCCAGCCTGTCCAATATACCTTGCAGCGCGTCGCGGGTATCGGGCGGCGTTTCCGGCCCGGTCTCCTCCCATGTTTCGGACGTGGGCGGCGGTGGAAGTCTTTCCATCTCAACGATGTCATCGACGGGCGGCAGGATGTCGTCTTCATAGGCTGGCGGCAGACCCAGCGGCACGGCCTCCACATCCGTTACGGACATGCCCGGCATGGCATGCAGATCATCCGTGATGACGGGCATATCCCCCGCCACCGGTTCCGGAGGCGTCATTCTGCTCTCGATCCATGCCCGGATGCCCGCCGTATCGAAAACATAGTCGGGCGCATTGCCCGCCGCGCCCTTGCGCTTGACGGTCAAGCCGCCGACATCGGGCAGGTTTTTCAAAACCGTTTCCGCCGTCACGTCATAACTTTCCGCCGCAAGGTCGAGCGTGCCGCGCACCTGCATATCCGCATCGGCATTGCCGAGCGCGAGGTTGGCGATCTCCACCTTGTTATCGGCAACGTTCAATTCCATCGCTACATCGGCAAAAGATGCGCTGCCGTTCTCGCGCATCGCTTTGTGCAGGCGGGCGGCAAGATCAGACGGCAGCGCATCCTGCGCGCGGATAAAACCCGCCAATGCTGCAGGATCGAAGGCATCCAGCGTGAGGCTGTCGAGCGTCAGGGAAAGCGTGCCCTTGGCCTCTTTCAATCCCTTTGCGCCGCCGATGCCCTCCAGATCAAAGGCGATATCGCCGCGCCCGACCGATACGCCCTTCAGCCCCGTCAGGGTCAGCAAGGGCGCAAGATCGGCATCCTTGACCGTGCCCGTCACGCGCCCCTGCCATTTTTTCTCGTCACGCTTGGCGGCGGCGGAGACATCCAGCTGCCCGCCCCACAAAAGTCCCGACAGCTTGCGTGCTTCGAAGGCTGTTTTTTTCAAAACCAGATCGCCGACGGCCTTTTCAACCGTCACATCGCGCCAGCGCAGCTTTTGCGTTTGCAGCGATATCTCCGTATCCGCTTGCACCATGGGCGTTTCGGCGAACCACGGATCGAGATCCGTGAAATCCGTTTTTACATCCGCAGTAGAGCTGCCGTCCGCCGCCTGGCGAATATCCACCGCGACTTTGCGCTGACCGCTCTCCGCGGTGCCCGTGATATGCCCGCCGTCCACCACGCCGTTAAAGGAAACCGCGCCCGCAGGCAGCAACAAACGGTCATGCGGCAGGCCAAAGACGCTGAAGAGCCGCGTGTTTTGCGGCACGGTGATCTTCATATCGCTCTTCCATGCCGCCGTTGCCGCGCCGCGCGGCGCAACAGCGGTCATGTCCAGCGTGCCCCCCTGATAATCCCCCGTTGCCATCAGGGTTTGCGCGACCTGATCCTGCTTCCATGCACCGCGCACATCGAATTGACGGGCACTTTGCAGCGGGGGCGGCAAAGGCGCGCCCAGCATTGAAGCCCATGCGGCGGCGTCCGCCGTATGCAAACGGTAGGTAAAGTCGAAATCCCCCTGCCCGATCGGCCATGCCTTCAAATTGCCCTTCAGTTCAAACGGCATGCCCTCGCCCGTTTCTCCGCCCAGAGCGGCAATATTGAGGCCCTGCCCGTCTCCGGTCGCATGCAGCTTGAGGCCTTTCATGGCAGTTTTATCGAAATCTACACGATCCGCCGTAAGCTCGATATCCAGCTTTTGCCTCAACAGGGCCTGCATAAAACCCGTGCGAGTGGAGGGCGACATAGCGGAGAGCTTTATTTTCGGCACCGTCAAACGCCCCTCCACCGTATCCTGCCGCAGGTTCAACACGCCGCTGACGGCATGATCTTCACCGCTGCCGGCGGTGAAATTATAAAGGCTGACGCGCCCCTTGCGCTGGTCAAGATTGCCCTTCAGCGACAGCGGGAGGGTCGGCGATTGATCCGCCAAAGCAGATAAAAGCGGCACGGCATCGGGCGGCAGATGCGCAAAGGCGGCGCCCATATCGGGGGTATTCAGCGCGACATGCCATGTCGCCATCTCCTGCTTCGGCGTCACCGTGCCGGAGAATTGCACGCCGCCCTTCGCATTGAGGTCAAGACGCGAATCCGCCACCAGCCATTCGTCATTCTGCGTTTTGACATCCAGCGTCAGCCCGGGGAAACGCGCGCCCTGCCAGGTGACATCGAGAAATTTCAATTTGGCGGCGATATCGTATCCGGCGGGCACGGGCATGTAACCGCCCGCTTCTTCGGACAGCACAAGCGTCGTGCCCGACAGATCCGCCGTGATGCGGGGTTTTTCCACGCCGCCAAGCATGGCGGAAACCGTGCCCTGCAACTTGCCCTTGCCGTTCCATGTGCCCTCGGCGATGGTCATATCCAGCCTCTGGTTTTTAAAGGCCAGCGCCGCCTTGATATGCGCCGTTTGCCGCATAAAACCTACCGCCTTCGCAAAATCATCCTGCAGCAGGCTGCCGATGTTGCCGCCTTCGATCTCGATATCCCCGTCGAGCACCAGCCCGCCGGACAGTCCCAGCAACCCGTCAAACCGGATCTGCGGCAAGACATCGACAGGCTGGAACAGCACCGTGAGGGGATAAAGCCCCGTGTTGTTCCGAACGCCGCTGGTCAGCTCCATATTCACGGGCGTATCGTGATAGCGCAGATCGCCCTTGACTACATAAGGGCCTTGCAGGCGCTCCGCCGTCAGGGAAAAATTCAAGTGGTCGAACGCGATATCCGCGCCGGAATCATGCCGCAGGTAGCGGATTTTGCCGTCCGTGACACTGACGTTTTGCAGCTCCACCGCCGCAAAAGCGCTGCCGCCGCCGGCCTTTTGCACGCCCCAGCTGATCTGTCCGTCCTCCAGCACTTCCAGCGTCAGTTCCGGCGCGGTCAGGTGAAGGCTTTCCACTTCCAGCCGGCCTTCCAGCAGCGGCTTCAGGCGCACCTTGCCTTCCATCCGTTTCAAGGTCAGCAAATGCGGGTTCTTCGCTCCCTTGACGGCGGCGATGCTGACATCCTGCATCAGGATTTGCGGGTTGGGCAGGATGCGGAAGCCGACCTCCCCCGCGACCTCGATATCGCGGTCGAGCGCCGCTTCGAGGCGGGAAATCAGGATATCCTTATGCTTGTTCCAATCGATGAAGCCGGGCGCCACAACGGCCAGCGCGACAAGCAAAAGCGCCAGCAGAAACAGGACGGCAACGATGCGTTTCATCATGGCCCGCCTCCCTGCCTTTACGCGGCTTGCTCTTTTTGGCGCGCGATAACACCCAATACGGCCTGCGCCGCCTTTTCCCCCGGCGTTTGCGGGTCACCCAGGCCGATTTTGATCAGCGCCTGACGGAAATCCATCAATTGCTGCGCGCGGGCATCCTTGTCGTCCATCAGCGTCAGCAGGGCTTTCGACATCGGCCCCGGCTCGCATGCCTCCAGCAGCAGTTCCGGCACCACGGGACGGCGCAGCAGGATATTGATCAGGTTCACGTAAGGCGTCTTGATCAAATGTTTGGCCACCCATGCGGATGCGGGATTGAGCTTATAGGCGATGATATGCGGCGTATCGGCTATCGCCAGTTCCAGCGTCACCGTGCCGGAGGCCGCCAGCGCCGCCGTGCCCGCGGCAAAGCTGTCGTATTTATCGCGGTCGTCCGTGACCACGATCGGGTTAATGCCCTTGCCGACGAAAAACTTCTCAATATAGGGCTTCAGGTGCGGCAGGGTCGGAATGACGATCACGGCCTGATGACGGCGGCGCAAAACGATATCCGCCGTTTCGGAAAATTTATCGAGCAGACGCGACAATTCGCTCATGCGGCTGCCGGGCAGCAGGCAAAAGACCGGCTGGTTTGGCTTCAGGCCGTATTTTTCACGAAAGCGCCCGCCGTCGCCGCGGTTGGAAATCTGCTCCACGATCGGATGCCCGACAAAGGTCGCGCCAAGGCCGTGCTGTTCGAAATACGGCGGTTCGAACGGCAGCAGGGTCAGGATATGGTCGAGGAATTTCGAGACTTTCTCCGCCCGCTTCGGCCGCCATGCCCAAACGCTGGGGGCCACGTAATGCACGCAGGGAATGGATTTATTCTTCGCCTTGATTTTTTTGACGACGCGGAAGCAAAAATCGGGCGAGTCGATCGTCACCACCGCATGCGGCTTCAGCTTCAATGCCGTCTTCGCCGTCTGGCGGATGCGGCTCATGATTTTAAACAGGCGCGGCAAAACCTCCGCCAGCCCCATCACGGACAGCTCTTCCATGGGGAACAGGCTCGTCATGCCTTCGGCCTGCATCTGCTTGCCGCCGACGCCGTGGAAATGGATATCCGGCCGGATGGATTTCAGCCCGCGCATCAGGTTCGCGCCCAGCAAATCACCCGAGGCCTCGCCCGCGACCAGAAAAATATGCAGGGGCTCGCGCACTTCCGCCTCCGGCGGCAGGATGTTTGCCACAATATCGTCCGCCATCTGCTGCGCCTCCCTGGTCATGGCTTTTTAAATCCCATGATGAACAGGCCAAGCTTGTCGGCGGCTTCGATCACCTCTTCGCGGTCGAGCAGGTAGGATGCTCCCGCCTGCACGGCGATGCCGGCAAGCCCGGACTGATAGGCCTTGTGCACCGTGCGGATGCCGATGGCGGGAATATCAAGGCGCCGGTCCTGTTGCGGCTTGCAGGATTTGACAAGCACGCCGCCGTGCCCCTTGCGCGCCAGATGGCGGCAGCGGTCGAGCAACGCGTCCGTACCCTCCACCGCTTCCACGCCGAGGGTAATGCCCTGCTGCACCACGGCGGCCTGTCCGATATCCATTTCGCCGATGGCCTGCGTCACCTTGATGCCGAAGGCGATATCGACCATGCTTTCCTCGGTCGGCTTATGCTTGCCCAGCACGCCTTCGGGCGTGATCAGCGCGGGTTCGACCTCATGCGCGCCGATGACGACAAAATCGTCTTTCTCCAGCTCGTCCGCCACGGCGCGCAGCAGCGCATCGTCGCCGAAGGCTTTTTTGCCGAGGCGCATGAAAACCTGAATAGTGCGCATATCGGGTTTCATTTCCAAAAGGCTCGGACGGCGCATGCCGCCGGCCATCACCACGGCATCCACATCGTTGTCCTTTAAAATCCTGATCGCTTCGTTGGTCGCGCCCAACTTGGTCCAGGCATGCGGGCTTTCCTTGACGGTGATCTCATCCGTCTGCCCCTTGAAGGCGAGCACGAAATAAGGCTTGTGATCGCGCCGGCATGCCGCAATCAGCTTCTGGGGGAGCCCCCCGCCCCCTGCTATGATTCCAAGGCGGGCCATAAGAGCTTAACCGTTGGCGGCGGCGCGTTCCGCGGCCTCCGCCGATTTGCGCGGTTGGAGCAGCGAGCGGCCGTCCTTCGCGCGGATAAAGTCCACCATGCGCATGATGACCTGCTCGCTCCCGTAGTCGTTGGCGACGGTCGTCACGCGCTCGGCCAGGGTGCCCGCGCCGTCGAACAGCTGGCGGAAGGCTTTCATGAGCTTTTGCACATCGGCTTTGGTAAAGCCGCGGCGCTCCAGCCCCACATAGTTGAGACCGGCCAGATGCGCGCGCTCCCCTTTGACAAGGCCATAGGGGATCACGTCGTATTCCACGCCGGACATGCCGCCGATCATGGCGAAAGGCCCGATGCGCACGAACTGGTGCACGGCGGCAAGGCCGCCGATGATGGCGAAATCGCCCACTTCCACATGGCCAGCCAGCGTGGCGTTGTTCGCCAGAATGACGTTATTGCCGACGATGCAGTCATGCGCCACGTGCGATGCCATCATGAACAGGCAATTGTCGCCGACGACGGTTTTCATCGTGCCGCCTTCGGTGCCGGGATTCATGGTGACGTGTTCGCGGATTTTGTTGTTCTTGCCGATGATCAGCTCGGATTTTTCGCCCTTGTATTTCAAATCCTGCGGCGCGGTGCCGAGGGAGGCAAAGGGAAAAACAACCGTGCCCGCGCCGATCGTCGTGCAGCCGTCGACAACGACATGGGCTTTCAGCTCCACCCCGTCCGCCAGTTTGACATTCGGGCCGACGATGCAATAAGGACCGATTTTGACGTTGTCGCCGATCACGGCGCCATCTTCAATAACCGCTGTTTTATGGATCTGTGCTGCCATGTTTCGTTCCTGCTTCGAAAAAGGGTCTTTTATAGGTTATTGATAGCAAAGCGGGGTACGCAAACCAAATCACGCTATATGTCATTGTGTTTCAGGAAAGCCTGAAAAATAGGGCTTTTTTGCCGAAAAGTCCGCTTATTTATCCATAATCATAGCCGTTACGATAGCTTCGGAGCAAAGCTCCCCGCCGACGCGGGCCTCGCCCTTGAACTTCCAGACGTTGCGGCGGTTCTGGATGCGTTTGACCTCGATGATCAGTTGGTCGCCGGGCGTGACAGGTTTGCGGAATTTCGCCTCGTCAATCGCCATGAAATAGACGAGCTTGCCTTCCAGCTCCTTGCCCACGGAATGCACGACCAGCGCGGCGGCAGTTTGCGCCATGGCTTCGATGATCAAAACGCCGGGCATGACGGGCGCGCCCGGGAAATGCCCCTGGAAAAAGTTTTCGTTGATCGTCACGTTTTTAAGGGCGACGGCGCGCTCGCTCGGGTCAACCTCCAGCACGCGGTCGATCAGCAGCATCGGATAACGATGCGGGATCATTTCCATGATACGGGTGACGTCGAGCAAGGGGGCTGCGGCTGTCGTCATTTGTCGTCGTTTCCTTTCTTGAGACTGATACGCTGCCAGACAGCCGTCTGACGCATGAACTGCCGGATCGGCACAGCGGGCGAACCCATCATTTCACTGCCGGGCTCAATATCGCGCATTACGCCGGATTGCGCGGCGATCTTCGCCCCCGTACCGATTTTCAAATGACCGGCAAGGCCGGCCTGGCCGCCCGTCATGACAAAATCCCCCAGCTGCGTGGAGCCGGAAATACCGGTTTGGGAAACAATGACGCATTGCTTGCCGATGTGCACGTTATGCCCGATCTGCACAAGGTTATCAATGCGCGTGCCGCGGCCGATGACGGTATCCGGCCCCGCGCCGCGGTCGATGGTCGTATTGGCGCCGATATCGACATGATCCTCGATCACCACGCGGCCGAGCTGCGGCACCGTGATAAAACCCGCGGGATCGATCGCGAAACCGAAGCCCGGACTGCCGATGACGGCGCCCGGCTGGATATGCACATGCCGGCCGATCAGCGCATGGGTGATGTAAACCCGCGCATCGATCCGGCAGCCGTCGCCGATCTCGACGCCGTCGCAGATGACGGCATGGGCGCCGATCACGCAGTCATTGCCGATTTTGGCGTTCTTGCCGATGACAACCCCGTGATCGATATGGCAGTTGCTGCCGATAGCCGCGGTGGGATCGACAACGGCGGAAGGCGCCTGAAACGCCGCGGCGGGCGGCTGCGGATAAAAGGCCTGCGCCGCTAGCGCATAGGCTTTATAAGGGTTTGCCGTGACAAGGCAGACCATGCCCGCAGGCGCCTGCGCCGCATGATCCGGCCGCGCAAAACAAGCTCCCGCTTTCGCGTTTTTGAAAACATCCAGATATTTTTTGTTGTCCAGAAAGCTGACGTGATCCGCGCCCGCATCCTGCAACGGCGCCAGATCCGCGACGCTTTTACCGGCGGCGGCGGGGTCGGAAAGCACCGCCCCCGTCAGTTCCGCCAGACGGCCGAGCGTGAAAGGCCCGGCATTTTTGAAAAAGCGCTGATCCGCCATCGGGTGACAAACTCCGGGTTATTTTTTCTTCGCGGCATTCCAGTCGATGGAAACGCTTTTGACTTTTTTGTTGAGGCGCGCCAGCGCATCGCTGGTAATGTCAAAGGCGCGTTCCGCCAGAATGACGGAGTTATCGGAAAAGACGATATCCAGCTTGCGCTCCGCCGCGATTTCCGCCGTGACTTTCAAGGCTTCCTCGCGCAGCTTCTTGGTGCCGTCATTCGCGCCGGCATCGAATGTGCGGCGGCGTTGCTGGACCATTTTTTGCGCATCGGCGTATTTCTTTTCAAAGGCGTTGACCTTTTTCTCGAACTCATCCTTGCTGAGCTTGCCTTTTTCCTGCGCGATCTTGTCACGCTCGGTAATCAGCGATTTTTCTTCCTTGGCGATTTCGGCTTCGAACGTTTTATATTTATCGTTCAGCGCCTTGTTGATCCCCTTGCCAGCCTCGCTTTCGCTGATCAGCCTGTCGAGATCAACGATGCCAAAGCGCAGAGTTTGGTCCGCCGCCGCATCCGCCGCCGTCGCGGCAAAGGCCGGTGTTACGGCGAAGGCCGCAATCGCCGCCATGGCGGCGACAACATGAAGTGCATATTTTTTCATCACAAATCCTCTTTTCTATGCGTGTGCTGCCGGAACCTTGGCGATCCGGCCTTTGTTAAAACCTTGTCCCGAAGCTGAAGCGGAAAAATTCCTCGATATCCTCGTCTTCTTTCATGACCGGCACGGAAAAATCCAGCCGCACGGGCCCCAGCGGAGAGCGCCATGAAACGCCCAACCCTACGGAAACGCGCAATGCATCGGAATCAAACACGGTCGGGCCGCTTTCATCCACTTCCGTCAGGAAACCGAAATCGCTGAAGGCTCGCAGGCGGACGCCCAGGTCTTCCGGCAGGCCGGACGGAAACTCCAATTCAACGGATCCGCGGGCAAATTGGTTCCCGCCCAGCGCGTCATCCGTCGCCGTATCGCGGGGGCCGATGCCAGCTTCCTCAAACCCGCGCAGAGTGGAACCGCCGATATAAAAGCGCTCGTTGATCCGCAGATCGTCACCCTTGAGGCTGAAAATATATCCCGCTTCGCCCAAAAGGCTTAAAACCCATTTATCGCGTATCGGATAATAGAAGGTCCCGCCCGCACGGGTGCGCAGATAATTCGCATCGCCGCCGAGACCCGCGACTTCGTTTTCAAGACGCAGCAAAACGCCTTCCGTCGGCTCCAGACGGCTGTCGGTCGTGTCATATGTCAGCCTGTGGTTCAACGCGGAGGTGACCCAAGAGCCTTCCTGATTGCGGATGAACAGCGAGGCCACGGCCGGAACGTTTTCAATCTCCGTTTTATCCAGACGATAGCTGATATCATGCCGCAAGTTGCGCGACAGCGGATACCCCATGCGCAAGCCGCCGCCCGTCCTGCGGCTGTCATAGGAGCTTTCGTCCTGATAATCGCGCACGATGTGGAAAAGATCGATCCCCGCACTGATATCGCGGTTCAGGAAATACGGCTCCGTAAAGCTGAAATCCAGCTGGGAGCGGCGCGCGGCCAGCGTGGTGGCGAACGTCAGATCCTGCCCTTTGCCGAGAAAGTTACGCTCCCGTACCCGGAACTCGCCCAGAGGGCCGTCAAGGGTGGAGAAGCCGCCGCCGAGCGACAGCTCGCCCGTGGATTTTTCCTCGACATGGATATCGATATCCGTTTTATCCGGCGCGGAACCGCGGGTCGTCTTGATCTCCGCCGCTTCAAAGAAGGCAAGATTGCGGATATTCTGCTCGGATCGGCGCAGCTTGGCGACGTTGAAGGGATCGCCTTCCACCAGCGTCATTTCGCGGCGGATCACTTCATCCATCGTCCGCGCGTTGCCGCTGATATTGATGTTCTCGATAAAGACCTTGCGGCCCTCGTTGACGGTAAACAGGATATCGATCAGGCCGGTTTCGCGGTGGCGTTCCACCGTCGGCACGACGTCGACGAAGGCATACTGGCGGTTGCCCAGCTCGTCCGTGAGGGCATTGATGGTGTTTTCAATCTCGCTCGCCTTGTACCAGCTGTCTTTTTCAAAGGTCACGACCTTGCGCAGGCCCGCGGCATCGAGCTCGGGGATATTGCTGACCACTTCGATCTTGCCGACCTTGTAGCGCCGGCCTTCCGTCATCGTAAATGTCACATAAAAATGGCGGCGGTCGGGAGACAGCTCGGCAATCGCGCTTTCGACCTGAAAATCGGCATAGCCATGCTCCAGATAAAACTTCCGCAGCAATTCGCGGTCATAGGCCATGCGGTCGGGGTCGTATTTATCCGCGCCGGACCAAATGCGCCACCAGCGGTCTTCGCGGCTGTTGATCACACGCTGCAAATCGCCGTCGTCAAAACGCTGGTTGCCCAGAAACACGATGCGCGAAATCCGGGTTGCGGGCCCTTCGCTGATCTCGAAAACAAGGTTGACGCGGTTTTGGTCCAGTTTGATGATTTTCGGGTCGATGCTGGCGGAGAAACGGCCGCTCAGGCGGTACAGCTCCTGCAAGCGCTCCACGTCGGCCTGCACTTTCGTGCGCGTGACAACGGTGCGCGGACGCAAGCGGATTTCCGACATCAGGTTGTCGGTTTTCAGCTTTTCGTTCCCCTCGAAACGGATTTCGTTGATGATCGGGTTTTCAACCACGACGATGACCAGATCGCGCCCTTCCTGATACAGCGCCACATCGGCGAAAAGGCCGGTTGCAAACAGCATCTTCAACGCACGGTTGAGCGCCTCGGGCTCAAACCGGTCGCCGGTCTGGATATTGATGTAGGAAAGAACGGTTGCCGGCTCGATACGCTGCGTGCCCTCAACGCGCACCGCCTCGATCAGCGCCGCTTCCGCCGCGACAGCCGTTTTGAACGGCATGGAAAGCATCACCAGCAGACACAATACCCCTGCGATCAGGGCAATGCCGAGCCTTTGCAATAATGCGGAAGTCAGTTTCATGATCCGGTCTTGTGCGCTTCGCGACGTTTTTTGTTTTTGTTAAGAAATCAGGCTCTTAACGTAGTCCACGAATTTGAGTTGCACAAGATCATTCCACGTCGCAAAAAACATAATACTGACCAAAAAGACCAAACCGATGCGCAAGGCGTACTCTTGCACCTGCTCGCCCAGCGGTTTGCCGCGAAGCTTTTCCATAGCGTACATCGCAAGGTGGCCGCCATCGAGAATCGGGATCGGCAACAAGTTGATCAGACCGAGGTTCACCGACAAAAGCGCGGCGAAGGTGATGAAGGCGATCAGCCCCTGCTGGGCAAAGTCGCCGGCATAGGCGCCGATGCGCAGAATGCCGCCCAACTCATCCGTGCTGCGGATTCCGAGGATCATCTGCTTCAGCGCTTCAAGCGTATCGATCGTAATATAATAGGAATCTTTCGCCGCCGCGCCGAATGCCGACAGGATGCTGTGCTCGCGGATCTCCTGCCCTTCGCTCGGCAGGCTGACCACGCCGATGCGGCCCGTTTCATGGCGGAAACCGAAACGGTCGGTTTCCACTTCCAGACGCGGCGTAAGCTTCAAGGTTTCCGTTTTCGTTTCCCAGGCAAGATCGCCGCTTTCGGCCGTGCCCGGCAGGGCGCGGCGCAGCGTCAGCGTCAGTTCCTGGTCAAGGTTCAGCGCGGCGTTCTTGCGCAGGTCGCTGAAACTACCGATTTTGCGGTCATTGACCTGCACGATCATATCGCCGGGGCGAATGCCGGCATCGAAGGCGGCGGAATCTTCCACCACGCCCGCCGCAACCGGCGGCATATACGGCTGGCCCTGCGTGGCATAAAGCCCGGTCAGCAGGATAATCGCGAAAATGTAGTTCACCGCCGGCCCGGCAAAAACAATCGCCGCCCGGCGGCCAACGGGCTGGGCGTAAAAGGCGACTTTCTTTTCCTCTTCGGTATAGGGGCGGATTTTCTCCCCTTTTTCATTCTCGACACCTTCTTCATGGCGGGTGCTGGCAGGGTCGCTGTCGCCGAACATTTGCACGTATCCGCCAAGCGGGATAAGGCTGAATTTCCAGCGGCAGCCCTGCTTGTCCGTCCAGCCGAACAGCTCGCGCCCGAAACCGATGGAGAAATTATCGACCTTCACGCCGCACATGCGGGCGACAATGTAATGCCCCCATTCATGCACGAAGACCAGAACGCTGAGCACCAGAATAAACGGCCCGCCGTAGTCCATGAAGAAATCGACCGGCTTGTTCAGCAATTCCTGAAACATTTCCATGGTATGTAACCCTCTTTTTCCCTGATATTGCCGGCGCGATAATATTTGGGCCGTATCTGTTTATTGTAACGTCTCGACAATCTCTTGGGCAAGATGCCGCGTTTCGGCATCAAGCGCCAGAATATCTTCCAATCCTGATATGCGCCCAACGGCTTGTTTTTGCAAGGCTTCGGCGCTGATATTTTCAATACGGTCAAAACGCAGCCTGCCCGCCAGAAAAGCTTCGACGGCAATCTCGTTCGCGGCGTTCAGCACCGTCGGATGCCCCGCGCCCGCGCGATAAGCCTGCCGGGCCAGAGAAACCGCCGTAAATCTATTAATATCAATCGGTTCAAAAGTTAAATTCATATTTTTTGTTAAGTCAAGTACTTGTCCCGTTGTCCTGATCCGTTTGGGCCAGCCCAGCGTGTGGGCAATCGGCGTGCGCATATCGGGCGCGCCCATTTGTGCCAAAATACTTCCATCCACATATTCAACCATCGAATGAACCGTGGATTGCGGATGGATCAGCACATCCACATATTCGTCTTTTAGATTAAAAAGATACGATGCCTCTATGATTTCCAATGATTTATTCACCATCGTCGCGCTATCGACGGAGATTTTGGCCCCCATCGACCAATTCGGATGCCGTACGGCTTCCGCCGGCGTGACGGTTGCAAGCGCCGCGCGGCTGCGGCGCAGAAACGGGCCGCCCGAGGCCGTCAGGATAATCCGCGCGATACCGTTGCGCTGCTCGGCATCAAAAACCTGAAAGACGGCATTATGTTCGCTGTCGACCGGCAGCAGCGTCGCGCCGGATGCCGCGACGGCGGCGAGCATGAAATCCCCCGCCGAAACGATCGATTCCTTATTGGCGAGCGCGACGGTCGTGCCCTGCTCGATCGCCTTCAGGGTGGGCAGCATGCCCGCCGTGCCGACGATGGCGGCCATGATCCAGTCCGCGGGGCGACCGGCGGCCGCCGCGACGGCCGGTGCTCCGGCGGCGGCTTCAATGCCCGTCCCCGCCAGCGCGTCCTTCAAATCCCGATACAGCGTTTCATCGCCGATGACGGCCAGCGCCGCCCCCAGTTGTCTCGCCTGTTCGGCCAGCAGGGAGACGTTTTTATGCGCCGTCAAGGCCTCCACGATATAATCGGCGCGGTGATGGGCCAGCAGATCCACCGTACTTTTGCCGATGGAACCCGTCGATCCCAAAACGGACACGCGCCGCGGCGCTGCTTGCGGGCGGATTTTCGGGGCGGCTTCCGTCATATCAGCCCGCCAATACCTTGAGAGAGCCGAAGACCAGCGCGACCAGCAACAGCGCATCGATGCGGTCGAGTATGCCGCCGTGCCCCGGGATCAGCGCGCCCGTATCCTTCACGCCGAAATGGCGCTTGAAAATGGAAATGATCAAATCGCCCATCTGACCGAACATCGCCAGCACAAAGCCCATGACGAAATAACCGCCCTCCCCCATGCCGCCGATGGTGCCGCCCGCCACGCCCAGCTGCACCGTCAGCCACGGGCCGGCCATACCTGCCGCGACAAGCCCCGCGCCGACACTGCTGCCGAAAAAACCCGACCATGTTTTCTTGGGGCTGATCACGGGCGCGAGTTTCGGCCCGCCAAGCGTACGGCCCGTAAAATAGGCGGCAATATCACTGGCCCAAACGATGAACAGCAAGGTGCAGAAATGATAAAGCCCGTTTTCCGCCCCGCGCAGCCAGACCATGATGCTGATCGCAAAGGAGATATAAATGACGCCGACAATCGTCAGTTTCGCTGAAGGCCCGCTTTGCGAAAAGTTATAGGCGAAGAGCAAAAAACACAGCGCCAGCAAAAACCAGAAAGCGATCAGCGGGCTATACATCATGCCGCTGACCATCACGGGCAGCGCCGCCGCGCCTGCCGCGACATAGGCCATACCCTTGGGCGCGTTATCCTTGCCCGTCAGCACCATGCGCGCCCATTCAAAACCGCCGATGGCGGCGGCAGCGCCCATCAACCAGGTAAAAGGCGCCCCGCCCCACCAGATCAGCAGCAACACCACGGGCGCGAACATCAAGGCGCCCTTCGCGCGTTCCTTCAACCCGCCGGCGGGAGGTTTCACATCGGGGGATTTTTCTGCGCTGGCATCGGTCACGATGAATTTCCTATCTGCCGGAAAACCGGCCTGCTGCCTATTTGCCTGTGGTCGCCGCCTGACATGCGGGGAGACCGCCGAAACGGCGCTCGCGGCCGGCAAAGAACGCGACGGCTTCTGCCAAATCTTTTTTGGAAAAATCCGGCCAGAGCGTCGGTGTGAAATACATTTCCGCATAGGCGAGCTGCCAGAGCAGGAAATTGCTGACGCGGTTCTCGCCGCTGGTGCGGATCATGAGATCGGGGTCGGGAATATCCGCCGTCATCAGGCACGCGGCGAAAGCTTCCTCATTCACCGCCGCGGCTGTGATTTTACCGGCGGCGACATCCTCGGCCAGTTTTTTGGCGGCAAAGACAATATCCTGCCGCCCGCCGTAGCTGAGCGCGATGATGACGGTCAGGCCCCCATTGTCCCTGGTCACCTCTTCCGCCTGCGCGATCAGTTCGACGATATCCTGCGGCAAACGGCTGCGATCGCCGATGACTTTCAGGCAGGCATCGTTCTTGTGCAACTCGTTGGTTTCCTTTTTCAGGTAATACCGCAAAAGGTTCATCAACCCATCGACCTCCGTCGCCGGACGGCGCCAGTTTTCGGATGAAAAACCGAAGAGGGTTATATACCGGATGCCCAGATCGCGGGCGGCCTCGACGGCGCGCTGCGCCGCCTCCGCCCCTTTCTTATGCCCTTCGATGCGGGTCATGCCGCGCGCCGCAGCCCAGCGTCCGTTGCCGTCCATGATAATCGCCACATGGCGCGGCACGTCCGCGCCGGGCAAGCTGGAGGATGTGGAGGGTTGCGACATGCAGCGGGTTTCCAACGAAGATTAGACTTGCTTGATTTCCTGTTCCTTGTGGCTCAGGCTTTCGTCGATTTTCTTGATCCAGTCATCCGTCAGCTTCTGGATACGATCCTCGTTTTTCTTTTTGTCGTCTTCGGACGGGGATTTCTTTGCGGCATCCATGGCTTCGCGGCGGATGTTGCGCACGGCCACGCGCGCCTGTTCCGCGTATTTGGCGGCGACTTTGGACAGTTCCACGCGGCGCTCTTCCGTCAGCCCCGGCAGCGGCACGCGGATCAGCGTCCCCGACGGTTGCGGGTTGAGGCCCAGCGTCGCGTTGGCGATCGCCTTTTCAACGGCCTTGGTGTTGTTTGCGTCCCAGACCTGCACGGTCAGCAGGCGCGGCTCAGCCACGGCGACAGTCGCCACCTGGTTGATCGGCATTTTGGCACCATAGACTTCGACGACCACGTTCTCCAGAAGGTTGGTGGAGGCGCGGCCCGTGCGCAGGCCCGAAAATTCTTTGGCGAGCATGTCAAAGGCGCCTTGCATGCGGCGCTCGAAATCGCTGAGATCAAGGTTATCCATGTTTTGCTTCCTTCTCCGTAACAATGGTAAATTCGCCGCGGCCCTGCATCAGTTCGGCAAAGGCGCCGGGGCGCTTGATCGAGAATACGATCACGGGAATGTTGTTTTCCCGCGCAAGGGAAATGGCGGATGCATCCATCACGCCGAGATCGTTCGAGAGTACTTCAAGATAGGTGAGCTTGTCCAATTTCTTGGCGTCCGGCACTTTCACGGGATCCGCCGTGTAAACGCCGTCGACCTTAGTGCCTTTCAACAGCGCATCGCAACCCATTTCGGAGGCCCGCAAGGCCGCCGCCGTATCGGTCGTAAAGAACGGGTTACCCGTGCCGGCCGCGAAAATGACCACGCGGTCTTTTTCCATGTGGCGCACGGCTTTGCGGCGGATATACGGCTCGCACACGCTGGACATGGGGATCGCCGACTGGACGCGCGTGGTCACGCCCGCCTGTTCCAGCGCGTTTTGCAAGGCAAGGGAGTTGATGACCGTGGCCAGCATGCCCATGTAATCGGCCGTGGAGCGGTCCATGCCCTCCGCCGCGCCGGAGACGCCGCGGAAAATATTGCCGCCGCCGACAACCACGCAAACCTGGATGCCGAGATCGGTGACTTCCTTGATGTCTTTGGCAATGCGGGCGACCATGTCGGGCTCGATGCCGTATTCCCCCCCTCCCATCAAAGCTTCGCCGGAGATTTTGAGAAGAACACGCTTGAACCGCGGTGTGGACATGATGAAACCCCTAAAGTTGTATCGCTGTCGGTTTTATGAAAGTACCGTGTCTTTTTTCGGGCACGCGCCCCTGCCGCCGTAAAGGCGACCGGGGCGCGGATGCACGATACCGGCAGGTTAGCCGGCTGCCATTTTGGCAACTTCGGATGCGAAGTCGTCTTCTTTTTTCTCGACGCCCTCGCCCAGCTCGAAGCGCACGTAGCTTGCCAGCTTCACGGGCGCGCCTACGTCCTTTGCGGCGGCTTCCAGCACGGCGGAGATTTTGCTCTCGCCGTCGATGATGAAAGTCTGCTGCAACAGAACGCTCTGCTCATAGAACTTGCGCATGGACCCTTCGACCATTTTCTCCACGATCTCGGCGGGTTTGCCGCTTTCCTTGGCTTTTTCAACGTAAACGGCACGCTCGCGCGCGACCAGATCGGGATCCATGCTCTCGACATCCAGCGCTTCCGGACGGGCAGCGGCAATATGCATCGCCAGCTGGCGGCCCAGCGCGTCAAGCTTCGCCGCATCGCCGGTGGATTCCAGAGCGACCAGAACGCCGATCTTGCCGCGGCCCGGCTGCAGCGCATTGTGGACATAGGAAGAAACGACGCCGTTTGTGACGGACAACAGCTTTGCGCGGCGCAGGGTCATGTTCTCACCGATATTCGCGATCAGCTCGGTCAGGTGCGCTTCCGCGGTCTTGCCGCCGAGATCGAGTTTTTTCAACGCCTCGACGTCATCGGCTTTTTGCGCCAGCGCGGTATCGGTCAGCTTGTTCAGGAAGGACTGGAACTGCTCGTTGCGGGCAACGAAGTCGGTTTCGGCGTTCAGCTCGATGGCGATACCGGTGGCGCCGTCAGCAGCCACGCTGACCAATCCTTCGGCGGCGGCGCGGCTGGATTTTTTCGCAGCGGAGGCAAGGCCTTTCGCGCGCAGGAAGTCCATGGCGGCATCGATATCGCCGTTGTTTTCTTCAAGCGCTTTTTTGCAGTCCAGCATGCCTGCGCCGGATTTTTCACGGAGTTCTTTTACCAGAGCGGCGGTAACGGTCATTTTTTGATTTCCCTCTTGGTTTGCATACCGCCCCCGGCGCGCGGCCGGGGGTCGGCATGGATGGTTTTCATTGCCGGCAGGGCGCCGGCAATAGTCAGTCACGGTCAGCCGGCAGCGGCGGCGGTTTTGACTTCGACGTCTTCCGCAACAGCGCCTTCGGCTTCCGGGTTTTCGGACGCGCCGATATCGGCGCCGGAAGCGGTGACTTCCGCCTGCAGGCCGTCCAGAACGGTTTCCGCAAACAGGTCGCAATAAAGGTTGATGGCGCGGGTCGCATCGTCGTTACCCGGGATCAGGAAATCGATGCCGTCGGGATCGCAGTTGGTATCGACAACGCCGAATACCGGGATGCCGAGGCGTTTTGCTTCCAAAATCGCGTTCGCTTCTTTCGCAACGTCGATTACGATGATCGCATCGGGCAGGCCGCCCATGTCTTTAATCCCGCCGAGGGATTTCTCCAGCTTTTCCTGCTCGCGGGCGAGGTTCAGCTGCTCTTTTTTCGTCAGCGCGTGCTTGACTTCCTGATTTTGCAGCATCTCTTCCACTTCACGCAGGCGCTTGATGGAGTTGGAGATGGTGTTCCAGTTGGTCAGCATGCCGCCGAGCCAGCGGTAGTTCACGTAGTACTGGCCGCAGCGTTTTGCCGTCTCGGCGATTTTTTCGGTCGCCTGGCGCTTCGTGCCCACGAACAGGACGCGGCCGCCGTTTGCCACGATGTCGCGCAGATTTTTCAGCGCGTGGTGCAGCATCGGCACGGTCAGTTCCAGGTTGATGATGTGGACGTTGTTGCGGTCGCCGAAGATGTAGGGCTTCATCTTGGGGTTCCAGCGGCGGGTGTGGTGACCAAAGTGCACGCCTGCTTCGAGCAGCTGGCGCATGGTGAAAATGGGCATAGCCATGTTATCAAGGTTCCTTCTTTTTCGGTTTAACCTCTGTGCGCCCTTGAAGTCCCCCGCTTTGGGGAACACCGAAACGGAACTGCCGGAAAGCAGAACCGCCTGACGCACATGTGAAATACACATGAACCATTCATGTGTCAGTGGTGCGGTTTTTACCGTTTACGGGGCTTTTTGGCAAGCAAAACATAGCCATAAACAGACAAATCCCGGGGAATTTTGCCGTCGCATCGCCAAAATATTCAGATTTCATAAGATTATTGACATAAAGTTGCCAATTCGCTATCCTTCTAGCCGGTCGAAACCCCGCCCAGGATAGCGACGATGACAAGAAAAACCTACCGCACCGCCCCGTTCCACGGGCCGAATACGGCGCACGGTGACCAGCCGACGCTGTGGTATTGGACATTTAAAACGCTGGGCGGCGATCCGAACCAAGGGCTGATTTGCCAGCAGGAAGTTGCGGTTTCCTTCCAGATGGAAAGCCCTGCCTCTCCTGCCATGCCCGCCAGCGAAGCTATCGAAAAACTGATCCAGCTAGAAAAAGCGGCGGCGGCTGATCCGGGCATGCGACCCGCAAACGACCGCAAATACGAAACCTTCAAACAGCTCGGCTACCAATATCATGATGCCGTGCCCTACCAGCAGCACCCCGCCTATGTGTACAAACAACATCAGGCGCGCCTGAAGGCGCATGCCAAAAGCGCCAAACCAATGCAAATAAAGCCGCGCCAGAAAGGCCCCGCCCCCAAATGACCGCCCCGCAAAAACTGGCCGACATGAAATTCCGCACCCGGGCCATGCTTGTGGAGGATCCGAACGACGATTACCGCCGCCTGCAGCACGTCTATTGGGTCTGCGCCCCTTCGCATGACGGGCAAAAAGCGGCGGAAGGCCTGTACGACGTCACCCGCGTGGAAATCGACAGTTGCACGATCTATCGCGGTCAGGGCCATCATATAAAACTGGCAGAAGCGCTCGCCTTGCTGGAAGGATTCGAAAAAGACCTGCGCAACAAAGGCGGCCAGCCGCTGGACGAGGAAAAGGACCGCTTCTATTTTGACCGCATGGGCCGCGATTACGCAACCGCCCGCCACTTCAGCAAATACGATGATTTGCGCAAGGCAGAGATTGCCCGTCTTTCCACGGAAAGCACCAGGCTCGGCACCCCCGTGGCGCCGATGAAACAAATCCGTTTCAAGAAATAAGGGGATGCCCGTACGGCGGATTAAGCGCCGAGCGTGTTTTTAATCTTCGCCCGCATTTGCGCCGTCGGCTTCGGATTGGCCTTGGCGTCATATTCCTTCAGTTTTTGATCCAGCTTTTCGATCATATCTTTAAAACTATCGGTGCTGCCGTAATGACGGTTTTCCAGCGTATCGATAATCCGCTTGCATTCGCCGTCCGTCAGCGCGACAACGGAATTGCCGAACAGGTTCAAGCGGCCTTCGAATATATCCAGGCATTTGGCGGCGGATAACGGAATGTTGTCCCTGGCGGCGGATTTGGAAAAACTTTCCGCCAGTTGCACCAGCCTGCCTGTATTGCGCGCAGGGTCGCGAAAGCGTTCGCCGACCAGTGCGCGCTCCACACGTGACGACGCAGAATAGCTTTGCACAAGCCTTTGCGTATTGTCCGTCACCGCCCCCAGCACCGTACCGCCCTGAAGCGTGATGTAGCTGGCCAGATTGGCAAGGGTGGTGCCCTGTTCCACGAAACCATCCACGACCAGAAAAAACTCTCCCTGGCCCGTTTCCGGGTTTTTGAAATGGAACGGTTTATCCTTTTGAGGATCGTCGGCGATTTTATAGACCTGCCGCGCCGTCAGCGCATGGATGCTGGATTGATCTTCCGACCGGCCGAGCCTGACCGTTTCCACCATCTCATCGACGGCATAAAACTGCACGGTTTTCGGCGCGGCGTAAGACAGCAGCTCTTCCAGGCCGTCTATCGTCCTTTTCGCGTTATCGTAATGCCCCGGAAACAGGGACGGATCCTTGTGCGGATAGGCAAGATTGATACGCTTCACTTCCGTCAGCGACGTGCCGTGTTTTTTCAACGCCTCTTCAATAGCGGAAACGATATAACGGCCGCCGTGATAAAGCGCAAAGGTGTCCGGAAAATCGGCTGGCAAGGCGACGCGGAAAGGGTTCAGCGCCATCTCCGTGACATCGACGGGCGGAATTTCCAGGGGGTGCGGGGGAGCAGGCTTCCCCTCCGCCGCCGGTAAAACCTGCTGGATGAAACCGCTCACCAGCTTGCCCGCGCCGCGCCAGAATGTAGACCTGAAAGGTGCCGTCGCCATATGCCGCTGATCCCCTTGCTGCTAAAGCCCCTAAACACATGAAAATCAATGGCTTTAGTATAGAACAGCCTCGCGCTTATGTCAATTTACGGAATAGAAATCCCCGAAAAACAAGGCAAAATCAGATTTCACGCACCGTCGAAACGCCGCGGATAGCGCGCAGGGATTTGGGCGTGTCTTCCGCAATCGTATAACCGCCCGGCAGTTCGATCACGGCTTCGCGGTCCTTGCCCGCATCGGCGATCAGATGCACTTTCACCCGCCCTTGCCCTGCGGCCTCCAGCACGGCTTTGATCTGCGGGATGGCTTCGGCCGTATCGACCGTCACGACCAGTTGCCGCGTCACGCTTTGCACGGCGCTCGTCAAGGGATCGATCGAATGCGCCAGGAAACGCAACTCGTCTTCGTTCTTGCGATCCACCTCCACGGTCAGCAAAATGGGCGTGCCGGCCTCCAGCAAATCGCGGCTGGCGCCGAGAAGTTCCGAGAAAACCATCATCTCGAAAACGCCGTAAGGATCGGAAACCTGCACGAAGGCAAAGCGGTTGCCTTTTTGCGACGTGCGCTCCTGCTTGCGCACGACGATGCCCGCCATGCGCAAGCGGTTCGTCGGGCTTTCGTTGAGGGCCGCGGCCACTTTGGTCGATGGCACCACGCGCAAGCGTTCCAGTTGCGTCGTCATGTTATCCAGCGGGTGGGCCGACAAATAAAACCCGACGGCGTCGAATTCATGGCGCAACCGCTCCAGCGGCTCCCACTTGTCGGCCTTGGGCAGTTCCGGTTCCGGCAGGCTGCTTTCCGCGCCGCCGCCAAAAAGACTTTCCTGCCCGCTTTCCTTTTCCTGCGCATGGGCGGAAGCATAGCGCAGCAAAATCTCGACCCCGCCCAGCACCACGGCGCGGTTTTCTTCCATTTCGTCAAACGCGCCGGCGGCGGCGAGCGATTCCATCTGGCGCTTGTTGATGACCTTGCTGTCCAGACGGCGGGCGAAATCGTAAAGGTCTTTATAGGGGCCGTTTTCATCCCGCTCGGCGACGACGCGCTTCATGGCGTCCTCGCCCACGCCCTTCAAGGCGGCAAGAGCGTAGCGGACGGCCTTGGTGCCGTCGGGCATGATCTCGACCGAAAAGCGCGGAATGGATTTATTGATGTCCGGCGGCAAAAGCGGTATGCCCATGCGCACCAGTTCCTGCCGCAGCATGGCGAGCTTGTCGGTATTGCCCATATCCTGCGTCATGGTCGCGGCCATGAATTCCACAGGGTAATGCGCCTTCAGCCAAGCCGTTTGGAACGCGATATGGGCGTAAACGGCGGAGTGCGCCTTGTTGAATCCGTAATCAGCGAACTTGGCGATCTGGTCGAAGATGGAACTCGCCAGCTCTGCCGGAATGTTATTGTGCTCTCCGCAGCCCTTGACGAAAACTTCGCGTTGCGCGTCCATTTCCGCCTTGATCTTCTTGCCCATCGCGCGGCGCAACAGGTCGGCGCCGCCCAGCGAATAGCCCGCCAGGATCTGCGCCGCCGACATGACCTGCTCCTGATAGATCATGACGCCGTAGGTGTCCTTCAGGACGGGCTCCAGCAGGCTGTGCATATACTCGATTTCCGTCGATCCTTTCAGGTTTGAGATATACATCGGGATATTTTGCATCGGCCCCGGGCGGAACAGAGCCACGATAGCGATAATCTCTTCGAAGTTCTTGACGTTCATCTGCCGGCAAAGATCACGCATGCCCGCACTCTCGAGCTGGAAAACGGCGGAGCAATCGCCCTTGGCCAGCAGGCTGTAGGTATCCTTGTCATCCAGCGGGAATTTGAGCGGGTCGAGCTCCGCCCCTTCCGTCTCTCGGATGAGGCGGATGGCATCCTTGATCACCGTCAGGGTTTTCAGGCCCAGAAAGTCGAATTTGACGAGCCCCGCCTTTTCAACATCCTTCATGTTGAATTGCGAAACGGGCATGTCCGAGCCCGGATCGCGGTAAAGCGGCACCAGTTCATCAAGCGGACGGTCCCCGATCACCACGCCCGCCGCATGGGTGGAGGCATGGCGGTACAATCCCTCCAGTTTCAGCGCGATATCGATGAGCTTGCCCACCTGCTCGTCGCTGTCGCGCGCCTCGCGCAGCATGGGTTCCGTTTCAAGCGCCTCGCCAAGGCTGATCGGGTTGGCGGGGTTTTGCGGCACCAGCTTGGCGATTTTATCGACCTGGCCATAGGGCATTTGCAGCACACGCCCCACGTCGCGCACCACGGCGCGCGCCTGCAGCTTACCGAATGTGATGATCTGCGCCACGCTGTCGCGGCCGTATTTGTTGCGCACGTATTGAATGACTTCGTCGCGGCGTTCCTGGCAAAAATCCACGTCGAAGTCGGGCATGGACACACGCTCCGGGTTCAGGAAACGCTCGAACAGCAAGCTCATGCCGATGGGATCCAAGTCGGTAATCTTGGTCGCCCAGGCCACGACCGAGCCCGCGCCCGAACCGCGCCCCGGCCCGACGGGAATGTCCTGATCCTTCGCCCATTGGATAAAGTCCGATACGATCAGGAAGTATCCGGCGTAATCCATTTTTAAAAGGACGCCCAGCTCGTATTCCATACGGTCGAAGTAAACTTTCCTGACCGCGTCCTTTTTGGCCTGATCCCAATCCTTTTCATAGACGTAGTTTTCAAGGCGCCATTCAAGCCCCTTGATCGTGCGTTCACGCAAGGCCTCCGCCTCGCTTTTGCCGTCGCCGGTTTCAAAGCGCGGCAGGATCGGATCTTCCTCCTTCAGCATGAAGGCGCAGCGGCGCGCGATATGCACGGTGTTTTCGATCGCTTCCGGCAGATCCTTGAACAATTCCGCCATCTGCGCGCCGGACTTGAAGTAATGCTCCGGCGTGACGCGGCGGCGGTTCGTATCCTGCACATAAGAGCTTTCGGCGATACAGAGCAGCGCGTCATGCGCCTCGTACATATCCGGCTCCGCATAATAGCAATTATTCGTCGCCACGATGGGAATGTTATGCTGATAGGCGAAATCCAGCAGCGTATCCTCGATCGCCACTTCCTCCGGCACGCCGTGGCGCTCCAGCTCCACATACAGCCTGTCGCCGAATATTTTGTGCAGGTCTTGCAAAACCGCCCCGGCCTCTTTCGGCCGGTTTTCGAATATCAGGCGGCCGATGCTGCCCTTGGCGCCGCCGGTCAGGCAGATGAGTCCGCCGTTGTATTGTTGCAGGTCGTCCCAGCCGATCGCGGGCTTTTCCGCATGCTCCAACGGCGTTTGATATGCCTTGCTGCTCAGCTTCATCAGGTTCATATAGCCCTGCTTGTTTTGCACCAGCAGCACGATCTGGTCGGGCATTTCGCACTTGCGGTTTTTCTGGCCGACCTGTTCGGGTCTCTCGATCCACATCTGGCAGCCGATAATGGGCTGAATGCCCGATTTGGACGCCGTGAGCGAAAACTCCACCGCGCCGAAAAGGTTGCCCGTATCCGTCACGGCGACGGCGGGCATGCCGAGCGCCTTGGCGAGCGGGATCAAATCCTTGATACGGATGGCCCCCTCGGCCAGCGAATAGGCCGAATGGGTACGCAAATGCACAAAAGAAGACATCGCCGCGGATGTGGATTTTCGATCAGCTTGAGCCATAGTCTTTTTTCACACTAAGGGCATTGAAATTCAACAGTTTTTTCTGAAAAACCCCATCCTTGACATAATGCGTCGATTTTAATACCATACGTCACATAAAAATCAGCGAGTTAACCGATCATGATGCGCAAACAATCCAGCGAAGAAATGTGGGACGGCGGCGACCCCATCCCCGCCAAGCCCAGGGAAGAGGCAAAGACCCAGGCACTGGCGGCAGAAAAAAAGGCCGAAGCCCCCGTCGCCGCACCCGAAAAACCCGCCGAGGAAGAAAAAAGCGGCCCTGCCCTGCAACAACTGGACAGCCGCCATATCGCCGAGGTTTTCAGCCAGATGGCCGCCGCCGCCCGCGAAACACAAAAACCGTTCCGCCGGACGCTGGCCAGCCTGAACGGCCTGATCGCCAAATGCCACGAGGCCGGCATGGCGCAGATCGGCATCGAGCATGCGGGTTTCGATACGTTGCGCGCCTATAATTTTGAAAAGCAGCGTAACAAGTCGGGCGGGCGGCAGGTGACCTTTGCCCTGCTCAGCATCGATGACGCGCGTTTTCTGATCCGCGTGCATCCGGACAACATCATCGACTGCTACGCATCGAACATCAACAAGCCGCAGACGGAACGCCAGTTCCTCGACGACGATGCCTTCTGGTACGAGCACCGCGCCACCGGCAAGGCATCGAGCCAGAGCGAGCCGAAATTCTTCCAGTACAATCTGGCCGACCGGCAGGATTCCCTTGCCTTCTTGCAAACCGTCATCCAGACGGCCGCCGCCACGGGTGCCGCGCAGGAACTGCGCGAATACGACCTTGCCGCCCGCAGCAGCAAAGCCGTTGGCAAGCTGCAAAAACCCACGAAGCCGTAAGGAAAGCATGTCCCGTACCGAGCCCCGGAAAACCCTTGGCAGTTTCAAGCTCCGCAACCTGTTTCAGGAAACGGTGGCGGAGGAAACGCGCGAGTTGGAGGACCTTGGCACAGCATCCGTCCTGCGCCACATGAGCCTTGCCGTGCACGAGCTGCAGGAAGCGCGGGCGTGGATGTGCGTATGGATATCCGTAGCGGTGATTTCTCGAACGCCTATGACATGGTCTTCGGCACGGCCAAGGAAAATGCGACTGTGCCCGTTTACGGTTTCCTGCACATCGGCCCGATGGCGCGCCTTTTTGCCATTGCCAGCAAAATGGACGAGGAACCGGTCGCCAAGCTGTTTGTTTCCGAACACAACGCCAGCGAATCCGCAGGCCGCATGGAATGGGAACGCGCGGAACATGCCCCCGCCATTTTGCTGCATTTCGATGAAGATCAGGATGCCCTGAAGGATTTTCAAAAATACATCGTCAAGCAGGCTGCGCTTTATGCCGCTGCAATAAAAAATGATGTTGCAGGCGTATTCAACAACCCCGCACGCGCGCCCGAAAAACTCGACAAGCGCCCCACGCTCGGCGCCGCCTTGCGCAAACCGCAAGCCTAGGCCGGGATCACGCCGTCCTTGAGTTGCAACACGCGATCCATTTTGGCGGCGAGTTCGTGGTTGTGCGTCACGATCAACGCACCGATATGCTGGCTGCGGATGGTCTGCACCAGGATTTTGAATACATCCTCCGACGTATGCGGGTCGAGATTCCCCGTCGGCTCGTCCGCCAGCAGCAGGGCGGGCTTGTTGACCAGGCCGCGGGCAATCGCCACGCGCTGTTGTTCGCCGCCCGACAACTGGGAAGGGTAATGTTTTGCCCGTCCGGCAAGACCGACCAGTTCCAGCAATTCCAATGCCCGCTGCTTTGCCGCCAGCCTGTCCGCTCCCGCCACATACTGCGGCAGCAAAAGATTCTCAAGCGCGGTAAAATCCGGCAGCAGATGGTGGAACTGGTACACGAAGCCGATGCCCGTGCGGCGCAGCGCCGTGCGCGCCTGATCCGACGCATCGGTCACGGCCTTACCGCCGATGATCACGCGCCCCGCCGTCGGCTTTTCCAGCAGGCCCGCGATTTGCAGCAAGGTCGTCTTGCCGCAGCCGCTGGGGCCGAGCAGCGCCACGATCTCGCCGCGCTGAATGCTCACGTTGACGCCGCGCAGGATATGCAGCGTTTCGCCGCCCTGTTCGAAAGTACGGGTAATATTTTCCAGTGCCAAAACGGTTTCTTTATTCACGGCGCAGCCCCTCCACCGGATCGAGGCGCGCGGCGCGCCATGCGGGATAAATCGTCGCGGCAAAAGACAGGCCCAAAGCCATCAATACCGTCATTAAAACATCATGCGCATCCAGCCGCGACGGCAGTTGCGAGAGGAAATAAATCTCCGCGGCAAAAAGCTCCGTATGCGTCAGGTTTTGGAGCCATTGGCGGATGGCTTCGATATTCGCGGCAAAGGCCACACCCAGCACCGCCCCGCCGATGGTGCCGGCCACGCCGATAGTCGCGCCGGTGTAAAAGAAGATGCGGATAATCATGCCCCGCGTCGCGCCCATGGTGCGCAAAATGGCGATATCCCGCCCCTTGTCCTTCACCAGCATGATCAGGCTGGAAATGATGTTGAAGGCAGCGACCAGGATGATCAGCGTCAGGATCAGAAACATCACGTTCCGCTCCACCTGCAGGGCGTTATAAAAGCTGGCGTTCGTATCCTGCCAGTCCGATACCGCATACTCGCCTGCCAGCTCGTTTTCAATCGATGTACGCTGCACGTTTACTTTGGCGGGGTCTGCCGTCACGACCTCGATCGCGCCGACGCCGTCGCCGACGTCAAAGAACAATTGCGCCATATCCATCGACATGAAAACGAAGCTGCTGTTGTATTCGTACATACCGACGTCGAAAACGGACCCGACGATAAACGCGCGCGAAATCGGCATGGATCCGAAGGGCGTCGCGCGGCTGCGCGCGGAAATGATGAAGATTTTCGATCCCGGTTTCAGGCGGAACCGCTCCGCCATGGCAGCGCCGATGGCCACATAATCACCGCCGAAGGCTTGTTCGTCCGGCAGCTTGTCGACGATCGACGTCGAAAGGATGGGGCGTTTGGCGAAATCCTCCGGCCGCAGGCCGCGGATGACCACACCGCTCGCCGCCTCGCCGATCTTGAGCATGCCCTGCCCCTCGACCGACGGCGTCACCTGCACCACGCCCGGAATATGCGCCAGACGCTCCATTAGCGGCTCGTAATGCGTCACGGGGCCGATGCGGCTGTAGACCGTGATATGCCCGTTCAGGCCCAAAATGCGGCCGATCAATTCGGCCCGAAAGCCGTTCATCACCGACATGACGATAATCAGCGTCGCCACACCCAGCATGATGCCGAGGAAGGAAAATCCCGCGATGACGGAAATAAACCCCTCTTTGCGTTTGGAGCGCAAGTACCGCCCCGCGACCATGCGTTCGAATGCGAATGACATTTATGCTCTCTTCTCCGCCGGTACGGCGATATCCATACGGCAATGCGGAATATTCTGTTCCAAAAACATATCGCCGGTGACTTCCCAGCCGTTCCGGCGATAAAAATCGACGGCGGTGCTGCGTGCATGACAATAAAGCTTTGCCACGCCCCAGCCGCTCAGTATGTCATAGGCCGCGTGCAGCATATGGCGGCCGATGCCGCGCCCCTGCGCCGTTTCGCACACGGCGACCTGCCGCACCTTGACGCTGCCGTCCTCTTTTTTTTGCAAGATCAGGCAGCCCATGATTTTACCGCCCTCAAAAGCGCCCAGCAGGTAATCCGCGCGATCCATCTGCTTTTCCGCTTCCGTAAGCGTAAGCCCCAGGGGCTTGCGCAAAATACGCTCGCGCAAATCCAGCATGGCGGCGTATTCCGCCGTATCTAGCATGATCTGACGGCAATCCATGGATTAATAGGCTTTCGCGACAACGACCTTTTGCCCCTCGTCCGCGAACGGCAGGCAGCGCGGCGTGATGGCGAATTCCTTTTGCAGCGCTTCGAATGCGGCGGAATCCTTGATGAGGCTGTAATCGAGCTTCAACCCGCCGGCCTTTTCGGCGGCGAAGAAATCGCGCACATCATCAAGCGAACGCGCATCATGCACCTGCGTCTGTAAGCGCTTGCGGGCGTTTTCCAGCATGTCTTTTTGCATGGCTTCCAGCGTTTCCTGCACGGCCTTGACCGCCGCATCGGCGGAAATCGTGATCTTGCTATCTTTGCCGATGTCGCGGCGGGTCATGGTCATCTTGCCTTCGGCCATTTCACGCGCGCCGATCTCGATGCGCAACGGTACGCCTTTTTTGATGGCGTTCCACATTTTGTCGGCACTGCGCGCCTCGCTGCGGTCCAACTGGACGGAAACGCCCGCGGCTTGCAACTCTTTTTTAACCTTGTCGCAGAATGCCAGAACGGCGGCATCCTCCGCCGCGTCCTTCAGGAACGGCAGGATGACCGCCTGATACGGCGCGACTTTCGGCGGCATGACCATGCCATCGTCATCGCCATGCACCATGATGGCGCCGCCGATAGTGCGGGTCGTCAGGCCCCAGGACGTCGTCCAGGCCAGTTTTTGCGTGCCGTCCTTGTCCAGATATTTGATGTCGCAGGATTTCGCGAAAGTCTGGCCGAGGTTATGCGACGTGCAGCCCTGCAATGCCTTGCCGTCCTGCATGAAGGTTTCCAGCGTATAAGTCTCGATCGCGCCGGGGAAGCGCTCCTCCGGCGTTTTCACGCCGGGAATGGTCGGGATGGCAAGATATTCTTCGTACATCTTGTTGTATACATCCAGCATGCGGCGCGCATCGGCGTCGGCTTCCTCCGCCGTGGCGAAAGCGTTATGCCCTTCCTGCCACAAGAATTCCGCCGTGCGCAGGAAGATGCGCGGGCGCATTTCCCAGCGCATGATGTTGCACCACTGGTTCAGCTTCAACGGCAGGTCGCGGTAGGACTGCACCCAGTTTTTCATGCTCTCGCCGATGATCGTTTCCGACGTCGGGCGGATGATCATGGGTTCGGTCAGCGCGGATTCAGGGTCCGGTCCCAGCTGCCCCGTCTTTTCATCGACGGACAGGCGGTGATGCGTGACGATCGCGCATTCCTTCGCAAATCCTTCCACATGGTCGGCTTCCCTGGCAATATAGCTCATGGGGATCAATAGCGGGAAATAGGCGTTTTGCACGTCCTCCAGCTTGATCAGCGCATCCAGATGCTTCTGGATATTTTCCCACATGGCGAAACCGTAGGGCTTGATGATCATGCAGCCGCGCACGGGCGCGTTCTCGGCCATGTCCGCCGCCTTGATGACCTGCTGGTACCATTCTGGGAAATTTTCATCGCGCGTGGGGGTAATCGCCGTTTTGGCGTTTTTCATTTTCTGTTTTTGTGCCGCTTCAGCCATTGTTCTGCCCTTGAAAATAAACGAGTTTGCCGTGCTTTGAACGTCACCGATTATAGATAATATCCGGTCGTTTTTGAAGGCTTGGTTTTTGGCCGTTTTTCGCCTGTTTATCAAGCTGTTCCTTGCAAACGGCGATCAGCGCGGCTTCGGCCTCCCCCTCGACGGGCGCGCCGTTGAAGGTCATCTTGCCGTCCGGCGCGACGGCGACTTCGCCCACATGCGCCTGCATTTCCGTCCCCGCCGGCACGGGAATGCCCGCATATTCGGCGACATCGACCGTGATATTGAAACGGATGGTTTCCGGCGGGCGGATGGGAGATGCGTTGAGATCCGCCTCCACCACCGGCCTGCCGCGCGCATCGACACCTGGTTGATAAGTCGCATCATCCGCCGGCACATGGCGTACCAGCGCGCGGCAGGCGGCATGGTCGATCACGACGGTATCAGGCGCCCCCGCCCCGGCAAAACCTGCCGGGAGCATCAAAAATACCAAAGCCGCAAGTATCTGTTTTTTCATCATATCAGCCCCGTGCCGTCAAACCAGACGCGCCATTGGATAATATCGAGTTCCACCAGTATCCAGATGATTGCAACAATGATGCCGGACAGGACGGTCGTCCAGACCAGCTTCTTTTTCAGCATCGGCGCCTTGGGCGCGCCGGAGGCAAAACCCTTGCCGTCCTCCTCGTTGCGCTCCACGCCGATAGGCAGCATCATGAACAGCACCACCCACCAGACCAGCAAATAAATGAAGAAAATATAAAGTGGATCCATCGCCGTCATACCCTGACAAGATGCACGCGGGTTTGCGGCTTGCGGTCGAACCGTTCGGCAAAGAACTTGCGTGCTGTAATGCGTACCGTTTCGGACAGAATGTCATCTTGCACACGATCGGCCTTCGGCATATTGCGCAGTTTTTCCTCGATCTCGGCCGTGACATCCTCGATATACCCCGTGTCCAGCTCGCTGTTTTCATCCAGCAGGCCAAGGGCGGTGATTTTCGGCGGCGACAGCAGCTTGCCGTCCACATCCACCACGACGGTCACGACAAGGCTGCCGTTCCACATGATGCGCTTGCGCGCCAGAATAGCTTCGTGGTTGGTGGCGACGATGCGCCTGCCCTCGATCGCCAGAACGCCGCTATGCACCGCGCCGATGTCGCGCACATCGCCTTGCGTGATTTCGATGACCTTGCCGTTTTCGGGCACGATCGCATTTTCAACGCCGCATTCGCGGGCCAGCAGGCCGTGTTTTTCCATTTGCATGCGCTCCCCGTGCACGGGAATGGCAAAGCGCGGGCGCACCCAGGCGTAAAGGCTTTTCAACTCGTCGCGGTACGGGTGGCCGGACACGTGGATGGGTGCATCGCGCTCCGTCACGATATCGACGCCCAAGGCATAGAGGCGGTTTTTGATGCGGTCGATGGCCTTTTCATTCCCCGGAATGGTACGGGAGGAGAAAACCACCACATCCCCCGGCGCTAAGCGCACATGCTTGTGATCGTCGTTCGAAATGCGGGCCAGCGCCGCGCGCGGCTCGCCCTGCGATCCCGTGCAGACGAAAACGAGGTTTTCGGACGGCATACCGCCGGCCACGTCGCCGTCCAGAAAAGGCGGCACGCCCTTCAGGTAGCCGCAGGCGCGCGCCGCGTCATCCACCTGCCAGAGCGACCGCCCGACAAGGCAGACCTGGCGGTTATTCTTTCGTGCCGCTTCATAGATGCTTTTGACGCGGGCAACGTTGGTGGAAAAACAGCTGACGACAATCGCGCCGTCGAATTCACTGAAAAGATCGGCCAGATGCGCGCGCACTTCCTTTTCCGATCCCGAATGGCCCGGCACCGTCGCATTGGTGGAATCCCCCACCAGCGCCAGCACGCCCTTGTCGCCCAGCTTGCGCAGCGCCGCTTCATCCGTCACATGGCCGATAACGGGTTCGGGGTCGAGCTTCCAGTCGCCCGTATGCAAAATGGTGCCGATTTCGCCCACCGTAATCGCCAGCGCATAAGCCTCGGGAATCGAATGTGCGACGGGAATGAAGTCGATGTTGAACAGGCCGAGCCGCAAGGTCTTTCGGGGGTCGACCACATGCAGTTTCGCCTGCGGGCCCCAGCTTTGCTCGGTCAAATCCTGCCGGATGCGCTCCGCCGTGAAGGCGGTGGCGTAAAGCGGCGTCTTAATGCGCGGCCACAAATGCTCGATCGCGCCGATATGGTCTTCGTGACCGTGGGTGAAAACGAGCCCTTGCAGTTTTTCACCCAGGCCGGCGGCGAAGGCGGGATCGGGCAGCAGGATATCCACCCCCGGCATCGTGTCGTCGGCAAAGCCCATGCCGCAATCGACCATGATCCATTGATCCCGATGGCCGTAGAGCGCCATATTCGCGCCGAAAAATCCGCAGCCCCCCAGCGGTACGAAATACACCGCCTCGGGCTTCATTTTGAAATTGGCGTCCAGCAATTCTGTCATAGTCCGAATACCTCTCCGGAGGCGATATGCCTCTCCTGCCCGTCGGGCAGTCTAACGTGTAATGCGCCGGCTTCATCGATGCCTAAAAATGTGGCGCGGAATGTTTCGTTTGGCAGGCGCACGTTGATTTCCTGTGATTTATGCGCCGCGCGGGCCAGCCAGGCGGCACGGATGGGCGCGAACCCTTTTTCCTGCCATGTCCTGTATAATACCAGAATCTCCGCCCGCACCATATGCAGCATATCCGGCGGCGCGACATGGCCGCCCAGGCTCCCCAGTGATACGGCATGTTCCGGCGCATGGGCAATGTTCAGCCCCAGCCCCATGACCAGCCAGTCGGCGGCCTCCGTCTCCAGCAGGATGCCGGCGGCCTTTTTGCCGTTCAGCAACAGGTCATTCGGCCATTTGAGGGTGATTTTAACCCCTGCCGGCAAAACCTTTTCAACCGCGTTGGCAAGGGCGACCGCGGCGAGGAAGGACAGCTGCCCGCTTTCCGCCGCCGTGACCTGCGGACGCAGGATCAGCGACATGTAAAGATTGCCGGGTTCGGACAGCCAGCGGTTGCCCTGCCGCCCCCTGCCCTTCGTCTGGCGGGCGGCGGCGATGGTGGTGCCTTCGGCAGCGCCCTGTCTGGCGTGATTCTTGGCTTCGTCGTTGGTGGAGCCAACGGCATCGAGCTGGATAATGTCTGCCGCTTCCCACATAACCGTCAGGGGAAAAGCATCTTGGCGCCGGCCTCCGCCGATGTCAGCAGCGGCCCCGGCATGGCGATAAAGAAGATCACGGCAAGCGTGGAAACGATCAGCGCGAAATTCAGGCGCCCGTCATCCACCATATCCAGCCCCTCTTCCACCGGCGCATCGAAATACATGATCTTGATGATGCGCAGGTAATAAAAGGCCGAAACAACGGATGTCAGGACGCCGACGATGGCGAGCGCATAAAGCTCCGCATCGATCGCGGCCTGGAAGACGAACAGCTTCCCGAAGAAACCCGCCAGCGGCGGAATGCCCGCCATGGAGAACATCATCGCCGCCATGGCAAGGGCGATCATCGGCTGGCGTCCTGCAAGGCCCGCCAGATTGTGGATGCTCTCGACCATGCGTTCCTTTTGCTTCATCATCAAGACGATGGCGAAGGTGCCGATGCTGGCGGCCATGTAAATAACGGCGTAAATCATCACAGCTTTCACGCCCGTCACATTCGCGGAGGCAAGGCCGATCAGCGCATAGCCCATGTGGCCGATGGAGCTATAGGCCAGCATGCGCTTGATATTCGTTTGCGCGATGGCCGCGACCGAACCCAGCACCATCGAAGCCATGGAAATGAGGACGACGACCTGCTGCCACTGGTCGGCCAGGTCGGCAAAAGGCCCCATGAAAACGCGGAGCAGCAAAGCCAGCGCCGCCAGTTTCGGCACGATGGCAAAGAAAGCCGTCACCGACGTCGGCGCGCCTTCATACACGTCGGGCGTCCACATATGGAACGGCACGGCCGCGATCTTGAAGGCAAGGCCGGAGAGCAGCAAAACCATCCCCGTAATCACGCCCAGCGAAAGCACGTTCGCATTTTCCAGGGCAACCGCCATGGTGTCGAAATTCGTCGTGCCCGTATAACCGTAGAGCAAGGAAGCGCCGTAGAGCAACATGCCGGAGGACAGCGCGCCCAGCACGAAATACTTCAGCCCCGCCTCGGTCGAGCGCACGTTGTCGCGGCGCATGGCGGCAAGGACGTAAAGCGGCAGGCTCTGCAACTCGAGCGCCATATAAAGGGAAATCAGATCATTCGCGGAAACCATCAGCATCATGCCGACGGTGGAGAACATGATCAGGATCGGATATTCGAACCGCGACATGCGTTGCAGCTCGACGTAACGGCCGGACATGAAAATCGCGGCGGCCGACCCGATGACGATCATCAGTTTCATGAAAACGGCGAAACTGTCGGTGACATACATGCCGTTAAAGGCCGTCAGCGTCTGCCCGGCGAATTTGCAGATCACGACACCCGCCGCAATCAGCGCGAAAAGGCTGAAATTGGAAACGCTGGTATGATCCTCGTCATTGCGCGATACGCCCAGCAACAGCAACAGCAAGGTCACGAAAACCAGAAAAATCTCCGGAAACGCCGGGACAATTTCCGGTGGCATGAAGTGTTTCATTATTCTGCTCCCTTTTCCGGCGCGGCTTCTTCCGTATCCACGGGCGCGGCGGCATCGTCTTCGATTGTTCCATTCTCTTGCCGGCCGCCCAATTGCTTGACGGCTTCCTGCGCTTTCAGCATGGCGTCCTTGCCCGCATTGGAAACGGCGGCGGACATGGCGGCATCGGCGGCGGCGGCGCGTTCAACTTTCCAGGCATCCACGCGGGTATGATAATGCTCCAGTACGCGTGCGATGGAGGGTGCCATCGGCTTCAGCACGCTGGAAGGATAAATACCCATCCACAGCACCAGCACGATCAACGGCGCGAAAATGGCGATTTCGCGCAGGTTCAGGTCTTTCATCGCCTTCACGTCCGGCTTGGTCAGCGCGCCGAAAACGACGCGGCGGTACAGGTACAGCATGTAAGCCGCGCCCAGCACCACCCCCGTGGCGGCAAGGAAGGTAACGGTCGTATCCACCTGCCACGCCCCGGCGAGCACCAGGAATTCGCCGACAAAGCCGCTTGTCCCCGGCAGGCCGACGGCGGCCATTGTGAACAGCATGAAGAAGGCCGCGTATTTCGGCATGTTCTTGACAAGACCGCCGTAGCGGTTGATCTCCCGCGTGTGCAGGCGATCGTAAACGACCCCGACGCAAAGGAACAGCGCGCCCGAAACGATGCCATGGGACAGCATCTGGAACATCGCGCCGTCGACCGATTGCTGGTTTGCGGAGAAAATGCCCAGCGTGACAAAGCCCATATGCGCGACGGACGAATAGGCGATCAGCTTTTTCATGTCTTCCTGCGCCAGCGCGACAAGCGAGGTATAGATCACGGCGATAACGCTGAGCCAGAACACCAGCGGCGCAAAATAGGCCGAAGCCTCCGGCAGGATCGGCATGGACAGCCGCAGGAAGCCGTAGCCGCCCATTTTCAGCAAAACTCCCGCCAGAATGACGGAACCCGCCGTCGGCGCCTCGACGTGCGCATCGGGCAGCCAGGTATGCACCGGCCACATCGGTACCTTGACGGCAAAGGAGGCCATAAAGGCCAACCAGAGCCACTTCTGGATATCAAACGGCGCCATCACATTGGACAGCGCGACGATATCCGTCGTGCCGAACTGGTTATAGAGCGCCAGAATGGCCAGCAGCATCAGGACCGAGCCGAGCAATGTATAAAGGAAGAACTTGAACGACGCATACACGCGCCGCGCCCCGCCCCAGACGCCGATGATGATGAACATCGGGATCAAAACACCCTCGAAGAAAATATAGAACAGCACCAGGTCAAGCGCGCAGAACATCCCTATCATCATGGTTTCGAGAATCAGGAAGGCGATCATGTATTCTTTCACGCGCTTGGTGATCGACTCCCAGCTCGCCAGAATGCAGACCGGCGTCAGGAAGGCGGATAAAAGGACGAAGAAAACGGAAATGCCGTCCACGCCCATTTTATAGAAGACGTTGAAGTCCTGCAGCCACGGCCTTTGCTCGACGAACTGGAATTCGGCGGAATTCTTGTCGAAGGCGACATACATGTAAACGGACAGCACGAAGGTGAAAACCGTCGTCAGCAAAGCCGTCGCGCGGGCATTTCGGGCGACCGTTTCTTCGTCCCCGCGCACGCAGAGGATGAACAGCACCCCCACCAGCGGCAGGAACGTCAACAGGGAAAGAATGGGGAAATTAATCATTGTTCTTATTCCTTACCCGTAAACCTTGAGGATATAGAGCGTGACGATCACCACGATCCCGATCAGCATGGCAAAGGCATAATGATAGACATAGCCCGTTTGCAGCTTGCTGCTGCGCGCGGCCGTGCCGCTGACGGCAGCGGCTACGCCATCGGGGCCAAGGCCGTCGATGATGGCACCGTCGCCGGCTTTCCACAGTTTCTTGCCAAGGCCGAAGGCCGGGCGTACGCCGACTTTGGTATAGAGCTCGTCAAAATACCACTTGTTGTAAAACAGCGCGTGCAGGCGGCCGAACGTGCCCGCCATGGTCGCCGGCCAGTGACGCACCCAGAGATAAAACACGGCCGCCAGCAGGATGCCCGCAACGCCCGCCGCCGTCGGCAGCAGCTTCACCCAGGTTTCGACATGGTGCGCATGCACGATCACGTCATCCAATACCTTGAGGCTGTCGCCGAAAAAGCGCACACGCTCGCTCCCGACGAAGAAGTCATAAAACAGCCACCCCGACAACACCGCCCCGAAGGCCAGGAACAATAACGGCCCCGTCATGATCGGCGGGGATTCATGGATATGGTCCATAACTTTTTCGGAGGCGCGCGGCTTGCCGTGGAAGGTCATGAACAACAAGCGCCAGGAATAAAAGGCCGTCATGAAAGCCGCGGCGATCCCCATCCAGTACGCAAAATGACCGGCGCTGCTATGCGCGGCATAGGCGGCCTCCAGCACGATATCCTTGGAGAAATACCCCGCAAAGAACGGTACGCCGGCAAGCGCGAGGTTGCCGATCCACATCATGACATAGGTGAACTTGATGTGTTTTGCGATGCCGCCCATTTTGCGCATGTCCTGCTCATCCGACATCGCATGGATGACGGAACCCGCGCCAAGGAAGAGCAGCGCCTTGAAAAACGCGTGCGTGAACAGATGGAACATCGCCGCGCCGTAGGCCGATACGCCGAGGGCGAAGAACATATAGCCCAGCTGGCTCATCGTCGAATAGGCGATCACGCGCTTGATGTCGAATTGCGTCAGCGCGATCGTCGCCGCAATAAAGGCCGTCAAAGCCCCCACGACGGTGATGAACATGCGCACATCCGGCGTATATTCGTAAACGGGCGACAGGCGCGCGACGAGGAAAACGCCCGCCGTTACCATGGTCGCGGCGTGAATGAGCGCGGAGACGGGCGTCGGCCCCTCCATCGCATCGGGGAGCCAGGTATGCAGGCCCAGCTGCGCAGATTTGCCCATCGCGCCAATGAACAGCAGCATGCCGATGAGGTTCAGCGCCGAAACGTCATAGCCGAGGAAGCTGAGATAGGTATCCTGATGCGCGGCGACATCGTCGAACACGGCGTCGAATTCCAGCGTGCCGAAGACGAAAAAGACCGCGAAAATACCCAGAATAAGGCCGAAATCACCGATGCGGTTCATGACGAAAGCCTTGATCGCCGCCGCATTCGCGCTATCTTTCTGGTTCCAAAAACCGATCAGCAGGTAGGACGCAAGACCGACCCCTTCCCAGCCGAAGAACAATTGCACGAAGTTGGTGGCGGTCACCAGCATCAGCATCGCGAAGGTAAACAGGCTGAGATAGGCCATAAACCGCGCCTGCGCGGGATCATGGTGCATATAGCCGACGGAATAGATATGCACCGCCGTGGAGACGAAAGTGATCACCACCGCCATGATGCAGGACAGTTGGTCGAACCGCAGCGCCCACTCGACGTTCAAATCGCCAGAGGCGATCCAGGTGAACAGCGTGACATCCCGCGGGGCGGCGCCGAAGTTCACCTCCGCGAACAGCATGGCGCTGGCGATACTCGCGGCGAGCATCAACGCGCAGGTGATGAACTGTGCCCCCTTGTCGCCGATCCGCTTGCCGAACAAACCGGCGATCAGCGCGCCGGCCAGCGGCGATAGGACTGCAATATATTCCATGACAAGACCCCTTTGGGATTAGCCTTTAAGCGCAGAAATATCCTCGACCGCGATCGAGGCTTTGTTGCGGAAGAAAACGACCAGAATAGCCAGACCGATGGCAGCCTCTGCCGCCGCCACCGTCAGGATGAACATCGAGAAAACCTGCCCCGTCAGATCCTGCAAATAAGCGGAGAAGGTCACCAGATTGACCGTCACCGACAAAAGGATCAATTCGATCGACATCAGGATGACGATCACGTTGCGGCGGTTCAGGAAGATGCCGAACACGCCCAGCGTGAACAAAATGGCCGACAGGACCAGGAAATGAGAAATACCGATTTCCAGCATGATTTAGGATACCCCCGAGCCGGTTGTGATTTTTTCGACTTTCAGCACGTCCTTGGGATCGCGGCTGATCTGCGCATCGACGTTCTGGCGGCGCACGCCCGGACGGCTGCGCAGCGTCAGCACGATCGCGCCGATCATCGCGACCAGCAGGACAAGCCCCGCCAGCTGGAACAGGAACACGTATTCCGTATACAAAACCATGCCCAGCGCATGCGTATTGCTGATGCCGGATTCGGGTACAGGCACGGGCTGCGCCACACGCGCGGCGGCGCCGGGATCGCTGCGCCATGACAGGTACATCCAGACGAATTCCACGAGCAGAACGCCGCCGACGGCAGCCCCCACCGGCGCATGCTGCATCATGCCGCGGCGCAGTTCCGCGAAATTGATGTCGAGCATCATCACGACGAAAAGAAACAGCACGGCCACCGCCCCCACATAGACGATCACCAAAATCATGGCGATGAATTCCGCGCCCAGCATGACGAACAGGCCCGCCGCGTTGAAAAACGCCAAAATCAGGAACAAAACCGAATGCACGGGGTTCCGGGCGGAGATCACCATCACGGCGCTCAGCACCAGCACGCCGGCAAAGGCATAAAAGAAAATCGCGTCAACCATATTCGCCGTCCTTATCTATAGGGCGCATCGGCTTCGATGTTGGCGGCAAGCTGCGCCTCCCACCGGTCGCCGTTATCCAGCAGTTTTTGTTTGTTGTAATAAAGCTCTTCGCGCGTTTCGGTCGCGAATTCGAAGTTCGGCCCCTCGACAATCGCATCCACGGGGCACGCCTCCTGACACAAACCGCAGTAAATGCATTTGGTCATGTCGATGTCATAGCGCGTGGTGCGGCGGCTGCCGTCGTCGCGCGGCTCGGCCTCGATCGTGATCGCCTGCGCAGGGCAAATGGCCTCGCACAATTTGCAGGCGATGCAGCGCTCTTCCCCGTTGGGATAGCGGCGCAGCGCATGCTCGCCGCGAAAACGCGGGCTGATCGGCCCTTTTTCGAAGGGATAGTTGATCGTCACCTTCGGCTTGAACATATATTTCAATGTCAGCGAAAAGCCTTTGACGAGCTCGGCCAGCAAAAAGCTGCGGGCGGTTTTATCAAGGAAAGAAGCCATGTTATTGCACCTCCGTTGCGGGGGTCTCGGTCACTGTATCGGCAGCGGGCGCGGCGGCTTCCGGCGCGATCACCTCTACCGGCGCCGTCGACGCCATGCCGGGCAGCGCATCGTTGTACAGCAGCGCGCCCGATACCACCACAACCCAGAGCAGCGTGAACGGCAGGAAGACTTTCCAGCCCAGCCGCATCAACTGGTCATAGCGGTAGCGCGGCAGCGTCGCCCGCGCCCACAGGAAAACGAAGAGCACGAAGCAGACCTTGGCGACGAACCAGATGAAGCCCGGCACGACGGCCAGCGCCTCGATGCCGAAAGGCGGCAGCCAGCCGCCCATGAACAACACGGCGGTCATCGCGCTCATCAAGATCATGTTCATGTATTCGCCAAGAAAGAACAGGGCAAAAGTCATGGAGGAATATTCGACGTTATACCCGCCCACCAGCTCGGACTCCCCTTCGGGCAGATCG